>Ga0080064_1002181_pt1 | contig 34666 bp, 29 predicted proteins | sample Subgrocontami54m_FD_69260 | JGI IMG/M metagenome (GOLD analysis project Ga0080064, IMG submission 69260) | Subsurface groundwater microbial communities from S. Glens Falls, New York, USA - GMW46 contaminated, 5.4 m (SPADES assembly) (version 2) ...
CTGGCCTTAGGCGCTTTGGGTCGATGAAAATCGGGTCCCACGGCGCATCCGCCCAAAACCGTTGCGGCGCAAAGAACGATTGCGAGCCGATTCTTCAATTGCAAAAGGCACCTCACTCATTGCAAACCGGTTGTTTTCGCGAGTCCGGTACCCGGCCCGCCGCGCACCTTCGGCGTGCACGGTATTTCCCATCTCAGGATTTGACGCAAGACAGCCCGATCCATGCAGCCAGCCGCTCGGACAGCCGGCAAACCGCACCGTAGCTGCTCCGATACCACCTGCAGTCCTAGGGTTGAATTTTCGCATATTGCGCTGGCGCACGCCTTCTCCTTCTGCAGCGCACAAATCGGGAGGGCGCTCGCCCGGAGAAGACTACGCATCGCATCGACGCCGATTGCAGACGCCCAGCCCGCCGTTCGTATGGAATAAAGCACCGACGTCGGTTGTTTGCGCGACGGCAGGGCCTTGCATGCCAACCACACCACATTAGGGAGAAACCGTCATGTATCGCTTCAAGCCAACTATTGCAGCACTCGCCTTTGCGCTCGGCCTCGCCGGCTGCGCCACCGTAGGCGCGAATTTCAACAACGGGGTCTTGACCGACCAGGCCGGCATGACGCTTTATACGTTCGACAAGGATGCCGCAAACTCCGGCAAGAGTATGTGCAACGGACCTTGCGCAGCCAACTGGCCGCCATTTGCCGCACGTAGCGACGACACGCCCGCCGGCGTCTGGTCCACGATAACGCGCGACGATGGCTCGCGGCAATGGGCTTACAAGGGAAAACCGGTATATCGATGGGTCAAGGACCAGAAGGCTGGCGATAAGACCGGGGACGGCTTCAATAACGTCTGGCATGTCGTGAAGGAGGACATTCAGATATCGGTAGTCAGGGACGGGCCGCGCAACGAGGCCTATTGAGCGGCATCCGGCCACGGCGCTAACGCCGCACGCTCCGCAATACCTGATTGACAGGGGCGGCACAGCCGCTGCGATCGTTGAACACTGACTGTACGCATGTCTGTGCAAACCCCAGCGGCGTGCGTGCCAGGTAAAGCTATTTTCTTCAGCGAATTAACGATTCGAGACACCAGGTCCTCCGCTGCCGCAAGCCCTGCGCGTACAACTGCCTACTGCGAAAGCCCGCATTGCGCGAATGCGAGCAGTCTGGCGACAAGCGGCAGAAGCAGGACCTTAGATGTGAAGAACTCCTTGCGCATCATGGGGCGCGTCGCCTCGCGCTGCTGCTCTGAGCGCGTGCCCCATCCCTGCCGGCCATGACACCTGCCGCGACGTGCACGTTCGACTCATGCTTATTTGAATTAGATGCATGCGCCCATGGCACTTTGGAGCGGCAAATTGAGTCTAATTTCCGCTACTGCGAAAGACTACTATGCGAATACGGGTGTTGCTGGCCGACGATCACGCGATCCTACGCCACGCCCTGCGGGCCATGTTGCAGCGCGAAACCGATATCGAGGTCGTCGCCGAGGCAGCTGACGGACCGGAGGCCGTGCGCCTGGCACACGATTTCAAGCCCCATGTAGTGGTAATGGATATCGGCATGCCCACCATTGAAGGCATCGCCGCGACGCGCCAGATCGTAGCGGAAATGCCCGGCACAAAAGTGTTGGCGCTCTCCACCTATTCGGAGCGGCATTTCGTCATGCGCATGCTGGAAGCCGGCGCCAGCGGCTACCTGGTCAAGACCACCAGCATTGACGAGATGCTGCGGGGAATACGCACAGTCGCCAATGGGGGCACTTACCTGGGCCGCGAAGGTTCCGCCGTGGCGGTCGATTCGATGCGCGGCAAAAAGCGCACCGGTCATCCCGTGCAAGAGCGGCTCGGGCGACGCGAGCACGAAGTGCTCACGCTGGTGGCCGAGGGGTTGAATTCGCAGGAAATCGCGGCCAAGCTGCACATTGCCGCAGGCACGGTGGATGTGCACCGGCAAAATATCATGCGCAAGCTCGGCCTGCACAGTACGGCGGAATTGACCAAGTACGCCATCCGCCACGGCCTGACCTCTGCATGAGCCGCTTCGCAGAGGGCGGCGCCTCGCACTACCAGGGGCGAGCGCTTGGCGCGATAACAAGCCACGGACACTGCCCATGCCGCAGAGTCGCAAGCAGCACCTGACCTCGAGGCCGCGGCAGCCGTCCCTCATCGGCAGAATGCGGCGCGCTGTGCCGAGCGCAAATCGCAAGCCTGCGACCTATGCCAACGTCCTGCGCATGCAGCCGCACAGAAGGCTGCTGCAAACCCTCGCGCGATTTCGGACCTTATACAAGAATATGCTCGAAGCCGTTGCATACTGCAGGATGCTCGATGCGGATCATCCGCCGCAGGACATCCAGTTTATCGACGTCAACCAAGCCTTCGAAGCCATGACGGGATTAAGCAACGTCGTCGGCAAGAAATTGAGCGAGGCCATTCCCGGCATACGGGAATCGAACCCCGAACTGATCGAAATCTGCGCCAATGTGACCGCGCAGGGCAGGCCGAAAAGATTCGAAACGCAGGTGGCGGCGCTCGATCGATGGTTCTCAATCTCCGCTTACCGTTGGGGCAGAAACTCCTTTGTCGCGATATTCGACAATATCACCGAGCGTAAACGGATCGAGGAGGAAACCGAAGATCTGTACCGGAACGCTCCCTGCGGTTATCACTCTCTCGATGCGAACGGCGTCTTCGTCAGGATCAACGACACCGAGCTTCGCTGGCTCGGCTATACGCGCGAAGAGGTGATCGGGAAGCTGAGGATGCCCGACCTGCTCGTTCCCGCGAGCCGTACGGTCTTTGAGGCGCGCTTTGCAAACTTGATCGAGCGCGGCCCCAAGATCATGGACAAGGGCGCAAGCGCCAACGTGGAACTGGAGATGATCCGCAAGGACGGGACGCTGCTGCCGGTGCGCTTTAACGCGACGGTCGTGCGCGATGCGCGGGGCGGCTTTGTCATGACGCGGACAACGGTCAACGACATAAGCGCGACCAGGATGCGGGAGCTCGAACGCACCGAACATGCCCGGCGCATGGAGGAGCTGTCGCGCCGTCTGGTGGCAGCGCACGAAGATGGAAGCCGGATCCTGGCAACTGAACTGCACGACCGAACCAGCGCGAATCTGGTCGCCATGGAGATCAATCTGGAAATGGTCCTTGCGGACTTGCCGGCGGAGTGGCAGCAGGGGATCGGTTCCAGGCTGGAGGATACCTGCGCGCTGCTCAAGGACACGACGCAGAACATCCGCGAGATCAACACCAGCCTGCGGCCGGCGCTCCTCGATTACGCCGGGCTCCGTCCGGCCTTGCATGCGTTCGCCGAGCAGTTTTCGAGCCGCACCGGCATCGCGGTGCATTTTACCGATGCCGAGTCGACGCTTCGGCTGCCGCCCGAGGTGGAATCGAATCTGTTCCGCATCGCCCAGGAGGCCCTCACCAATTGCGCCAAGTACGCCGCCGCCAAAGCTGTCGTCATCGAACTGCAGCACGACGACGCGCGCGCCGTCATGACAATTTGCGACGATGGAATCGGCTTTGATCCCGCGGCCTTGGGACAACCCGGCCATCCCGCGGGGCTAGGCATCATCACCATGCGCGAGCGTGCAGAATTCACAGGCGGCAGGTTCAGCATCGAATCGCACCCCGGCAAGGGGACGCGCATCAGAGTCGAAATCTGAGGCCTCTCGCTCGGATTATCCGAACGGTCTCGCGGAAGGAAACGGGCCTTCCGTTTCCATGCGGGCCGACGCATCCATCGCAGTCCGGCGATGAAGAGCCATGGCGAAACTATGGGATATCTATAGTCCCCATATCGAAAATCGATAGTCAAAATACGGATGGCTGCATATTGCCCTTCGGTGCGCAACATCTAGAATCGGTCGGACGTTACAAGACGCTGGAGAACGGCGAGCCGGGTCGATGGCGAAGCGCGAAATTCCGCGTGTGCAGTTCATGTCGCGGTGAACCCGCGACCTAGGAGTCGGCGCGGCGATTGCGCTACGTAGGGCGCGGATTTATCGCGCCGACTGGCTTTGCAGGCAATCTGTTCGGCAGAGGAGACGTTCCGGGCGTATGAGTTCCATAGCCCCTTTCGATTCCATTTCCGGCAGCAGCGACATGCCTGTTCCGGGGCGCACAGTGCTTGACCTAGGATCACGCGAAGTCTTTCCATGCCATAGGAGGAAGAAGTAATGTGCCTGTCCACACTCGACGCGTCCCGAATCCGGATCCAGCATGAAATGGCTGGTGACTCAGCGGAAAACCGGGCCCAAGGCGGCCCCACTGGCGCACGCGAGGCCGAACTGGCCACTGTCATTTTGGATACGCTGGGGAAGGTCTTAAGCGGCAATTCCGCCGCGACGCGCCTTTTTTGCGACAGCACAAAACCCTTGTCGGGACGCAACATCAGAGCGCTGATCCCCGACTTTCCGTTCCGACCGATTACTCCCGGCTACAACCTCGCCTACGCGACGTTCTGGGCTGCCGAAGGCGGATGGCGCCAATTCAACGCACGCGACAGCCGTCGCCACCTGTTCCGCCTTGATGTGGCGCTGGACAAGCACGAATTGGCGTCGCGCCGGGAGATCGTGCTGCGCCTGCGACCGGTGCGCGAATCAGCGCCAGTGCAACTGCAGTGGCGGTTCTCCGAACAACGCGTACCGGCTCACAACACGGCTGCATCGCCTAGCGCAAGTGCGTGCCGTACATGACGTGCTCTGCAGCCGCTGACCCGCAACGCGCGTTCGGGTGCAGCCCGCAGAGTTCAGAAGACCACTTATTTCGCAGAGGGCGAACATGTACCTGATCACAGACCAATTCATTGCGGGCAACAAGGCAGTCGCCGAGCCATTGATCGGGCTGGCACAAATCCAATTTTCGGGACTGCAGAAACTGGCGGCGCTGACCTTCAGCGCGAGCAAAACGGCAATCGAAGACAATGTCACGCACATCCCGGCGTTGCTGCACGCGCGGGACATGCAGGAATTGATCGATCTGGGCACGACGCTTGGCCGACGCTCGTTGGAAAAATCGATCACCTACTCGCGCGGCGCATACGAGATCGCCACCCAGTCGCAGGCTGAGATCACCAAGCTCGCGGAAGCGCAGGCCGGGGAATCTTCCAAGTGGCTGGTGAAGTTCATCGACGCTCTATCCAAGAACGCGCCGGCTCGCTCCGAAGCCGCCACGGCCGCCTTGAAATCGGCGCTTGCTGCAGCCAGTAGCGCCTACGATGGTTTGAACAAGATTTCCAAGCAGGCGACCGAACTGGCGGCAGCCAACTTCAGTGCCGCGACCGAAGGCGTCAAGGAAACGAAGAAGAAAACGACATAAGCGCGATTTCAGTCGGCAAAGCCCCGCACGCTTAAGTCCGATGAGGTACGGGCGCGCCTTGTCTCACGCGACTACTTAGACGAAGGAGGTACACACATGGCAGCCGTATATCCAACGCACGCACGCAAGGCGCATCCGGCTCCCGACTATGGGCAGCGCGAAAAGTGGGCGGCGCGAAGCCGGTTGCGCAAACGCATGGACGCGTCGGGACTGTTCTATGCGCGCGCCCTTGCAATAGAGCGCGAGGCGCACACGCGTTACGTCGAACTCGGTGTCCGCGTGACCGATTACGGCTACGACCGCGTCGCTCGGCTCTTCGGCCGGCTGGCGGGGCAGGCGGCGGAGCACGCCTTTCAGCTGTCGAAGAAGTGCGAGGAAATGCTGATTCCGCTATACGCAGCATACGACTACGCCTGGTTCGACTGCGGCGCACCCGTGCCTGAGGCGCGCGCTTTCATCTACCAAATGATGACGCCGCGTCTGGCGCTGCAAATTGCCTTGCGCGCGGAAGAACGGGGAAAAGCGTATTTCGACCAGGTGCATGCCGAGTCGCGCCATGCGGACGTGCGCAAGCTCGCAGCCGAGTTCGCTCGCTACAAGGCCACGCAGGCGACATGCATAGAAGAAGCGCTTGCGCACCTGCCGGAGCCGTTTCGGCCAACCGAGCAAATGCCGGGCGACCCCACTCTAGAACAGTTGGTGTAGACCCCGCAGGAATCCCGAACGGCATGCTGCGACACGCCGGCCGATGGCGCTTGCCCTCGGCCGGCCGGAATTTGCCCGCGCGATACGGCCGCAAGCGGAAATTCGACAACGCAAGCTTCTTTTCTCAGCCCACCGAGTGATAAAGTGGGAGCCACGGTCCGCTGAGGACATTGTCGTGGAGCATTGCGCTATGCCTAATCCTGCCGCAACCGCGTCTGCCGGCGCGCCGGAGCGCGGTGAAACCGAGGTTGTTGTCGAGCGCGATGTCATGGTTCCGATGCGCGATGGTGTGCGCTTGGCGACGGACATCTACCATCCCGCACCCGGTGGCGTACGCGCAAAAGGAAAGTTACCGGTGATACTCGAGCGCACGCCTTACGGCAAGACCCAGGTTTCACGCACGGAGATCGATTGCAGCATGACCGCTGCGCGGCCTCGGCCTGAGGTGGCGGCGTGGTTCGCACGGCAAGGCTATGTCGCCGTGTTTCAGGATTGCCGCGGTCGCTACGGCTCAGAAGGTGAATTTGTGAAGTACCTCAGCGATGGCGAGGACGGTTACGACACCGTGGCCTGGCTTGCCGCGCAACCTTGGTGCAATGGCAAGATCGCCACCCACGGTCTGTCCTATGCCGCGCATACGCAAGGCTCGCTCGCCTGTCTCGCTCCGCCCGGGCTTGCGGCCATGGTGATCGATTCCGGAGCGTTCTCGAACGCGCACCGTTCCGGCATCCGCCAGGGCGGCGCCTTCGAGATGAAACAGGTGACCTGGGCGTTCAATGAGGCCAAGGAAAGTCCGCGCGCAAAGGCGGACCCGACCGTGCGCGCGGCGCTCGAGCAGGAGAACTTGCGCGAATGGTTCAAGGTGCTGCCGTGGAAGCCGGGCCACTCACCGGTACGCTGGGTGCCTGAATACGAGGATTACTTGTTCGAACTGTGGACACATGGCGCATTCGGCGACTACTGGCGTCAGCTGGGCATATACGCCGAGGGCTACTACGCGCAGTTCGCCGACGTGCCGCAAATGCACGTGTCGAGTTGGTACGACGCCTACGTGCGCACGGCAACGGATAACTATGAGGCGTTGAGCCGCAGCAAACGCGGGCCGGTGCGCCTGATGATGGGCCCATGGACGCACGGCGACCGCAGCAAGACGTTCTCGGGTGACGTCGATTTTGGCGCTGCGGCAACCATCGACGGCAATATTGCGCCCAACTGGCGCGTCTTTCGCTGCCGCTGGTTCGATCACTGGGTGAAGGGTATCGATAACGGCGTCGATAAGGAACCTGCGGTCCTTCTGTTTCTGATGGGTGGCGGCTCCGGCCGGCGCAACGCCGATGGCAGGCTCGATCACGGCGGCCACTGGATCAAAGCGGCGGATTGGCCACTGCCGGATGAGAAGCCCACGCGTTTCTATCTGCATGCCAGCGGGCTGCTCGATCCGGCCCCGCCTGCAGAAGGGGGTGCGCCGCTCAGCTACGTTTTCGATCCGAACGATCCGGTGCCCACCATCGGCGGCCCGCTCACCTCCGGGCAGCCGATATTCGAAGGCGGCGCGTTCGATCAGCGCGAGGATCCGCGTTTTTTCGGCGTGCGCCACCCCGGCCTGCCGTTGGCGGCGCGCGCCGACGTACTGGTATTCGAGACCGCGCCGCTCGCCGAAGACGTTGCCGTGATCGGCCCCATCACGGTGACGCTGCATGTTTCATCGAACTGTCCCGACACCGATTTCACCGCGAAGTTGATCGATGTGCATCCGCCGAGCGCAGATTATCCGCGTGGCTTTGCGATGAACCTCACCGACGCGATTCTGCGCTGCCGCTACCGCGACTCGGCAGAAAACCCGCAGCCGATGGTCGCGGGCAAGATCTATGCGATCACCATAGAGCCGTTTGCGACCTGCAACCTGTTCAAGGCGGGGCACCGCATCAGGCTCGACATATCCTCGAGCAACTTCCCGCGCTACGATGTCAATCCGAACACCGGGGAGCCCGAAGGCCGGGCGCGTCTGAAGCGCGCGGCAATCAACAGCGTGCACGTCGATCGCGCATGCGCCTCGCACGTGGTGCTGCCGATCATGCCGCTAGGTGCCATCAAACCGTTGTAGCCGCGTAGAAACAGCTGCGGCGTCAGCCGCGCAACCGGATTGCCATAAAATTGCCGGATATGACCCTGGCCCAAGGACGAATCCGAATGGAGAATACCGTAATGAAGCTATTGCAAAGCAGTCTTTCCGCCCTTTTTCTAGCCGTCGCGATGGCGGCGCTTATGGGCTGCGCAGGAAACCTGCCGAAAGAAAGCGCAGGCGAGTATCTTGACGACGCTGTCATCACCTCCAAAGTAAAGGCGTTGATTCTGGATCAGCCTGGGCTGAAAGTGTTCGATATCCACGTGCAGACTTTCAAAGGCACGGTCAACCTGAGCGGCGTCGTCTCCTCCCAGTCCCAAATCGATCAAGCCGGAGGAATTGCGCGCAAAGTCGCCGGTGTGCGGTCTATCAAGAACGACCTGCGACTGCGGTGACGGCAGGCTGCGCGCCGCTGGCGCGCTACCGTCGCCTCCCCCGCTGCCGGAAAGCGACGCTCCTGCACGGCCAGCGATAGCGGGATCGCAGCGAGCGCTTTGCGCTTGCTATCCGCGCGAGCGATCGCCGTGTGCGGCTGCGATTTCAGCGTGCGAGCGAACCCGCCGGCGCAGCGCGCAGATATTGAGGCGGCCAGGACGCCACCTGCCCCAGTGCCTGAGCCGCGATCATCGGCCAGTAAGGGTTGCGCAGGATTTCGCGACCGAGGAGCACCATATCGGCCTGCCCGGTGCGGATGATGTGATCTGCCTGCGCCGGCGAGGTGATAAGTCCGACGGCAGCGGTTGCGACGCCCGCCTCCTTGCGTATGCGCGCGGCAAATTCGGTCTGGAAGCCGGGTCCGGCCGGGATCTTCGCAGCCGGCACAAGGCCGGCGGAGGAGACATCCACCAGGTCGACGCCGAGGTCCCGTAGCGTGCGGCATAAGGCGATGGTCTCCTCCACGTTCCAACCGCCTTCGACCCAATCGGTGGCCGACAACCGGATGAGGAGCGGCAGCCGTTCTGGCCATTTCGCGCGGACCGCGCTGACCACTTCACGCGCGAGACGCGTACGCTTGTCGAAGCTGCCGCCGTAGGCATCCGATCTGCGGTTGGAAAGTGGCGACAGGAACTGATGCAAAAGGTAGCCGTGCGCCGCATGGATCTCCATGCTCTGAAATCCGGCTGCGCGCGCACGATCGGCCGCGGCCGCAAACTGCTGAACCACCTGGCGGATGCCGGCCGCGTCGAGTTCGCGCGGCACGGCATAGCCTTCGCCGAAGGCCAGCGCCGATGGTGCGACCGTCGTCCAGCCGCCTTCGCCCGCGCTCAGCGTGCCCTGCCTCTGCCAGCCCCGACCGGCGCTGCCCTTGCGGCCTGCATGCGCCAATTGCACCGCCGCTACGCAGCCGTACTCCTTGGCGAATTGCGCTACGCGCGCCAGGGGCTCGATCTGGCTATCGTCCCAGAGTCCAAGATCACCCGGGCTGATGCGCCCCTCGGGAGCTACGGCGGTTGCCTCGATGATCATCAGCGCGGCGCCGCCGACCGCGCGGCTGCCGTAATGCACGAAATGCCAGCTTGTCGCCCTGCCCTCGTTTGCGGAGTATTGACACATCGGCGGGATGCCGATGCGGTTGGCGAGCACGATGTCGCGCAGCTTGAGCGGTTCGAATAGATGGGGCATGGATTGATATTCCTGGACTAGAAAGAGTTGGCGGAGTTTACAGCCGGGGCGACTGCACGTCCAATCCGCTCGCAATAAAAGCGATTGCGGTCCTACGCAATCACAGCACCAGAATGCACCACGGCGTCGAAAGGGGGAGAGAGTAGGCGCGTGTTCGTTCGCACACGGGGGCGTAGTGCGACAAGGATGCTCTGCAGAAATTCAGGCCGCACGCCTCAAATTGGACGCGCGCGATCGCGCAAATGGAGGCATCGTGCGCATGCCGGCCGGACGTCTGTTTTGTGTCGCCGCGGCGTTGCGCGCGAAACTGACAAACCACAGCCAGGCTAGCGGGTTTTTCCGAATAAACCCAATGATGCCGTTTACATGGGCGCTCAGGTAAGCAGTGTCCCGGTTGGCGGTGCCGCGCAAGCCGCTCTCCTTGTGGATCCCGTGCAACAGTTCATGCCAGAAAATAACCGTCAAGTGCGTGCCACGAAGCTCCTCGCTCAGGCGAACAGTGCGCGAGCTAAGGTCGATGTCTCCCCATTGGCTCAAGCGCTCAGTCAACGATTGGCTCAATGACCTGATGGAATATTCGTGCTGACCAAGACAGACCGCTTGCGGCAAGGTGACGAACGCGCCGACCTTGGGTCTGGCCACTCGCAGATGGCGAGTGAGCAAGGCATTGAACCACGCCCATACTTCCGGATTGTGCACAATGAGCGCCACCAGGCCGGTGGCCAGCAGATGCGTTACCTGCTCCTCATCCACCTTCCTGTTGTTGATACCTGACGTACACAATATGAGGTAGATGAACGAACGCAGCAGGTATCGAGCTAGCCGCACACCCGAGAGCCTCTTGGAAAGGCGAATCACTTGCTGGTTGAGACATTCCTCCGCCAGCAGGCGCTTCGATTGCATGGTTGTCTCATCCGCCCAGGTAACTGAAAACCGATAGGGGCCTATGGCTACCTTCCACGGAAAGACAGGCTCTCCTGGAATAGCGGCGAGGGGCCTGGATGCCATAGCAGCGGCACGGACGCAGCTGTCGTCAACGTACCGCGGACGCTTGCGTGGCATTGCACACCCCGATAGAAAGGACTGGGAAATTCCCTGCCCAACGATGCAAGTATACAGACGACTTACTGCCGCGATGGCGATATCTTAGGGTCACCGCTTTTTCCTTAAGAATCAAGTTTGTTAGTAAGCGCTACCGTGGTGAGCCGCACCATTTCAGAGCAAAATATAACCCCTTACATCTCAAAAGGTTGGAATTGCCGCGACGAAAATCCGCGAGCAAAACGACTTCGGACTAAAATAGGGAAGACAAGAATCCAGGGACTTGGTTGCATGAAACCGGTGGCCAGGTGTCACCAACGTTCGTGACCAAGGGTGGTGCTCTTGCGCCGATTGGCACTTGGCTCCGGGATAGATATAGAAGTCGCGAATATCTTGCGCGTAATGTGTGCTAGCGCGCAGACAAATCAGATGCAAAGGTGAAAATAGTAAACGGTGTCCGGTTCTGCTACATCTTCATTTGCCGGCACCTTCTGTCACTTCTTAAGTGTCACGGTTCGATAGCGGTTCTCCCCCGTTATCGGACCGTTTTGCTTTTGCCGGCGTCAGGCGTCAGCTGCCTGATTACTTGGAAACAGGCCGTACGCGTAGTTCCTCGTGACCGCGCCGCCCGTGATCATCGAGCGATCGCCGGACTCCTCGGATCGAATCGGCGTAGGCGTTCGAGCAGGAACTCGACTTCAGCGCGCGCCGCCGCCGACATGGTTATCGCGGGCTTGCGCTGGGCATCGGATGCGATGGCACCGCGCTTTTGCAGAATGTACTTGCGCACGGCGAGCCCCACGCCAGGCTGCTGCTCGTAGCGGATAAGCGGCAGGTGCGCATCGAAGAGGTCGTGCGCCTTGTCGCGCTCGCCGGCCTTTGATAGTTTCACCAGATCCACGAGCATGTCGGGGAACGCGTAACCGGTCATCGCGCCATCGGAGCCACGTTCGAGTTCAAGGTCCACGAATATGCCCCCATTGCCCGTGAGCACGGAAACGCGGCGCATGCCGCCTTGATGCTCGAGCGTGCGCACTGCGGAAATCTTCTCGAGGCTGGGCCAGTCCTCGATCTTGAGCATGACGCAGGACGGGTTTTCCGTGACGATGCGCGCGAGCACCTGCGGCGTCATGACGACGCTAAAAGCGAGCGGATAGTCCTGCAGCGCGAACGGCACATCGTCGCCGATCGCTTCGCGCGCCTGTCGGTAGTAACCGACGATCTGGTCGTCGGTGCGCAAGCTCGAAGGCGGCGCAATCATGACGCCAGCAGCCCCCGCGTCCAGCGCCTGGCGCGCAAGCGTGCGCATCGATGCGAACCCAGGCGAGGTGACGCCGACGATGACAGGAAGCTTGCCGGCGCGCCTGACGAACTGGCGCACCAGCAGGATCGACTCTTCGGCGTCGAGTTTCGGCGCCTCGCCCATGACACCGAGCACCGTGAGCCCGCTTACCCCGCAGCGCATATAGAAATCGGTCAGGCGATCCACAGACCCGATGTCGAGCCTGCCGTCCGCATGAAACGGCGTCGCTGCTATCGTGAATACGCCCCCTGCCTGTTCGTCCAGTCGCATGTCTTTCCTTTCACGTAATGCGCGATGTCGTACGCGGTTCAATCAGTGACTCACTGCATGCCTCGATCCGGCCGCGCGCGGTTCGGCATCCGCGCATCGCCGGCAAGTGCAGTGAATCCGGTTGATTTTACCGCCGTACAACGCGACACGCGACCTCCACTTCGCTAGTTGGGATTCGACCGGCGATCGAATTAGAGTTCTTGGTTGGATCTTTATCCAAGGATGGATGTCCTAGTGAAGGCTTCGGCGCTACTTTTTGCTGGAATGCGATGTGAGGCAACCACTGGACAAGATTTCTGTTGATTCGCCCGTGCCCGACCGGACGAGAGAATGGTTCGTGCCGGGTCTTGGATCGCCTTCCTTTCGTCGCTGGATCGGGCTTCTCTTCCTGCCCTACACCGGCATGGTCTTGTCTTACACCGTCATCGGCGGACTTTTGGCTCCCACAGTTTTTTGGGATCGGGTTGGGGCACTGGCATTGATCTATTTCCTGGGGCTCGGCGTCGGCGCTCATGCCCTCGATGCATTGGGCAGCCGCGGCAATAAACCATGGGGCGAACTTCTGCCGCGCAGGATTCTATGGTTGGTTGCGGGGCTGTCGCTCTTATGTGCTTATGCGCTCGGCGCGTATTACATGATTCGTTTCACTCCGCTTCTTTGGCCTATTGCAATCGCGGAGGGCTTTTTCGTATTCGCCTACAACCTCGAGTGGTACAGAGGCAAGTTTCATACGGATTGGTGGTTTGCCCTATCGTGGGGCGCCCTGCCTGCCCTTGCCGGGTACGTGCTGCAAACCAATCGCATATCGTTTCCGGCACTGTGCGTGGCAGCGGCCTTTGCGCTCCTCAGCCTGGTTGAAATCAAGGTGTCGCGGCCCTACAAGGAGCTGCGCCGCCGTGCGTGCACGGCTGCGGACGAAGTGCTGGCGGAGCGCTACCAGGCCATCCTGAAAAGCCTTTCCGCCGCCGTAATCCTTCTCGGGATCGGCCTGGCTCTAGCGCGGTGGATGCCATGACGGGCGCGCTTCCCGCGCCGGGTACTGGCATCGCTTCCCACCCGCTCCACGCAGCATCTTCCCCGCCAACCGATTTTGCAGCGTACTGGGAGCTGCTCCGCGAACGATTGATTGCCTGTCACCCCGCACTTATCCAACGCTATTTCGCCACTTTTCCGCAAGACTTGGTCGAATCGATTGATTCCGTTGTTGGCGGCGGCAAGAAAGTGCGCGCCCGAATCTTGTGCGCGGTGTGCGAGGCGCTCGGCGGCAGTTTCACTGACGCGCTGCCACGCGCCATGGCGATCGAGTGCGTGCAAGCCGCCTCCTTGATTCATGACGATTGGGTGGACGGCGACCGCATTCGGCGCAGCGCACCGGCGGTGTGGACGCTCCAAGGCGCAAGACGGGCCGTCCTTCTGGCCGATGTCATTTTCGCCACGTCGCTGGAACGCTGTGCCGAATTGGGGCGGCTCGATGTTCTCGCCCTATCGAAGGCGATCGCTACAATAGCCGCCGGCGCCTACCAGGAAGCGCTCGAACTCGCTGAAACGAGGACCGACCGCTTTCCCGGAATCGAGAGCCGATCTCCATATGATCGACTTATTTTTCTCAAAACCGGCGCATTGTTCGCAGCGGCGGCTGAACTGGGTGCCATTAGCGCGCGTGCCGATGCTGCGCTTCAGCGGGCGGCGTACGACTACGGCGCCCGAATCGGCGAAGCCTACCAGTTGGCTGATGACTTGGAAGATCTGGTTCGGCGTCCTACCGCCGCGCCCCTACAACCCCAGGATACATCCGCCCTATCCATCCTCCTCGGCCGTTTCGGATTGATCGACAGGCATCACGGGCGAGAGCCGCATTGCGCTGAAGTACTTCAATGCGCCAAGACCCACGTTGCGCGACTGGAACGAGTGATGGAAGACGAAATAAGCATGCGGCTTGCTGCAGCCACAATCGCCCTGAAGAAGCTTCCGGAGACACCGTGGCGCCGCATTCTTGAATCGATTCCCAACGAAGTTGTGCGGCGAAAAGATTAGCCGCTCATCACGTCCTCAGGAGCGGTCGCGGTAACGATCGCCGAGCCGCAAAGGGTCAGGTATTCGTGTCGAATTCCGGTGAAACCGCAGGCTCGCAGAGATTCTTTCAGTTCATCAAGCCAGCGCGTTGCGATGATCAACCGCGGTAAACCCTCGTAGATCGGCATCCATGACGGAATGGCTCGTGCCACCGTGTTGCGCATCACCAGGAAATAGAAGTGCCAAAGAGCCAGGAGAATGCGGTTTGGAGGCAAAGTGAAGTCGTGCATCAAGAGGAGCCCGCCGGGCTTCAACAGGCTTGTGCAGTGTGCCGTGAGTAGGGGCAGTTCCGCGTATTTTGCAAGGTAAGACGATGTCACGCAATCGAACTTGTTCGGACTTCGGTAGTCTTCCGCTCGGCACAGCACCAATTCAATGTTCTCCAGGCCGAGCATCCGAATCCTTTCACGCGCGATGGCCAAATACTCGTCGCGCAATTCCACCCCGACTACGCGCCGGCCGGGAAAACGGCGAGCGATGGCAAGCGTGGAAATCCCAGTTCCGCACGCCAGATCGAGAATGGGTCCAGTTCCATCAGGGATCAGCGCCACGATGCGTTTTTTCCACAGGCGATCGATCCCAAAAGTCGCCCAGTGCACCATGCGGTCGTACGTCGAGCCGGTGCCCACGAACAAATGCTCAACTAACTCCGCGCGCGCGTCACCGCTGGACGGACGGTCTTGGTCCATCACAGTCTTCTTCGTGAAACGCTCGAAGTCGAGAAGCTATTCACTTCAATTTGCTGCGCGGTGAATACCGAATTCCGGCGGGCGTGACCATTTTAAGTGCCAGCGTGCCTTGCGCGAAAGTCTCCTCTCCCTCCAACGAAGTTCCATAGACTGCTAAAACCAATCCCGCTTCGACAACTGTTCAGAACATGCGAATCTGGGGGAAATCGCCGAATGCAGATTCACCGTGTTCTTCATAGGAAACTCCTGTAACAGGTGACCGACCATTTCGAAAGATGATGACTCGCGGCCAAAATGCTATTTCGTCAGGCGCACTTCCTCCACGCCCAAGGGCGACCCGTGCGCGTCGAACATGTCCTACTTGTGCGGCGAGCCAAACTCCAGATGGGTGCGTAGCAGAATCGAGGAGGGTCGCCGCGTTTCGGCGCGCGCGCTGCGCCGCGCGTGCTCGATCGCTACCACGCTGTTTCCGTTTTTCACCGTTGGAATTGCGGTCGACAGGTCGGACCTCCTGAGAGATTTCCTTGGCGCTTGTTATGCAGCGTGGCCGAAGATGGAAAATGTGAAACCCGATGCTTAGATACCGCCGAGGCATAGGTACTTGACCACGAGAAAGTCCTCGATGCCGTACTTCGAGCCTTCACGTCCTGTTCCTGATTCCTTCACGCCTCCGAACGGTGCCACCTCGGTGGAAATGAGGCCAGTGTTAATGCCGACGATGCCATATTCCAGCGCCTCGGCCACGCGCCAGACGCGGGCGATATCGCGTCCGTAGAAGTAGGCTGCCAGGCCGAATTCGGTGTCGTTTGCGAGCCGGATCGCCTCGGCTTCGTCCTTGAAGCGGAATAGCGGCGCCACCGGGCCGAAGGTTTCCTCGCGCGTCACCTGCATGCTCGTGTTGACGTCGGCGAGCACCGTGGGCTCGAAAAATAAGCCACCAAGAACATGGCGCTTGCCGCCGGTGAGAATCTTCGCCCCCTTGGCAAGCGCGCCCGCAATGTGCTGCTCCACCTTTGTTACCGCATCGGCGTTGATCAGCGGGCCGGTGGTGACGCCTGGTTCCCTGCCGTCGCCGACCTTGAGCGTTTTCACTTTTGCCGCGAGCTTGGCGGCAAAGGCGTCGTATACCTTTTCCTGCACCAGGATGCGGTTGGCGCAGACGCAGGTCTGGCCGTTGTTGCGATATTTCGAGATCATGGCACCTTCCACCGCGGCGTCCAGATCGGCGTCGTCGAACACGATGAATGGCGCATTGCCGCCGAGTTCCATCGAGGTCTTCTTTACCGTGCTTGCGCATTGCGCCATCAGCTTCTTGCCGATCTCGGTGGAGCCGGTGAAGGTAAGCTTGCGCACCAGCGGGTTGCTGCTCATCTCGCCGCCGATGGCGCCGGCCGAGCCGGTTACCACCGAGAACACGCCTTTGGGCACTCCGGCACGCTCAGCCAACTCGGCCATGGCAAGCGCGGAGAAGGGCGTGGCGGTTGCGGGCTTAACCACCATGGTGCAGCCCGCGGCGAGCGCCGGGCCGGCTTTGCGCGTGATCATGGCGGCGGGAAAATTCCACGGCGTAATCGCGACGCATACGCCGATCGGCTCTTTCAGCACCACGATGCGCATATCGGCCTGGTGTTGCGGAATAGTGTCGCCGTAGATGCGTTTGCCCTCCTCGGCGAACCATTCGATGAAGGACGCGGCATAGGCGATTTCGCCGCGCGATTCCGCGAGCGGCTTGCCCTGCTCCGCGGTCATGATCTGCGCCAGATCTTCCTGGTTGGTCATCATCAATTCGAACCAGCGGCGCAGGATCACCGCGCGCTCCTTCGCCGTCTTGGCGCGCCACGCGGGGAATGCCGCATTGGCCGCCGCGATGGCGCGGCGCGTCTCCGCCACGCCCATCTTGGGCACCGCGCCGAGCACCGCGCCGTCGGCGGGATTGATCACGGCGACGGTCGACTTGTCGTCGGCATCCGCCCACGCGCCGTCGATATAGCACTGCTGGCGAAACAGCTTGGAATCTTTGAGTGCGAAATGCGCAAAGCGCGCGTCATTCGGGGCATTCATGGTGTTCTCCGCACGATAGGTCGAAGCGCCGGCCGAAGAGGCGGGCACAGGCGATGCGCGCTACTCAGTTCGCGCCGTGATTCATTCTGCGAGCGATGATCTCGACTTCCGCATGCTCGTCCTCGACGTCGAAAATGTCCTCGCTGACGCGATCGTCACAAGTGTCTGTGACATTTGCCCATAGCGCCGCGTATTCGGCCTCATGCCAGGCGAGCGGAAACTCGGCCACTTTCCGGTTGGGAGTTGCGCTTCGTTTCATGATTTCTCCTTCTTCGCGATTTGCAAGCATGTGTCCAGCGTATGCTCGACTCCCGCAGTGATCTGTGCGCAAGCATACGTAACGGCGGCAATCCTCGCGTAGCGCGCTCAGCGGTCTAGACAGCGCGTAGTCGACGAATTCCGAGGACCGCGTGCGTGTGCTTCAGGTGCGGCGCCCGATCAGGGCGAAGAATTCCTCCCTGGTCGCGAGCGAATCGTGAAACTCGCCGAGGATGGACGAAGTCACCATCATCGAATTCTGCTTTTCCACGCCGCGCATCATCATGCACAGGTGGCGCGCTTCGATCATCACGCCCACGCCCCTGGCGTTGACCGACTCCATCACCACCTTGGAAATCTGTTCGGTCAGGCGCTCCTGCAATTGCAGCCGCCGCGCATACATATCCACCAAACGGGCGAGTTTGCTCACGCCAAATACGGTGCCGCTGGGAATGTAACCGATATGGCAGCGACCAAAGAACGGCAGCATATGGTGCTCGCACATGCTGTAGAGCTCGATGTCCTTGACGACAACCATGCTGCTGGTTTCCTGAGCAAAGCACGCCCCGTTTATCAGTTGCTTGGCATCGGTGCGATAGCCCGATGTGAGGAACTCGAATGCCTTCGCCACCCGCGTCGGCGTATCGAGCAGCCCCTCGCGCTTCGGGTCCTCTCCAATCTCGATCAGCAATTCGCGCACCAGACGACTGATTTTTTCCGTGTTCAATTCCATGACTGCAATCCTTTCGCAACGCCATTGTGGAAATTCTCTTGGAGGGTATAGATTTGAACTCAGCCGAAATTGCGATTACGCACCAAAGTGAGATCGCGTCGGGTGCGGGAAGTTCGCCGGACAAGCCCGGATTCACGAAACGAGTAACGCAGAAACAGGTGGCTGCTGCCGCGCCGAACGTCAATCAACTCGCCCCATAGTGCATCACTCGGCGTGAATGCCTTTCCCATGACCAGGCTGAGCCGCCGGTCATGTGCATCGCGCCCGACAATCTGCGGTGCGAGAGTCAGGAACTGCTCGTCCAGGAGGCCTTCGGCGTAAAAATCGCCCAGCAGCCGCGGCCCTCCCTCTACGAGGATCAGCTTGCCCGAGCTCGCCTTATGCACTTCGTCCAGGATGTCATGCGCCGCAATCGCGCTCGCGCCGCGGTGACTCGCGCTCTGGCGAATCGCGCGGATCTCGACCCAATCAGGCGCATTACGCGTACGTAAACGCTCTGCACCCTTCATCGTGGTCACGACCAGCACCGGCACCTTGCCGGACACGAAAACGGGCAGGCGCAGATCGATCGCGCCGCTGCCGCTTACGATCACATTCAGCGGCGCGCCGCGTTGGCCCAGCGCTATTCTGAGTTGCCGATAGTCATCCGCCAACGCGGGAAAAATCGCTTCGGCCGTCCAGACGTGCCGACGGTCGACGCCGAGCGTGCCGGAGCCGATGATCACGACGTCGGCGATCGCGCGCAGCAGGCCCATCACCATCCTATCCTGTGCGCTGAACCCGCTGACGTCCCCGCCGCTTGCGTGTCCTTTCACATTGAACGAGACGACCCCATCCAGTGTGGACACAAAATTGCTGAAGACATGTGGATGCGGGCGCAGCAGCGGCATGCGCAAGCATCCGTAGAGGCGCGCGAGCCTCGGAGGCAAAGGTAGCAGCTTGCCGCGCTTCGTTTCGAAAAGCGTGCGCAGCGACGTGAGCGTGGCAGGATCTGGCTGGCGCATGGGTTCAGAGAATCGGAACACCTGCAGCGCGGATATTTCTCCTGCCCTTGAAATAGGCGCGCACTGCAGCAATCGCGATGGGCAGAACACCGAATACGATGAACACCAAATCGCCCGGCATGCGGCACCACTCCAACAGCCGCGCGAGATCACTGCCGGTATAGGCAAGGCTGCGCGCATGCCAGTAGCCATTCTCGAGCACATCGACCAGCTGCAGAACTCCGGCAGGAAACAGGCTCATGACGACCATCATCAGCAATCCGCTGTTGAGTCCCCAGAAGCCCACACGAATGTATTTTTCGAGTATCCGCCAGAGCGCGACGTCGACCGTCTGGCGAATGGCGAACACCACCAGACCGATCCCGAGCATACCGAACACGCCCATCATCGCTGCATGTCCATGGTTAATGGTCAGCAGCGTGCCGGTCTCGAAGTAACTCACGATCGGCAGATTGATGAGGAAACCGAAAATCCCCGCGCCGACGAAGTTCCAGAAGCCGACTGCCATGAGGAAATAGAAAGTCCATTTGTGCGGCACCTCTACCAACTCATGCGTGGTGTCCGAGCCTGGCCGTGACAGTTTGACAAAATCCCACGCGTCGAGCGTGATCAGCGTGAGCGGCACGACCTCCAGAGCGGAGAACAGCGCACTCAAGGCCATATTGAAACTGGTCTGGCCGCTCCAATACCAATGATGCCCGGTACCGATAAATCCGCCGGCGAAATACAAAATGGCATCGAGGTAGATAACGCGCGTCGCCGTAAGGCGCGTGACCGCACCGAACTGGAGGAAGATGATCGCAACCATGACAGTCACGAAGAATTCAAAGAATCCTTCGACCCAGAGGTGAATAATCCAGAAGCGCCAGGCGTCAACCACCGAGAAATGGGTCGCGCCGTCGAAGAACATCGCCGGCAGATAGAACACCGGGATCGCAATCGCAGCGCACAAGAAGAGACCGGCGATTTCGCGCCGCTCCGGATCGCGCAACGCCGGGGCAAGTGCGCGAACCAACAGGGCAAACCAGAACAGCAGTGCGACGGCGAGCAGCATTTGCCAGGCGCGGCCGAGTTCGAGGTATTCCCATCCCTGATCGCCGAACCAAAACCAAAGCTTAGGCAGAAGTTGCCGCATGCCGGCCCATTCGCCGAGCAGGCTGCCGAGGACGACAAGCACCAAGCCGCAGAACAGGACGTCGATGCCCTTCTTCTGCCCGGCGGGATCGCCTCCGCCGAGCGCTGCGGCCAAAAAGAGCGCGCCGGCGACATAGGCCGTGGCGATCCAGAACAGCGCCAACTGCAAATGCCACGTCCGAAGGAGGTTGCTCGGCAGCCAGGCTGCGAGGTCAAAACCATAAAAATTGCCCGGCTCGGCGCGATAGTGGGCGACTGCGCTTCCGACCAGGGTCTGAGCCAAAAACAAGAGCACGACGACTGCAAAGTACTTCAAGATCGCGCGCTGACCTGGAGTGACGCCGGCACCCAGCAGCCTTGGGGGCAGATACCCCGCTCTAACCTTCCAGCCGAGATAGTCGAATTTCCCGAAGGCAAGCAGCACCACCGCAGTCCCGGTTAGCAGGAAGACGAGACTCAGTGCGCTCCACAATAGGGCGTCCGAAGTCGGTGTGTTGCCCGCGACAGAATCGAACGGAAAATTATTGGTGTACGAATGCGTTGCACCAGGCCGGGTGGTGACCGCCGCCCAGGCGGTCCAGGCGACGAATGCGCTGAGCTGTTTCAGCTCACTCGGAGCGCTGATCGTTCTGGCGCGAAGACCGCCGTTCCGAGCAGGATCGGAAAAGTACTGGTTCCATACGCTGATCTGGCGCCCGAACCAGTCTTCGTAGGCGGCCCCCACTGCCAACACTCTGGTCTGGGGATCATAGCGATTTTGTTTGAGCTCGGTTCGAACTTCCGCTTCGACCATGGCACGTTGTACTGCGCTCAAGCTGCCGGGCGCGCGATTGTAGCGGCGTTCGGCGACGCTCGCGGCACCATGCAGCGTCAGGGTATGCAGATATTCGGCCGAGAAATCTGGGCCGAGCAAGGCGCCGTGGCCCCAGATCGAACCGTTGTCCATCAAGCCGTATTTGAGAAACACTTGCTGCCCACTGCGAATGTCGTCGCCGGTGAACAGAACGGTTCCGCCGGGTCCCGTCACACTGTCGGGGATCGGCGGCGCATCGTGATACACCTTCACCGTCAAGAGAATGAGGACGGAGAAGCCAAGCGCCATGGTGAAAAGGCTGGCACGCCGCCACCACGGTGATAACTTCCCTTTGGCGTCGCGCTCAGTCAGCGGAGCGACCGTGACCGCGATTTCATCCCGCATTCGGCGCCTCGCGGAAAAAAATCGTCATATCTGCCGCGTCGAGCCGTTCAGGCCGCCTTGCCAAGGCCGGTCTGCGCAGCGCGCAGCTTGACACTGAGGTCATGTAATGCCGTGCGCAATCCTTCTTCGATGACCGGGTGATAGAACGGCATCTCGAGCATCTGCGCGACGGTCATTTTGTTCTGCAGCGTCCAGGCAAGCAGATGCGCCAAATGCTCGGCGGCGGGAGCCAGCATTTCCGCCCCCAGAAAGCGGCCGCTGGCCGGATCGGCGTAAACATTGAGTAGGCCTTTGTTCCTGAGCAGGATACGGGACCGGCCCTGGTCCTCGAAGCTCACCTGCCCGGTGACGAAGGTGCCGGGCTTCAGCGCATGGAATCCTCCGCCGACGATGCCGATTTGCGGATCGGTAAATACGACACCGATGGGTGCGCGACGCAGGCCGGATCTAACCTCCTTGCCCAGCGCGAGACGCGCGGCGTTCGCGCCTGCAATGCGCCCCTCATCCGTGGCTTCGTGCAGGAGCGGAATGAAATTGCTGGCGTCCCCGGCAATGAATATGCTGCTTGCGCCGTCTGCGCTCGCAGTCCGGGTGGTCGCCGCATCGAATGTGGGCACACCTTTGGCATCGAGCTTGAGTGAGGTCTTGTCGAGGTCAAGGTCCTTCACATTGGGCGTGCGGCCGGTGGCGGCGAACACGTAGTCGAAGTACTCGATCGGCGCATCGCCGTTGGGCCCCGCGCGCCCAATTGCAACCCGGTTGCCGTGACGGCGCATATGCGCTATTTGCGCGTCGGGTTCCAGCGCAAATTCCTCATTGAAGGCCGCGAGGGCGTAAGTACGGATCTCGGGATCGCTGATCGGGCCTATGCGGCCGCCACGCCCGAGAACCACGACATGAACCCCCAGACGGTGCAGCGCCTGACCCAGCTCCAGGCCAATGATCCCAGGACCGATCACGGCCACCGCTTTGGGCAGATCGGTCCAGTCGAATACATCGTCGCTGACAATGAGGCGGTCGCCCAAGTCCTTGAACGTATCCGGATAATCGGCGCGCGAACCGGTTGCGATGACTATGCTCTTGGCTTCGACACGCGTATGTTCTGCGACCGCTAGCGTGTGGTCGTTTACGAAACGCGCATGGCCAAGGATGCGGTCCGCGTCGGGAATGCTTTGCACTTCGCCTAGCGCGAAACCGACAAAGTGGTCGCGCTCGCGCCTGACCCGCGCCATGACCTCGCGTCCGTTAATGCGAACGGCGCCCTCGGCATGGACGCCGAAAGCCGGGGCCTTCGCGACGGCATGCGCTGCGTCGGCGGCGGCAATGAGGAGCTTGCTCGGCATGCAGCCCACGCGCGCGCAGGTGGTGCCGTAAGCGCCATCTTCGATAATCACGGCGCTCGCTCCTTCGGCCTTGGCCGCGCGGTACGCGACCATACCCGCGGTGCCAGCACCGATTACGGCAACGTCAACTTTCAAGGTGTTCATGTTTTGTCCTCTTTCCTCATAGCCGCGCGGCGCCGCCGCGATGAGTCTGGCGAATTGCTTCAGGCCGCTTTGCGCACGCCAAAATGGGCTTCCAGATCGTCTGCGTTGCCGATGAGCTTGCCGCCGATGAAGACCTGCGGCCAGGTGCCGCTGCCGGAAACCGCGCGCAGCGTGCTCGTGGTGATGCGCTTGCCGAGGCTGATCTCATCGTAGCGATAGCCCTTGGATTCGAGCAGCGCCTTCGCGCGCGCGCAGTGCGGGCAACCGGGCTTGGCGAAGATCACCACCGGTTCGGGCGCGACGGCCTTTGGGTTGATGTACTTGAGCATGGTGTCGGCATCGGAGACTTCGAGTGGGTCCCCTTCTTTTTCCGGCTCAATGAACATTTTCTCGATCATGCCGTTCTTCACCAGCATGGAATAACGCCAGGAGCGCTTGCCAAAGCCGACGCCGGACTTGTCGACGAGCAGGCCCATGCCAGCGGTGAATTCGCCGTTGCCGTCTGGAAGCAAAGTGATGTTCTCGGCTTCCTGGCTCTGTTTCCATTCGTTCATGACAAAGGCATCGTTCACCGACAGGCAGACGATCTGATCCACGTCATTCTCCCTGAACATGCGGCCGAGCTCGTTGTAGCGCGGCAGGTGCGTGCTCGAGCAGGTCGGCGTATAGGCGCCAGGCAGGGAAAACACGACCACGGTCTGGCCTTTGAACAGGTCGTCGGTGGTAACGTCCTTCCACTGGTTATAGGCGCGGGTTTTGAATGTCACATTGGGTACGCGTTTGCCTTCAAGGCTCTTGGCGCTGGGTAGCATGGTCGTTCCTTTGATGGGTGGTCGTTGATCGGGCAAGTCTCTCCAGCCCAGGGGATTCGCTGTCGTCTCTTTGCGCCGAATAGGCTGAGTCGATGCCTGGCCTGTTCAGAAGCAGCCACTGCAACCGAGGCTCGATGGCGATCCACTTCGTTTGCGGACGGAAAGTGAAGCTACGCTAAAGATATCTGCTTTAGCACCGAGCGCTCTGTGCGACAGCGCACAAAGCAATATGCCAAAAAGGTGTACCGGAAGAAGATGCCTTGTCGCCGGTATGGGCGCTGGCGCGGGTCTGTGGACCGGGATGTCAATCCAAGCGCTATGGAGGCGGCCTATTGCGCCAGCGCAGTCTTGGTGTCCCGCCAATCCCCGCCCAACGCCTTGACCAGGAACACCGCTGAAAGCAGGCGTTGGCCCAGCAGTTGCACGGCCAGGCGATCGCTCGCGAGCAGACCCTGTTGTAGATAGCTGACACGGGCGCCTTGGTAAGGGCCGCTGCCGGCTTGCGCTTGCGCCCGCGCGCCCCCCATGCTACGAATAGCAGACGAATTCAGAGGGATGTAGCGATGATGACGGGCGGAAGCGGTCTTCGGGAACACGTCGAGAAGCTACGCGCGCTCGCATTCAAAGTGGGAATGTATCGGCCGCCGAGCGAAGGTGGCAGTGCGTCGCTCCTCCTGCGCGTGAGCGAAAACTGCCCCTGGAACCGGTGCACCTTCTGCGACATGTACAAAGGACATCGTTTCGGTCATCGGACTGCCGAGGAGATCAAGACCGATATCGACCGGGTTGCGGCAATTCGCGATGAAATCACGGCGGCCTCGTGGAAATTGGGATTGGGAGGAAAGATCACGCGCGCCTTGGGCGCCGCCCTGCTCGCCGAGGGCCGCGATCTGATCGAGAGTCCTAGCTTCGTCACGGTTTTCAACTGGCTCGCGTCTGGCGCGAGGACCGCTTTTCTGCAAGATGCGGACAGCCTGTGCGTGCGGCCCGCGCAGTTCGTGGCAGTGCTCGAACACCTGCGTGAAACCCTGCCTTCTCTGACCCGTGTGACCACCTATGCGCGCATGAAAACACTGTTCAAGAGAAAGCCAGCGGAACTTTGCGCGATTCGGGCGGCCGGCTTGGACCGACTGCATATCGGTCTCGAGACGGGGGATGATGAATTGCTTGCGCTCACGAAGAAGGGCGTAACGCAGGCCGAGCAGATCGATGGCGGGAGAAGAGCCGTCGACGCAGGCTTGGAAGTGTCGCTTTACTGGATGCCGGATCTAGGCGGCAGGCAAAGGTCGCGACAGCATGCGCGCAATACCGCACACGTGCTTTCGGCCATCAATCCGCGCTACATTCGCTCCCGCCCCCTGGTGCCGCGACCCGGAACGCCGCTCTTCGACGATGTCGCACAGGGTCGCTTAACTCTTTCCTCGCCGCATGAGCGGCTCGAGGAACTGGCGCAGATGATAGCCGGGCTCGACGTGACTTCGAACGTCTGCTTCGACCACGTCATGAACGCGTGGGCCGACGCGCGCGGCGGCCTGCTCTTTCGGCAGGATTACGAGGGCTATCGATTTCCCGACGAGAAGGAACTGGTGCTCGAGCGCGTACGCGAGGGTTTGGCAGTGGATGAATCGATGCACGCCCACGTCCGTGCGTTGATGTCCATGCGATCTCTCTGAAACGCGAATGGATTATCTTTCTGGCGTCGCTTGCTTTTGACCTCGCGCCGCTTGCTGCTTGATTGCGTCGCGTGTATTTGAATCCGCGCCGGCATTGCAATCGGCCAGGAGCAGGCGCAATATCCTACCGGCACGATGCGCTGCGACACGATATCAATTAACGGCCGCCACCGGCCCGATGCACGAAAAGAGGCAGGATCGAATTTCCTGGCGTTCGTTCGACAACCGCGCGAATGCGGACCAAGGCAATGCGAAGGGAGGATCGTGACCGACAACTCACTGGGTGCCTACAATATCGCCGACCTGCGGGAACAAGCGCGCGGCCGGCTGCCGAAAGGCATGTTTGAATTCCTGGATCGCGGCACCGAGGACGAAGTCGCCTTGCGCAACAATCGTCTGGCGTTCGAGCGCATCAAGCTGCGGCCGCGCACGCTCGTCGACGTGTCTCACCGCACCCAGGAAATCGTGCTCTTCGGGCACAAGCAGAAGATGCCGATTGCGATCGCACCGACCGGCACCTCGGGCCTCCTTTGGTATCAAGGTGAAGTCGGACTGGCGCGCGCCGCCGCCGCTGCCGGTATCCCGTTCACGGTCGGAACCAATTCGATGACCGCGATGGAAACGATCGCGGAGCAGGCCGGGGGGCGGCTGTGGTTCCAGCTCTACATGTGGTCGGACCGCTCCATTTCGCACAAACTCGTCGAACGCGCAAAAGCAGCCGGTTGTGAGGCGCTCCTCGTGACCGTGGACGGCGCGGTTTCGGCTAACCGCGAATACAACCACCGCAATGGTTTCGAGATCCCCCTCCTCTTCGGCGTGCGCAACACGACCGACGTGCTGAGCCACCCGCGCTGGTTTGCGGGGGTGCTGCTGCGTTATCTCTTCACAACCGGTGTTCCGAGCTTCGAGAATTTTCCGCCCGACTACAAGGACAAGCTTACGGCACGCACGCTGAAGAAATCCCTCTTGAAAAATGACAGTTTCAATTGGGACGATCTGCGCGTACTGCGCAAGATGTGGCCCGGCGTGCTGATGGTGAAAGGCATCCTGCACCCGCAGGACGCGCTACTGGCTGCGGACTGCGGCGCCGATGCCGTCATCGTTTCAAACCACGGGGGCCGCAACCTCGACAGCTCGATGGCGCCGATCGAAGTGTTGCCGGAAATCCTGGAAGCAGCAGGCAAGCGCATCGACGTAATAGTCGACAGCGGCTTCAGGCGCGGATCGGATGTGGTGAAAGCTCTGGCGCTCGGCGCCAAGGCCGTGCTGATCGGGCGCGCGACCCTGTATGGGGTCGCTGCGGCCGGAGAAGCGGGAGCAGTCCGCGCCATCGACATACTGCGCGAGGAAATCGACCGCGTGATGGCCTTGATCGGCGTCAAGAGCGTGGCCGAACTCAACCGCAACTGCCTGCATATTGCCGACTGAGCGCTTGGGTGAGAAACGAACTTCAACGAGATCGGAGGCGACATGGAATTCGGACAGACCCTAGCTGAATACGTGAGGAGCGTAACCCTCGACCAGGTCCCGCAGCGCGATATCCAGGTGGCGAAGCTGGCGCTCCTTGATCAGATCGGTGTCGCTTTGGCTGGCGTAGGCGAGGACCCGGGGGTCAAGGTCCAAAACATGGTCAACCGCTGCACGGCCAGCGAGGCCACGGTGCTGGGCACGCCGCGCAAGACCTCGACCTGGCTTGCCGCACTGGTGAACGGGACCCTCGGTCACACGCTCGACTTTGACGACATCTCCGGCTATGGCCATCCGAGCGTGGTGCTGGTTCCAGCCATGTTGGCCAGCGGCGAAACGCAGAATCGCAGCGGGCGTGAACTGCTTGAAGCATATATCGCGGGCTACGAGGTGGGTGAAGCGCTGGCGCGCATTGTCCCACGCCGCGCGGACCAGTATCATGGTCTGCATAGCACGGCCATGTTCGGCCCGCTCACCTCCGCCACCGTGTCCGGGCGCCTCCTCGACCTCGACGCCTCGCAGCAGCGCCACGCGTGGGGAATCGCGGCCTCGCAAGCGGGCGGAATCACGGGGAATTTCGGCACGCACACCAAGCCCCTGCACGGCGGCCTCGCGTCTCAGGCAGGCGTCATGGCGGCGGAACTGGCCGCTGACGGATTCGAGGCGAATCCGGATGCGCTCGACGCCCCGCTCGGGTACATCTACAGTGTCGTCGCGGCAGCGCGCATGGAGGGTGTGGACGTGGGCAAGGCCACTGCGGGCCTTGGGCAATGGCACATCGCCGATTCCTGGGGCATGAAGAAGTACCCCTGCGGCTACATCGCCCAGGGCGCCATTGACGCTGCGTTGCGCCTGCGTGAACAAACAGACTTGCGCCTCGAGGACCTCACGTCGGTGGAGATACGCGTGCCGCACCTTCAGCCTTACTTCCGCGTCCGGCCCATCGGAGAGTTCTCCGGCAAATTCGGCTACGAGTACCCCGTCGCGTGCGCGATCCTCGACGGGCAAGTGCTCAAGAAGTCGTTCTCGGACGAGGCGTTCAAGCGGCCGCAATTGCAGCGCCACCTCGGGAAGTTCAAGACGCTGGAGGATCCTGCCTCCGCCAAAGAGGGCCCGCTAGGTGCGCTCGTGATCGAGGCCAAGGGAAAGAGGACGGTGTATCCCATCGAAATCCCGCTCGGCGACGCCAAACGACCGGTCGCACCCGCGCAGGTGGTGGAGAAATACGTCCGCAATGCAGAAGAGGTGGTCGGAGCGGACGTGGCCAAGCAGACGGCACGCATGCTGCTCGACATCGAAACGCTACCGAGCATACGGCCCGTGCTCGATCGGCTGGCGAAACGGTCCTAGCAACTCGGTACGGTTGAACATGGTGGAATCAAATGACGGCTCCATCAAATTCACTGTCGCTCACATGCGCCAAGTGTCGCATGCGTCAAGTTGCGCAGCACCTGTCATTGGGGTAGATTGACGACCAATTTGCGATTAGATAGCGTTCGAATCCCTCGCGATATTTGTAGAGGAAACGAACACAAGCACATTCACGCGCAGTCCGAATTCCTTTGGACACCTGCTCCCGGCACACCGGCTCGGGCAAAGCGGTTGGCGCGCCTGAGCGCTTGAGCGTGTGAGCCGGTTTGGGAGAAATGAAACGATGAGTATGAGCGACTGGAGCAAGGTCACCAGGCCGATACCCGTGCCGAACGAGTGGACGAAGCCCTTCTGGGATGCGGCAAAACGCGGCGTGCTCGCGCTGCAGCGCTGCCAGGTATGCGGGCACTTCCAGCATCCGCCGTACGCGACGTGCGTGAACTGCATGTCGATCGACCTCAAGTTCGAACCCGTGAGTGGCAAGGGCGCGATCTACGCTTACACGATCATGTACCATGCCGGTGATAAGCGATTCAGTGCCGCAGTACCCTACGCGAGCATCATTGTCGAGCTCGACGACGCACCCGGTGCGCTCCTCGCCGCCAATCTGCTGGAAGTTCCGTATACGGAGGCGAAGGTGGGGCGTCGCGTCGAGGTGGTTTTCCAGCCGTTGAACGACGACTTTACGCTGCCGCAGTTCCGGCTGGCGCAAGACGCACCACAGTCAGCATAAAGGAGCAATATCGCATGTGGGAGAACCGGTGCAAGGTGGCGTTGAGCGGCGTGGGATTTTCCAAGGTCACGCGGTCGGCGGAGACGCCGCTCGCAGCGCACGCGCTAGAGGCAGTCAAGCTGGCCGTGGAGGACTCCGGCCTCAAGCTGTCGGACATCGACGGCTTGGCGACATTTCCGGAATTGCCGGCGACAGGACATGCACTCGTGGATGGCATCAGCATCGTCTCCGTCAACTGCATGATGGCGATGCTGAAACTGCCCAATCTGTCCTGGCACATCGAAACGGAGACGGTCAATATCGGCGGCGCCGTGCAGCAGGCCACTAACGCGCTGCTCGCCGGCGTGTGCAAATATGCGGTCGTCTGGCGCGCGATGCACAATCCGCGCGGTACTTATCAGAACCTGCCCGGCACCTACGCGCAGGGACCGCTGCAGTTTACGGCACCCTACGGGTTTGGCGGTCCGGGACAGGGCATGGCGGTTGCCTATACGCGCTACCTCGAACGCCACAATCAGAGTCGCGAGAAGATGGCGACACTTGCCGTGACGCAGCGCCGGCACGCGCACCTGAATCCGCACGCCTACTTCTACAAGATTCCGCTCACGCGCGAGGACTACTTCAATTCGCGCATGGTCGCCTATCCATTCTGTCTGTATGACTGCGACCTGCCCGTGCAGGGCGCCGCCGCCATCGTGCTTACCTTGGCCGACCGCGCGCGCGACCTGAAGCCGAAGCCCGCGTATCTCGCAGGCTACGGTCAGCGCCTCGCTTTCGAAGTGGCGGGCCGCATCGGCAGCTTGAGCAGTTACATGGATGGCGGCTGGAGCTCGGCGAAGCTCACCTGGGAGCGCTCCGGGTTCACGCCGAAGGACGTCGACGTGGCGCAGATCTACGACGGCTTCTCCGCCTCGGTGATCTACGGCTTGGAGTCCTACGGGTTCTGCAAGGAAGGCGAAGCGCTCGACTTCATTCAGGACGGTCGCATGGAGTTGGACGGCGAGCTGCCGCTCAACACCTTCGGCGGGAGCCTCGGCACCGGACGCATCCACGGCCTGTGGCACATCATCGAGGGCGCGCTGCAGGCGTCGGGACGCGCGGGTGAACGCCAGGTAAAAGACGTCAACGTCTCCTTCGTCGGCGCAAGCGCCCCCATCGTGCAGGGCACCACCTTCATCTTCGTCAAAGAGCCTTACTGATAGCGGCACGCGCGGCGGGAAACTCCCCGCCGTCGCGTGAGCAGTTCGCGATCCCTTTGCCGGGAACTCGGCGCGCTTACGCGCGCGTCAGAACACGCCATCCGCGGCGAGCGCCTCGATCTGCTTGGTCGACATGCCGAGCAACTCGCCGTACACATACTCGTTGTCTTCGCCGTAGCAGGGCGCGCCGCGGTCGATGCGTCCACCTATGTAGGCGGGGCTTTCGCTCATCTTGATCGGCACCTCGGCGACCGGCCACCGGCCGATCTTGGTTCCGGTCACTTCGGTCAGCCATTCGAGTTCCTTGAGCTGCGGGTCATGGTCGCAGCGATCCTCCGCCGTCTGACAAACCCCGGCCGGCACGCCGGCCTTTTGCAAGGCAAGCATGGTCGGATAGGCATCGCGCGATTTGGTCCACTCGCGCACCAGAAGATCGAGCGCATCCTGATGCGCCACCCGACCCGCGAGAGTCGCGAAGCGGCTGTCTTCGGCCCATGCGGGGCAATTCGCGACTTGCGCGAGCGCGCGCCATTCGGCGTCGTTGAAACACGCGATGGCGATCCAGCGGTCCTCACCGGCGCAAGGGTAAACGCCATGCGGCGCCGCGGGTTTGTACGGAGACCTGTTGCCGTAGCGCGACCAGATCCGCCCGTTCGCCGACCAGTCCAGGATGGCGGTGCCGTTGATCGCGAGTCCCACTTCGCTCTGCGAGGCATCGATCCATTGTCCTTCGCCCGTGCGCTCGCGATGAAAGAGCGCGCTCAGCATCGCGAGCGCGAAGCTGTAGGCCCCCATCCAGTCGAGATAAGAATAGCCCCAGCCCACCGGCATTGCGGGTTCGGGAAGTCCCGACATGTCAGACAGGCCGGCGAATGCGTTCGCGATCGGACCCACGGTACGAAAGCGGCCATAGGTGCCCTGCGCCCCCATACCCGACTGCTGCACGTAAATGATGTCGGGCTTGATCTCTTTGAGCGCCTTGTATCCGAGCCCCCAGTTGTCGAGCACGCCCGGTGAGAAGCCTTCTGCGACGATATCCGACATCGCGACCAGACGCCGCGCGATTTCGAGTCCCTTCGGATGCCTGACGTTCAGCGAGATCCCGCGTTTGCCGGGATTCTTGTTGTTGAATTGTCCGCCCATGTTGATGTCGGTCACGCCGGGCAGGGGCGCCGTCGCCGTCTCGCGCGCGGCACGTCCGCCGACGGGCGCCATCGCGGCCAGGCGCGTGTCCGGGTGGCTCTTCAGCTCGATCTTGATGCTTTCGGCACCGAAGGCACTCATGAAGCGCGTGCCGCCGGCAGACGCCAGGAACCAGGTGAAATCTACGATGCGAATCCCATTCAGCGCGAACGGTTTGCCGCGCTTTGAAGGCGCCTCGTTGACTGGGGGCTTTGCCGCGGCACCGATCACCGGCGTATCGCGCTTTGGCGCCGGCGCGATCGCGTCGGCATCCTCGTTCAGAAGCGGCGCACGCCGGCCGGGCGACCAGGCGGTGGCGGTGCTGATCCATTTGCTGGTCGCATAGGGGAAGGCGCGGCCCAACTCAGGATGCTCGACGTCGGTGACGCTCTTGCGCGCGTGCCAGTGCGGATCGATGGCGTTCTCGTGCGGCTTCCTGAGCGGAGCCCAAAGCATGCCTAACTCTTGCGCTTCGCGCCACGGCACGTTCTCGTAGGTGAATGCGCGCACGAAACGCTGCACGGCCTCCATGCCTTCGTCGCGTTTCGCCGCGACCGGACCCGTGCCCGGAATGAAGCGCCCGCCCCGCGCCGGCGCGGCGGTCTCTGCCGTGAATCCGGCGGCCATGCCGTAACGATCGAGCAGCTTGATCAGCCGTTCGCCGTCATCCGGGCGGTTGCCCAGATTCGCCATCACCCAGCGTCCGTCCTTGGTGTGCGCGATGGACGGACTCGGCGAGACCGATTCACGCGCATGGCGGCAGGTCTGGCGCAAGAACGGTGCACGGCGCATCACCCACGACATCAGATCGGATTCGGTGCATTTCGCCACCGCCTCGTGGATCGCGCACGACAGGTTCTGGCCCTGCCCCGTGCGGAAGCGATACACGAGGGCAGCGACAATCGCGAAGGCAAGCTGCTCGCAGGCAATATGGTAGGCATGCCACATCTGCGGCGCGATCGGCGGCAGGTCGTACTTGCCGCTGGGGTCGGGGTCGTAGCCGCAATTCATCACGACGCCCCCGAGCGCGAGGTGTATCAGATCCGAAGCCTTGAAATCGGCCCAGGGGCCGCGATCACCGAACGGGGATACGCGCGCGACGATCAGCGCAGGAAACTGTTTCCTCAGTGCATCCGCGGCGAAGCCCACTGAGTCGAGCGCGCCCCTCGGCGTGGATTCCAAGAACACGTCGGCGCTGGCGAGGAGCGCGCGCAGGTGCTCGCGATCTTTCTCCTCGCGCAGATCGAGCACGATGGAGCGCTTCCCGCGGTTGTACTGCCAGAAAAACAGGGACCTCTCCGGACCCTCCTGGTCCTCATAAAAGGGCCCGATGCGCCGCGTGGGGCTGCCGCCTGGCGGCTCCACTTTGATGACCTCTGCGCCTAGGCCCGCCAGCGTCAGCCCGCAATACTCCGCTTGCTCATCGGCGAACTCAATCACGCGGATGCCGGCGAGAGCCCCCGGGCCGGGCGTGCGGGTGCCGGGAACGGAATTGTGTACTGCCATGGTGATCCTCCGTTTAGTTTGTTCTTCCCTGAAAGAAGCGCAGGGCAGCTTACACCGATAATGCCATGCCGGAAAGCAGTGGGCTTGTAGCTAGGCGTCATCGCTCAAGTAGAGTTTGCCGGGTGTTCACCCTTAAAGCCTGCGACCACGATAGAATCCGATCTAGTCCGGATAAGCACGCTTGTAAGAAAACGCCGGAATCGGAGTCGGCCGATAGGGAGGAGAATGACATGATGACGCGTCTCGATGTGCAGAAACGCGAAGTGGTTCTCGGCGGAAAAACCTTCGGCGATGCCGGCGCCTACGAAAAGATAGCCGGGACGCTACGCTTCGCTGCCGATCCCGCTCATCCCCTGCATAGTCAGATCACCGACATCGGCCTCGTGCAGAAGAACGCCGAGGGGCGCGTCGAGTTCTCGGCCGACTTCTATCTGCTGAAACCCGTCGATGCGCGCAAGGGCAACGGCCGGCTGCTCCTCGACGTGGCCAATCGCGGCCGCAAGGTCGCGCTCGGCATGTTCAACAGCACGCCGCGCGTCCCCGATCCGAGTACGCCCGGCGATTTCGGCAACGGCTTCCTGATGCGTCATGGTTACACGGTCGCCTGGGTCGGCTGGCAGGTTGACGTGCCGCGTACCGACGGCCTCATGGCGCTCGATGCACCGCGCGCGCAAGGTGTCACGGGATTTGTACGCTGCGAGCTTCGGCCGAACGCGCGCGTGGACCTACTGCCGCTCGCCGACCGTAATCACATCGCCAATCAAACGCTCGATGTCGCGGACCCGCTCGCACGCGTCACGGTGCGCGAGCATGCCGGTGCACCCGCAGTCGAGCTGCCGCGTTCGGCCTGGCGTTTTTCCGATCCGGGTCATATCGAATTGAAGGGAGGCTTCACCGCGGGCGCGATCTACGACGTCATCTACCGCTCGCGCGATCCGCAGCTCGTGGGTCTGGGATTTCTCGCGGTGCGCGACGCGGCGGCGTGGCTGCGCTGGGCGAGCGCCGCAAGCGGCAATCCGTGCGCCGGCGAAATCGAGCGTGCGTACCTCTTCGGCGTGTCGCAGAGCGGGCGTTTCGTGCGCCAGATGCTGTTTCTCGGCCTGGACGAGGACGAGCAGGGGCGCATGGTTTTCGATGCGCTGATTCCGCACGTCGCAGGCGGGCGGCGCGGGGAATTCAACCTGCGCTTCGGCCAGCCTTCGCTCAACGCGCAGCAAGCGGTAGGCAACCTTCCACCTTTCAACGATGAAGCGTTGTTCAAGCGGATTCGAGAGCGCGGACGCCTTCCGCGCATCTTCGCGATCAACACCTCGGCAGAGTACTGGCGCGGCGACGCTTCGCTCATACACACCGATGCCGAGGGAAGCCGCGATGCAGAGCCGGCGCAGTTCGTGCGCACCTATCTTTTTGCGGGCACGCAGCACACGCCGGGCCCGCTGCCGCCGCTGGACACGGATCCCAATACCGGCGGCCGCGGTTGTCATCGCTTCAACGTGTCGGATTACGCGCCGCTCCTGCGGAGCGCGCTCGTCAATCTGGACCGCTGGGTGAGCGCAGACGTCGAGCCGCCGCCGAGCGCATTTCCGCGTCTCGCCGACAGGACCGCCGTGGCGGCGGAGTCTCTCGCCGCCAACTTTCGCACGCTACCCGGCGTACGCTTTCCCGACCGGATCACGCGTCCGTT
>Ga0080064_1002182_pt1 | contig 34630 bp, 24 predicted proteins | sample Subgrocontami54m_FD_69260 | JGI IMG/M metagenome (GOLD analysis project Ga0080064, IMG submission 69260) | Subsurface groundwater microbial communities from S. Glens Falls, New York, USA - GMW46 contaminated, 5.4 m (SPADES assembly) (version 2) ...
GCTCGGCTGGCGGGCGGTGTTCGTCGTATTCGGGCTGCTCGGCATCGTCTGGGCGACGGCGTGGTACCGATGGTTTCGCGATGACCCGAACGAGCACCCGCGCGCGAACGCGGAGGAAAGGGCGCTGATTGCCGCCGGGCGCGGGCCCGCGGTCGCCGGACACGAATCGGCAACGTATTGGCGGCGGCTGTTCGGCCACCGCAACACGCTGCCGCTCTGCCTTTCGTACATCCCCAACAGCTGCGCGTTCTATTTCTGCATCACCTGGCTGCCGACCTACCTGAAGGAGAAACACGGCTTCTCCGCGCTTTCCCTCGGGTTCTTCTCCGGGTTGCCGCTGATCCTGGCCGTCGTGGGCGACCTGACCGGCGGCGCCGCCACCGACTTTGTGACGCGCCGGTGGGGCCTGCGCTGGGGTCGTGCCGGCGTGAGCGGCGCTGGAAATCTCCTGGCGGGAGCCTGCATGATTGCCGCTGCCTTTGCCACGCACCCGGTCGCGGCGATCGTGCTCATCGCGATTTCGGTGGCCGCTACCATGGCAACGCTCGGCGCCACCTGGGGCACGTGCCAGGACATCGGCGGCGCCCATGTTGGCGTGGTGAGCGCCGCGATGAACACCGCCGGGCAGATCGGCAGTTTTGTTGCCCCGCCGATCGTGGTGTGGCTGCTGCGGCATTACGGCGATTGGAACGCACCGATTTTCGCCATCGGCGGCCTCTTCATCGCGGGCGCGTTCTGCTGGTTCTTCATCGACCCGCAGCGCCGGGTTTTCGACTGAGAGGTCATTGCAAAACGTCGCTGCGAACGCGGCTGTAGCACGGTCAACCTGACCGTGCTCGCGCCTCCCCGGTGAACCGAACGCGGTCAGGTTGACCGCGCTACCCAAGACGTGCGTTCGCTCCCGGAGGTCTTGAAATGAGCTCCAAGCCGGCCGACCACGCGACCAGAGTTTGCGTACTGGCCGGCACGGCCCACGCTTGGCGGCGCGAATCGCAGATTCGTCCGTCGAGACGTGAACACCTCCATCGAAACGAGATTGCGCAGCCTGGGCACCAGCCGTGCCGACGTCGAGGAACGGTTCGTGCGCGGCGCCGGACCCGGCGGACAAAAGATCAACAAGACCAGCTCGACGGTCTGGCTGCGGCACCGGCCGAGCGGGATCGAGGTCCGCTGCCAGCGCGAGCGGTCGCAAGCCGCCAATCGTGAACTGGCGTGGACCGAGTTGTGCGAGAAACTTCAGGAGCGCGCGCGGGCCGCCACCGCGGCGGCGGTTGACCTTCGCGAAAGCGAGCGCCGCCGCACGCGCCAAAAATCCCGCGCGCAAAAAGCGCGAATGATCGAGGCGAAGAAGCATCGCTCGCAGCACAAGGCGAAGCGCGGCCGCGTGCGCGACTGGTAGCGGGCTGCGACCGGAAATCACGGCGGGTGACGACGCGCATCGGCGCGGACGCGAGCGGCACGCAGACAAATGATCCGAATTGCGCGCGATGCCGCCCGCGCAGGCTTTTTTTGTCAACTGGCTCGCGCCAAACGCTACGCCAGCAGTTCGATCGGGTCGCCGAGGCGCAGCTCGCCGCGCTTCGTTTCATGCACGAGATTCTGGCCGAAATTCACGTCGGTCGGATCCTTGGCGTCCCGACGATACGTGGCCAGCGTGCGCAATGGCTCGGGGCCGCGCTCGCCCGTCGATTGATCCGTGGTCGTCACCACGCAACGCGAGCAGGGCCCGCCGGCATGAAAGACGATCCCACCGATTCGAAAACGCGGCCACGCATCCTCGGCAAACGGATCGCAGCCGCGCACGACGAGGTTGGGCCGAAACCGATTCATGGGCACAGCCTCCTCGCCCCGCGCCACGAGCCGATCGTTGAGTTCGGCCAGCGACGCTTCGCTGATCACGAGAAAGGGAAACGCGTCGGCAAACGCCACGAGGTCCCCGGCCCCGGCGACGTTGGGCTTCAGGATCGGGCGCCGAAACTCCGCGCCGATGCGGACGAGCCGGACGGCGGCGCCGAGCAGGGCGCCGAGCCATTGCGCGACGTCGTCGCCGCAATCCTCCGCAAGCAGTCCCTCGCTTTTCCAAACGCTCACGGTGCGCAGCTGCGGCGACGCATCCGCGCGCCCGGCAACGCGCGCGACGGAGCGCGACCCGCACCCGTCGGCGGAAAGCGTGAGCGTTTGCGCGGTGAGGGCGGTCGAGATCAGCGCCATGCGTGGATGCGTGCGCTGCGTCAAGAATCGCCCGTTTTCATCGACCACCATGAACCGCCGATCGCCGACCAAACCAAGCGCATCGACTTCGGCCGCAGCGACCCGGCAGCCACGGAGCGATTTCACGGGGTAGATGAACAAATCGGAGAGGATCATCGTGAGCCAGCGGCGCCCGCGATTCCCGGCACCGATCCCTCACCGCGCAATGCCAAACCGGCAGGCGCACTCAGCCGGAAGTGTGCAGTTGGAATTTGATTTCACTCGCAAGGGCGAATGCCGACAGGTGGACGGCGACCTCCGGGCGCCGTCTCGCCAGCGTCCGCCGCCAGAACGCGCCCGGAGGTCGCGTTCCACCTCGACCCAACTGCACACTTCCGGCTCAGAGCGACTGCCGCTTCATGAGCGATTGAAAGAGTCCGGGCACCGCGACGAGCTCCGCATACGCACCGTGTTGCATGATTCGCCCGTGCTGCAGGACGTAAATCCGATCCGCGCGTTCGATGGTCGAGAGCCGGTGCGCGATGACGAGCCGCGTGATTTGCCGGCGGTTGAGCGCATCGCTCACCTTCAACTGCGTGCGGTTGTCGAGCGCGCTGGTCGCTTCGTCGAGCAGCAGCACCTTGGGATTCTGCGCGAGCGCGCGAGCGAGCATGAGCCGCTGCCGCTGGCCGCCGGAGAGATTGCGGGCATCTTCGTTGACGCGCGTCTGCAGTTGCATCGGCATCGCCTTGACTTCGTCCTCGAGCGAAGCGTCGCGCAACGCGGCCCACGCGGCCTCGGGCGTCAGGTTCGTCCCGCTCGCGATGCATTCGAGCATCGAGCCCGGACCGATGGTGCCGGTCTGCAGCACCGTCCCGATCTGCTGCCGCACCTTCAGCGTGTTGAGCCCGGCCAGCTCCTGCTGATCATAAAGGATTGCGCCGGCCTCCGGCGTTTCGAAACCCAGCAGCAGCCGGAAGAGCGTCGACTTCCCGCAGCCCGACGGACCGACGATCGCGACCAACTCGCCGGGATGCGCGGCGAGCGACACCCCGCGGAGAACGTAGGGGCCGTTCTGGTGATAGCGGAAGGTCACGTCCTTGATCTCGATGTCGCCGCGGAGCCGGCCGGGATCGGCCTTCGTTTCATTGGCTTCCGGCGCGGTCGCGAGAATCGGCTGGCAGAGCGCGCGCTCCGCGAAGGAGTCCATGATGTCGACCAGCGCGAGGCTGAGGCTGGCGACGCCGGCGAGAAACGCGCCGAAAGCGGCGTTGAACCCGAGGAACTCGCCCATGCTCAGGGCGGGTTCGGTCGAGCCCCCGCCGAAGCCCAGGAGTTTCATCACACCGTAGTAGACGAGCAGCGTGCCGACCGTGGTGTAGGCGGCGGCGAACAGCTTCCCGACATTGGAGGCTTGCGCGATCCGCGAGGCGGCGCCGAGTTGCACCGCATAGCGCTGCGACCACTGCGCGAGCGCATGCGGCTCCGCGCCGGCGACGCGAAACTTCGAGATGCCCGCGACGATTTGCACGAGCAGGCCGAAGAGCTTTCCGCCGCGCCGCGCGTGCTCGACCGATTCGCGGCGGATCCGGATGCCCACGAGGAACGTCACCAGCGCGGCCAGCAACGCGATCGCGATCGGGATGAGCGCGAGCTGCCAGCTCCAGTAACAAAGCAGGATGATGTTTAGCCCCGCGGTGAATCCGCCGAACACCACGGTGATGCTCGCGGCGCCGATTTTGCTGGCAATCTGGGTGACGATCATCGCGCGCTGCAGGAGGTCGCCGCTCGAGTAGTTGCGGAAGAAGACCGCCGGCAGATTGAGCAGCCGATCGATCAGCGCCGCCTGCAGTTGCAGGGTGAGCCGGATGTTGCTGCGAAGCGTGATCAGGCTCTGCGCGAGGCTGAAGCAGGCGGCACCAAACGTGACGCCGGCGACGCACGCGGCGAGCTGGCGCAAAAGCCCGCGGTCGGCGTCGGGAATTGCGGCGTCGACGATTTCCCGCAGCGCCACCGGGCTCACGAGCCCGAGCAGCGAAACGACGACGCTGAAGGCGAGCATCAGCGCCGTCTCGCCGACGACGGCCGCAAAGGTGAACCGGCCGAGCGGCACCAGCCCGTCGATTTGCGGGGGAAACGGCCGGAAGAACATGAACCCTTCGTCGGTGAGTCCGGCGCGGTCGGCCGCGGTCAGCGGTCGCGGTGGGACGTCGGGCGCGAACAACCGATAGCCCGTGCCGCCGAGTCGGCCGGGCAGCAGCGCCACCGGCGTACGCGCGGCACCGGCAAACGCGAGCAGCGGTCCGACGTCGTCCTTCCACCAGTGGTCGGGCAGCCGGACACGGCGGTGGCGGACACCCGAGGCCTGCGCGATCGCGGCGAGCCTCTCGGCCGGGCTGCCCACGGCGGGTTCGCGCGGCAAACGGAAACGGATGCCGGTCTCCCGGCCGACGGCGTTGAGCACCGCGAGCAGCGGCTCGGTCGTCGGCTCCGGCCGGTCGTTCGCGCCGAGCGCGCGGCCAATCAGGCTCGCGGGCATTGCGTCGAGCTTCTGCAAGCGGACCTGGGCGTCTTCGAGCCGGCCGATCTCGCGCAACCGCGCCGCATCCTCCAAGCGCTCGAAGCGGCGCAGCGCGAGGTTGAGGAACGCCGCGAGACTTCCGGCCAGCGCGGCGCCGCCGAGCGCATCCGGCGCGTGACCATGCAGCGCCGTCGCGCGCTCGGCGGTGAACCAGAGCTCGCCCGCCGCAGGAACGATCGCGTCCGCCGCCGTCGGCGGCAGCGGATCCTCGCCGAAGGCGGCGAGGCCGCCGCTGCGCACTTCAAGCCAGGCGACGGCACCCGGCTGGGGCCGCACCACGTCGCCCGCGCCAATCGACATCGCGTCGCGCGCGAGCACGAGCGCCGAGGCCGGCGCGGCTTCGTCCGTGAGCAAACGGCACACGCGGGCGATCCAACGCTCGACCGCCGGCATGAGGCCGGCATCGCCGGTCGCGTCGAAGGGCACGAACTCGAGCCGGCTCGGCTCCGCGGCCACGAGATCGAATTGGTAGCTCGCGCGAATGCCCGGCAGGCCGCCCACCGCGATTTCGCCGGCGGCGATGGCGAACAGCCGGACGCGGCCGCCGTAGGCGGAGCCGGGCCGCGCATCGAATTTGAACCATTCCGTGCGCCCGGCGGTCACGCGCCAGACGCCCTCGCCGCGCACCAGCGGGAACGATTCCCCGGCGCGCAACGCCACCACGGCGGGCGGTGCGGGCGGTGCCGCCACGGCGGGTTGGACCAGCGTCATGCGGCGTTCTCCACGCGGTCGGGCTGCACGAGCCGCCAATACGCGCCGCGCCGCGCCACGAGTTCATCGTGCGTGCCGCGCTCGACCACGCGGCCGGCATCGAGCACCACGATCTCGTCGCAATCGCGCACCGTGCTGAGGCGATGCGCGACGACGATGCAGGTGCAGCCGCGCAGCCGGAGGTTGAGGATGATTTGTCGTTCCGTCTCCGCATCGAGCGCACTGGTCGCCTCGTCGAGCACGAGCAGCGTGGGCTGATGCACGAACGCGCGCGCCAGCTCGAGGCGCTGCCGCTGGCCGCCGCTCAGATTCGCCCCGTTCTCGAGCAACGGCGCATCGTAACCGCCGGGGAGGTTCTGAATCGTCTCGTGGATTTCCGCCGTGGCGCACGCCGCCACGATCTCCGCGGTCGAGACCGCCGGATCCCAGAGCGTGAGATTCTCGCGCACGGAGCCCTCGAACAAGGTGAGCTCCTGCTCGACGAAGCCGAGGGAGTTGCGTCGCAACGGTCGCGGCAGCGTCGCGGGCGGATGGCCATCGAACAGAATCTCGCCCTGCCACGGATCGTAGAGGCCGCAGATCAGCCGCGCCAGGGTGGATTTGCCGGAGCCGCTGCCGCCCACGAACGCGACGCTGCGCCCGGGCTCGACCGTCAGCGAGAAGTCCTCGATCAGCGGCTTGGCGGCTTCGGTGAAGCCGAAGGTCACGTGACGGATTTCCAGCCGGCCGGTACAGCGCGCGATGATCCGGCCCGTCGCGTCGACCGGCAGCGCCGCCGCGGGCTGCGGCGCGATGGGATTGTCGAGCACGTCGTGGATCCGCACGAGGCTCGCGCGGAGGAGCTGCAGCTGGCTCGAGAACGCGAGCAGCCGCGCGACCGGCGCCTGGAAGCTCGTCATCATCGTCGTGAACGCGACGAGCATGCCGAGCGTCATGGCGCCGGCCATGACCTCGTGTCCGCCCACGAGCAGGATGAGCACGCCGGTGACGCCCTGGGTCACCGTCGGCAGCACCCCGAGGTAAAGCGACGTGCGCTGCAGCGCCTGGCCGGCGTTGAGGGCGCGCACGTAGTAGCCGGCCCATTTGGCGAAGAAGGCGTTTTCCTGCCCGCCCGCCTTGATCGTTTCGATGCCCTGCAGGCCGGAGACGAGCGCGGCGCTGACGCGGCCCATCTGCTGCTGCGCGGCGAGCGCCGCCTCCTCGCGCGAGCGCGCAATCCAGCCGAGGAGCGCGAAGTTCACCAGGGCGAGCGCGACGGCGATGCCGGTGAGCAACGGGCTGAAACAGACCAGCACCACGCCGTAGAGCAGCATGGTGAACAGATCGATGCCGAGGTTGGTCAGCGGCCCCGCCACGGTCGTGGCGATCTGCTCGTTGAGTTGCGCGCGGCCGACGATTTCGCCGGGAAACCGCTGGCCGTAAAACGAAACCGGCAGGCGCAGCAGATGGCGGATGAAGCGCGTCTCGAGCTTCGCCTGGAGCGCGAGCACGAAGCGCCGCGTGACCGCCTGCTCCAGCGCCATGACGATCAGCTTCAGGAGCAGCACCGCCGCCGTGGCCGCGAGGATCGGCCGGTACCAGTCGACGCGCTGGTCGACCAGGACGCTGTCGATGAAGATGGAAGTCATCACCGGCAGCAGAATGCCCGGCACGACGAGAATCAGCCCGGCGAGCGCGGCGAACGCCAAGTCGGAGCCGTGGCCCCGCAAGGCCGCGCGCAGCGCGGGCCAGGCGCTCAGCGGCTGGCCCGCACGCTGAAAGTCCGGGCCGGGCTCAACCGTGAGCGTGACCCCCGTAAAGCCCGCCGCGAATTCGTCGATCGGCATGCGCCGATGGCCCACCGCGGGATCGTTGAGGAAAACGCATCCGGGCTCGAACCGTTCGACCACGACATAGTGATTGAACTGCCAGAACGCGATCGCGGGGAGTGCCGTTTGCCGGAGCCGATCGACCGTCTTCATCTGGCCGCGCGCCACGCAGCCGTGCCGCTCCGCGGCCTTCACGAGGTACGAGGCCTTGCTGCCGTCGCGCGACACGCCGCACTCGCGCCGCAGCTGTGCGAGCGGCACGTGGCGGCCGTGAAAGCCCAGCACCATCGCGAGGCAAGCGGCGCCACACTCGGTGGCCTCCATCTGCAGTACGGTGGGCGTTCGCTGTCGACGCCGGCTAAGGAATCGCGGAAGCACGAGCGTGTTCGCGGTCGGAGCGGCGGCGGGCCTGGTCCCGGGCGCCCATGAACCAGCTGCGCAGCAGAGGCAGCACGTAGGTGATCGGCGCGCGTTCTTCGACCGTCACGCGATTGTGCGTGACCGTGCCCTGCGTGATGGCGATGGCGGGCGCCTGCGAGGTCCACGCGTAGTCGCTGCCCGAGCCCGGCCTGCGGGCCGGCTCCAGCTCGGCGTCGACTTCGATCACCGCGCCCTCGTTGGTGAAGGCGTGGGCGAGTTCCTCGCTGGCCAGCCGATGAATCGCCGCCTCGCGACTCACGGGGAAAAACGAAACGTGCGTCACCTTGCCGACGATGCCGCCGTGCCGCTCCCGTTTGACCGTCGATGGCGTGACGATGATGCGCATGCCCGGCGTGATCTGCTTGCCATCCTTGATCGCGAAATACGACAGCACGCGCAGGGCATCGTGCCGTTCGCTCGTCGCGAGCGTGGCCACCGCACTCCCGAACGAAACCGTCCGGCCGGGCGTCACCATCGTCTCGAGCACGCGGCCGGCGCTCGAGGCGCGGATCGTCCCCTCGAGGTCGACCTGGAGCTGGAGCTTTTCCACCGCCCGCCGCGCCTCGTCGATCTGCGTGCGCAGGGTGAATTCGGCCTGGGCGTTGTGGTGCGCCGCCTGCTCGCGGTGCGCTTCCAGCTCCTGGAGCCGGACGTCGATGTTGACGATGCGCGTGTGGCTGTCGGCCACGGCCGTTTCGGCCGCGAGCACATTCTCCCGACCCACGTAGCCTTTTTCGAACAACTCCCGCATGGACGCGAGCTGATCGGACGCCGCCTTGTCGAGCCGTTCCGCGAGCAGCCGGCTTTCGCGCAGCAGCGCCTGTTCGTGATCGAACAATTCCTTTTCGGCGTCGAAATGCCGCCGGTTGATTTCGCGCATCGGGGTGTTGGCCGCGATCACGGCGGCGAGCGTCTCGCGCGACTGCTTGAGCGACTGCTCCACGGCCGTGCGCTCGAGTCGCGCGATGATGGCGCCCGCCTCGATCCGCTGGCCGGGCTCGACCAGCACGGCGTCAACCACGCCGGCGGTCGGCGCCACGACATGGTGGATCGCGCCCGGATCGATCAGCACGCCCAAGCCATTCACCGTGATCGGCACGCGTCCCCAAATGCCCCAGGCGAGCGCCCCGAGACACAGCGCCGCGGCGGACACGAGCGGAATCCACCACCGCAGCCGGGTGATCACGATCGGCTGATCCAGTTCTTCGCTGCCGGCGGGGGGAGACGGGGCGGGTGGGATCCGACTCATGACGTTGTTCAAAGGATGCAGCGCCTAGCGGGTCCGCGGCCGCTGTTCACAGCGGATCGATGGCGGCACATCGCCGACGCGCGAAAAGACCGACCCGATCGGTGCGGTGGACATGGGGTGGGACCGCAGGAAGGCGCCTCGGTAAAACGTGGGGCGGCGCCATCCGCGATGGAGTTAGTGCGCCAATCGATGGATGCGGTCAAGCCCGCGGGCCGTGCAAAAGGCAGGCCCTCGGCGGCCGGCTTTGGCGTTGCAAAATGGAGACAAATCGCTGCACTCGCGCTCCCCCCAGCCTGTCTCCGCCGACGGCAGAGAATGTCGGTTCTCCCACCCCAACCCCGTAGTTCCCATGAGTGTTCAAACCGCACTGCAGTTTTTCGATTCCGAGGCGGTCGCCAAGCCCGCGTTGCAGCAGAAACTCGTCGCCGCCGTAAAAGGGAAAGAGGGCATGGCCGCCGCCACGGCAGCCTCCGCACTCGGCCACGATCACGGTTTCGAGTTCACGCCCGAAGAGGCGATGCAAGCGCGACAGATTACACTCGTAATGTTGAAGCAGCACGCGATCCGAAAAGGCGAGATGCCGGACGCGGAGCTCACGACCGAAGAGCTCGACTTGATTGCGGGCGGCTGGGGCCTCCTGCCCCCGCCAAGCGGCCCGGCGCAAAACATCGCCACCCAGATGGCCATGTCCGTCACGAACGCCAGCGGGCCTGGTCCGATTGCCGCGATTACCGTGGCGAACCAGGCGGTGGACACCAACTACGCCGCCGGCACGAGCCCGGTGAATAGCGAACAGATCTGGGACAAAATCGGCTCCAGCATCGCGGGCGCGTTTAGCGGCTGGTAATCCGCTCGCGGCCAATTCGACTGGAAGCTGCCTCGGCCGGTCGCGCGCGGTTTTCCGTTGTGCCCACCGCCGTCGATCTCGCCCTGGTGTTTCCGCCGGGCTGGTATTACACCAGCGTGCCGGCTGATCTCTCGTACCCCGTCGGCGCGCTGCGCTCGCGGGGGCTGCGGGTGCGCGCGTTCGACCTCAATGCCGGCCTGTCGCACGCGCTCCTGGGCGAATCGGCGGGCTACGCCGCGCTGCAACGCTGGCCAACCTACGAAGAGCCGGAGCTGCATCGCCGCAGCGTGGGCGATCTCGAAGCGACGTGTCTCCGGATCGGGATCGCGCACGGAGTGGATTATCACCTGCGGCACCTGCGCTTTCCCGGCATCGATCCGTTTCACCTGCCGAGCCTGCGGGCAGCCAGCCTCGACGAGCGGCGCAATCCCGCCCTGCCTTTCCTCGTGCGGGCCGCGGACGAGATTATCGCCCTGCGGCCCGCGGTGATCGCGATCGCCGCGATTCATCCCGAACAACTCGCGCAGGTCGCCGCGCTGGGCCGGCTGTTGCGCGACAAGGGCGCGCGCCGGCTCTTGCTCTACGGCGCGCTCGAGGACGTGCTCGGCCCCGGCGACTTCGCCGAAGATCTGATCGGCGATCCGCCGCATCTCTTGTTCGAGGACTTCGACGCCGTGATCACCGGTGAGGCGGAGACCGCGCTGGCGGAGTTCGCCGCCCGGCCGGACGATGATCGGGCGCTCATTCCGAACCTGCTGCGGCGCGGCGCCGCGGAACTGCCTCCCGCGCACATCGAGCCTGCCCCCAGCCTGCCGGCGCCCGAGTTCGATTGGGTCCGCCCGGAGCACTACCCGACGCCGGAGCCCGTGATCGATCTCCGCCTGAGCCGCGGCTGCGCCTGGGGTCGCTGCACCTTCTGTGCGATTCACGCGCATCAAGGCGACTACCGCACCCAAACCAACGAGGCCGTGCTCACGGGCATGCGCCGCGCCCGCCGGGCGGTGGGTGCCACTTTTTTCCGCCTGCGCGACGAATTGTTGACGCCCGCGCAAATCGCTGCACTCGGCGGGGCAACGCCGCAGCTCGACTTTCAGCCGCGATTCGCCGCTCGCGCGCGAATTCAGGAGTCGCTGAACGAAACCACGCTGGCCGCGGGCGCGGCCGGCGGTCTCGAGGAACTCTGGATCGGCCTCGAGTCCGCGGTGCCGGCGATCCGCGAACGGATGCGGAAAGGTGCCAGCGAAAGCGATGTCGTGGCGTTGCTGGCGGCGGCGGGACGGACGGGCGTGCGGATCCGCGCGCTCTGCCTGCTCGGTTTTCCGGGGGAAACGGAAGCCGAGGCGTGGACGACCATTCGTTTCCTGGCCGACCACGCGGAGCAGCTGGCGGGCGCATCGCTCACACCGTTTCAACTCATGCGGCGCAGTCCGATGGGCCGCGCGCCGGCGTCGTTCGACATCGAGGTCGCGCCGTTCGCTCATCCGCGCTGGGAACGCCTGACACCGCTGTTGCCGATCCGGCGTGCGCCCGGGATGCCGGCGGCGCAGGTGGCCGCGCTCTACGACGAGGCGGTGGCATTTCTGCTGCCACGGTTCGGGGCGCGCAATCCCGGGCCGGATCTCGCGCATTCGTGGCTCGCCGCTTCGGTGCAACGGCGCGGACTCACGGCGGCCGCCGCTGGAATCGCGTGAGCGCTTAATGCGTCACGAATTCGATCGCGGCTGCCTCGGCGCCGAGTTCCGGGCGCCGCGGTTTCCGCGCGTGATAGCCGGCGCAGAGCAGGGCGAAACCGGGCCGGACGACGCCCGCCGGCGTGAAGCGCACGAAACCGTGCTGTGCGGCGGCGCGCACCAGTTCGCCGCGATGCTGCACGCCGAGCTTCCGGTGAAGCTCGCGCCGCACGGTCGAGACGGTCGATGGACTGATGCCGAGTTTTTGCGCGGCCACGTTGTCATCGCAGCCGTCGCCAATGATCGAGAGCACCACCTGCTCGAATGCGGTCAGCAGCCGGAACAGCCCGGTCGAGGTCGAACCGATTTGCTGCAGCAGATCCACGAAGCTCTGGCTCCAGTAGCGCGAGCCCGCCCCCACGGCGCGCAGCGCCACCATGAACGCCTCCGGCCGCTCGTTGGCGGCATCGAACACGCCCTTGATCTCCAGCGTCCGCAGAGCGGCCAGCAGGCGGTACTCGCAGCCCGCGGTGGCGACGAGCACGCGGTCGACCCGCGACGACTGCCGCGCGGCGCGCACGAGGAGATCCAGCACATCGCCCTCGTGGGCCGTCCCCAGGCCGGTGATGAACAGGTCGACCCGATCGCGTGCGATGATCAACGCCGCGGCTTCGACCGTCGCGGCGATCGTCACCTGCACGCGCGGGAAAACGCGCAGCACCATCTGCCGCAGCACATCGGCATACAAGCGGTCGGCCCGCAGGATCAGCACGAAGGCGACGGGGGGCACCGGCGAGTTTTCCATGGCAACACTCGGACGCGCGCGGCGCAAATGCCCAACGGATCGCACGTAAGTTTTCCGTAACCCTCGATCGACGGCCCGCAAGCGCTATAGCGGTCGCGCCGTGCCGTTTCAATGCCTGCTCTACCAAGCGTCATCAATGATTGGATCTACCTGGAGGGACGACCTCCGTGTCGTCCGCGGCCCGCACGGAGGCGGGCCCTCCAGGTGCAATCAATCATGCCGTCGCGCCTACCGCCGCTTTTCCGTGAGCGGCAGCATCACCCCGCGGCGAAACAGCGTCACCTGGCCCGTGCTCGAGGAGACGACGATCGAGATGCAGTTCGTCGTCACGCTGATCGCCGCGGCCGCCGCATGCCGGCTGCCCAGGCCGCTCGGCAGCTCGTGCGTGCTGTCGGTCGCCTGGATCAGGCTGCCCGCGGACTCCACCACGCCATCGCCGCGGATGATGAACGCCCCGTCGATCGAGGAGAACTCCTTCACGGTTTCATCCATGAACGGGTTGAGGATGTTGCGTTCCTCCTCCTTGTAACCAAAAAACGGATTCAGCACGAGCGGCTTCGAGAGCGAACTGACCTTCTCGTTGTCGCCGACCACGAAGAGGCAGCCGACCGGCCGGCCTTCGCGGCCCTCCACCGCCAGCTCGGTCGCGACCGCAATCACGCGCTCGAGCACCTCGGGCTTCACATCCTCCGGCAGCAGGTCGGCCGTCGATCCCGTCAGCAGCGTCTGGAACTCGCGCTCGATGTCGACCACGACGAGCGTGTCGAACTGGTTGCTCCCGGAAATGCCGCCGACGCAGCAGATGCGGTCGCTGAATTTCACGACGCCGCGCGTGAGCGCCACGAGCATGGCGCTGCGGAGCTGCGCCAGGCGTTGATTCGAGAACGAGCGGACCTGGATCGTCTCGTTGAACTCCCGGTCGTTCGAGTCGCTGATCTCGAGCGCGGTGCGCGTGACGAGGATCGTCTTCAGCTTCGAGCGCAGCACGCCGGGCTGGATGCCGCCGATGAAGGTGTCGCCAAACACCACGATCGCGCCGCAATCCGCGCCCGCCGCCACGCGCTCGGCCTCGCGAAACATCAGCCGGTTCATCCGGTTCTGCTGCGCCTGCACCGCGCGCAGGCCGCCGAACCCGCCGATCAGCCGCTCGTACAGCGTGTCGAGATCGGGCGCGTTGACGAGATTGTCGACCAGCTCGCGGTCCTTCACCTGCCGCGCGATCGACGCCAGCACCTGCAGGTAATCGCGGGCGTTCTCGCCGGCGATCAGCATCACGATGAGGTGCACGCGCTCGTCGGCCAGCGCGCCGTCGTGCCGGATGCCCACCCGGCTCCGGCCGATCGCCAGAATGTACCGCCGCGTCATCTTGATCCGGACGTGCGGCAGCGCGACGCCGTAACCCAGGTAGGTCGTCATCGTGCTCTCGCGGGCGAGCAGGCCCTTGAGCAGCGACTCGGGCTTCAGGTCGGCGAACTTCTCGACGCACACGTCGAGCAATTCCTGCAGCGCGCCCTCGAGATCCAGGCTCTTGAGGTCGACGATGCGACCCCGCGCGATGATTTTGTCGAGACGCATGCGTTAGGAGTGAGAGTGAAAGTGAAAGTGGCAATCAGCGGAGCGAAACGGCGAAGGTGAACAGTTCACTTTCACCCTCACTCTCACTTTCACTCACTTCTCCCATTGCAGCGCGCCCTTCTTGATCTCGTAGAAGAGCCCGAGCACGAGCACGCCGATGAAGAACATGATCGGCCAGAAGATCGCGATGTGGTTGGCCAGGAATTCGCGGTAGATGAATGTCCAGGGAATCAGGATTACGACCTCGAGGTCGAACAGCATGAAGAGCAGCGCGGTGAGGAAGAACTTCACCGAAAACCGCGTGTGAATCACGCCCTCACCCGCGATGCCGCACTCGTAGGCCGTATCCTTGATTTTGTTCGGCTTGAACCGCTGGCCGCAAAAATGGCTCGCCGCCAGCACCCCGCCCGTGATGGCGGCCGCCAGCACGGCCTGGATGAGAAACGGCAGGTAGTCGGCGGAAATCATGGCGTTGGTCTGGCGAACAATTGGGTGCAGCGCAGCGGCAGTCGCAAGTGGGAAGTTTGGGTTGGAGCGGCGGTCCGTGACCGCCGCACGCCTCAGCGCTCCTCGGCGGTCATGGACCGCCGCTCCAACGGAAACCACTACTCCAGATGGATGATTTTCGCCTGCTTGGTCTTCGTCGATCCGACGCCGAGCGTCTCCGCGAATTCGAGCGTGCGGATTTCCTCGTCGATCGGTTCGAAGCCATTTTTCTTGCGCCAGACATTCATCCGGTCGCGGGCCAGCGCATCCATCATCACCGGATCGGTGCTGAGCCAAAGGATCGGTTCGGAGGCGGTGTAGAGCGAATTGAAGAAGGGCCCGCCGATGAACTGGTAGTGTTGGAGGCTGGCGAGCGTGAACACCCACGTCTGCCGCAGCTCGGGAATGGCGCTCATCTCCGCCACGGCGGCGGGCGCGTTCGCCGGCGAGCGGAAAAAACGCGCGGTGTTCGAGGCGTTCCAGAGCGTCGCGTTCACCAGCGCGCCGTTCACGCCCAGCGTGGGATGATCGGTGTAGACCGGCAGGTTGATCCAGAAATCCGCATCGAGGAACAGCGGTGTGGCGAGGAAGCTCTTGCGATCCTGGTCCTTCGTCGTGCTGGGGGACACCCCTTTCACCCCGCCGGCATCCGGCGTGCGTTGCTCGGCAAAGACCGGATCGAAGCGCTGCGGCAGCGGTGAATCGTAGAACCAAACCGGGTCGTAGTAGCGGCCGGATTCCAACACATAGACCGGGTTGCCGTAGAACGGCGTCTGGCCCGAGACAAGCGATGGCAGGTAGCCGGTCATCCGCAGCCGCAGGGCGTTGAGGCCAACGAGGAAAACATCCGAGTTCTCGAAGCCGCGCCGACGCAACGCGCCGATCACGGCCTTCACCAGCGGTACGGGCGTCGCCATGCCCGGGCCGGAATCGGCATAAATCTTGAGGCCCACCTTCTTCTTCGCGCCGGGCGCGAGCTTGCGGTGCGTCGCCTCCTCGAACGCCGAGATCATCTTTTCGACCTGTTCGGCATACGCCGGCTCCTCGTACCCCGGCAGCCGCGTTTCCCACACCGGATCCGACGCCCCCGCCGGCTTCGGCGTGGGAACAGCGGCGCGGGCAAGCCCCGCGAGCAACGCAAGGCCGAGCGAGAGGGTAAGCAGGCGCATGATGGTTTGTCGTCTAACGGAACGCGAAGTTTCCTCCGGGTTTGGCAAACTTTGCGTCGGGCGCGGCGGTGGGCAACTGCGATTTGCGCCGGGTTGGCCGGTACATTGAACTTACAGGAGCAACCGGAGAACAGGGTGGAATGCGCTTCTCTCGATTCCCTTTGCTACCTCTCAACCAACATCGATCCGCCAAGCCCTCAACAGAAGAGCGCGAAGCACACGAAGAAATCGAGCGGATTGGATGCCGGCAGCCCTCTTCGCGGCCTTTGCGTCCTTCTATTCAGAGGTTTGGTGTTACGCCCTGCACAAAAGGTTTGGGGTTCTGGTCGCGGCCAACTTTGTTCCAGCCGGCGCAAGTCGCCGTTCCGTTCGCGTTGTGGATAAGAGCGCATTGACACCCGGGGTTGTCCTGGGGCTCAGTCGCGCGACCGTTTTGGTCGCCGCGCGCAGGAGGAGCCCGCGACGCGCGCCGATCAGTCATTCCATGCCCGTCATCAAGCCCAGTTGCGTGCGCGACCTCAAGCTGCGCGTGAACCTCGCGGACGTCGTGTCCCGCACGGTGACGCTGCGGAAGGCGGGCGGCGCGCGCTTGAAGGGTCTGTGCCCGTTTCACAACGAGAAGACGCCGTCGTTCCACGTCGATCCGGACAAGGGGTTCTACAAGTGCTTCGGCTGCGGCAAGGCGGGCGACGCGATCACGTTTGTCCGCGAGACCGAGCAGCTGAATTTCACCGAGGCGGTCGAGGCGCTGGGCAAGCGGTTCGGAGTAGTGATCGAATACGAGGAGGGCTCCGGCGGCCCGACGCGCGAGGAGCGATCGCTGCGGCAGGAGATCTTCGATCTGCACGATGCGGCGGCGGAGCACTTCCACCAGGCGTTCAAGGCCAAGGACGACCCGGGCGATTTTTTTCGAAAATACTGGGTGGAGAGCCGTCGTTTCGCCATGGAGCTGGCCGACGAATTCAAGATCGGCGCCGTCGATGCAGCCGGCAGCGGGCTCGGCGCGGTGTTGCTGCGCAAGAAGTTTTCGGAGGAGGCGCTGCGGCGCTGCGGGCTGTTCTTCATCTACGACGACGCGCAGCTCACGCTCGGCGCGTTGCGGCCGCGCTTCCGCGGACGGCTGATGATTCCGATTCGCGATCATCAGGGCCGCGTCGTGGCGTTCACCGCGCGGCAGACCGAGCGGACGCCGGACGACGATCCGGCGAAGGACGCGAAGTATGTGAATTCGCCGGAGACGCCGATTTTCACGAAGGGCAACCTGCTCTTCAACCTGGACCGGGCGCGGACAGGGGTCGGTGACGGGAAGCCGTTCGTCCTGGTGGAAGGCCAGCTCGACGCGCTGCGCTGCTGGAGCGTCGGCCTGAAGACGGCCGTTGCGCCGCAGGGCACCTCGATCACGGAGAGCCAGCTGGTCCTGCTGCGGCGTTATCACTCGCAGGTGGAGTGCTTCTTCGACAGCGACGCCGCGGGCCAAAAGGCCGCGCTGCGTTTCCTGCCGATGGCGCTGAAGGCCGGGCTCGAAGTGCGGTTTCTCACGCTGGCCGGCGCGGAAAAACTCGATCCGGACCTGCTGTTTCTCGAGCGCGGGCTCGCGGGCTACGAGGCGGTGCGACACGAGGCGCAAAGTGCGATCGAGTTTGCCTCCCACGCCTTCCTGCCGAATCCAATCCATGCATCCGCCGAGGAACAAACGCGCGCCGCGCAGGCGGTGGTCGAAATCATTTCGTCGGCCGAAAGTGATGTCGGCAGGGCCAATCTGGTCGCAGAAGCAGCCCGCCACCTCGCCCTGCAGCCCAAGGTGGTTCAGCGTGAATTGGACGCGGTGCTGGCGCGCCAATTTCGCCAAGCTGCCGCCCGGCCAGCTTCGGACTCTCTACTCTCAACCCCCAACTCCCAACCGAGCGCCGCGGTCGATCACGCGCAATCACCCGAGCGCCATCTGCTGCTGCTGTTGCTCCATTTCGAGTCACTGGGCAAACCGCTGAGCCACGCGCTACCCCACGATTGGATCGACACGAACCATCCGGCGGGGCTGCTCTTGAATCGTTTCTTGAGTGAATTCGAACACGACAACTGGCCGGGACGCGACCATCTCGATGCGCACTTGGAAACGCCAGAGGAGCGCGCACTTGTCGCAAACTTGATGTTCGAGGCCCCCGCCGTCGACGATCCAGTAAAGGTCGTGCAGGAAGGACTTAGGCAAATGCGCGCGCGCTCGCTCGAACCTCGACTGAGGCAAATAGAACTTGCTTTGGCTACCACCGGTGCGGACATTGAGTCTGACGCAATTTCACTCTTGAAAGAACGCTCGGAACTACAACGCCAGCTACGCCAGCCGCTCGATTTCACCGGGGCGGTTTGACCATTTTCTCGTTCCGCGTTCGCTCGGTCGCTCCTTTCACCATTCATGTCGCGCAAGCCCAAGTCCGCATCTGGCGATTCCGCCCAGTCCGAAGCCGTCGAGGCCGCCCTCGCCAAAACCACCCCTAATGGCACCGAAACGGCCATTCCCGGCGCGGAAAACATCCCGGCGGGCGGGATCAACGACAAGATTCGGCATCTGATCCGGCTGTCGAAGGAACAAGGCTACCTCACCTTCGACGACATCAACGAGGCGCTGCCGGAGTCGGTCGAGAACCAGGAGGAAATCGACAACGTCCTGTCGATTTTGCAGAACCTCGAGATCGAGATCCTCGAGCCCGATCAGGTCGAGGATTACAAGCAGCGGATGGAGGAGGCGGAGGAGGAGGAGTCGCGCTCTTCGCAGAACGACATCCTGGATGATCCGGTGCGGATGTACCTCAAGCAGATGGGCCAGGTGCCGCTGCTGACGCGCGAGCAGGAGGTGGAGATTTCCAAGCGGATCGAGACGGCGGAGTTGAAGGCGCAGGAGGCGCTCTTCCAGGCGTCCGCGATCGGGGCCTACATTGGCGGACTCGGCGCGAAGCTGCTGAACCGCGAGGAACGGTTCGACCGCGTGGTGATCGACAAGAAGATCGAGTCGCGCGAGGTGTATTTCAAGGGCCTGCAGAAACTCGTCGAGAACACGCAGAACTCCGAGTCGGGCGTGGCCGAAGCGTGGGAAGAATACCTGAAGGCCAAGGGCGAGGCGGAGAAGAAGAAGGTCCACGCCAAGTTCCGGAAACGCGAGAACGTGCTGCGGTCGTTCTTCGGCAAGTTCTATTTCAAGCTCAAGGTATACGAGGAGTACCTCGAGCAACTGCGGCCGACGCTCGAGGAAATCGACTCGCTGCATCAGCAGCTCGAGCGGGCGAAGCACCCGAAGACGAAGAAGGACGCCGCGATCGACACGCGCGCCGTGCACTCGCGCCTGAAACAGATCGAGGCGCAGCAGCGAATCACGCCGGATGACCTGCAGAAGGTCGTCGGGCAGACGATGGTGCACGTGCGCGAAGCCCACAAGGCGAAGACCGAGATGGTCGAGGCCAACCTGCGCCTCGTGATCTCGATCGCCAAGAAGTACACCAACCGCGGGCTTTCCTTCCTCGATCTCATCCAGGAGGGCAACATGGGCCTGATGAAGGCGGTCGAGAAATTCGAGTACCGCCGCGGGTATAAGTTTTCCACGTACGCCACGTGGTGGATTCGGCAGGCGATCACCCGCTCGATTGCGGACCAGGCGCGGACCATCCGCATCCCCGTCCACATGATCGAGACCTTGAACAAGGTCATGCAGGTGCAGAAGCAGCTCCTGCAGGAATACGGTCACGAACCGACGCCGGAGGAAGTCGCCGACGAGATGAACCTGCCGGTCGAGCGCGTGCAGCAGATCATGAAGATGGCGCAGCAGCCCATCTCGCTGCAGTCGCCGGTCGGCGACGGCGACGACACGAGCTTCGGCGATTTCATCGAGGACAAATCGGCCGAGAATCCGTACGACATGACGGCGTACTCGCTCCTGCGCGAGAAGATCATCGACGTGCTCGACACGCTGACCGAACGCGAGCGCCGCGTGCTCTCGCTCCGCTTCGGTCTGGTGGATGGCTACAGCCGCACGCTCGAGGAGGTCGGCAAGCAATTCAAGGTGACGCGCGAACGCATCCGGCAAATCGAGGCGAAGGCGCTCCGGAAGATGCGGCACCCGACGCGCATTCGGCAGCTCCACGGTTTCTTCGACGCCGAGCAAATCGACAACGCGCAGAACCTGCTGAAGGTCGCGGCGACGGCCCGTCCGGGCGGCGCACCGGCCGGCGCCGGCGGTCCCCTGGGCGCGGGCAGCCTGCCGGGTGGTTTGGGCTTCCCGCTGCCGAAACTGTGAACGCGACCGGTGGGGCCGGCGCTCCGAGCCGGCCTCGTTTCCCGTGCTCGAACGCGAGCCTCTTCGCCTTCCTGGCGGTGGTGCCTTTCGCCGTCGGTTGTCGGCATACGGCAGTTCCTCGGCCGGCCGCGCCGACCGAGATGCTGGCACCCAGCCCGCGGCTGATCGTCGGCCGCATCCTCGCGGTCGAACCCGCGGACGGCTTCGCCTATGTCGAGCTGGCCACCGACGCTCCGGTGAATGCGCTGGCCGACGGCAACGAATTGATCGCCCGCACGCTCGACCTTCGCGAAACCGGCCGACTGCGCGCCTCGCGGTACGTTCGCGGCCGGACGCTGGGGACCAAAATCATTGCCGGACAACCGTCACCAGGCGACGAAGTTGTGTGGCTGGCCCCCTGACCGCCCTTTCCCGCTTTACAGGCCATCGCGGCAGCCTACGTTGCACCCACTATGGCAACGTCCGTTTCCTTCTTCGCCGCCATCATGGGTCTGGGTGCCCCGGAGCTGATCATCGTTTTGGTGATTCTGCTCGTGTTGTTTGGCGGGGCCAAGCTGCCCGGCCTCGCCAAGGGCCTCGGTCAGTCGATCAAGGAATTCAAGAAGGCATCGAAGGACGAGGAGATCGCCGCCGAAAAGCCGGCCGCCGCTACCGAGGTCAAGAAGACCGAGGCGCCCGCGACCAGCACTCCGCGTCCGACGACCTGAAGTCTGTCGCCCGTTTCGTCCCAAGCCAAAGCGCGCCACCTCGGCGCGCTTTTTTCATTCGCGTTGGTTCCGATACCCCGAAGCTCGCTTCGCCTTGAATGGTTCCGAGGTGGAACGCGACCTCCGGGCGCGTTCGGAATTCCTCTGCGCGTCCGACGGCGCCCGGAGGTCGCCGTCCACCCAATGCCCCGGGGATGTTTACTTACGGCGCCACCGCATCAGTCCGCCTTCACATCCTGCGCTTCGTCGAGCCGCTCGCGCAACCACCCCTTGAATTCGCCGATCTGCACCGGCGTGCCCAACACGAGGATTTCGTCGCCGCCGTGGAGCGTTTCGTGCGCGCTCGGATTGAGAATCCGGAGGCCGCCGCGGTGAATGCCCGCGACCTGCACGCCGTGGTTCTGGGCCGGTGAGAGTTCGCCCAGCGTCTTGCCGGCGGCGCGGCTCCAGGCTGGCACCACGACGGCTTCCATCCGGACTTCCTCGAAGACCGAATCCAGCACGGGCGTGCCCGACACGCCGGAGAGAAACGCCCGGCCCGCCTTCACCTGTTCGGTCGTGCCCATGAGGAGGACCTTGTCGCGCGGATACAGCACCGCCTCCGGCGTCGGCAGGGGAATCATGAAGCCCTGCCGCTCGATCCCGACGACCGAGCAGCCAAATCGCGCGCGCAGGTCGAGCTCCGCGATCCGTTTGCCCTGCGCATCCGCGAGATCGGGCAACGTGCAGTCGATCATGTGGAGGTTCCATTCGCCGTGCGGCTGCAGCCAGGGCGCCGTGGTCGCGGTCATGCGCGTATCCGAAGTTTCGATGACGCTGAGGAGTTCGATTTCCATTTCGCTGTGCCAGTAGATCAGTTTTCGCCGCAGGATGACCAGCGCCGCGAACGCGACCAGCGCGCTCACCAGCAGCACCCATTTGGCGGCACCTTCCGCCGGCATGATCGCCGCAAGCCACACGTACATCATCGCGCCAAACCCGCCCTTCAACGCGGTCTCGACGACGGGTCTCAGCCGCTTGGCGTGCGCGTAGCCGCGGGTGGAGATTTCCGAATACAACAGCGCCATCGCCGACAAATTCCGCCAAATCGCGACGAGCGGCGCGAGCAGCACGAGCGACAGCACGATCCAAAACCCCAGCTGCACCGCGCGCGGCGGCAGCTGCCGGCCGAGCCAGTCGTCGACGATATCGAAGAGCTGTCCGGAAAAAACCACCAGGCCGGTGACGAACAGCACGCCGACCGAGACCTGCACGACGCGCTTGCGGCTGAGCTGCCACACGAGATTCCGCGACCGCCGCTGCTTCATGCCCTCGAGCCAGCTGTGGTACGCCCGCAGCCAATCGGCGAGCCAGCGCGGCTGCCGCGCCACGAGCTGCCCGGCGATCTGCTCGGAGCGGCGCAACACCGCCGGTGCGATCAACGTCGTCACCAGCGACACGCCCACCGCGAGCGGATAAAATTGCCGCGGCACCACCGCCGCGCCCACGCCCAGCTGGGCGATGATGAAGGAAAACTCGCCGATCGGCGTCGCGGTCATGCCCGTGCGCAACGCATCCTTCAACGGCGTGCCGATCAGGCTCAGTCCCGTCGTCACCGCAAACGTGCGGCCGACGAACGTGAACAGCGCGACGCCCCCGATCAGCGCGGACTCCCCCCAGAGGTCGCGTGCATCGATCTGCATGCCAATCGCGACGAAAAACACCGCGCTGAAAACATCGCGCATGCCTTCGAACGTGCGCTCCACCTGATGGCGGTGCTGCGTCTCCGCGACGATCGTGCCGAGGAGGAAGGCGCCCAGCGCCAGGGAGTAGCCGGCCGCCTGCGCCACGACCGCGAGCCCGAAGAGCAGTCCGGCGATCCCGAGCGTCTGCAATTCCTCGTCGGCCGCGACACTCATCCGCTTGAGCAGGGCGGGCACCAGGAGGAGCCCGGCGATGCTCGCCAGCACGACGAACGCGCCCAGCAGCAGGAGCGTTTGCGCGACGTGCGTCCCCTCGCCCTTGCCCAGGTGGACGAGCGAGTTGAGGATCGTCAGCATCACGACGGCGACGACGTCCTCGAGCACCGCCACCCCCATCGCGAGCTGGCCGGACCGCTCGTGATTGCTGCCGGTTTCGTGGAGAATCTTGCTGATGATCGCGGACGAGGACACCATCAGCATGCCGGCGAGAAACAGCCCTTCGCGCGCGCTCCAGCCGAGCGACGCCGCGAACAATCGGGAAAGCTGATACATCATGATCGCGCCGCAAAACGTGGCGAACATCAGCGAGAGCCCCAGCCGGCGCAGCTTGCGGAGGCTGAGTTGCAGGCCGATCGAGAACATCAGGAACACCAGCCCGATCTGCGCCAGGGTATCGATCCGCTCGACGTTCGCCACCAGCGTGATCGGCGGGGTGTGCGGTCCGACCACCATGCCCGCGACCAGAAACCCCACGATGACCGAAAGCCCGATCCGCTGGCAGACCCAGCCCACCACACCCGCGACGACGAGGATGATCGCCAGGTCCTGGATGAAATGGTACCCGTGCATGAGGTTTTCGCGAGGTTTTCGCTCTGCGAAAACCTAGGATTTCAGTCTTCGCGCGCCAGAACTTCTCCGGTCGATTCGTTCGTTTGCGAGCGTGAAAACGGCGCCGAGAAACAATAACCGCTGCCACCACAAGGCCGGCCCGACCCCATCTGCCACCCTGGGTTTTCGCGCGGCGAAAACCTCGCGCAGCGAAAACCTTCGTTGACACTCATTGGCGGCAACGATTCGTTTCCGTCGGCGGCAACGCCGCTGCTCTCCCGCTCTCGCACCGCATCATGGCGAACATCTTTGGCTATTTCTCGAACGACATCGGCATCGATCTCGGCACGGCCAACACTCTCGTCTACGTCAAGGATAAAGGCATCGTCCTGCGCGAACCGTCCGTCGTCGCGCTCGACACCACCACGCGGAAGGTGCGCGCGGTCGGCGATGAAGCCAAGCGGATGCTGGGCCGCACGCCCGGCAACATCACGGCCATCCGTCCGATGAAGGACGGCGTCATCGCCGACTTCGACGTGACCGAGGCGATGCTGCGCTATTTCATCCGGAAAGTTTCCAGCAACGCGTTCCGCGCCCCGCCCCGCGTCGTCATCGCCATCCCCTCCGGCATCACCGAGGTGGAAAAGCGCGCGGTGAAGGAATCCGCCATGCACGCCGGCGCGCGTGATGTCATCACCATTCCGGAACCAATGGCGGCCGCGATCGGCGTCGGGCTGCCGATCGACGAGCCGGCGGCCAACATGATCGTCGACATCGGCGGCGGCACGACGGAGATCGCGATCATCTCGCTGAACGGCATCGTATTCTCGAAGTCGATTCGCGTGGCCGGCGACGAACTCGACACCGCGATCATCAATTACATGAAGCGCGCGTACAATCTGCTGATTGGCGAGCGCACGGCGGAAGAGATCAAGATGCGCGTCGGCTCGGCCTACCCGCTCGACGATGAGTTGACCATGGAGGTCAAGGGACGTGACTCGGTCGCGGGGCTGCCGAAGACGATTCACGTCACTTCGCAGGAGATCCGCGAGGCGCTGGCCGACACGATCGCCGCGATCGTCGATGCCGTGCGCGTGACGCTCGAACGCTGCCCGCCGGAGCTTTCGGCCGACCTCGTCGATCGCGGGTTCGTGATGGCCGGGGGCGGCGCGTTGATTCGCGGCATCGATCGGCTGCTGAGCGAGAAGACGGGGCTGCCCGTGACGGTCAGCGACGATCCCCTTTCCGCGGTCGCCAACGGCACCGGCGCGGTCCTCAACGACCTTTCGTGGCTGATGCAGAATGTGTGAGGCGCGCGGCGGGATACGCCGCGCGAGGTACGAAGGATCAAGGATCAAGTAACAAGAAGCGCGATCGCAGCTTCTCTTGATACTTGGAACTTGATACTTGGTACTTCTCCGCACCGTGCCCTTCAAACGCTTCGACCAGGCCAGGCCGTTCGTCACCCTGCTCATGGTAGTGGTGGCGTGGATGCTGGTGCCGATTGCAGCCAAGACCTTCGCCCGCGCGACTTTCTTCGAACTGACGGCGCCGGTCACCATCGCCGCCGAACGCGTTCGCGCCATTCGCGATTTCTGGGCGCTCCGGTTGCATTCGAAGGAGGAATTGATCGAGGCGGGCCGCGATGTCGCGCACGCGCTGGCGTCGTACGAGTTCGCCGTCCAGCAGAACACCGAACTGCAGGGCGAGGTCGCCCGGCTGGAGACCTTGCTGCGGCTGCCGTCGTTCAGCCAGTACCGTTATGAGCATGCCCGGGTGGCGCGCCGCGATTTCTCCGGGTGGTGGCAGCGGATTGTCATTCGCAAGGGCAAGAATTTCGGGATTCTGGTCGATGCCCCCGTCGTCTTCACCGGCGGCGTCGTGGGCAAGGTGAGCGAAGTGCACGCCACCACCGCCGTCGTCGAGTTGATCAGCAGCCCGAACATCCGGCTCGCGGGCGTGGTGGAAGGCGATACGCGGCCGGTCAGCTTCCAGGGCGGCATCAACCCCACGTTTGCGCCCCCGACCGGCGTGGTGGAATTCATGCCGCTCGACCTCATCGCCGCGCCGACCTCGCCGAAGCGGCTGGTCACTTCTGGCTTCGGCGGCGTGTTTCCGCCGGGCCTCAGCCTGGGCCTGATTGTCCGCGCCGAACTGAGCAGCGATGGGCTGTTCAAGACGGGCGATGTGAAACTGGACGAGCGGCTCGGCTCGCTCACGGAGGTCACTGTCCTCGTGCCGTTGGTGACAATGGACCACTGAGCACGGACCACGGACCACTGACCATGGATCGCATGAGTTCGCCATGACACCAACTTTTCCCAGAAGCCGCGCCCGCCTGCAGGCGCGACCCTCTCGGGCTCGAGGCCCTGAGCTGGTCGAATGGGCTCCCTGTCGTCCGCCATCAACACGGAAGCCGGTCCCAATCCTTGTATCTGGCCCGTGGTCAGTGGTCCGTGATCAGTGGTCCCTGGTCCCTGGTCCAAGGTCCGTGGTCCCTGGTCCCTAATCCGATGCGCCGGACGCTGGTCTTGTTCGCCACGCTCATTGTGCTCTGGGCGATTGTCGCGCAGGTAAATCACGCGCTGGCCGGAGTTCGTGTCTATTTGTTCGCGGGGGCGCTGTTCGTGGTCTTCGGCGCCCTCACCCAACCTCGCCGCTCGGGTTTGGTCGCGACGCTGCTGGGCGGGCTGATCTGCGACGCCAACACTCCCGTGATTTTCGGCACGCACCTGTTGCTGTTTGCGGCCGCCCACGTCACGCTCTTTCATGTCCGGGATCGGGTGCCGCGCGACGACAACGTCAGCGCGATCATCGTCGTCCTCCTCACCAACCTCGCGCTCTTCCTCGTGTTTTCGTTCACGCAAATCCACGCTTCGCCCGCGCCCGCGGCGATCTGGCCGCGGCTGATTGGGGATTTGGTGTGCTCGCAGATTTTCCTCGCGCTGATCACGCCGTGGTTCCTCGCGCTGCAGGTTCGTTCCCTCGCGCTCGCGCGCGTGCCGCGCGAAGAGATCGGTTGAGCGGCAGCGGGGCGGCCAAAACCCAATGGTGAGCAGGTCACATTTTCGAAAACGCGTCCTGGCCAGGGGTTCCTGCCGTTTCGACGCGCTTCGCTTGCTCAAGGCCCTGAGCCTGTCGAAGGGGTCTCTGGTCCGTGGTCCCTGGTCTGAGGCGGAGCCGCTCTAGCCCATGCCGATGACCGACACCAACCTCGCGGACCGCTCCGGCAGCCTCCTCGAGTCGCACAAGGGCTACGATCCGCGGATCATCTTTTTCTATTTCATCCTCGCCGTGCTGCTGCTCACGCTCGCGGTCGGGCTCGGCTACCAACAGTTGCGCAAGGTCGGCGAGTATCTGAACGCCGAGCGCGTGCAAAACCAGCGGCGAATCCTCGTGCCGGGGCCGCGCGGCAACATCGAGGACCGCAACGGCCGCGTGCTGGTGGAAAACCGCGCGCGCTTCTCCGTGCGGCTCCTGCTCGATGCGCTCGGCCCGGAGTTCCGGCGGGAACAGTACCGAATCCGCAAGAACTACGAGGCAGCCGACGAGAAGGACGTGCCGTCGTACACCCAGCGGATGAAGATTGCCCGCACCACGGTCGTGCAGCGCTACCTCGATCAGGTGAACGCGATCATCGGCCGCAGCGAGAAGGTCAACGCCGATGACCTCAACAAACACTTCGCGCGCGAGCTGCTGCTCCCGTACACGCTGCTCGATGACCTCGAGCCGGCCGACTACGCGCGTTTGCTCGAACGGCTGCCGGTCAATTCGCCGGCCCAGGTCTACACGTCGAGCACGCGCCATTACCCGCACGGCTCCGCCGCCGCGCACACCCTCGGCTACGTCGGCGCCACCGACGACGTGGAGCTCGAGGATTTCCCGGGCGAGGATCTCAAGACCTTCAAGATGAAGGGCACGGTCGGTCGCGACGGCGTCGAGAAGCAATTCGACTCCGTGCTGCAAGGCGAAGCCGGCGGGGCGATCTATCGCGTCGATCCGTCCGGCAACCGGCTGCCGAAGCCACTTCAGCAGGTGCTGCCCAAACAGGGCCGGAATGTGCAGTTGTCACTCGACATCGATCTGCAGCTCGCCGCGGAAAAAGCGCTCAGCGAATTCGAGCTCGCGGGCGGCGCCGTCGCCCTGGACGTGAATACCGGCGAGGTTCTCGTGCTGGCGAGCAAACCCGATTACGATCTGCGGCAGTTCGCGCCGCGGTTCACTCCGGCGGCCGCCGCGGACATCAACAACCGCGGGGCTTGGATGAATCGCGCGACCCAAGGCACCTATATGCCGGGGTCGTCCTACAAGATCCTCGTCACGATCGCCGGCTTCCGTTCCGGGGTGATCCTGCCGGACAGCACGAACCTCTGCCAGGGCAGCTACCGCATCGGCAACATGGTGAAGCACTGCCATGACGGGCACGCGCACGGCGAAATCCCGCTGGTCACGGCGATCGAGAAAAGCTGCAACGTCTACTTCTATCGCTACGGGATCGAAATCGGCGGCGAGCTCATGGCGAACGAGGCGCGACGCTTTCATCTCGATGGGCCGACCGGGATCGAACTGCCGCACGAAGGCCGCGCGATGTTTATCCCGGACCCGGCGTGGAAGAAGAAAACTCAGAACCAGGCCTGGACCCCCGGCGATTCCGCCAACGTCGCGATTGGCCAGGGAGCCGTCACCGTCACGCCGCTGCAAATGGCGTGTTTCATGGCTTCGGTCGCGCGCGACGAGGTCTGGACCCAACCGACCATCGTGCATCGGTCGAACCGGCCGGCGCAGCATCACGAGAAGATCGGCCTGACAGCCGAACAGCGGGCGACGCTCCTGCGAGGGATGGAACTCGTGACGAAGGCCGGCGGCACCGCGCACCTCCTGACCGACAATCGCGGGCTCGAGCCGCTGGGCATTCGCGTTGGCGGGAAGACCGGCACCGCGCAAAAACGCACGGAGAAGGGCACGATCAACTTTGCGTGGTTCATCGGCTTCGCGCCGATTGAGAAGCCGGAGATCGCCTTTGCCGTCGCGCTCGAAGGCGACACGCCCGGCGAGGAAACGGGCGGCGGTCGCTACGCGGGCCCGGTGGCGCATGCGATCATGAAATCGTGGCTCGCCAAGAAGCGTCAGCCGGCGGCGGCGCGCCCGATCAACTTCAAGGCCGAGTAACCCCCGATCGGCTCCGCCGAGCGCCGAACATTCCGTGCCCCCGATTCGAGGGTTGTGCGGTTCCGTGTCTCAGCTGGGACATGGAACCGCACACGAGAGGAAATACACCAAGCCTGCACGGCCGAGTGCCTCGGGCGTTCCAGCTGAAGCAGCAACCCGAAGCCTCGATTCGATGTCTCAGCTGGGACATTCCATTGCATCGGGCGCGCCGCGGCCGATGACTGCGATGGGGAATCGCGGCGGCTGACACCCCAGCGGCGGCGGCACCCTGCGCCCGATCGGCCGCGGTTCGGGAAAAACGCCGCCTCAGCGCGCACGGGCCGCCGCACGCGCCTCGCGAATCGCGCGCCGGGTCCGCCGGAAAAGCCGCGCCGGTTCCGGCCACGTGTCGCGCGCACCGAAACGCACGCGCTGCAGGTCGGCGACAATCGCCGGATCGATCGAGGCGCTCACCTCGCCGCGTTCGCCGATCCGGCGCAACCAGTAGCCCGCCTCGCGGCGCGTCGGGTCGTCGCGGTGCCCGCGCCGGCCCATGACGGTATGCCACCACACGCGGCCGAAGTCGCGCCACAACCAGAACGCGACGCCCGCCAGCGCCACGCCGCCGCCCCACGCGCCCACGCGGCGCACGTCCCACGGCGCCTTCAGCCACGCTCGCACATCCGAGGTCATCGCCGCGAACGACTCGCGCAGCATCTTGCCAAGGTTGTCCTTCGCCTGTTTCACGGCCTTCAACGTCTCGGCCTGCGACTGCCGGTCGAAGCTGACGATCCGGCGGTACCAAAACACCCGCAGGCTGTCGAGCCGCGCCTTCCAGCTGCGGTCCAGCCGCGACACGAGGGCGGCCTCACCCTTGACTTCGTCCGCCTGCGCCGCGGCAGCGGGCGCGAGCGCATCGACGCGCAGCCAGGCGCCCGCGGCCTCGTCGAAAATCTCCGCCCACGCATGCGCGTCCGCGTTGCGGATCGTGAAGTTGTTCGAATAGCCATTCCAGCTGCCGCCGCGAAACCCGGTGACGACGCGGGCCGGCAAGCCGGCGCCGCGCGCCAGCAGCACGCAGGCACCGGCGAACAGCTCGCAATGACCGGCCTCGCGCGACTCGACCCAGCGCATGAGCGGGTCGCCGTCGCCGCGCGGAATGGCCGGCGACAGCGAGTACGCGTGGTTCTTCTTCAACCACGCGCTGACGCGCCGGCCGAACTCGGCCGCGTCGAGCTTTTCGCCCCCTGTGACGGTTTCGACCGCGCGCGTGAGCGCCGCGATGTCGTTCTCGCGCGTGAGGCCCGTCATCAGATGCAGCGCCTGCCGCCGCTGCTGGGTGGCACGCTGCGCCCACAGTTTGGCGAACGAGGGATCCCGCAGGTGATTGCCGATTTCGAATCCCTCCACGCGATACGCGGTCATCGTCACCGGCTCCTCGCGCAGCTGGAGGATCGAAAGGTACGGCGCGAGCTGGAACTTCTGCGCCTCGCGAAAATGGAGCATCTCGAAATGCCCCAGCAGCGGCAGATACCGGCTGACGCCCGACTCGAGATAGAACGTCCAGTACACGGCCGGCCCCTTGCGCGGCAACGCCTCGCCGCGCAGGTACGAGAAGGTGCGTTCCAGGCCGAACTGCGAACTTCGCAGCGCCTCCGAGAGCCGGAACGTGCCGTTCTCATATCGGTCGAGCACCAGCATGCGCCAGTACGGCGACGCCGGAATCTGCGCCTGGTCCGATACATCGACACTCAACGCGAGACTGTTGTCCTGCTGAATGTCGGTCACGTCGCCGAAATGAATCGTGTCGCTGAAGCCCGACTTCGCCTTCTTCGAGATGAACCGATCCAGGAACATGCTGTTCTCGATCTGAAAACGCGGGATCGCGAGGAACAGCAGGGCGGAGACACCCACGACGCCGACGAAGAGGACGGCGCCCAACCCGACCACGCGCCAGTCCGTGACTTCGCGCAGCCGGTGGAACAGCTGCCGCCAATTGGTGTGCTGGGCCCACCCGGGCACTTCACCCGGCGCCACCGGCGGGCGGGCCGGCGTGCCGTGCGGCGGCTCACTCAAAGTCACGACGAGCAACAGCGCGAGCGAACAGCCGGCATAGATGAGCAGTTGCGCCGCAAACGTCAGCGAAACGGTGAGCACGCCCGCGACGACCACGAGGAACAGCCCCAGCACGATGATCTGCAGATCGTCGCGGCGCTGCCGATACATCAGGTTGCGGTAGAGCAGCAGGAGAATATCCAGCCGCACCATCGCCGGCAGGATCTCGGCCTTCAGCCACAAATCCGCGACGAAGAAGATGACGATCGCCGGGAACGCCAGCGTGTGCACCAGCGCGGGTACGCGTGCCGGCAGCGTCGGCCGGACCAGCGTCGCCATCGTCGCGACCGTGGTCAGCGCCATCAGCGACCACGCGTCGACGTCCATGTAGAAAACCGTGCTGACGCCGATCAGCGTGAGCAGACCGCCCAGCAGCCATTTCAGCTGGTGGAGTTCGTCGGGTGAAAGCTGGGGGCGTTTGCCGGCAACCGGGCTCATGGGCAGCGATCGGGATAACCTGAACTGGCGCGACGCCTGGTCATGCGGCCGCGGCCATCTGGCCATCGACGTAGGCGGCGACGCCGCGCGTCCCATCGGGCGCAAACGTCATCACGTTGTGTTTGGCGATGCTCGAAACCGGCCGTTCCCCCCCGCCCTCGCCTTCGCCGCGCCACGGAGTCGCGCTCCCGAGCGCGGCCTCGATTGGCCGCGCGACGGCCAGTTGATCGAGCCACAATTCGAGATCGTGCACCCGGCGGATCGGCATGGGCACATGTGCGTCGAGGGCGACCCCGATCAACCGGCCCGTGCGGAAAAGATCCTCCGCCAGCGTCGCCGCGAAGCTGATCAGCAGCTCGAACTGTTCGCCGCGCGACCACATGCCGGCATCGGTGCGGAGCCACATCGAGTAACCTTCCGCGCTTTCCGCCGCGAATTGCCGCACGAGCAGCGTGCCGGTGCGCGCGCTGGCCTTCCAGTGGATCAACCGGTGCGAATCCCCGGCGGTATACCGGCGCAACGCGAGCAAGTCGCCGCCGGTGCCGGCGCGCGGCACGCGCTCGCCGCCCATCGCCCGGCGCGTCGCCGCGATGGGGTAGCGCCGGTATTCCACCGGCGCGGGCCACACGATGGTTTCCGCCGCAAGCTCGGCGCCGAGTTCCTTGCGCAGGAAGCCGAAGGGAAACAACGAGCCGACGCTGACCAGCTCCACGCGCAGCCGGCCCCGCTGGGACGGCTTGAGCAACCATTCGACGCGTCCTTCTCCCCGCGGATCCAGCCGGCTGCCCAGGCCGACGCGCTGCCGCCTTTCGGCGGCGTCGGCTTTCGCCAGGACCGCGCGGACATCGAGATTGCGGCCGGTGAGCGTCGACTCCGCGCGCGCCGCGTACGCCTCGAGCGATCGCGCGCCGAACTCGAACCAGAGGCCGTAGGTCGGCAGGAAGCGCTTCGCATTCCGCAGTTCCAGCGCCACGACGGTATCGTGCCCCACGCGGAGCGGCGGCGCGACCTGCAGCCGCCAGCGCACGCCACGGAGATTGAGCCACGAAAGCACGCCGCTGAGAATCAGGCACGCCAGCAACAACGAGAGCGTGATGAAGAGGATGTTGCTCGACGAATTGTACGCCGCGGTGCCGATGCCCATCGACAGGCCGATCAGCACCACGCCCGGCACGGTCGGGAGAATCCGGTGCCCGCGTTGTGGATACACGAGCGACCACAGGAAGCCGCTCCAGGTGAACCGCGTCTTCCGTGCGCGCGTGCCCGGGCCCGACCATTCCGCGCGGTCGCGCGGAACGCCCAACGCCGAACGCTCAACGTTCAAGTCTGAAGTGAAATCGGCCGCCACTTGAGCGTTGAGCGTTAAGCGTTGGGCGTTGAGCGTTACGCGTTTCCTCAGGCCGGCACCGGGATCGACCCAACGATCCGCTTCAGCACCGCCGTCACCGCACGCCGCTCCTCGAGGGCGTCGCTCGTCTGCCGGCCGAGCGCCAGGCGGTGCGCGAATATCGGGCCCACCAGCTCCGTCACATCCTCCGGCAGCACGAAATCGCGATTCTGCACCAGCGCCCGCGCCTGCGCCGCCGTGCGCAGCGCCACGCCGCCGCGCACGCTGACGCCGCTGCGGAACTCCGCCTCGGTGCGCGTCGCCGACACGATGCGCAGGATGAAGTCGAGCACGCTCTCCTCGACGAACACCTGCTGCACGACCGACTGCAGCGCGAGGATGTCGCGGCGCGTGACGACCGGATTCAGCGCGATCGTGTCGTAGCCGCCGCGCGCGGTGCGGAGAATCTCCCGCTCGTCGTTGGCTTCCGGATATCCCATGCGCAGTCGCATGAGGAAACGGTCCATCTGGCTCTCCGGCAGCGGAAACGTCCCCTCGTAATCGACCGGGTTCTGCGTCGCGAACACCATGAAAGGCGACCCGACCGCATGCGCTTCGCCGTCCACCGTCACGCGGGCGCGGTCCATGACCTCGAGCAGCGCCGACTGCGTCTTCGGCGTCGCCCGGTTGATCTCGTCCGCCAGCACGACGTTCGCGAACACCGGCCCTTTCTTGAACACAAACTCCTTCACCGTCTCGTCGTAGATCGCCACGCCGGTGACGTCGCTCGGCAGCAAGTCGCTCGTGAACTGCACGCGCGAAAACGCGCAGTCCATCGAACGCGCGAGCGAGTACGCCAGCGTGGTCTTCCCCACGCCGGGCAGATCCTCGATCAGGAGGTGGCCGCCGGCCACGAGGCAGACGAGCACCTGCTCGATCACGTCGTCCTTGCCGCGGATGCTAAGCCGCATGTTCGCGCGGAGGCGATCCAGGGCCTGCCTGGCCTCGGTGATTTGACCTGACTGGACGAAGTCGCTCATGACGACGGAAGCTAACCGGCCGCCCCGGGCGGGCAAACGGCTTTTTGCCCCAATATCGCCGCGTACGGGCGCTCAACGCGGGGCTCCATTGTCATCCATTAGATGACAAACCGGTTTGTCATTTAATAGATGACAATGGACTTCGAGGTGGCCCGCAGAGTGCAGGCGCTTTCCGCCGGCTGGCCGGCCGCGTCAACCGAGGATTTCCAACAGGCGAACGAACAAGCGGTTGACCCGGGTCTGGTTGTCGCGAACGAGTTCCTTGAACTTCGTGAAATCGATGGCGGTGCCCTCGAGCCCGTTCGCGTAATTGTCGATCAGCGCGAGGCTGTTGTAGCGGAGATTCACCTCGGTGCAGAGGTCGGCTTCGTGCGCCGCGGTCATGCCGATGACGTCGCCCCAGTCCTTCACCACCCGGATCTCCGCTTTCGTCTCGAACCGCGGGCCCCGCATCTGCACGTAGACCTTGCCGGCTTGAATCATGAATTCCGGGGCAAGCTCGGCGGTGAGCTTCGGGATGAGATTGTTCGCGATGCCGGGCGCGCCACCGCGCAGTTCGTCGTCGAAAAACGTCACCGGCCCCTGCTGAAAACACACGTAATCGGAACAGGAAACGAACGTGCCCGGCGGCAGATCCTTCTTCAGCGAGCCGACCGAATTCAGCGAGACGATGTCCTGGTACCCCAGTTGGGCGAGCGCCGAGATGTTCGCCCGATAATTGATCGCGTGCGGCGGCAGGGGAAACGTGTAGCCGTGCCGGTTGATCAACGCGTGGTCGCCGCGGGTCTTGTACGTCACCGGGCCGTATTTAGTCTCGACCGTCTTGACCTCCCACGACGAGAACAGCGTGGAGTTGACGATGCTCGTGCCACTGATGAACGCGACTTTCATCCGCCGATGCACGCTGCCGTGCGCACGCGTGACAACGCGAAAAGTTTCCGGGGAGCGAGTCGCGCCGCGACGTCCAAGCGACCGGCGCCGGGGCCGGCCCTCCCGGTTTCGGTTCGCCACCGCGGGTTGGCTCGTCGCGCTCGCGCTCTCCGGCTGCGCGACCCCGGGGCCGCTGCACGTGTATTCGCTGGCGAACGACGGTGAGGAGCGGCCGATCGTCGATCGCGGGGGCGACGCGACCGCCGAGGCGCCGAGCTTCCTCACCGCGGAGGACAAACTCCTCGGGTTCGCCTACGATCCCTTCACCGATCATTTCTTCCTGCGACTCGCGCCGGGGAACAAGATTCGGGTCGTCGACCGGCCGGCGCGGCGGATCAAACGCGAGTTCGAGATCGACCGCGCCGAACTCGCGACGGGCGGCGACCTCGCGATTCGGCCGCGCGACGGACACGTGTTTTTCCTCGGTGCGGGCACGATCGTCGAAACCACGCGGCTCGGCCAGGTCGTGCGCACCCTGCCGCTGCGCGATTTTGGGGCGGCCCCCATGGGCATCGCCTACGACGCGCAAACGGACCGCCTCCTTCTCCTGGATGCCGCCGGCCGGCGCGTGTTCGATTGCGACTTCGCCGGAATCCGGCGGCGTGAGATCCAACTGGAGTCG
>Ga0080064_1002183_pt1 | contig 34624 bp, 24 predicted proteins | sample Subgrocontami54m_FD_69260 | JGI IMG/M metagenome (GOLD analysis project Ga0080064, IMG submission 69260) | Subsurface groundwater microbial communities from S. Glens Falls, New York, USA - GMW46 contaminated, 5.4 m (SPADES assembly) (version 2) ...
GCCCCGGAGAATCCACAATCGGCCATCCGCAATCCGCAACAATCCGCAGTCCCAAGTCCGAGATCCGAAATGCCGCCGAGTCCATGTGGCGACGCCGTGCCGTGGAGCCCCGCCAACCGCTAGAATACGCCTTGACGGGACACTAGGTGAACGCCTGAATCCCCGTGATGTGCTGCCCGATGATCAGCGTGTGGATCTCGTGCGTCCCCTCGTACGTCTTCACGCTCTCCAGGTTCGCCGCGTGCCGCATCACCGGGTAGTCGTCCAGGATCCCGTTCGCCCCGAGGATCTCGCGTGACGCCCTGCAGATGTCGAGCGCGAGCGCGACGTTGTTCCGCTTCGCCATCGAGACCTGGACGTGCGTCGCCTTCCCCGCGTCCTTCAGCCGCCCGAGCTGCAGGCAGAGGAGCTGCATCTTGGTGATCTCGGTCAGCATGTGGACCAGCTTCTCCTGCGTGAGCTGGAACCCCGCGATCGGGCGATCGAACTGGATCCGCGTCTTCGAGTAGGACAGCGCGCAGTCGTAGCACGCCATCGCCGCGCCGATCGCGCCCCAGGCGATCCCGTAGCGCGCCTGGTTCAGGCACATGAGCGCCGCCTTGAGGCCGTCCGACTTCGGCAGCACCGCGTCCTCGGGAATCTCGCAGTCCGCGAAGTGCAGCTCGCTCGTCACCGAGGCCCTGAGCGAGTGCTTCCCCTTCGTGTCCTCGGTCGTATAGCCGCGCGTCCCCTTCTCCACGAGGAAGCCGCGCACGGTCCCGTCCTCGACCTTCGCCCACACGACGGCGATGTCGGCGATCCCGCCGTTCGTGATCCACATCTTGGTCCCGTTGAGGACCCACTTGTTCCCCTTCCTGGCCGCGCGCGTGATCATGCCGCTCGGGTTGGAGCCGAAGTCGGGCTCGGTGAGGCCGAAGCAGCCGATCTTGTGCCCCTTCGCCATCGGGGGGAGCCACTTCTGCTTCTGCTCGTCGCTGCCGAACGTGAAGATGGGGTACATGCAGAGGGAGCTCTGCACGGAGCAGAAGCTGCGCAGCCCGCTGTCGCCGCGCTCCAGCTCCTGGAGCATGAGGCCGTACGCGACGTTGTTCATCCCCGCGCAGTCGTAGCCGTGCAGGGAGGCGCCGAGCATCCCCAGCTCGCCCATCTGCGGGACCAACTCGCGCGGGAAGGTGCCCTCGCGTGCGTGCATGTCGATGATCGGGACGACGCGGTCCTCGACCCACTCGCGCACGGTGTTCCGGACCATCCGCTCCTCGTCGGAGAGGAGCGAGTCGGTGTCCATGAAGTCGCAGCCCTGGAAGCGCGGCATGGGGGTACTCCATCGTCGGCGAGGCTGGCAGTATACCGAACTCCAACTCCGAACTCCAACTCCAAGGAACTCCAATCCAACTCCAGGCACCGCCGATGGCGACTTGGACCGGCGCTGGGCGGGGTTGGCGTTGGGGTTGGAGTTGCCGCAGCCCCCCTAAGGCTCTGTAACGAAACAAGGTATCCGATTGGGGAAACGCCTTGCTGGAGTCGCGCCCGTCAGGGCGCGGTGGATGACGCCCGTAAGGGCGTCAGGAGCGGCTCGGACGCCCTTACGGGCGTCGATCCACCGCGCGCTCACGCGCGCGACTCCAGCGTTGCATCGAAAAGTGGACTACTCATTTCGTTACAGGCCCTAAGCACGTACGGGCGACCCCGAAGGGTCGCCCGTGGCCGCGCGCATCCAATCCCGCCTGTTTCGTGGGCTACTTCACCGTCATCGCATAGGCGATCAGGTCGACCACGCGGTTCGAGTAGCCCCACTCGTTGTCGTACCAGCCGATCACCTTCACCAGCCCGCCGTCGAGCGACATAGTGCACTTCGCGTCGAAGACGCACGAGTGCGCGTCCCCGATGATGTCGGAGGAGACGATCTCGTCCTCGGTGTACTCCAGGACCCCCTTGAGCGCCCCGTTGGCCGCCTCGCGGAACGCCGCGTTGATCTGCTCGACCGTCGCCGGGGTCTTCAACTCGCACGTCAGGTCCACAACCGAGCCGTCCGGAACCGGGACGCGCATCGCCGTCCCGTCCAGCTTCCCCTTGAGCTCGGGAATCACCTCGCCGAGGGCCTTCGCGGCGCCGGTCGTCGTCGGGATGATGTTCGTCGCGGCCGCGCGGGCCCGGCGGAGGTCCTTGTGGACCAGGTCCGAGACGCGCTGGTCGTTCGTGTAGGCGTGCACGGTCGTCATCAGGCCCCGCACGATGCCGAAGCGGTCGGACAGGACCTTCGCGAGCGGCGCCAGGCAGTTCGTCGTGCAGCTCGCGTTCGAGATGATCCGGTGCTCCGCCTTGAGGCTGGTCGGGTTGACTCCCATCACGATCGTCGCGTCGATCTTGTCCTTCGCCGGGACTGTGAGGAGGACCTTCTTCGCCCCCTGCGTCACGTGCTTCTCGCAGTCGGCCTTCGACGTGAACACCCCCGTCGACTCCACGACGAAGTCGATCTCGTGCTGCTTCCAGGGGAGTTTCGACGGGTCCTTCTCCGCGAGCACGGGGATCGCCTTCCCGTTGACGACCATCGTGTTCTCCTTCACCTCGACGGTTCCGTCGAAGCGCCCGAACACGGAGTCGTACTTTAGCAGGTGAGCGAGGGTCTTCGCGTCGGTCAGGTCGTTGATCACGCGGACGTCGAAGTCCGGCCGCTTGGACATGATCCTGAAGACATTCCGGCCGATGCGGCCGAACCCGTTGATCGCCACGCGGATCGCCATGGGTGTCTCGCCTCCTTGGAAATGGGGGGACGAAGAGTATAGGACCGCGCCCCGAACCGTGTCAAGCGCACCCGGGAATTCCGCAACGCCGATCCCCTGGACGGCTCAAGGAGTTGCGTAACACGGCGAGAACCGATCCACGGCGTTGGGTTCGCCGGGGTATACTGCACGCGGCTAGGGACGCGAATCGACCTTCACACCCGTCGTCGTCCCTCGACTCCTCCCACCCCCTGGCGCCCGTTCTGCGCCTTGCCGTCCGCGACGTCGGGACAATGCGATCTAGTCTGGAAGGCATGCCAGGGAGGAGTTTACGATGAAGACCACGCCCAGATCGCTTCTTGGGGAGTCGTCCATGAAGTGCCCGAAATGCGGCTACGAGAACCAGCCCGACTCGCTCGCCTGCGGCCTGTGCGCCGAGCTGCTGAAGGGGAAGACCACGGTGACTCCTGGTCCGTCCTCGGGGGCGGAGGGGGCGGGGGCGTCCCAGGAGCCGGACTGGACCTCGTTCGGCGCTCCGAGCGGCCCGCCGTTCTGCTTCGAGAGCGGGAAGATGAGCTACGCCATGCCCAAGGCGTGCGTCTGCTGTCTGGGGCCGTACCTGGACGAGCTGCCCATCTCGGCGTCCGTGACGAAGCACGACGGCGGCGAGGAGGTCGAATACACGACGACCTGGAGCTTCCCGTTCTGCCTGGACTGTTCGGGGCATGTGAAGGGGGACCAGAAGGGCTGGTACCTGGGGCTTGGGCTCGCGATCCTCGGGTTCGCGGTCATCTGCGGCATTGCGGGGCCTTCGAAGATGGGCGGGATCGAGTGGGCGTTCGCGCTCGGCGCGGCCGCCGTTGGGCTCGGCGTGGGCAAGGGGGTCGGGATCGCGGTCTTCCCGAAGGTGGGGCCGCGGTGCGCGGCGATGTCCACGGCCGTGACGTGCTCGGGCCCGCACAACGGGGCGTACAAGTGGATGTTCAAGAACCCGGTCTACGGGCAGGCGTTCGCGGAGATGAACCGGTTCTGACCGGAATCGAATACGTCCGATAATGGGCGTTATGTGATATTCGCGGCCACACGCCGGGATTGCACCGGGGCCGCGCGGCGGGCTATCCTTGGGCGACGGCCGTCCCAGCGTCAAGGACGACCCTGCCAAACGCCGAAAATCTCCCAAGGGGCGCCCATTCTCCACTCCGTAAGAGCCGCGCGGATGCCTCGTCGCTGGTTGCTGCCGGTCCTCTATCTGATCGTGGTCGCAATCCGCCCCGCCGAGGCCGACTGCCGGTGGCGCGTTCAGCAGCCCACGACGGGCCCCAATGACCTCCACGGGGTCTCCTTCGCCTCTTCTACTGTAGGCTGGGCCGTCGGCGACGGCGGGTCCATCCTCCGGACCAACAACGGCGGCACCTCCTGGACCGGCCAGCCCTCCGGCGCCACGCAGGCCCTGCGCGACGTTTCCGCCCTGTCGTCTGAGGCGGCCGTCGCGGTCGGCGACGCCGGTCTGATCCTCCGGACGACCAACGGCGGCACGGGCTGGACCTCCATCCCGAGCGGAACCGCCCAGGACCTCCTCGCCGTCGCCTTCTCTGGGACCCTCCAGGGCTGGGCCGTCGGCCGGGGCGGCGTCATTCTCCATACGACCGATGGCGGCCTCACCTGGGCCGCGCAGGCGAGCGGCACCGCCGCGGACCTCTTCGATGTCGCGTTTTCGACGGTCACCGATGGCTACGCCGTCGGCGCGGGCGGAGTCGTCCGGACCACCGCCAACGGCGGAACCACCTGGACGGGCGTCCTCGGCGCCCCCGCCGTCGACCTGTTCGGCGCGTTCTCGTCGACCCCCCTCGAACTCTGGGTCTCCGGCGCCGCCGGCGCCCTCGCCAACACCGCGGACGGCGGAACGGTCTGGACCCCGCGAGCCAGCGGCACCGCCAACGACCTCCTCGATGTCGGGTTCGCCTCGGCCCTCGTGGGCTGGACCGTGGGCGACTCGGGGACGATCCGCGTGACCACCGACGGCGGGACGACCTGGACGCCCCAGACCTCCGGGACGACCGAGGACCTCGAGGCCCTCTCGATCGGGAGCACGACCGTCGCCCGCGTCGTCGGAGGCACAGGCGTCGTCCTGACAACCTCCAACCAGGGCGCCACGTGGACGTTGCGTCGCGGCGGGACGTTCAACGACCTGATGGACCTCGAGTTCGTGGACGCGCTCCGCGGCTACGCCGTGGGCCGGGGAGGCGTCATTCTCCGCACGACGAACGGCGGAACGACGTGGGCCGCCGTCCCCTCCGGGACGGTCGCCGACCTCTTCGGGGTGGCCTTCGCGAACTCCACCGAGGGATGGGCGGTCGGGGCCGGCGGCGTTATCCGCCGCACCACCGACGGTGGCTCATCCTGGTCCGGCCAGGCGAGCGGCGTCACCGACGACCTGCGCGCGGTCGACTTCGGGGACCGCCTGAACGGCGTGGCCGTGGGCCGGAACGGCACTGCGGTCCGCACCGGCAACGGGGGCACGAACTGGGGCCGCGTCCCCCTCCCCGCGACCGACGACCTCTTCGATGTCTTTTTTGCCACGGTGCTCCAGGGCTACGCCGTCGGCGCGAACGGCCGCATCCTCGTGACGCAGACGGCCGGTTTCGTCTTCAACCCGGTCACGAGCGGGACCGCGAGCGACCTCTTCCGCGTCCACTTCGTCGGCTCCGTCGGATACGCCGTCGGCGCCGGCGGGACCCTCCTCAAGTCGATCAACTCGGGAGGGACGTGGTCTCCCCTCGCCTCCGGGACGGGCGTCGACCTCTTCGGCGTCCGCACGCTCGACGGCGTCCGGACGTGGGTCTGCGGCGCCACGGGGACCGTTCGCGAGACGCAGAACGGCTCCACGTTCGAGGTCCTCGAGGAGTCCGGCACGTTGCAAGACCTGCGGGACGTCGAGGTCCGCTCGGCGACGGACCGGTGGATGTGCGGGAGCCAGGGGACGATCCTGGCCGCCCCGGTCCCAGGCCCTGACGATTGGGCCCTTCTTGCGAGCGGGACCACGCTCGAACTCTGGGACGTCGACTTCGTCTCTGACCTGCAGGGGTGGGCCGTGGGCGACGCGGGGACGATCCGGAGGACGCTCGACGGAGGGACGACCTGGACCGCCCAGACGAGCGGGACCGCGGTGACGCTCTTCGGCGTCCGCTTCCTCGATCCGCTGACGGGATACGCAGTCGGGGACGGCGGGACGGTGCTCAAGACGACCAACGGCGGAGCGACCTGGACGGCACTGGCGAGCGGCACGGGGAACCCGCTCTACGACCTCGCATTCACTGATCCGGTGACAGGCTGGACGTGCGGACTCGGCGGAACAGTGCAGAACACGACCAACGGGGCGACCTGGTCGGGCCAATTCGTGCCGACGATCTTCGCCCTCTTCGGGCTGGACTTCGCAACGGCGACGACGGGCTGGACCGTGGGCGCCTCCGGGGCGATCCAGGCGACCACGACCGGCGGCGTGGTCTGGCTCCCGCAGGCCTCGGGGACCGGTCGCTTCCTTGCAGGGGTCGACATGGCCGACGCCACCCACGGGGTCATCGTCGGCGAGGCGGGGACGGCGCTCTTCACCGAAGACGGCACGAGCTGGGCGGCCGGGGTCACGGGGACGCCCCAGTACCTGTACGACGTGGCCCTCGTCTCCCCCACCACGGGCTGGTTCTGCGGCGACCGCGGACGAATCAAGCGCACCTCGGACGGCGGGCGGACCTGGGAGTGCCAGGGCACCCCGACGAGCTCGACCCTTCACGGGATCGACTTCCCCTCCCCCTTGCGCGGGTACGCCGTCGGCTCGGGAGGAACAATCGTCGCTCTTCGCGTCGTCGGACTGGGCCGCGCCGAGGAGACCATCGCGGGCCTGGGGGACGCGGGGAACAACGGGCTCATGGAGGTCTTCCAGTCGCAGCCGGCCGCCTTTGCGCACCTCGCATGGCTCCAGATCCCCTTCCCGGCCTACGATGCGGCGAACGGCGAGACCCGTCCGGCGTGCGGGGATGTGGACGGGGACGGGCGCGACGAAATCCTCACGGGAATCGGGACGTACACGACGAGCGGCGGGTGGGTCCACGTGCGAGACGACTCGGTCGGGGGGTTCGCGACGCTCCGGTGGATCCGGGTCCCGTGGAACGCCTACAACACGGCCGACGGACAGACCTGGCCGGCCGCGGGCGACTTCGACGGAGACGGCCGCGCCGAGATTGCGGTGGGCCTCGGCCCGTTCCCGGTGGCCGGCGGATTCGTCGCCATCTTCGAGGACGCCGCGGCGCTGTGTGTCTTCTCCCAGTGGGTTCGTGTCGTCTCGATCCCCACCTACAACACGGCGAACGGGTCGCTTCGACCGGCGGCCGGAGACTTCGACGGGGACGGGCGGGACGAGCTGGTCTTCGGAAGGGGTTCGTTCCCGTCGCTCGGCGGCCGCATCGCGATGATGGACGACCAGACGACGGGTTTCGCGCGCCTCGCGGACCTCGTGGTCCCGTTCGCCTCCTACAACGCCGCGGACGGGCAGACCTGGGTGGCGCTCGGCGACGTGGACGGGGACGCGCGAGCCGAGGTCGTCGCGGGGTTCGGGCCGTTCCCCTCGGACGGCGGCCGCGCCATGGTCTTCGACGACCGCCCGTCGGGGCTCGGGCTCATCGCCTCGCTCCGGGTCCCGAATGCGCCGTACAACGGGACGGTCGGCGAGACCCGTCCGGCGTGCGGCGACCTCGACGGCGACGGGCTGTCGGAGATCGTGATCGGCCAGGGCCCCTCGCCGGGCCTGTCGGTGCTATGGGTCTTCGGGTCGGCGCGGAACGGCTACCGCAGCATCGCCAACGTGCCGATCCTCTGGAGCGCCTATCGCGCGGCGAACGGGGAGACGCGGCCGGCGTGCGGTGAGCTGAGGTAGGGCCCTACTCCCTGGACCAGGCGATATCCACGGCCTCGGCGCCGTCTTCCAGACGCGACTGCAGGCCCGCGACCGCGTGGAACCGCCCCAGCTTCAGCTCCACCCACGTCACGATGCGGTCCTTCCTCGGACGGCGGGCGACGAGCTGCTGGGCATCGAAGGAGACGCCCGCGGGCTCGACATCGACCAGGACCTGCTTCGCCAGGCGACCCAGGCGGTCGTTGATCGATGAGGAGTCCCCTTCGCGGACCTCTCGCAGCCTCGGCGCCCAGGCGGGCGGCCTCGCCGGTGCGGGGGGGGGCGGCAGCGGGGCCGAGGGGAATGCGGCGAGCTTCGGTGCGGGCGCAGGCGGCGGCGGGACCGAGGGGAACGGGGCGAGGCTCGGGGCCGGCGGCTCGGGTGCGGGCGGCGTCTGGGACCGTTCCATGCCGAATCGCAGCCAGAACGTGAGCGCGACGGCGACACCGAGGAACGCGGCGACGACCAGGGGCCTGCGCGAAGGCCTGAACGGGGTCGTCTCCGCCATGGCCGATGGCGCCTCCGCGGCGCCGATTTCAGTGGCAGTCGGAGGGCTGACGACGGACATCGTCGTGTCGACCGGAAGCGGGGGTGGCGGCGCGGGCTCCGGTGCCTCCAGCAGCCCGACGGCCGCGGGCTCGTGCTGGAGGGCCAGTTCGGCCGCCCTTGCGGATGCGGGGGGCTGCGACGCCCCACCGCTCGAATTCGCGATGTCCACCCCGATCAGCGTGCGGAGCTGTTCGCCGGTGAGCAGGCCTCCCTCCACAAACCGCCCCGCGAGGTCTCGCCCACGCGCCTCGTCTGCCTCCCATGCGCCCATCACGGCGAGGGCGGCGCAGACCGCGGCGGGGTCCCCCATCCGTCGGGCCTGGCGGATCGCCTCTTCTCGCGCGTGGACCGCGGCCAGCAAGCTGGCTTTGCCAGGCATCGCTCCTCCTGGGACGGCACTCCCCTCCCTCCTTTATCGGCTGTGCGGCGGGATTGCTCGCGTCCCAGTCGGCCCCCGTTCCCCTTCCCGTTCCCTGGGGGTGCGAACGGGAATGGGATTGGGAACGGGAAGGGGTTCGCGCCCCCTACTCCGCCCGGAACACATCCGTAAACACGAAATCGACGTCGAGCGCTGCCAGGTCCTCGACCGTCTCGATCCCGAACTGGTGGTCGTCGACGGCGTCGTGCAGGTCCCGCCCGACCCCCTCCGCGCCGCGCACCCCCGCGAACTCCTTCTCCGCCGCCTCCGCCTCCCCCATGAACCGGTGGGCCATCCCCTTCCAGAACCTCGCCACGGCCCGCTTGTGCGGCAGGTCCGCCTCCGCGATCGCCCGCTCCAGGACGGCTGCGGCCTCCGGGAATCGCTTCGCCTTGAGCCTCAGAACGCCGCAGACGAGGGCGTAGGACGGCTCCGCCGGGTCGAGCCGCACCGCCTCCTCGACGAACGGCAGCACCTCCACGGCGTCGCCGCGCTCCTCGAACCGGACGTACGCCTCCATGTACTTCCGCAGGGCGTCGTTCCGCTCGCCGCGCGCGAAGCGGTTCCCCTCGTGGTACGGCGCGACTTCCCCGCGGGGGACCCTGCCGAGCTCCTCATCCAGGCGAAGCGCGTGAAATCGGTTGTGCGACACGGGCGCGGGGCCGACGGCGATCCACGCCTCGCGCCGCTCCGGGACGAAGACGACGCTCGAGATGTTGTTCACCTGCGCGATCGTATTCCCGACCGCGCGCTCGCGCCCCGTGAACGGGTCGACGTGGTCGCCGAGGTACTCGGCCATCCGTCCTTCGTCGATCGACCCCCGGTCGCGCGCCAGGAGCTGCCGGGCGCGCAGGTAGCGCCCGAGGGTGTGGAGGCGGACGCTCGAGTTCACCTCGATCCCGAACGGCGCCATGTCCGGGTGGACGTAGTGGTTCGTCTGGACGATCGAGTCGGACGGCGTGTCGCGGAGCGTCTGTCTGGAGGCGCTCACCTCCAGCACGGCGGCCCGCCTCCCTTTCGCCTCCGCCAACGTCAGCGCGAACCCGCAGCTCGCCCTCATCTCCGAGGCGACCTTCACGGCGTCTGCGATGGTCTCCGCGCGGCGGATGATCTCATTCCCGAAGCCGACGATCGGCGTCCCATCGAGCGACACCTCGCGGCACGGGACGATGTTGAGCGCGAGCGTCAGCCCGGCCTCGTTCATGGCGGTGATCCCCCCGGTCCCGACCCCCGCGGTCGTGACGGAGATGAACCGCAGACCCCGGTCGGGGGCGCAGACGAGGGCCACGGGGTGCGCGTCCCACTTCCCGACCCCCCAGAACTCCAGGTTCCGCCCGTGGACCAGCCTCCCATCGACGGTCGCGGCTCCCCACGCGGCGACGCTCGTGCAGGCCGTGGCGATCTGGGACGGCGCCAGGGCCCCCTGCTTGCGGAACATCCTCCCGAGGAGGTAGAGCAGCACGTCCGCGACGACCCCGGACCTGAGCGCCTGTTCGAAGCCGATCTCGGCCCCCTCGGCTATCCCGCGGATTTCGTCCCCCATCGCGGGCGGGACGTGCTTCAGGAGGCGGTCGCGGATGAACCGCGCGAAGAACTCGCGGCGGAAGACCCGCGTGATGAGTTGGAGGAACCCCGAGATCTTCCGGAGCTGGGACCGCTCCACGACCCGGGAAAGGCAGCAGAGGTAGTAGTCGAAGATCCCCTCGCGGATCTCCTCGCGGAGGAAGTGCCCGTGCTGCCGCCCCATCTCGTACGGCGTCCCCGCGAGGTGGAGCACGTCGAGCCCGTCCCGGTGCTCGTGCGACGCGGCCTCGAACCGCCGCACGACCCGCCCCAGGAGGGGGACCACGACGCCGCGACTTCGACCCGGCCCCCGGGCGAGCGGTCTGAACATGGCTCGATCCTCCCTCAGATACTATCGTCATCCTCGTGTCGAATGGTTTGGGTTCTCGCAACGGGGGGCGTCCCGTCCCGCCGCTGCTTGTTTTGCATCTCCCTGGCATCTCAATGGCACCGATCCGCCGCGCCGCCCGGTGCCGCGGGCATGGGCTCCTGTAACCCACGGCTGGGTGAGGCGTTCAGACGCTCGCATCGAAGGCCCTGTCAACCGGCTTGACGTTTCCCTGTCCGCGGCGTTCACTCGTACCGATTTCGCGACCTTTCCGGATTGCGCTTTACCGGCGACGCCCTCGCCGAGTCTATGGGTGCGGGATGGAAGACATCCACGAGCTGGTCGAGCGAAGCCGACGCGGCGATCGGGATTCCTTCCGTTCGCTGGTTGACGCGCACCTCGACGTCGTGTTCCGCTTGGCCCGGCGGCTCTCGGGAAACGACGCCGACGCCGACGACCTCTCGCAGGAGGCCTTCTTCCGGGCCTGGAAGGCGATCGGGACCTTTCGCGGGGACGCGACCTTCAAGACGTGGATTTGCCGCATCGTGATGAACCTCCACTGCACGCGATACGCGACCGAGGCGCGACGCCCCTCCGAGGTGGGGCTCGACGCGGCGCTCGCCGAGGGGCGGGAGCCGTCGGGCCACGCGGTCGCCATCGCGCAGGAGTTGTCCGCGAGGGTGCGCCTGGCCGTCGACGCCCTCCCGGAGAAGCAGCGGGCCGCGCTCTCGCTCGCGGCGTACGAGGGGATGTCGGTCGACGAAATCGCCGAGGTCCTCGGGAGCCGCCCGGAGACGGTCAAGGTGAACCTGTGGCTCGCGCGCAAACGGCTGCGCGAGGTCCTCGAGGGAGACCTTCGGGAGTCGACGAAGTGACCTGCGAAGAGATCGAAATCGCGCTGGCGGCCGACCCGCGCTCCTCCCAGGAGGGCGCAGCGGTCCGCGAGCACCTCGCGGGCTGCGAGGCGTGCCGCGAGGCCCTGCGCGGGTTCGAGCGGATCGACGCCGTCCTCGGCCAGGCGCGACCCGCCGGCCCGCGCGACCGGGCCGCCTTCCTGCGAGCACTCGACGAGCGGATCGACCACGCCGCGTCCCCGCGCCGCGTCGTCCCCTTCCTCTTCCGCGTCGCCGCGGCCGCCGCCGTTTTCGCCGTCGCGTGGTTGGCCTACCGCGGCCTCGGCACGGACGCGGTCGCCGTCGTTCCCCCGGCCCCGCCCGCGCCGCCGAAGGCCGCGGACCGCGTCGTGACCACCAGCGAACTCTGCGTCCGGGTCCGCTCCTCGGATGCGGCCGAACGGAGCGCCGCCCTCGGAGAGATCGGACGCCGCTCCGACGCCGTGTCGCGGTCGCTCCTCGTGGCTGCCCTGCAGGACCCCCGCCTCGCGGCCGAGGCTGTCCCGATCGCGGGGCAGGTTCGCCTGCGGGAGGCGATCCCCGCGCTCTCGCGCATCGCGCGGGACCCGGCGCTCGGCGCATCGGCCGTCGCCGCCCTGGCCTCCATCGGGGGCCGCGAGGCCGCGGCGGTCCTCCTGCGCCACCTGACGGAGGGGCCGCACGTCGGGGCCGCGCGTGAGGCCCTCCGCGGAATGGGAGACGTCGCGCTCGTAGCACTGCGCGAGCGTGTGCAGCGCGCCCGACCGGTCGAGACCGCCCCGCTCCTCGACGCCGTCGTCGCCCTGCGCGCGGTCGACTGCCTGCCGTGGGTCGCTTCGATTGCCGAGCGATCGGGCGCGTCGCAGGCCGACGCGATCGCGGCGCTCGGCGCCCTGGGCGACGCGCGGGCCGTCGGGACGCTCGTACGCCTCTCGAAGGAGAGGGCGCTCCACGGAATGACGATCGACGCGCTCCGCGCCATGGGCGAGGCCGGCGCGCGCGAGCTGGCCCGTCGCGTCGCCACGGGGCGTCGAGACGACCGCGTCCGCGCGATCCAGCTCCTCGGAGAATTGCGAGACGAGGCCTCGGTGCGGGCCCTGGTCGCGGCCCTGGCGGACCCGTCCGTCCGCGCCGACGCGGCCCGCGCCCTGGGCGAGATCGGCGACCCGGCCTCGGCGCCGGCCCTGGCGGCGTGCCTCGACGACCCGTCGGCCCGCTCCGCCGCGATCGAGGCCCTCGGCCGCGTCGCAGACGCCTCCACGGTGCCCCTGCTGGCGCGCCTCTCCCGCGACCCCTCCCTCCGGCGGGACATCCTCCGCATCCTCGGGGAGACGGGCGCGCCCGAGGCCCTCCCCCACCTGGTCCGCGCGCTCGGATCGCGCGACACGGCGGCCGTCGCGGCGGAGGGCCTGGCCCTGCTCGGCGAGTCGGCGATCCCGTCGCTCATCCGCGCCCTCTCCGCCGGGAACACCGCCGGGCGCGCGAGGGAGGCGCTCGTCGCGATCTCGTCGGTCGACCTCGGCGACGACCCCGGCGCGTGGCAGCGCTGGTGGCGCGATCGCCGCTCGACGCCCAACCTCTCGTCCCGCCCGCTGGCGGGGCCCGGAAGCGTCACTTCGTCAGGGGTCGGAACGTCCACGTAAGGAGCCAGGTATGACCAGGACCGCTTGTCTCGTGCTCGCCTTCGCCTCGGTCGCATGCGCCCAGGCGATGGAGGTGCGCATCCACGACGTCTCGTTCCTCACCACGCCGATCCCGGACGAGCCGGGGGACTCGCTCGGCGCCTACGACTCCGGCGGACCGGAACAGACGGAGGTGGCGTGGGAGCCGTTCACGCCCGAGCAGATCATCGAGCTCGTGAAGCGGGAGGTCGAGCCCGAGAGCTGGGCCTCGGGGAACGAAATCCAATGGCTCGAGGGGGCAATCTGCGTCCGCGCGCCCGGGGAGGTGCAGGAGGCCGTCACGAAGCTCCTGGCAGGCCTCGCCTCCTCCATCGGTCCGCAGATCCAGATCGACGTCAGGCGGGTGCGGGTCAGCGCGGCCCTCCTCGAGAAGCTCGCGCCGGCAGGGCCGCTCGATGAGGCCCGGCGGAAGGCGCTCGAGGCGGCCCTCGCGGCCAAGGCCGAGGCCGTCCTGTCCTCCCAGGGCCGCGTCACGGCCTTCAGCGGTCAGCGCGTCCACGTGAAGGACGCGATGACCGTCACGTACCTCAGGGACTACGACTGCGAGATCGCGCAGGAGTCGGCCATCGCCGACCCGATCCCGTCCGACGTCCAGGAAGGGACGCTGGTCGACGTGCGCCCGTTCGCCTCCCCGGACGGCACGTCGATCGCGATCGAGTGCCGCCTCCGCTCCGCGACCGTGCTCTCCATGGAGACCTTCGACACGGGAACGCCCCTCCTCGGGACGATCCAGCTCCCGGAGGTCGAGAACACCTCCCTCATGACGAACGTCGTCGTGCCCGACCGCGGGGTGGCCCTCGCGGGGGCCGTGCTCCTGCCGCTCGAGCGGCGGGAGAAGTCGCTCCGCTACGAGTGCATCCTGGTCTCCGCCACGATCCTCGGTTCGCATCCCGCCGTCTACCCGCGCGACGGATCGAAGCCGATCCGCGTCATCGACGTGGGGTACCTCGTGAACCCGTATCCCGACTTCCCGGGGCCGGACGTATCGCTCACGACGGGAGTGAGCGGGGAGGGCGCCGGCGCGACGTTCGAGATGGGCCCTGAGCCGTCCCCGGTGCCGCTCCCGGCGGAACTCGTGGGCCTCATCTCGGGACAGGTGGCGCCGGGAACCTGGACGGCGGACCACATCCTGGAGCCTGGCTCGGCGGGTCGCATCGTGGCGAAGAACAGCGCCGACGCCATGGCGCAGCTCGACCGGTTCCTCGGGAGCCTGGCGCGGCCCGTGGGACGCAGCGTCTCCGTCGAGGTCCGGTTCCTGGCCGTGGACGCGCCCTCGCTCGCGGCGCTGTCGGCCGACCTTGGGCCTCTGACCGCTGGCTTCCCGAGCCTGAATGACGAGCAGGCTGCGAAGGTCCTGGCACGCGCGCAGGCGGAGGACGGCGTCCGCGAGGTCGGCGCCGCGATGGCCTGCGGGCTCGCGGGCCGGCGGTTCTCGCTCTCGACGCTGCGGACGATGGCGTACATCCAGGACTACGACGTCGAGATCGCGACGAAGAGCAAGATCGGCGACCCGGTCGTCGGGGCGCTCACCGTCGGCACCGTGCTCGACGTCCGTCCGCAGGTCAGCCCGGACGGGACGAGCATCCTCCTCGACTTCCGTCCGGTCCACGCGGAGGCGGCAGGCCCCGTCGATTCGCTCGACACACGGAGCGGCGATATCGGGAAGATCCAGCTCCCGTCGGTCCGCAGCCACGAGACGAGGTCGAGCCTCCTCCTGCGTGACGGGGGCTGGTTCGTGGTGGGCCTGGGCGGCCGGGAGGGTGAGAAGGACACGATCGTCGTCCTCGTCCGCGCGACGTCGATCCCCACGAAGTAGCTACTCGCCGTAGCGGCGCAGCATCTCGGCGGCGGAGTCCTTCCAGCGGTTGTCGGGGCGGTCGAGCGCCGCGATCGCCCCCCACGCCTCCCGCGCGGAAGGAAGGTCGTCCGCCTCGAGCGCCGCGATTGCCCCCTTCCAGAGGAGGCGCACGAAGCGCAGCGCGAGGTCGCCCTGCTTCGGGAGGCCCGCGAGCGCCCCTTTCGCCTCCTGGATCGCCTCGCCCGGACGGCGGGCGGCCAGGAGCGCGCCTCCGAGGTTGAACCGGACTTCGACGTCGGACGGATCGATGCGCCTCGCCTGGGAGAAGGCCCGGACGGCGCCCTCGAGGTCTCCGAGCTCCGTGAGGACGACGCCGAGGTCGTTCGCCGCCTCCAGGTGGTCCGGGTGGGCGGCCAGCTCCTCACGGAAGGCGTCACGGGCCTCGGGGACCTTCCCCTGCGCCCGGAGGAACTTCCCGCGCTCGTACGAGTCGCCCTCGGGCTTCGCAGGCACGGGGTCGGGCGGCTTCTCGGGCCGGACCTCGGGCCGCACCTCGGTCTTGACCTCGGCGACCGGCGTCGGCGCGGCGGAGCGGACCCCGACGATCTGGACGCGGGGCGGTCCCGCGGACGGGTTGACGAGCGCGAGCGTGCCGCTCGAAGATTCGGAGACGTTTCCGGCGAGGTCGGCGACGGCCGCCTTGATCCGGAGGCGGCTCGAGACGACCCTCGGGACGTCCCAGGCGAACTCCCCCGAGTTCGGGAGGGGAGCGGCGCACATGGGGGCCCAGGAGAGGCCGCCATCGAGCGACCAGAGGAGCGTCACCGGGGCGGGACCGAGGTTCGCATCGGAGGCGGTCCATCGGACCGTGCAGAGCGCCCCGCCGGCGAGGACGCCGTCGACCGGTGCGACCAGGGCGACGGTCGGCGCGGCGGTGTCGACGATCGTCACTCGGTGAGGCGCCGCGCCGGGCGACGGGTCGGGGACGGAGGCGCGGTGGGCGTTGTCGATGGCCTGGAGGACGAAGCCGTACGTCCCGTCCTGGGGCGCCCGGAAACGGAAGGGGCTGACGCGGTCGCCGTCCTTCCCGCCGCTCCGCCACGAGGCCCCGCCGTCGGATGTCCACCACAGGACGACGGCCTGGAGGCCGGCGGTTCCCACGTCGTCGACGGCGTACTCGATGTCGAATTCCAGTGTGTTGCTCCGGGTCGGGGGGAGCGTCGCGCTCGTGAAGCGCTCCGGTTCGCCCTGCGGCCGCTGGGCACGGACGACCACGCCGCGCGCAAGCGCCGCGAGGCCGACGTTCCCCGCGCGGTCCTTGGCGCGGAGGCGGACGCGAAAGTCGGGCGTCTCGGTCGCGGGGAGCTCGACGAACCTCTCCCCATCCTGGGGAAGCCCCGCGACGACGCGGACCCACGTGGCGCCGCCGTCGCTGCTCGACTCGATCTCGACGGGGTCGAGCGCGATCTGCGCGTCGGTGCAGGACCACTTCACGGCGAGGCGCCCGCCTGCCTGGGCCCAGCTCCCCGGCTCCGGGGCGTCGATGCGGATCTCGGGCGGCGTGGTGTCGAGAACGGCCACCAGCGTGGGGGCCTCGCCCTCGGCCGGCCGGCCCTCCGCGATCCCGTCCTCGTCGATGGCGACGATTTTGAGGCCATACTCCCCGTCCTCGGGCAGGTCGAACGTGAGGCAGCCCTGCCCCTCGGGCGTGATTTCCATCTGGACGCCCTGGAGCGCGGACCAGGAGCGACCGGAGTCGCGGGTGACCCACAGCTCCACGTCGGTGACTTCGACGTCCCCGCCGGACAGGACGTCGTAGCAGAGCTGGATGGTGTGGCTGGCGAAATACTCGCGCTCGGCGGCGGGATCCTGGCCGCCGATGGCGACCGGATGGCCGGCGAGCACGGCGATCGCGACGAGGAGCGCGATCCCCCCTCGGTTCCTTCCCAACGCCTCTCCTCCCCGTCCACGCGCGCCCGGCGACGCCGCAAACGGTGACGCTACCCTACCCGGCGGAGCGGGAGGTGTCCATCTCATGTTATCGGTCGTTGGGGCCGGTGCCTTGAGGGCGGCAGGCGCGCGGACCATATCAGATGTCAGATATCAGATGTCAGATATCAGATATCGGCGTCGATCGCACCGAAGCAGCCGCTCCAGGGTGTTCGGCCTGAGCGACGACGATATCTGATATCTGACATCTGATATCTGACATCTGATATGGTCCCGCGCTACGCCCCCCTCTCGAGCCTCGCCGCGTATCCCCCGCCCAGCCCTCCTTCGCGCGGCAGCAGGATCTTCTCCGTCGCCAGCTTGAACGGCGTCGCATCCGCGAGAAACGCCGCAACGACCTGCTCGTTCTCCTCGGGCTCCAGGCTGCACGTGCTGTAGACGATCGCGCCGCCGGGCGCCACGAACCGCGCCGCGGAGTGCAGAAGCGAGAGCTGGAGGAGCGGCAACGCCATGAGGTCCTTCTCGCCGATGCGCCACCTCGCCTCTACCCGTCGCGCGAGGACCGCCGTGTTGGAGCACGGCGCGTCGAGCAGCACCGAGCGGAACGTCTCCCGCGTCTCGCGGGCGAACGGGAGCGCGCGCAGGTCCGCCGTGACGGCGCGGACCGATCGAAGTCCCAGCCTCGTTGCGTTCTGGCGGATCATCGCCGTACGGGCGGGGTCGAGGTCCACGGCCACGACGAGCCCCTTGTCCCCCATCTTCTCCGCCATGTGCGTCGCCTTGCCTCCCGGCGCCGCGCACGCGTCGAGCGCGCGCGAGCCCGCCTCGGGGGCGAGCAGGTGGACCGCCTCCATCGCCGCCTCGTCCTGGACCTGGCAGAGCCCGTCGCGGAAGGCGTCGAGACCCGTCACCGGGCCGCTGCGGCCGAGGATGACCGACTCGGGGAGGTTCCCCTCCCGCGCGGGGACCTCTTGGGCCGCGAGCGAGGCCATCAGGGCCGCCCGTCCGCCCCGCAGAGAGTTCGCGCGCAGGACGACGCAGGGCGGGTCGTTGTCCGCGTCGCAGATCCGCGCGACCTCCTCGGGGCTCCAGCGCTTGAGCCACCTCATGAGGAGCCACGCCGGGTGGGAGTGCTGCACGGACATCGCGCGCGGGAGGTCCCGCACGGCCGTCGGCAGGATGGTGTCGCGGAAGAGGACCCACCGGTCGCGCGCGACGCGCAGCGCCCTCCCTTCGGGGAGGTCGCCCGACTTCAGATTACGCTCCTCGATCCCGCGCAGGAAGGTGCGGAGGACGCCGTTGACGAACCCCGCCGCCTTGCGGCCCACCTCCTCTCGCGTGAGCGAGACGGCCTCGTTCACCACGGCGTGGTCGGGGACCTTTTCGAGGTAGAGGGCCTGGAACGCGGCGATGCGGAGGTTCGCGCGGACCACGGGGTCGAGGCGGTCGAACCTCGCCTTCATGACGGGCTTCAGGACCCAGTCGAGCGTCAGGCGCCTTCGGAGCGTCCCGTAGACGAGCTGCGTGACGAATCGGCGGTCGCGGAGCGGGAGCTCGGCCCCCGCGAGCCGCTCCTCCAGCTCGTCCGCGGCGAAGGAGCGGTCCTTTTCGGAGGAGAGCAGCGTCCGTACCGCGATGGCTCGGGTCACGCGGGCCTCCTACTCGTGCCTGAGGGCGGTGACGGGGTCGAGGCGGGAGGCGCGGATCGCGGGGAGGAGCCCCGCGGCGCAGGCGACCACGACGCCGAAGGCGATCGCGAGCATGGCGAGCACCGGGGAGACCTGGAAGAGCCGGGTATCGTCGAAGCGGTCCCCCTTCAGGACGAACGAGCGGGCGAGCACGTTCATGAGCATGCTCCCGCCCCAGCCGGCGCCCAGGCCGCCGAGCGCGCCGAGGAACCCGATCGCCGCGGCCTCGCCGAGGAAGACGAGCCCCACGTCGCGGTCCCGCGCCCCCAGGGCCTTCAGCATGCCGATCTCCCGCGTCCGCTCGAGGATTGCCATGACCATCGTGTTCACGATGCCAAAGAAGGCCACGAGGAGCCCGATCCCGCCTAGGCAGGCGAGTCCAGCCTCCAGCGCGAGCGTCGCCTTCTCGACGAACTTGATCATGTCCTGGACGGTGAACGTGAAGTACTTCAGCTCCTTCAGCCGCGCCTGCACGGCCGGCATCTCTTTGATCGAGGCCGCCTTCACGACGATCGCGAAGTACTCCCCTTCTTCGAGCGGTGCGACCTCGCCATCTTCGCGGGGGGCCCACTGCGGAGGCCCAAGCACGCGGAGGCCGCGCCCCGGATCGAGCGGGATGTAGACCCCGTGCGCCATCCCGCCCATCTTCTCCTCGTCGTAGACCCCCGCGATGCGGAAGGTCACGCGCCTGCGCCCCTTGTCGTCGGGTCCCTCGACCACGATCCCCTTCGGCGGGTCCTTGGGGGCCGTCCCTCCTCCCCCCTCCTTGCCGCCGAACAGGAAGACGATCGACTTGCCGATCAGGGCCTCCGAGTCCTGCCGCGTGAGCGCCTGCGGAGCGGCCTCCTCCTCCGGGCCCTCGAGCTTCGTCTGCTTCGACTTGGTCCGACGGACGATGTCCAAGGGCACGATGGCGTCCTGGCCCTTCCCGTCCCACCAGGCCCCGGCGACGAGCGCCTGGCGCATCATCTGCGTGGCAGCCTCGACCGGAGTCGGATGGACCGTCGTTCTCCCGCCCGTCTTGTCGATCTCATACCGGACCTGCATCTGCAAGTCGGGCCACGCAGCCCGCACCCCCGGAATCGCGGACATCTCCTTCACGTCCTCGTCGGTCAGGCGGCGGAACTTCTCCTTCGTCTTCACCCCGCCGCCGCCGAACAGGTCGATGTTGATCGACATGACCTGGATCATGAGGAGCGATTCACCCGACTCCAGTTCCCCGACCAGCGTGTTCCTGAGCCCCACCCCGAAGGAGACCATGAGGACGATGGCCCCCGTCCCGACGGCGACGCCGACCATGGTGAGGAAGGAGCGCAGCTTGCGCTGCCGCAGGTTTCCGAGCGAGAACCGGACCGTGTCGCGAAGGCGCATCCGTCTCCCCTACCGCGGCTTTTCCTGGTCCGACACCAGGCGGCCGTCGCCGAACTCGAGCACCCGGCGCGCATAGTGATCGGCCATCGCGCGGTCGTGCGTCACCATCAGGATCGTCTGCTTCATGTCCGCGTTCATCTTCGCCAGGAGGTCGAGCACCTCCCGCTCCGTCCGCGAGTCGAGGTTGCCCGTCGGCTCGTCGGCCAGGAGCAAGCTGGGGCGGTTCACGAGCGCACGCGCGATGGCGACGCGCTGCTGCTCGCCCCCGGACATCTGCGTCGGCCGGTGGTCCTCGCGGGCGGACAGCCCCACCGACGCGAGCATCGCCCTGGCGCGCTCCCGCCGCTCGCGGGCGCCGACCTCGTCCAGGAGCAGCGGCAACTCGACGTTCGCGACGGCGCTCATCGTGGTCGACAGGTTGAACGACTGGAAGATGAACCCGACGCTCTTCCGGCGGTAGGCCGCCAGGCCGCTCGAGCTCTTCTTCGAGAGCGGCTCCCCCTTCACGCGGATCTCCCCCCCACTCGGGCGGTCCAGGCCGCCCACGAGGTGCAGGAAGGTCGACTTGCCCGATCCGGACCGCCCCACGACCGCGACGAAGTCCCCCTCCTCGATCGACAGCGTGACTCCGTCGAGCGCCATCACGGTCGCGGCGCCCATCCGGTAGGCCTTCGTCAAGCCCAGGGCTTCCACAGAGTTCATACGCGTGCGCTCACGTCCTCACGTTCCACGAATTGCAGGCGGTACAGCTTCGCGTACGCCCCTCCCGCGGCCAGCAGCTCCCGGTGCGTCCCTTCCTCCGCGATCCTGCCCTTCAGGAGCACGAAGATCCGGTCCGCCCGCTGCACCGTCGACAGTCTGTGCGCGACAACCAGGCTCGTCCTCCCCTCCAGGAGCCGCGCCAGAGCCGCCTGGATCAGCGCCTCCGTCTCCGAGTCGACCGAAGAGGTCGCCTCGTCGAGGACCAGGACTCTTGGGTCGGTCGCGACCGCGCGCGCGAAGGAGAGGAGCTGCCGCTCCCCCACCGAGAACGTCGCGCCGCGTTCCGCGACCTGCGCCGAGAGCCCGCCCGGCAGCCGCTCGATCACCTTGTCCGCGTACACGTGGGCCGCCGCGGCCAGGATCCGCTCGGGAGCCATCCCCTCTCCCAGCGAGAGGTTCTCGGCCACGGTTCCCGAGAAGAGGAAGACGTCCTGGAGGACGAGCCCCACCTGGCGGCGGTACGCGGGCAAATCGTACTCGCGCACGTCCACGCCGTCCACGAGGACCTGACCCCGCTGCGGGTCGTAGAATCGGCACAGGAGGTGGATGATCGTCGTCTTCCCCGCCCCCGTCAGCCCCACGAGCGCCGCCATCCGCCCCGCCTCGACACGGAACGAGACGTCCCGCAGGACCCACTCCTCGCCCCGGTAGGCGAACCAGACGTTGCGGAACTCGATCTCGCCGCGCAGGGCGCCCGGAGCGACCGGCCGGTCCGGCGACCGCAGCTCGATCGGCGTGTCGAGCACGCCGAAGATCCGCTCGCTCGCGGCCATCGCGGACTGGAGGACGTTGTACTTTTCCGAGAGGTCGCGGATCGGCTGGAAGAACTTCTGGGCGTAGTACCAGAACGCCATGAAGGCCCCGAACGAGAGCTCCCCGGACAGGATCCGACGGCCCCCGACGAGCAGGAGGAGCGCCGTCGAGAGGGCCGAGAGGAACTCCACCGTCGGCAGGAACAGGGAGTAGTTGAGCAGCGCCCGCAGCCCCGCGTCGCGGTAGCCGCGGTTCACCTCGTCGAACTCCTCGCGGTTCCGCGACTGGCGGTGGAAGAGCTGCGTCACGCGGACCCCCGCGACGTTCTCCTGGAGCGAGGTGTTGAGCGCGGCCACCTTTCGCCGCATCTCGCGGTACGCCTCGCGGGCGTGGCGGCGGAAGAGGAGGCTCGCGCCGCCGACCAGCGGGACGATGGCGAGCGTCACGAGCGCCAGCCGCACGTCCGTCAGGAACATCATGACGAGGATCCCGGCGAGGAGGAGCACGTCGCTCGCCGCGGAAACGAGGCCCGACGTGAACAGCTCCTTCAGGGCCTCCACGTCGTTCGTGACCCTCGTGAGCAGCCTCCCGACGGGGTTCCGGTCGAACCAGGCGAGCGGCAGGTCGTGCATGTGCCGGTACACGTCGTGGCGAAGGTCGTTGAGGATCGACTGGCCGATCCGGTTCGTGAGGATCTCGTTCCCCGTGCGGACGAGGAGGTTCGCGAGGACCACGCCGGCGAAGAGCGCCACGTACCCCAGGAGCCCCCGGGCGTCCCCCTTGGCGATGGGGCCGTCGATGGCGTGCATCACGACGAGCGGCTCGCAGAGGTCGAGCGCGGCCTGGACGACGATCCCGCCGAACGCGGCGAGGACGAGGAGGCGGTACGGCTTCACGCACCGCAGGAACCGCAGGAAGAGGCCGCGGTCGAACGGCTTGCCGAGGGACTCCTCTTCGTGGCGATCGGCGCTCATGCCACCGGCCTCCCGCCCTCGAGCTCCTCGGCCAGGGCCTGCCGCTCGGCCATCGCGGCGTAGAGGCCGCCGCGCGCGAGCAGCTCGGCGTGGGTCCCCTCCTCGACGATCCGCCCCTCGTCGAGGACGACGATCCGGTCCGCCAGGCGCACCGTAGAGACTCGGTGCGACACCAGGAGCACCGTCCGCCCTCGGAAGACCTCGCGGAGGTCGGTGAGGATGGCCTCCTCGGTCTCCGCGTCGACGCTCGACAGGGCGTCGTCCAGGATCAGGACGCGCGGGTCCATCAGGAGGGCCCGAGCGATCGAAATCCTCTGCTTCTGGCCCCCCGAGACCGTGATGCCTCGCTCCCCCACCCGCTGCGCGTAGCCGTCCGTGAATCCGAGGATGTCCCCCTCCACGCGGGAGCGGCGCGCGACGAGGCGGACCTCGTCCTCGGTCGCGTCGGGGCGGCCGAAGGCGATGTTGCCTCGGACCGTGTCGCTGAAGAGGAAGGGGTCCTGCGGGACCATCGCGACGCGCGAGCGCAGCACGCCCGCGGCCAGGTCGAGGACGTCGACGCCGTCCAGGAGGACCGTCCCGCGCGGTGGCGCGTACAGCCGCGGCACGAGCGAGACGAGCGTCGACTTCCCGCTCGCCGTCCTCCCGACGATCGCGACCGACGAGCCCGCGGGCACGACCAGGCTCACGTCGCGCAGGACGGGCCGGTCGCCGTAGCCGAACGTCAGGCCGCGGAACTCGATCCGCCCCTCGATCTTCCTCCCGTCGCGCCCCTCGTCGGCGGGCTCCCCCGGCTCCGAGAGGACCTCCTGCACGCGGCCGAGCGAGGCCGTCCCGCGCTGGATCAGGTTGAGGACCCAGCCGAGCGAGGTCATCGGCCACAACAGCATGAACTGGTACGCGGAGAAGGCGATGAAGTCGCCCTTGGTGAACTCCCCGCCGATGATCCCCCGCCCGCAGACGAGGAGCGTCACGGCGACGCCCGCCTCCGCGACCATCGCCATCGCGGCGTAGGCGAAGGCCTGCGTGCGGACGAGGGCCATGTTTCCGTCAGCGTACTCGCGGGAGAGGACGTCGAAAGCCCGGAGCTCGGCGGGCTCGCGCGCAAACGCCTTCACGACGCGGACGCCCGCGAAGGCCTCCTGCGCGCGGGCGCTGATCCGCGAGAGCTGCTCCTGGACGAGCTTGGACAGCTCGTGCATCCGCGCGCCGCTCCGCTTCACGAGGAGGGCGAGCGCGAGGAGAGGCACGAGCGCGATGAGCGCCATGCGGACGCTGATCAGGCACATCCCGACGAGGGCGAAGGCGAGGGCGAAGACGGTATTCGCGATGCCGGCGATCGAGAAGCCGCAGAGCATCCTGACGGCCTCGACGTCGTTGGTCGACCGGGACACCACGTCGCCGGTCTTGTTGCGGTCGAACCACGCGGGCGGGAGCGTGAGGAGGTGGGCGAAGAGGTCGCGCCTCAGCTCGTACTCCACGTCGCGCGCCAGGGCGATCATCGTCTGGCGCATCAGGAACTGAAGGATCCCGCGCAGGAAATAGGCGCCGACGATGAGGAGGGCCGTGCGCTCGAGGAGCTCGGAGGCTGCATGGGCCTCGAGGGCGTCGATCCCCCGCTTCACGAACCTCGGGACCTGCATCCCGACGAGGTTGACGAGGAGGACGAGGAGGATCCCGGCCGCCATGCGCGGGATCCGAGGCCGCAGGTACGGGAAGATCGGGCGGAGCTTGTCCATGGTGGCAGGCCGCCCTCTCCCCGTCGCGCGCTACATCCTGGCCGCGACCGTGACCTCGGTCTGGACGGCCTGGGGCTGTGCCCTGCGACGGCCCTGGAAGAGGGACCACAGGGACATGTAGAAGAAGCCCAGCGGGAACAGGGACAGGATCGGGATCGAGGAGTAGAGCTGATACTCCCAGGCCGAGTAGATCACGAGCATGAAGTAGCAGCCCATGACGAACTCGAGGTAGGTGAGTACGTCCCGGCGACGGCGGTACTTCTTCTCCTGCCAGACGTCCTTCTTGCCCTGGACGCCGTACTTCGCCGTCCGCTCGAACGGCGTGTCGGCGCCGAAGATCGCCTCCAGGACCGCGCGGCTGTTGTTGATCGTCAGCCCGATCCCGACGCTCATGATCATCGGGAGGTACTTGATCCGCGTCCACCAGGACGACTCGGGGTCGGCCTCCCGTTGCGCGGCGAGGTAGAAGATCGCGACGCTGACCGTGGCCGAGACGAAGAGGAAGAGGTCGATGTAGAAGGCGTTGTGCCACCCGAACTGCGCGCGCGACAGCGTCGCGGGCAGGAGGAGCAGCGACATCAGCAGGAGGAACAGGTACGCGAAGTTGTTCGTCAGGTGGAACGTCGCCTCACCCTTCACCTTGAGCGACATCTTCGACTTCCAAATGCTGGGCAGGAGCTTGAGCGCGGTCTGGATCGAGCCCATCGCCCATCGCTTCTGCTGCGCCTTGAAGGCGTTCATCTCGACGGGGACCTCGCTCGGCGCGGCGACGTGCGGCAGGAAGACGAACTGCCACCCGCGGAGCTGCGCGCGGTACGACAGGTCGAGGTCCTCGGTCAGCGTGTCGTGCTGCCAGCCGCCGGCGTCGGCGATGGCGGTCCGCCTCCAGACGCCCGCGGTCCCGTTGAAGTTGAAGAAGCGACCCGAGCGGTTCCGCGCGGTGTGTTCGATGACGAAGTGGCCGTCGAGCAGGATCGACTGGACGCGCGTGAGGAGCGAGTACCCCTCGTTGATGTGCACCCAGCGGAACTGGATCATCGCGATCTTCGGGTCGGTGAAGTAGTGGATGTTGTCCAGGAGGCAGTTGGGCGTCGGGACGAAGTCGGCGTCGAAAATTGCGACGTACTCGCCCTTCGCCGTCTTGAGGCCGTTCTCGAGCGCCCCGGCCTTGAAGCCGCTGCGGTCGACGCGGTGGATCAACTCGATGTCGAGCCCGCGCCGGCTCCATTCCTCGACCTTGCGCGCGGCGACCTCGGTGGTGTCGTCGGTGGAGTCGTCGAGCACCTGGATCTGGAAGCGGTCGCGGGGATACTCCATCTTCGCGACCGCGTCGATCAGCCGCTCGATGACGTAGACCTCGTTGAACGTCGGGAGCTGGACGGTCAGCGTGGGCAGCTCGTCGAACGGCTTCAGGGGCTTCCTCTGGTTCTTCTTGTGGAAGTAGTAAAGGAAGAGCATGTAGAAGCGGTGAACGCCGTAGACCGAAAGGAGGGCGAGGATCGCGAAGTGCGCGATCACGAGGACCTTGGCCAGCAACATGACCGTGGACTCCCGGCGCGTCCCGAGGGACACCCTCTCCTGGGACCGCCCCGTGTGGCGGGGGGGGCGGTCGGACCGAATCGGGCGGGACCCCGGCGGGCCCCGCATCTCCCACGCGTCCGCGACGTTGAGGCATCTCCTCCGCGCCGCAGGGTTATGAAAAGTCGACGCATGGTAGGAACCGGATCCTGCAAGGTCAAGCGAATTACCGGGTTAGGGGGCCCATGTGTGAGCGCCAGGGGGCGCTTGACCGCGGGACGGGCCTGGGGTAGCCTGTCCATCGCCGCGGTCCCGCCCCCCGGCCTTGGAGAGTCCCCCACCATGGACTGCGCCGCGGCCCAGCGCGTCGGCCACACCCCCCTCGTCCAGGTCGGGGGCGTCTTCGCCAAGCTCGAGTGCACCAACCCCTGCGGCAGCATCAAGGACCGCATCGCCGTCTACATCCTCGAGGAGAGCGAGCGGCGGGGGCTCCTCCGCAAGGGGATGCGGATCGTAGAGGCGACGAGCGGGAACACGGGGATTGGCTTCTCCTACTTCGCCCGCGCGATGGGGTACGACATCACGATCGTGATGCCGGAGAACATGACCGAGGAGCGGAAGCGGATCATCCGCGAGCTGGGCGCCGACCTGATCCTCTGCTCGAAGGAAGGGAGCTTCGCGGAGGCGGCCTCGATCCGCGATCGCCTCGCCCGCGAGAACGGCTGGTTCAACCCCGACCAGTTCTCGAACCCGCTGAACGCGGAGTGCCACTACGAGACCACGGGCCGCGAGATCGTGGAGCAGATGCGCGCGCGCGGCGCGGAGGCGATCGACGCGTTCGTCGCCGGCGTGGGGACGGGCGGGACGCTCGTCGGCGCGGGGCGGCGGATCAAGGAGACCTTCCCCCAGGCGCGGATCGTCGCCGTGGAGCCCTCCGAGTCGGCGGTGATGGGAGGCGGTCCGCCGGGCCTGCATGAGATCGGCGGGATTGGCGACGGGTTCATCCCGGCGCTGGCGGGAAACGGGAATGGCGGCCTCTCCCCCCTCATCGACGAGGTGATCGCGGTCTCGAGCGCGGACGCGAAGGCGGAGGCGCAGCGGCTCTCGGAGGTCCACGGCTTCTGCGTGGGCGTCTCGTCGGGGGCGAACCTCCTCGCGGGGAAGCGGCTCCTCGAGCGGTTCTCGACGGTGGTGACGGTCTTCCCCGACAGTTACGCGCGCTACAAGAGCGCTGGGCTTCACCACGGCGCGGCGGGGCAGTGCCCGTTCGAGCACCAACCCGTCGTCCAGTAGACGACCGCGCCCGACGCGTGTAGCCTGTGGGCCATGGAACGACTCGGTCGTGTCGGTCTCGTCGCGCGGTTCAAGCCGGTCCACGTCGGGCACGCGGTGATGATCGAGTCGATCGTGGCGCGCGCGGACTCGGTGCGCCTGGGGATCGGCAGCTCGAACAAGTACGACGTGCAAAACCCCTTCACGGCGGCGGAGACGGCCGAGATGATCGCGCTCGTCCCGGGCGGTGCATCGTGCGACCTCGTCGAGGTCCCCGACCTGGGGAATGGCCCGCGCTGGCGCGAGATGGTGAAGGGGATGTTCGGGCCGCTCGACCTGTTCGTGACCGCGAACGACTACGTGCGGAGCCTCCTCGAGGACGACTACCCCATCGCGCACCCCTCCTCTATCGTCCCACGCGAGCTGCACGTCGCGGTGGACGGGAGCATGGTGCGGCGCGCCATGGCGCGCGGAGACGACTGGCAGGGGATGGTCACGCCCAAGGTCGCGCGCTACCTGCTCGACCACGGCCTCCTCGACCGCTTCCGCCGCGAGTTCGGTCTGGCCACCCTGGCCCTCGAGGCGGAGGCCTGAGCCCGCGTGGATCGTGGAAACATGCGATCCATGGTGGTAGAGTCGGCCCGATGATGCAGGTCGGCGATCGGATCGGGCCCTACCGCGTGACGCGCAGCCTCGGCCAGGGGGGCACGGGAAGGACCTGCGAGGGGCTCCACGAACTGCTCGGCGAGAAGGCCTGCCTCAAGGAGGCCCTGCCCACCACGCCCCGCGAGTTGCTCCTCCGCGAGGCCAGGATCCTCTGGGGCCTCCACCACCCCTTCCTCCCCACGCTGCGGGACGTCGTTGAGGAGCCCCGCGAAAAGACCCTCGTCATCGCCATGCGCTTCGTCGAGGGGACCTCGCTCGATGCGCTCGGGAAGCTCACGCCCGAGGAGGCCTTCCCCATCTTCGGACGCATGATCCGCGCGCTCCGCGTCCTCCACCACCGCGGGATCGTCCACGGGGACGTGAAGCCCGCGAACGTCATCGTGGAGCCCGACAGGCACGGCGCCGTCCTCGTCGACCTCGGGATGGCCGCGGTGCGACCGGGCTACCATACCCGCCCCGTCGGATGGACCACCAAGTTCGCCGCGCCCGAGACGCTCGACGGGAAGCCTCCCCTCCCCGAGTCCGACCTCTACTCGCTCGGCCTCTCGCTCGTCCACGTCCTCGGCGGCGACCTGGAAAAGCGCGAGCTGCCACGAGCGCCCGAAGAGCTGATCGACTGGATCGTGGCCCTCACGCGGAAGGACCCCGCGCGAAGGCCCCGATGGGAGACCGACGACCCGATGGCTTCGTTCGACCGGATTGCCCGCAGGGTCGCGGGCGAGGCGGCCTACTACACGGAGAGCTGACATGTATAGCTGGGGCGACGGAATGGAGGACTGGAAGCGGCCCGGCGCCTATCGCTTCGACGAGGCGCGCAAGGCCGCCAGGAAGTCCGACGCGGACAAGGCCAAGGCCGAGGGGCCGCGGACCTACCACAACCGCGACAAACCCGTGTACGACCTGATCGACCCCAGGCGCACGATCTCGTCGAAGAGCAAGAACCCGCTCGTCGTCGCCGTCGACGTGACCGGGTCGATGCAGAGGTGGCCCTTCGAAATCTTCGACCGCCTCCCCCTCCTCTACCAGACCCTCTCGCAGTACCGGCAGGACCTCGAGGTCTCCTTCGCCGCGATCGGCGACGTCCAGTCGGACGAGTACCCCCTCCAGGTGACCGACTTCTCGCGAGGGTTCGACCTGGAGCAGCACCTGAAGGCCCTCTACGGCGAGGGAGGCGGCGGCGACGCCCCCGAGGACTACGGGATGTTCGCCGTGTACGCGCAGCGCAAGATCGTCCTCTCGCGCACCGAGGACACGCCGTTCATGATCGTCTTCGGCGACGTCTCCATGCACGAGACGCACACGCCGGCGCAGATCAAGGCCCTCCTCGACATCGACGTGCAGGGGGACGTCGACACCGTGAAGGCCTGGCAGCAGGTGGCGAAGATCTGGAACGTCTGGTTCCTGCGCAGGCCCGGCGGGACGAAGGGGGACGGCATCGACCGGCAGTGGGCCGAGGCGATCGGCGAGCAGAAGATCGTCCACATCACCGAGGAGCCCCGCGCGGTCGACTTCGCGATGGGCCTCATCGCGCGGCATTGGGGGAAGATGGACGACTTCAAGCAGAACATGAAGGCGCGGCAGGAAGACAAGGTCGTCGACGGCGTCGTGCACAGCATCCTGTCGATCGACGACAGCTCGCTCAGGCGGTGATCCCGATCCGCGTCATCGTCACGGTCCCGCCGTACGCGACGTTTCTGGAGGACGTCGCGGCGCACCCCATCGTCAACGGGCTCCGCCTCAACACGGTCATGCCGATCCAGGGCGGGCCGGGACCGGTCCTGGAGCGCCTTGCGGGGCTCGGGAAGCGGCTCTACGTGGACCTCAAGGGGCGGCAGCTCCGCGTCGTGGAGGCGGCCGTCCCGCCGTACACGGCGATTCGCGTGAGCCACCGGGTGAAGGTGAGGACGCCCGTCGACGCTTGGCTCGACGCGGGGCGGGAGCGGGCCCGCATCCTCGCGGTGGACGGGGACCGGCTGATCCTCGAGGACGGGCCTCGCCGCGTGGTCGGCCCTGGGGAGTCGGTGAACATCGTCTCGCCCACGCTCGAGATCGAGGGGACGCTCACGGACACCGACCGCGCCTACGTCGAGGCGGCGCGCGCGCTCGGGGTGCACGACTACATGCTCTCGTACGTCGAGCAGGCCGAGGACGTCGCGGAGGTGCGCGCCCTCGACCCGCAGGCCCGCGTGGTGCTGAAGATCGAGAGCGTCCGAGGGATCGACCTCGCCCGCTCGGCGCGAGCGACGCTCGGGCGCCTCATGGCCGCGCGAGGGGACCTCTACGTGGAGGTCCTCCAGCCCCACCGCGTCCTTGCGGCCCTGCGGGAGCTGATCCAGGCCGACCCGGAGGCGATCGCGGCGAGCCGGATCCTGACGTCGCTCGCGTTCGGGGACGTCCCCGAGGAGCAGGACATCACCGACGTCGCGTATCTCCTCTCGATCGGCTACCGCACGCTCATGCTCGGCGACGAGGTGTGCCTGAGGCGCGACTCGGTCCTCGCGGCGCTCAATCTCCTCGAAGCCATCGCGGGAGAGGTACGGCCGTGAGGGTCGCTCTCGCGCAGATCGACGCAACCGCGGGGGACGTGCGGGGGAACGCCTCCCGGGTCCTCGAGGCGATCGACGAGGCGAAGGGTTTAGGCGCCGAGGTGTGTGTCTTCCCGGAGCTCGTCGTCGTCGGGTACGCGCCGTACGACCTCCTGCTTCGACCCGACCTGGTGGCGGAGGCCTGGGAGGCGACGGAGATCATCGCGCGCGAGGCCCAGGGCATCACGGTGGTCCTGGGAACGGTGGCACCGATTCCAGGGAAGCGCCGCGTGTGGAACCTCGCCGCTGTCCTCGCCGACGGCCGCGTCGCGACGACGCAGGCGAAGACGCTCCTCCCGGCGTACGAGGTGTTTCACGACACGCGCCACTTCGTCCCCGCCCAGGCGCGCACCCCCGTGGACGTCTGCGGCCGCAGGACGGGCCTCCTCGTCTGCGAGGACCTCTGGGACGAGGGATACGACGTCCACCCGCCCGCGGAGCAGGTCGCCGCAGGAGCGAAGATCCTGATCGTCCCCTCGGCGTCGCCGTATCGCCAGGGGGTGTTGGCTGAACGACTCAGACGCGCGCGGCGGCCCGGCGTGCCGCTGGTCTACGTGAACGGAGTCGGGGGGCAGGACGAGCTGATCTACGACGGGGGGAGCCTCGTCGTGGACGCCTCGGGGCGCCTGCTGGCGATGCTCCCCCGCTTCGAGGAGGCCGTGCAGGTCGTCGACGTGGACGCCGCCACCCCGCTCGAGGAGACCGTCGTCGACGTGGACGGGGAGCTGTTCCGCGCGCTGACACTTGGGATCCAATCGTTCGTGCGAAAGAATGGCCTGAAGAGGGCGTTCATTGGCCTGTCGGGCGGCGTGGACTCCGCGCTCGTGGCGTGCCTGGCGAAGGAGGCCCTCGGCGCGGACGCAGTCCATGCGATCGCCCTCCCCTCTCGCTTCAACGACCCCCGTTCCACGGACTGCGCCGCGGAGCTGGCGCGGGGACTGGGGATCGGGTTCGAGGTGGTCTCGATCGAGCCGCTCCACGAGGCGGCCCTCTCGACGCTCGCCCCGCTGCTCGCAGGCGACGCGGGAACGACCCCCGAGAACGTGCAGGCGCGCCTCCGGTGTCTGGTGCTGATGGCGCACGTGAACCGCCGCGGCGGGGTCCTGCTCAACACGACGAACAAGACGGAGGCGACGCTCGGGTACGGCACGCTCTACGGAGACCTCGCGGGAGGCCTGGCACCGCTGATGGACGTCACGAAGCCCGAGGTCTACCGCCTCTCGCGATGGTACAACGCGCGCCACCGCGTCATCCCCGACTTCATCCTCGACCGTCCGCCCTCGGCGGAGCTGAAGCCCGACCAGGTGGACCCGTTCGACTACCCGCGGATCTCGCCGATCGCCGAGGCGATCGTAGGCGGGGCGGACCGCAAGGAGCTGCAGGCCCTGGGCGCAACCGACGCGGAGGTCGAGCGCGTGGACCGCCTCCTGCGCCACGCCGAGCACAAACGCTGGCAGGCGCCGGTCATCCTCAAGGTCTCCTGGACCGCCTTCGGCCTCGGCCGCCTGATTCCGGTCACACACCGCCACGCCCGGGAGTGACGTGCAACCGCTGGCGACCGTCCCTGTAGATGATGGCGGCCCACACGGCTCGCCGATAGGATTCTGCACGTGGACCGACTCCTCAAGCTGCTGCTGGACTTCCCGAGCGCCGAGGCGCTGCTGCTCCTCGGGCCGATCCTCGCCGTCCCCCTCGGCCTGAGGCTTGCCGCGCCGACGAGGCCGCTGCGAGGGAGGTGGCGGTTCGCGGCACGGGTCCAGCCGATCGCCGCGCTCGCCCTCGTCGCATCGTTCGCCTTGCCGAGGGGCGAGCTCGCCGCCGCGCTCGCGGCGCCGTGGCTCGCGTTCACGGCCCTCCTCGCCCTGCTCGGAGTTTTGCGATTCGTCGAGCGCGGGCCCGCCCCCATCGAGGAGCTGGCCATCGACGCCGCACTCTGCTTCCCCGTGATCGGCGCCACGTGGCTCCTCTTCTCCCGGCTGGGCCTGTCGTTCATGGGCTTCGGCGAGCCGATCCTCCTGCTCACCGCCGCACACTTCCACTTCGCGGGGTTCGCCCTCCCCCTGCTCACCGCACTCGCGGGGCGCGTCCTGCCGGGGTGGCACGCGAGGATCGCGGCCATCGGCGTCATCCTCGGCGTCCCGTTCGTCGCCGTCGGCATCACGCTCGCCGCGAAGGGGTACAACGACGTCGAGCTGGTCGCCGCGACGTGGCTCTCCCTCGCCGCGCTTGCGTCCGCCATCCTGCAGATCCGCGTCGGGATCGCCGCCGCACGCAAGCGCGCGCGCATCGCCCTTACCGCCTCCGCCGGGTGCCTCGTCGGAGGAATGGCGCTCGCGGCGCTCTACGGCGCCAGGGTCTACTTCCCCATCGCCTGGCTGAGCGTGACAACCATGGTCACACTTCACGCGACGGCGAACGTCCTCGGCTACGCCCTCCTGGGCCTGATAACCTGGCGGGTCTGGATGCCAGCCACCGCCACGACCCGGCGCGGCTTCGACGTCCTCGTGACCTGGATGGGCGACGAGGCCGATCTCGCCTCGTGGGAGTCCCGCCCCATCGCGTCGGCGTCCGAGGCGGAGCCGGCCCCGAGCGACAGCCAGGACACCTACGAGGACACCCTCGGCCCGGAGCCGCCGGGCGCGCCGGTGCCGAAGGGCCCGTACGAGCACGCCGCCGCCATCATCCAGCGATATGACGTCTTCCCGCCTGCGCTGGTGGATCGCGTGCTCCGACGGACATCCGTGGAGGTCGGCGACACGTTGGGGATCTCCTACGCCCTCTTCGCCGGCGTCCGGGTCTTTTTCGCGTCCCGCGTGACGCAGCGCTTCGACGAGCGAACCGAGGACGGCACACGGAGCGGATTCACCTACCGCACCGTCGAGGGCCATCCATTCGCGGGAGAGGAGACATTCACCGTCGAGAAGGTCTCGGCGACCGGCGAGGTCCGCATCTCGATCCGCTGCTGGTCCCGCCCGCTCGCCTTCGTGGCGCACGCCACACGTCCGCTCATGCGGCGCCTCATGTCGCAGGGTGGGAGGGCCGGCATCGCCTGGCTCAAGCAGGGCTCACAATGGTGACGGAAATGGTCTCGATTGGTAGAATCCGCCCCCGTGTCGGGACTCGACCCTCACCTTAAGAACTTGCACGCCGAGGAATCGGCCTCGCGCGAGCGAGCGGTCCAGGCCCTCAAGGACGCCGACGCCGCGGGCCAGGAGGCCCTCGCGGGCGCCCTGACCTCCCAGGACCCCCAGGCCCGTTCCAAGGCCGCGTGGGCCCTCTGGCGGATCGGACCCGACGTGAAGCACGCCGTCCCTGCGCTCCTCCGCGCCCTCGCGGACGAGGATGGCGACGTGCGCTATTGGGCCGTCTGCGCCCTCGGCCGGCTGCGCGCCGGCGGATCCGCCCTCCACGTGCTCATCGAGGTCCTCAAGGACATGGACGAGGGCCTCCTCCGCGGCGCCCTGGAGGCGCTCCACGATGCGGGTGCCGGCGCCGTCGCCGAGCTCCTGGAGGAGCTGGAGTCGGAAGACCCGGGCGTCCGCCACTTCGCCGCGGTCGCGCTCGGCCCGCTCGGGGAGTCGGCGAGCGAGGCCGTCCCCGCGCTCGTCGCAGCGCTGCGCGACGACGACCCCGGGGTCTCCCAGGCCGCGGCGCGCGCGCTGGTGCAGATCGAGCCCGACGCGGAGCGGATCCTGCGGGAGGTGTTGGCGGACGAGCGCCCCGAAGTCCTCCTCGCCGCTGCAGGGGCACTGGCCCAGCTCGACCCGGAGGACGCCGAAGCGCGAGACACCCTACTCGCCCTCTCTTCGAACGACGACGCCGAGCTGCGCGAAATGGCCGTGCGCGCGATCGGCGCGGCGGGATCGGGCGCCGAGGCGGTCCTCCATGCCCTCTCCCGCGCACTCGGCGACCGCGACCGAAAGGTGCGGATCGCCGCCGCGGAGGCGCTCGGGCGGCTCGGCCCCGCCGCGCGCGCCGCGACCCGGCCCCTGCTCGATGCGATGGCGCGCTCGGAGTGGGACCTCTGGGAGGGGGCCCGCGCGTCGCTCCTCTCGATCGGCCCGATCGCGGCGCCCGACCTGATCGAGGCGCTCGGGTCCACCGCGCCGAAGGTAGCCCAGTGGGCGGCGTGGGGCCTCGAGCGCCTCGGCGCCGACAGCCCCGAGGTGGTCCGCTCCATCCTGCGCGAGCTCGGCTCCCCTGTCTGCGCCCTTCGCGCGCCGCTCTTCGATGTCCTAGGGCGGATCGGCGACGCCGCGAAGGCTGCCGTCCCGATCCTCACCGACGCCCTCTCCGACGGCGAAGAGCGCGTGCGCGAGGCCGCGCGCGAGGCGCTCAGGCGGCTCGGGGCCTAAGGCTCTGTAACGAAACAAGGTATCCGATTGGGGAAACGCCTTGCTGGAGTCGCGCCCGTCAGGGCGCGGTGGATGACGCCCGTAAGGGCGTCAGGAGCGGCTCCCCCCCCCCCCCC
>Ga0080064_1002184_pt1 | contig 34622 bp, 27 predicted proteins | sample Subgrocontami54m_FD_69260 | JGI IMG/M metagenome (GOLD analysis project Ga0080064, IMG submission 69260) | Subsurface groundwater microbial communities from S. Glens Falls, New York, USA - GMW46 contaminated, 5.4 m (SPADES assembly) (version 2) ...
CGCTTTCCACGGAGACTGGAACTACACAATCCACCCGAGGTCAGCAAAGCTGAGACGGTGAACTCGATCCCGTCTCGGCCCCGATTCCTCAAATACCTTCAGTTATTTCGACACGAGTCCTTACGGGCGCGACTCCAAGAGCGGCGAGCGCGACTCCGAGGGCCGGGCGCTACTCCAGGTCGCGCGCGAACCTCACGCCGGTCTGGACGCCAGGGCCGCCGCCCCGGAGGAAGTGCATGTCGTACTCGCACCACCGCTCCGGGTCGCCCGTCCAGATCCAGCCCCGCATGTACTTCAAGTCCTCCCCCTCGCCCCCCTCCACCCACTCCGCCGCGTTCCCAAACATGTCCAACGCACCGCACGGCGCCTCGTTCCACGGCGCCGACCCCACAGGCTCGAATTGCGGCGCCGAGGTCGCGCTCGTCCCCGCCGAGCGGTCCTTCCGCACACCCCTCCCCCACGGGTACGCCCTCCCGTCCGCCCCTTCGCACGCCAGCGTCCACTCGTCCATGGTCGGGAGCCTGGCACCCTTCCATGCCGCAAACAGCCGCGCGTCGTCCCACGAGATCCCCCGTACCGGCATGTCGTCCGTCACCTGGTGCCGCCGCCAGAGCGGGCTCCCCTTGTGGTTCCGCGCCTGCCTCGTCCTCGCCTCGTCCGGCCCCAGCGTCGCCAGAAAGGCGTAGTACTCCCCGACCGTCGCCTCCGTCCGCCCGATCAGGAACGGGCGATGCCCGGGCACCGCCACGACGACGTACCCCTCCGTCGTACGCGCGGACGGCATCTCCACGGCGTCCTCGGATGGCGTGACGAACGTCACCCGACACGTTCCCTCGAGCAGCCAACTCCCCTCGGGCAGCCTCACCCTCGCAGGCAACGCGCCGCTCCAGCGGGGCTCCCCCAAGTCCGATGTCGCCCGATTCCGGATGTCGTAGAGGCGCGCCTCGCCGCTCCCGCGCAGATCCACCGCGGGATCCAGCGCGACCGCGGGAGTCGCTGGTGGCGGCGTGACCTCCCCCTCGTGGCGAATCCAGTGCGCCAACAACGCGCCCGCCGCGACCACCGCCAGCCCCAGCACGCCCGCCGCTGCGCGGCGAAGACGCCGTGCGCCCGATCGCCGCCTCTCCGCCTGCGTCCGGTCCCCCCGCAGGAACCGGTCCAGGTCGTCCCGCAGCGCCTCCGCCGATGTGTACCTCGCCTCCGGCGCCCCCTCCAGGCAGGTGAGCGCAATCGCAGCCAGCCCCGCTGGGATCGAGTCCGTCACCCTCGGCCCCTCCCCGCGCCCAAGCTCGTCGCGGTGGACCAGGATGTTGAAGTTCGGGTACGGCGACCTCCCCTCCAGCATGGCGAAGAGCGTCCCGCCCAGGCCGTACACGTCCGTCCGCTCGTCGCACGGGCGGCCGTGGATCTGCTCCGGCGCCATGTACCCCGGCGTTCCCAGAATGTCGTTCGTCCCCGTCAGCCGCGAGGCGTCCGCGGGCCGCGCCAGGCCGAAGTCGAGGAGCAGGACCTGCCAGTCCGCCGTGACGAAGATGTTCCCCGGCTTCACGTCCCGGTGCAGAACACCCCGCGCGTGCGCGTGCGCGAGCGCGTCGGCGAGGTCGCGAGCCCACCTCGCGGCCCGTTCCGCGGGGACCGGCGCCGACTCCACGAGCTGCGACAACGGCCTCCCCGCAACGCGGTCAAACGCGATGAAGTGGGAGCCGTTCTCCTCCCCCGCCGCCCTCACGCGTACGATGTTCGGGTGATCGAGCGTCGTCGCCGCGCGGGCCTCGCGCAGGAAGCGCTCACGCGCCTCGGGGACCGTCGCGAGAGCGGAGTGGAGGACCTTGAGGGCGACCACGACGCCCGTGGAGGCCTCGACGGCCTCGTAGACGCTCCCCGTCCCCCCGCGGCCGAGGAGGCGACGGAGGGAGTACGCGGAGAACTCGGGAGGGTCCTCGAGCGGGTCGAGGCAGACGGCGCCGAGGGCGTGACGCGGGCCGGGGACGACCTCGGTCATCGGCGCGGCAGGGGCGGCCTGGGCAGCCAGCGTCTCGTCGCCGGGGCGGACCGGACGACCGCCGACGGGGAGGGTGTCCGCGTCGGCCCGCGCCGTGGGCCGTGCAAGAGGCAGGGTTTCCCCCTCCGGGCGGGCGGGTGGGGTGAGGGGGAGCGTGTCATCCGCATCCATCGGCCGGGATCCTAGACCGCGGGGACGGAGTGTGCAAGAGGGAATGGGCTCATAGCCCGCGCGGAAATCCAGATCCAAAATCCCAGATCCAAACGAAATCCCAGATCCGAACACTGGCATGCCTCTCTGCCGTGGTGGGATCTGGGATTTCGTTCGGATCTGGGATTTGGGATCTGGATTTCCGCCATGCGCTACTGCCGTGCCAGCAACAGCGCGAACACCAGCGCCACCGCCGCGACGATCCCCAACACCACCGCCATCGCCACCGCGGGCCGCGCCTTCGACGCGCGCACCATCCGCCTCGTGAACCCCTCCCGCGCGCGCGCCTTCACCTCATGCCCCGTGGAGAGTCTCGCGAGGTCCGCGGCAAATTCCGCCGCGCTCGGGTACCGCGACGACGGCTCCTTCTCCAGCGCCCTCAGGATCACCCGCTCCAGCGCCTCGGAGACCCTGGCATCCAATTTCGATGGCGGCGCGGGGGCCTCCTCCTTCACCTGCCTGAGGACCTCAGCGGGCTCGGGCCCGGCGAAGGGGAGCTTCCCCGTCGCCGCCTGGTACAGCACGATGCCGAGCGACCAGACGTCGCTCGCGGGCGTCAACCGCCCCGGGTCGCCTCCCGCCTGCTCGGGAGACATGTAGCTCGGCGTCCCGAACATCCCCTGCCTCACCTCGGCCTCGACCCTCCTCGCCAGGCCGAAGTCCGTCAGTCGCGGCCGCCCCGCCTCGTCGATCAGGATGTTCCCCGGCTTCACGTCGCAATGGACCACCCCCGCGCGGTGCGCCGCATCGAGGGCCTCCGCAACGCCGCGGATCACGCGGAGGACGTCCTCGAGGGCCCGCCGGTCGCGCAGCCACGCCTCGAGCGTCTTCCCCTCCACCTGCTCCATCGCGATGTACGAGCGCCCCTCCACCTCCCCCACCTCGAGGACCCGCGCGACGCCCGGGTGGTCGACCCCCTTCACGGCCCTCGCCCCCGCGAGCGCCGCCTCGACCTCGCGCGGGTCGGCGGCCGTCGGGTCGTAGATCTTCAGCGCGACGACGCGGCGACTCTCCTTCTCCATCGCCTGGTAGACGCGGGCGCCTCGCGACGAGCCCAGCTCGCGCAGCAAGTCGAACTTCCCGAACGGCATGCCCCGCGCCGGCGAAGGCTCGACCGAGGACCCGACGGCGGAGACCGCCTCGGGGGCCGCGCCAGGGAGAAAGACCGTCTCGTCGGCGTGGATCCACGCCTCTTTCGGCGGGACGATCATCGACTCACCGCAATTCGCGCACGTGACCTTCGCGCCGGGCGAGTACCCCGCGACGTTCGTCTGCGTCTTGCACGTCCGGCAGGCGAGGATCTTCTTGTCCTGGAGGGTCAGGACGGTGCGGACGTCCTCGGCGGTGACGTACGCCTTCTTCACCATGACCTCGCCGAGCCGGAGCTGGACGCCCTTCGCCCCCTCCTGGGCCTGGATGCGGGCGCACTCGTTGACCTGCTCCTTCGACGCCAGGCCGTACTCGATGAGGAGGCCTCCGAAGCGGTACTCGCGGCGCTTGAGGCGGGCGTCCTGGGAGCGCTCGTTGAGGACGTGGTCCTGGAAGCCGCTGATCGCCTGGGCCTCGGAGAGGGTGAGGTACCCCTGCTTCACCATGAGGAGGCCAATCGGGACGGTCGGGAACTTCTCCTCCTGGATGCGGAGCGTGTCGTCGAGCTGCTCCTGGTTGATGAACCCCTTCTGGATGGCAATCTGCCCGAAGAGGCCCAATCCGCGTTTTGACATGACCCCTCTCGTGACCTGACGTCGCGGATTCTAGCCCGAGGAGGGCGCGGGGGCAAGCCACTCCAGGACCGCCAGGAGCCGCGCCCCCGTCCGAGTGGCGCAGAGGCCCTGCGCCAGCGCCGCCAACTCGTGTGCTCGGGCGGCGTCGCCCGCCTCGATCGCGCGCCTCGCGTCCTCGCGGGCACGCCAGGCGCGCGCCTGAAGGCGCATGAGCGGCGCGAGGTCCGCGCCACACCGTCCGCACTCGCGCGCGCCGCGGAAGCGGGCCCGACAGGCGGGGCAGCGGGAGAGGGCGTCCTCGCTCACCTCTTCCCCTCCACGAAGAAGAGGATCTCCCGCAGTTCCCCGGCCGCCTCAGCGAGCCCCTTCTCGTCCCGCTCGGCAAGCGCCGCCTCCAGCCGCTCGTTCAACGAAACCGTCTCCTCGCGGTCGTCCGCGTGCATCGCGGCGAGCGCCGCGCGCGACCTCTCCAGGAGTTGCCGGTACTCGCGCTCCTTCTTCGCCCACCCATCGTCGGTCGGAGGCGCCACCTCGTGCTCGATGGGCGCCGCGTCCGGAAGCGGAGCCACGCCCTCTTCCGCAACGTCGCCCTCCTCCTCGTCGAGGTCCTCGCCGCGAGATGCGTACAGCGCCTCGATCCGCTCCCGGGCCGCGGCGATCTCGGCCTCGCTCTTCGTCGCGAACGCGTTCGCAATCGTGATCTTCTTCGACAAGCCCGTCCGCTTCTCCGTCGCCGAGACGTGCAGGATCCCGTCGATGTCGAGGCCCATCCTGCAGACCACCTCGTTCTGCTCCTCCATCGCCGTCAGCCCCTCGACGTGGAAGTCCCCCACGGGGATGTCCTTCATCGCGTCGGGGTCGTCCCCCTGGAACACCTCGATCCGCACGCTGGTCTGCCCAGGGTGGCTCGTCCAGTAGCTGTCCGCGCGCGTGATCGGCAGCGGCGTATTGCGGCGGATGATCGGGTGGTAGCAGTAGGGGTAGTACGGGTCGCCGTCCTTCTCCCCGAGGTGCGAGATCCCGAACGAGTACGGCGAGACGTCTACGAGCACGCGATCCACTTCGCGCCCCGCGAGGCGGGAGGCGAGGACGCCCGCGCCGAGCGCCACGGCGAGGTCGGGGTGGACCTCCGCCCGCGGAACGAGCCCGGTCCGCTCCTCGAGGACGCGCGAGACGAGCGGCGTGCGCGTGGAGCCCCCCACGAGCAGGATCGCGTCGAGGTCAGACGGGGCCTTTCCCGCGTCCGCCAGGGCTTTGGAGACGCTCTCCAGGGTCGTCTCGACGAGTGGGCGGATCATCTCCTCGTACTCCTCGCGCGAGAGCTCCACGTTGAGGTGGAGGGGGACGCCGTCGCGCGTGTGGAGGGCCTCCTCGCGGACCGCGACATGGGGCTCGAACGAGAGCCGCTTCTTCGCCTCCTCGGCCGCCCACCAGAGCCTCGAGTAGGCGACCGGCGAGGTGTCCCTCAGGTCGACCCCGTGCCGCCGCTGGAACTCCGAGAGGAGGCGCTCCACCAGGAGCTGGTCGAAGTCGTCCCCGCCGAGGTGCGTGTTTCCGTGGCTGGCGAGGACCTCGGTCACGTCGTTCTCGTTGACCACGATGGAGACGTCGAAGGTCCCCCCGCCGAGGTCGTAGATCATGATCGTGCGGCGCTTCCCGTCGCCGTGGCCGTAGGCGAGGCTCGCGGCGGTCGGCTCGTTCAGGATGCGGACGACCTCGAGGCCGGCGAGCGCGCCCGCCTCGCGCGTCGCGTTCCGCTGCGCGTCGGAGAAGAACGCCGGGACCGTGATGACGGCCTTCGAGACCGGGCGGCCGAGGTCGCGGCGGGCCCACTCCGCCAGCTCGCGCAGGATGAGCGCGGAGATCTCCGCCGGGGAGAAGGTCCGATCGCCGAGCGTCACCGGCTCCCCGCTCCCCATCTTCCGTTTGACGCTGCGCACGGTCCGCTCGGGGTAGACGAGCTGCTGGTTGCGCGCCGCGCGGCCGACCAGGAGCTCCCCCGTGGAGGAGAGGCCCACGCATGAGGGGAGCATCTTGTCGTCGCCCGGCCCGAGGACGCGCACCCGCCCGTCCACGAAGGCCGCGATCTCGGAGTTGGTGGTGCCCAGGTCGATCCCGACGACCGTTTCGTTCGCGTCCATTACGCGCCTCCCCCTCGTGCCACCTTGACCTCTGCGGGGCGGTAGAGCTCCCCGCGCCACTCGTAGCCACGCCGGCGCACCTCGATCACCCGCCCGTCGGCGACGCCTGCGGCCTCGCCCAGCTCAATGGCCTTCATCGTCTGAGGGTCGAACATGCGTCCCTCGCAGGGGATTTCGCCCACGCCGATCTCCACCAGCGCGTCGTCGAGGCGAGCGAGCGCGAGTCGGCACCCCTCGACGAGCGCCTCCGCCGGCTGGGGCGCGGGCTCGTCGCGTCGGCCGAGGAAGCGGTCCCACCACCCAAGCGGGGGGCGCTCAGGCCGCGCGGCGATTGCGGAAGAGGCCGTCTCGATGCCGCGTCCGAGGCGGTCCCTCATGTCGAGCAGGAGGTCGAGCACCTTCTTCCAGGCGAGCCTGGACGCCTCACGGACCGCCTCGCGCTGCCACGCCTCCCGCTCTTCGCGCGCCTGGTCGCCAACACGGCGCATCTCGACGAGGCCCCGCTCGTGCGCCTCGAGGGCCGCCTCGACGCGCGGGCCCAGCTCCCCCACCGGCGCGAGGGCGTCCTTCAACTGATGGAATGTGCGTCCCTGCAGCCCGATCTCTTGCGAGAGGGCGAGCATCGCCGCCCGGAGGGCGTGGAGGTCGGTCTCGGGCTCGGCGGAAGCGCCCTCCTCAACCTCGGCGAGGATCTCCGCCGCGATCCCCGGCGGCGAGGCCTCGCGCGCGAGGGCCTCGTCGAGCCACTCGCCGAAGCGGGCGAGGATGCGTCCGCGAGTCGACGGCTCCGCCTGCGTGGCGTCCTGAGGTTCCACCGCTACTGCTCCTTCAAGGCTGCGAGCCAGGGGTCGGGACCGACGAACTCCCGGCGCGGCGGGAGGCCGTCGAGAAGCGACACGAGCGGTGCGCCGGGGTCGACGGCGAGGACGCGAGCCGCACGCCGCCGCGGGTCGCGGAGCGCGTCGTAGGCATCGCGGATCCGCTCGAACTCCTCTGGCGAGCGCTCGGGCGGGTGCTCCTTGACCTTGCTCAGGTAGGCCGCGCGGACTTCCTCCTCGGTGGCCTCGATGGGGACGCCGAGGATCTTCCAGGGGTCGTCTACCATCTCCTCCCCCTCCGTCCGCCGGGGAACGGCGGCAGGCCGTCGATGCCGTACTTCTTCATGATGCGCAGGAGCCGTTCCACCAGCTCCGGGTCCTTTTTCATCACCTCCTCGAGGTCGGGAGGGTCGCCTCCGATCCTGCTGTGCTTCATCGTGATCTCGAGCATGAGCTGCACGAGCTCGGGCGGGGGCCCGTCGATGTCGAGCAGGTCTCCGTCATCGTCCTCCTCATCGTCGTCCGGTTCCCCACCTCCCATCCGCCTGCGGGCGCAGCACGAGGGGCAGGGGCAGCCCATGTCGTCGAGGGGGGTGTCGACGTAAATCTCGCCGCTCGACGGGTAGGCCTTCGCGGCGATCTCGGCGACGACGAGCTTCTCGACCTCGACCGCGGCCATGGTCACACGCTCCGGGCCGAGGTAGTCGTCCGCGCACAGCTCGACCGCCTCGTTCGCGACCTCCAGGTCCCTCTGCTCCCGGGCGAGCGACGCGGCGGCCGAGGCGCACTTGAACCGCCGGCCCATCGTCGGCAGGCATCTGGCGCGCAGGAGGAGGAATCGGGCGGTCGTCGGGCCGCGGCGGGCAAGCCCTGCGCCGGAGATCGCGTATGCCAGCTCGCTGTCGTCGGTCGACAGCGCCGCCTCTGCGATGGCGCGCAGCGACTCTGCGTCGAGGGGGCAGTCCCTGGCCGCGACGGTCTCCCGAACGGCCTTCCTCCACGCCGGCGGGACCCCGACGGACAGGCCGAGGTCCGCGGCGAGCAGGGCGACGCGCGCGATTGCGTTGGACAGCTTCTCCGCGGTCTCCGCGGGCCCGGTGAGCCCTCGCGGCCCCTTGATCCCGCACCCCTCGGCGATGGCCCAGACGAGCAGGAAGGCCGCCGCCTCGCTCCCCAGCGCGATGGAGGCCTGGTGGCGCCACGTCGCCTCATCGACCTCCCGCTTGTCGTGGGCCGCCAGGAGCACGCGCACGGCGGGGACGAAGGCCGCGCGCCGGCCCTCCTGCGCATGGGGGGCCGACTCGAGCTCGGCGAGGTCCTTCTCGACGAGGTGAAACTTCTTCTGTTTCAAGTGGCGGAGCGTGACGGCGACGTGGAGCCGGACGCGCGCCTTTCGCACCAGCGGATTCAGCGCGTCGAGCCTCTCGGCCTCCTCGAGGTACCCGAGCGCCTTCTTGAGGGCGTCCCGGTCCTCGGCCGACTCCATGAGGAGGAGGAGCGGGCGCGCGTCCTGCGGGAGCGCCTTGCTCCAGGCAAGGGCGGCCTCGTCGCCGTCCTTCTTGTTGGCGCCCACGTCCGTGGCCAGCTCCCACCACTTCCGGAAGGTCTCGGCGGCCGGGGCCATCCGCGCGGCCTTCTCGTACAGTCCCTCCGGGGAGAGGAAGCCGAAGTCGGTCTTCCGCTTCGATGCGGCCTCGGCGATGGCGCGCGGCTGGTCCGCGTACTCCGCGGCAAACCCCTTGAACGTCGCGCGGAACCGCTCCAAGGCGTGCCGCATCTCGCGCGAAGGGATCCTCTTGAGGAGCTCCGCCTGATGGAGGAGGACCGCGGCGGATTCGAGCGAGTCGGCCTCGAACCACCCCTCGCCGATCGCCACGGCGCGGAACTCCTCCCAGATCGCTGCGGCCATCAGGGAGTTTCCGAGCATCTCTTCCGCGCGCGCGCGGAGCCGCCAGAAGTGCGCGGTGCGGAGCGAGGGTGCTCCGCAAGCCCCGCGGACGGCTCCGAAGGGCAGATCGGCGAGGAGGGCGCGGGCGGAGATCTCCTGTCGCAGCCGCTGAAGGAGGTCCGGCCGCGAGCGATCGCAGGCCTGGATGGCGCGACCGATGGCGCGGACGACCTTTCCGCGTTTCGCTCCGTTGATGGATGCGTCGAACGCGGCGAGGGCGTCCCGGAGGTCCCCCGGATCGCCGGCCACTTGGTTCACGAGCGAGGCGGCTGCCGTCTTGAGGCCCGCGGGGCGCTTGGCGGCGAGCATGGCGCGCATGGCGGGGACGAGGCGGGCGGGGGCGGAGTCGGGCTCGATTGCGGCGAGGCAGGTCTCGCACGTCGCGTCCTCGCGACGATGGAGTGCGGCGATGGCGCGGACGAGGGGCTTCCAGGGGGCGAGTGGGCCCTTGCGCGAGACCTCGGGGAGGTGAAGCTGGTCGTCCTCCATGCGTCCCTGCGTGACCCGGGCGAGGGCGCTTGCGACGGCCGCAGCGGCGACGCGGAGGGCGTGGTCCGCGGGGAGGGCCTCGGACTCGGCGAGGTCGGCGGGGTTTGCGAGCTGCCTGCGCAGCGCGGTCTCGATGGAGGCGCGCTTCTCCGGGGGGAGGGACGGGTCGGCGAGCGGGCGGATCAGCTCGTCGACGTTTCCCATGCGTGCGGTGACGGTCGCGCGGGTGTCGGCGAGGGCGGGGCGGGCGGAGGGGAAGCGCTCCCACACGACGTCCGTCAGGGCCTTGGCCTCGGCGGCGAGGCCGCGATCGGAGAGGGAGCGGATGCGGGCGAGGTAGGCCTCGACGAGGAGGGTCTGGGAGGCGTCGTTTGCGAGGTGCTTGTGCAGGGCCTTCGCGCGCTCGACGGCCTGCTTGGTGTCGCCCTTCGCGAGGAGGGCGCGGACGTCGGCGGAGGGGTCCGTCGGGGTGGAGGCGGGCTGCGTGGCGGGCTGACCCTGCGTCACTTCTCTCTTCGCTCTCGGATCCAAACCTCGGGCAAATCGGGCAGCAGGATAGCCGCACGCGGACCTCGATGCAACCGATCCCCGTCAAACCCGGGGGGGAGTCGCCGCGCTCCCCGGCTGGCCGCCGGCTTGACCCGCATGCGCGCGCGGGCATACACTGTTCGTGGCCGGTGCAGGAGTCCCTCGAGAGGTGTACGCCCCCATGGCGACGCGCGGAAACGGAAAAGGCCGAAACGGAGGGGCAGGCGATGACGCCTCCGTCCCCCGGTGGGTTCGGACGCTGTTCGACCTGCATGAGGTTCGCATGGCGGGCATCGAGCGGAACTTTGAGGAACTCCGCGCAGATCGCGCGGATCGCGCCGCGGAGCTCGATGCCCACAAGGTAGAGCACGCGGCCCTGATGGCGCGTCTCGCCCGCAACGACTTGCGCCAGCAACAGGCGCTCGAGGAGATGCGGCGCCAGACCCGCGAGATCATCCGTGAGGTGTCCCGCCTGGACGCCGAGCGCAAGGTGGAGGCGGCTCGCAACCGGGCGGAGGACGCGCGCAACGAGGCTGAGCACATCAAGTTCATGGCCGCGCTCAAGGCCATCCAGGACAAGGCCTCCTCGTCGTAGTCCTGGAGGAAACGTCGATGCCAAGCCGGTCGCCCGGCACGCCTGTCGATTCCCTCCGCTCCGCGCTCGAGCGGGTGACGGTGGAGGGAATGAAGGGACTTGTGAGGCTCTTCGTCGACCGTCCTCCGGGCCGCAAGGACGAGCTGGTGGATCTGGTCCTCGCCCGCCTCCAGGGCGAGGGGCTTCGCAAGGCTTGGGACAGGTTGACCACGCTCGAGAAGTCGGTCGTCGCAGAGGCAGCCCACTCGGCGGAGCCATGGCTCCCCATCGACCGCATCCGCGCGAAGTACGGGAGCGTCCCGGGGTCCACTGTGGACAGCTCCTGCTTGCGCCGCGACGCCGTGGTCTTCGACCTGTTCTTCTACCAGGGCATCATGCCGGAGGACCTGAAGGAAGGGCTGCGCGCCTTCGTACCGCCTCCTCCGAAGGCGTCTCTCGTCTCGCTCGATGCGCTCCCTTCGCACCTCGAGAGGCGATGGACGTGCGCCGGGGCGGGGGGCGAACGGCAGGAGGTCGAGGTCGAGAGGTTTCCGCTTGTCGTCCGCCTGATGGAGCGGGCGGCCCAGCTTGACTTGCACGCCGCGCTACGCCTGGTCGACGCGGGGCGCGTCCAGGTCGGGGCGAAGCGGAAGCCCTCGTCAGCCTCGGTCGCGGCGCTGCGCGGCCTGCTGTCTGGGGGCGACTTCTATCCGGACGACGCGGAGGAGGGAGCGGTGCGGGCCTGCGCCTGGCCGATGCTCCTCCAGGAGGCGGGCCTGGCCCGCGCGGCCGGGGGGAAGTTGCGCCTGACGGCGGAGGGCCAGGAGGCGCTGCGCCAGGAGCCGTCCCACGTGCTCAAGCGGATCTGGGAGGCCTGGGTGGAGGGAGAGCTCCTCGACGAGCTCTCTCGAATCGAGGCGATCAAGGGCCAGGAAGGCAGCGGGGCGAGAGGGTTGTCGGAGCCGGCGGATCGCCGCCTTGCGCTTGAAGAGGTCCTCGAGGAGTGTCCCGTGGGGCGCTGGGTCGCCGTGGACGAGTTCCTCCGCTACCTGGTCGCGTCGGGGCGCGACTTCGAGGTCAGCGATTCGCCATGGAATCTGTACGTCGGAGACCGCGAGTACGGATCTCTGACGGACGGCGCATGGGGCGTGCTGGAGGCGCCCTACGCCCGCTGCTTCCTGATGGAGTACGCCGCGACTCTCGGCGTCGTCGATGTCGGTTTCACTTCGGCCCGCAAGGGATGGGGGAAGGGGGACCGACGCATCGGGTCGGAGGACATGGAGTTCCTCAGTCGCTACGACGGCTTGACCCACGTGCGGCTCAATCCGCTGGGCGCGTTCCTGCTCGGTGTGTCGGGCACGTACGCGCCGATGGTTGCAGCCGTTCGGGTGAAGGTGCTGCCCACGCTCGAGGTCGTGATCGCGTCGGGAGAGCTCGCGGCGGGCGACGAGTTGTTGCTCGGACGATTCGCGCGCAGGACGGCTGAACGGGTGTGGACGATTGACCGGGAGAGGATCCTGGAGACGATGGAGGGGGGAGGCTCGATCGAGGAGCTTGACGGTTTCCTTCGCGCGCGGGGCTTGGAGGACGTCCCGGCAGCGTTCGCTACGATGCTTCACGACCTGGCGGGCCGAGCGGGGAGCGTCCTGGACCGCGGCGTTGGGCGGCTGATCGAGTGCGGCGACGCCGCGCTCGCGGCGCTTGTCGCAAGCGACTCGCGGACGAGGCGGTCCTGCGCGCTGGTTGGCGAGACGCGCCTCTTCGTGCCGTCCGCGCGGGAGTCCGCCTTCCGTCGTGGACTCCGGGAATTGGGGTACCCCCTCTCGCTGCCGCGATGACCCGTCGCGGAGGGCGCGGTCCGGTCCGTCGGCTTGACCTGCCTTCGCGCGCGAGCATACACTGCTCGTGGCTGACGCATGGCTCCGACAAGAGGGGTTCGCCTCCATGGCGACGCGCGGAAACAGAAAGGGCCGAAACGGAGGGGCAGGCGGTGACGCCTCCGTCCCGCGGTGGGTTCGGACGCTCTTCGACCTGCACGAGGAGCGCATGGCGTCCATCGAGCGGTCGCAGGAGGTCACGGTTCAGGAGATCCGCGCCGAGATCACCGAGATGAAGGCCGCGCACGAGGCCCGGATGGCGCGACTCGAGCGCAACGATCTGGTCCAGCAGCAGCGCCTGGAGGAAGATCGGCGACAGACACGCGAGGTCATCCGAGAGCTGTCCCGCATCGATGCCGAGCGAAAGGCCGAGTCCGCGCTGCGTCGCGTGGAGGACGCGCGAAACCGGGCGCTGGACGCGCGCAACGAGGCCGAGCACCTCAAGTTCATGGCCGCGCTGAAGGCGATCCAGGACAAGGCGTCGTCCACATAGGGCGGGTTCCTCTGCTCGCTGGGGATTAAACTGCCCTTGGAAGCGAGGAAGTGAAATCGATGGCGACACGTGGAAACGGCAAGGGCCGAAACGGAGGAGCAGGCGATGACGCCTCCGTCCCCCGGTGGGTTCGAACCCTGTTTGACCTCCACGAGGCGCACATGGCGGCCCTCGATCGCTCGCACGAGGAGACGAAGGCGACGATCGAGGAAATCAGGGCCACGAGCGCGAAGAAGACCGCCGAGCATGAGGCCCGAATGGCGCGGCTGGAGCGGAGCGACTTGCTCCAGGCCCAGCGCCTGGATGAGGCTCGGCGCCAGACGCGCGAGCTGATCCGCGAGGTGTCCCGCGTGGACGCCGAGCGGAAGATGGAGGCGGCTCGCAACCGGGCGGAGGACGCGCGCAATCGGGCGGAGGACGCGCGCAACCGGGCGGAGTTCGAGCGCAACGAGCGGGAGCACCGCGCCTTCGAGCAAGAGCATCGCGCCTTCATGGCCGCGATGAAGGCGATCCAGGACAAGGCCTCCTCGTCGTAGCCGCTCGGATCGCCAAATCGTGCGAGCGCCCGTGGTCCCCTGGCTGACACCCCAGTCGCGCCGGCCGTGCGGCCATGTGGATCCCTCCGGGGACAGGACAGGATTGCGGGGGCCAGACTACTCTGGCAGTTCCACCGTGGTCGCGAACACGACCGGCGCCGTGGCGTCCGGTCCCTTCACGAATTCGATCTGGGTGATGACGAACTCCTGCCGCGGCTTGAGGGCCAGGTAACGGACCTGGTTGCCTCGCAAGTCGAAGACCCGCTCGGAGCCAGGCACGTCCTCAACGGAGTGCGCGGTCGCGAGGTGCACGCCGTTGATCAGTTCGTGATCCTCGGTGTCACCGCTGGCGTACCGAAGTCGCACGGTCATCGAGACGGACCCCCGCTTGGACCAGGGGTAGCCCCAGCCGGCAGTGACGAGGAGATGGATCGCGCGTGCCGGGACCTTGCAGGGCAGCGTGGCCTTCTTGGGGAGCCCCTTGGTAAGGCCGCCCTCGGGGCTCGGGAGGACGATTGCGTTCCGAACGCTGCCGTCCTTCGGGTCGATCAGATCGAATGGAATCCCTTTCACCTCCTGCCGCCCCCACGACGGGAACTGGAGGCCCCTCTACGCCTGGCTCCGCGCACGCGGGACCCCTGATGCCGAGGCCAAGGACGCCGTGCAGGGGTTCTACGTCGATCTGCTCGACCAGGGGATCCTCGCCCGGTTCGACCCGGCCCGTGGACGCTTTCGCACCTTCCTCCTCGCCTGTCTGCGCGGCCACGTGAGCCATACCCGCGATCGAGAGAACGCCCAGAGGCGCGGAGGAGGCCGCAAGCACGTCGCAGCCGAAGACGTCGGGGACGAGGCGGTCGACAAGGGGCCCTCGCCCGAGGAGGCCTACGATCGGGCCTGGGCCCTCGGGCTCATGGAACGCGCCTTCGGCCGCTGGAGGGACAGGCTGACGCAGGCGGACAAGGGGCAGTGGCTCCCCCTCGTCGACCTCCTGGAGGCCCACGGGCTCGGGAATCTGCCGCCCGTCGCCGAGATGGCGAAACGACTTGGCGTGACAGAGGCCCAGGTTCGCCACTTTCTGAACCGCGAGGCCCGGACGCGCCTGCGCGAGGACATCCTCGCCGAAGTGCGCGAGGGGACCGCAAGCGACACGGAGGCCGAGGAGGAGCTCCGGCACCTCATGACCTGCCTCGGGAGGGCATGATCAGCGCTCGGCGATTGCGATTCGGCCGCGGTGGGTTCATGCTGACATTCGGGTGGAGCAAACCATGGCCGAAGCGCGCACCGATCCCGATCTCCTCGACGCGTTGGAGGGCATCTTGTCCCTGCTCAACCCCGGCGAGTATGGCGTCGCCGACACGGACCCGAAGGCGAGGCTCATCGCGGACCTCAAGGACATCGTGCCCCAGCTCTCGACGCCGCCAGTCCTGATCGGCGGCATCGCCGTCATCCTCAATGGCTACCGACGGCAGACCGCCGACGTCGACCTCCTCGTCGCCCGGAAGGACGCGATGAAGCTCCTGCGCGCCCTCGAGGCCACCGGCAAGTTCCGGCGGAAGAAGCTTGAGCGTTGGGTCCACATCGACACGGGAGCGGGCGTCGATATCTGGGTAGAGGGGGAACTCACTCATCCTGCCAGGTCGGAGCGCTTTCCCTCCCCCGACGTCGTGGAGAAGATCCCGAAGTCGATCCTGCCCGTCGCCGGGCTGATGGACCTCATGGCGCTCAAGGCCAAGTCGGGCCGGGCGAAGGACTGGGCTGACTTCGTCTGCCTCGCGAAGGAGCACCAGCTTGATGAGGCGATCCGGACCAGCGTCCTCGGGTTGATCCGGGATGCAGAGGTTCGGTCCCTGGTCGAGAAGTGGTGGGAGGAGGCCAAACAGGAGGCGGAGCGGGAGCGCGACGCCCGCCCCTCGTGGGGGGACGAGGAGTAACGGGCCTACTCCGCGAGAAGCGCGTCGAGCGACGCGGGGCGACGGGGCAGCGAGCGGAACACCGAACGGAGCTTGCGAGACTCTTCCTCCTCGCCCAGCGCCCGCGCGATCAGCGCCAGGTACCCCACCGAGCGGGTGTGCGACCCGTCACCGGCATCGATGCGCGTCCGCACCGCCTGCCTCGCCGCGAGCAGCGACTCGCGCGTCGTCTCTCCGAGCCCGCACGTCGACAGGAGAAGAGGCACGACAGCCCGCGATTCGGCCGTGCCCCCCTCCCCGAGCGCCTCGGCGAGGCGCCCTCGAGCCTCCTCGCCCATCAGGTCGCGCGCCTCCACGAACGCGTCGAAGACCGCGTCCGGGTCGGCGTCGACCGCCTCGCGCAGCGCGACGCGCGCGTCGAGCTGCCGCGGCGCCTCCGCGCACAGGTTCGAGGCGACCCACCCGTACACCGCCCCCTCGGGTGAGCGCAGGCCCGACGCGCGCACCTCTGCGAAAGCCTCGCACGCCCCCGCCGCCTGACCCACGCGCAATCGGGCGATCCCCAGGTGGAGCGACGCCATTCCCCACTCCCACCGGAACGGTGTCGCCTCGACCCACTCCGCCGAGACGTCGGCCAGGGCCCGCCACGCCTGCGCCATCCGCTGGAGGTGCATCTCCGAGACCGCATCCCGCGGGCAGCCCGCGCCGAGCGGTCGCAGCGCGTAGACCCGGTGGTCGCTCGACCCGATGACCACCTCGAGGCGCCCGTCGCCGTCCAGGTCGACGACGCGAGGGCAGCCGGTTACGCCGGCCCCCGTTGCGTGTCTGCGCAGGATGCGTCCGTCCTTGACTGAGAGCACGTACACGACGCCATCCAGCGAACCGACGACGCACTCCTCCGCGCCGTCGCCGTCGAGGTCCGCGATCGACGGCGAGGAGTCGACCTCCCCGCCCGTCCCCGTCCGCCAGAGCACCGCGCCGCTCCTCCCCGAGAGGGCGTACACGAAGTGATCGCGCGAACCGACGACGACATCCACGGTTCCGTCCCAGTCCACGTCGACCAGCGCGGCCGTGGAGCGGACCGGGCCCCCTGTGGTCGCGCTCCAGAGCGGCGAGCCGTCCGCGCACGAGAGGGCGTAGACCTTCCCGTCGCTCGACCCCACGACAGCCTCAAGGGCGCCGTCCCCATTCAGGTCGGCCATCCTGGGAGAGGCCCGCACGCCGCCCCCCGTGGCGCGGCTCCAGAGCGGCTTCCCTGTCGAGCCGGCGAGGGCATAGACCCGCCCGTCCTCGGATCCGACCACGACGTCGAGACAGCCGTCGCGGTCGACATCCGCGAGAGTCGGCGACGAGATGACATTCCCCTCGGTCAGATACGACCACAGGACCGCGCCGTTCTTCCCCGAGAGCGCATAGACCTCATGGTCGTTCCCTCCCACGACACAGTCGGGCACGCCGTCCCCGTTGAGGTCGCCCGTCGCGGGCGAGGAGACCGCGTAGGAGGGCATCCGCTGATCGCCGTGAAAGACCCACAAGGGGCTGCCATCCGTTCCCGACAGCGCAGTGACGCGGAAGCCGCAGAACTGGACGTCCCCGTCGGAGTTCGCGACCACGGCATCGGCCACGCCGTCGCCGTTCAGGTCGGCCAGGGCGGGGTCGGCCCACACGGGCCCCTCGACGTTCGCGGTCCACAGCTCCGCGCCGCCCCGGCCCGACAGCGTATGGACGAGGCCGTCCTGAGAGCCGGCCACGCAGTCGAGCACGCCGTCCCCGTCGAGGTCGGAGACCGCCATCGACGTCGTGACCCACGAGCCGGTCTCGTAGGTCCAGACGCTCGCCCCGTCGCCCCCAGAGAGGGCGTACACCTTGCGATCCCAGGAGCCGACGACGCAATCGAGGACCCCGTCCCCGTTCAGGTCCCCGAGGGCCGGCGAGGACATCACCGCGTTCCCGGTCTCGTGGGTCCACAGGGGCCGTCCCGTCGCACCCGAGATGGCGTGGATGCGCTTGTCCGGGTCGCGCGCGCCGACGACGCAGTCCACGACACCGTCCCCGTCCAGGTCGCCGAGCGCGGGAGAGGAGATGATCTGGCCGCCCGTCTCCAGACTCCAGAGAAGGCGCCCGCCCATTCCCGACACTGCGTAGACGCTGCGGTCCATCGATCCCACGACGACGTCCAGGCGGCCATCCCGATCGATGTCGCCGATCGCGGGCGACGAGTAGAGCTCGGCCTGCGCCTCAAAGGTCCACAGAACCGCGCCGTCCCGGCCCGAGAGCGCGTAGAGCTTGTGGTCCGCGGAGCCGACCGCGCAGTCGAGGCGGCCGTCCCCGTCCAGGTCGGCGAGGGCGGGAGAGGAGATCACCGCGCCGCCGGTCCGCCAGGACCACAGCGGCGCCCCGTCGCTCCCCGAGAAGGCATGGACTAGGCCGTCGAACGAGCCGACCACGCAGTCGGTCACGCCGTCGCCGTCCAGGTCCCCGAGCGCAGGCGAGGACGCGACGGCCGCCCCGGTCGCCTGCCTCCAGAGGACCGCCCCGTCCCGGCCGGACAACGCGTAGACCCTCTCGTCGTTGGAGCCGACGACGACGACCGTGCCTTCCTTGGTCTCCGCGATGGCGGGAGAGGACTGGACTTGCCCCTCCGTCTCGAACCTCCACAGGAGCGCTCCGTCGCGCCCCGAGAAGGCGTACACGGAGCGGTCGCGCGAGCCGACCAGGCAATCCAGGACGCCGTCCGAGTCCACGTCGCCGAGGACCGGCGACGAGTGAATCTCGCCGCCCGTCTCGGACCTCCACAGTACGGAGCCGTTGGTCCCCGAGAGCGCATAGACAGAGCCGTCGTACGAGCCAACCACCGCGTCCAGGGTGCCGTCACCGTCCAGGTCCCCGAGCGCGGGCGAGGAGTTCACCACGCCGCCGGTTTCGATCGTCCACAAGACTCTCGGGACCAGCGACAGGTTGAGGCCGACCCTCCCGTCTTGACGCACGTCGATCGCGCACGTGCGATCGAAGTGGTCTCGCAGCGTCGCTCGGACCTCGTACCGTCCCGTCTCCAGCGGGAACCCCTCCACAGGCGGCGACAACCGGATCGGCTCGCCCTCGGTTCCGTCCCTGCGGACGAGGACGGCCAGGCCCGCGGGGTTCCCCGTGAGGAAGAGCTTCCCCTGGTGGTGGACGAGCGTCCCATGGAGCGCCTGCGTCGAACCGGACTCGATGACGACGAGCGTCGGGTAGGTGCCGTGCTCGGAGAGGCGCAGCTCGACGGCGTGCGGCCCGTTCTTCACGCGCAGGCCGCGAGCTGGCGTCACGCCGTCCGTGCAGGCGCCATCGATCCAGACCTCGGCCCCTGGGGGGACGCTGTCGGCATCGAGGAAGCCGTGGTCGATTGCGAGCGCCACCCTCCCGAGGTCGAGCCGCGCGCCGGGAGAGGCCTCGACGCGCCTCTCCACCGTCCCATGGCCAGGCGCGCTCACGCGGAGAGTGAAGGGCCGCGCCGGCCACGCCCAGCGCCCTCCCCACAGGGTCGTGCCGACGGACTCCAGCCTCGCATCCCGCGGTTCCGTCTCGATGATCACCCGGGCCGGCGCGAGTACCCCGAGGGTCCAGCCGAGCACGACGAGGAGCCCGCAGACGCCCAGGAGCAGCGATGCGACGAGCGGGTGGCGCTTCACGCGCCGCGCCATCCTCCCGATGAACCCCACGGGGCGCGCGGCGACGGGCTGACCGCTCAAGAAGCGCCCGAGATCATCCGCGAGGGCCTCGGCGGTCGGGTACCGCCTCCCCTGCTCGATCTCGAGGCACTTGAGGCAGATGGTCTCGAGGTCCCTCGGGTTGTCGGCTCGGATTCGGCGCGGCGCGACGATCTCGCCTTGCGCGCAGTGGGCGAGCACCTGGGCGAGCGCCTTGCCACCGTGCGGCGGATTCCCCGTGAGCATCTCGTACAGGACCCCGCCAAGCCCATAGACGTCCGTTCGGGCGTCAATGGCGTGGACGTCCCCGCGTGCCTGCTCGGGGGACATGTAGTTCGGGCTTCCCATGACCTGCCCGGAGACGCTGCGACGGTCCGTCGAGGTGACGTCCCGCGCGAGGCCGAAGTCCATGACCTGGGGTTCGCCGTCGGTCCGGACCACGACGTTGTCGGGCTTCAGGTCGCGGTGGACGATCCCCTTGCTGTGCGCGAAGTGGACGGCCCGCGCGATGCGCTCCACGAGTCGAGCCGACTCTTGGGGCGTGATGGCCCCTTCGCGCAGCAACCTCGAGAGTGACTTGCCCTCGACCAACTCCATCGCATAGTAGGTCAGGGCGCCCTGGCGGTCGAGGTCGTAGACGGTGACGATGTTCGGGTGCTTCCCCATCCGCGCGACGGCGGCCGCCTCGAGCTGGAACCTCGACAGCTCCTCGGGCGAGGCGTGTTCTCCGGCGATCAGGACCTTCACGGCACATGGCGTACCGAGCTTCTCGTGCCTCGCACGGAAGACGATGCCCATCCCGCCATGCCCCAACTCGTCGATGAGCAGGTAGGGGCCGAGCCTGCGAGGGATGTTCGACGGGAGGGGCGCCACGTTCTGCACGGTCGGCGGGGTGGCCGCCTCAGGGGCGGGGAGCGGCGTGGTCGGCAGGGCGGCGAGGTTCGGGGCGTCATCGTCGCGAGCGAACGCACGGGCCATGTCCGCGAGTCCGCCGACCGCGACCGTGATCGGGGCGATGGGCGAGGTGGCCGCCGTCGAGGGCGCGAGGTGGAAGAGGCCCTCGACGGCCTCCGTGGGGGCCCCGAGCCACTCTGCGAGGCGCGCGGGGGTCAGGTCCTCGTCGGCCTGGGAGTCGAGTCGCCCGAGCGCCGCGGAAGCGACTTCCGCGGAGCATAGTCCCAGTCGTTCGCCGATCCCGATGGCGGCACGCCAGCGGTCGCGGAGTACGGACATCGGCACCCCCGAGCAGGAACAGAGCGTACCCGGATCCGGTGGATGCAGGCAAGGTCGGGTAGCAGGTCGGGATCCAGGCGGTCGATGGGAATGGCCGCTCTCCGCCGGCAGGGCTACAATCCGGGAATGCTGGACCTGTCCGTCGAACCGCTGGCCGAGTTCCACCTGCATTTCGAGGCGGCGCTGCCGTGGGAGGTGTTCCGCGGGTTGGCGGGGTTGGAGGGCGAGCAGGCGCCGTGGCTCGACGGGTCGGGCAGGTTCGCCACGTTCGACGACTTCGCGAAGCCGTTCCGAGGCTGCATCGCCGAGACGCTGAGGCAGCCGGGGATGTACGAGAGGTGGGCCGAGGCCTCCGTGCGGTGGCTCGCGGGACTCGGCGTGAGGCATGCCGAGATCGGCGTGACGGCGTACCTGATGGAGCGGCTGGGGCACCGCCTGGAGGAGACCCTCCCGTCCGTGTGTCGCATCCTGCAGGAGACGGGCGCGGCCGCGGGTGTCCGCGTGCGCATCTTCGCGGCGATCTCGCGGAGGGAGGAGCCCGAGGAGAACGCGAGGCAGGTCGGGCGGTGGGTTGGGCTCGTGGGGCCGCGCCTGGCGGGGGTCGACCTGCACAGCTACGAGCTGGAGGGGCCCACGGCGCGGCAAAAGCCCGCGTTCGAGGCGGCTCGGAAGGCGGGCCTGGAACTGCGCGCGCATGCGGGCGAGCACGGCACGGCGCGCGACGTGTGGGAGGCCATCGACGTGCTCGGGGCGACGTCGATCAACCACGGGGTCCGCGCGGTGGACGACCCCGCGCTGCTGCGCGCGCTGGCGGCGCGGAACATTCCGCTCCACGTTTGCCCCACGTCGAACGTGATGCTCGGCGTGGCACCGTCGTACGCGGAGCACCCGCTGCGAACGCTCCTGGACGCGGGAGTGCCCGTCACGGTGAACACAGACGACCCGCTCGTCCTCGGGACGGACGTCCGCAGTGAGTACGGGCGTCTCCAGCGCGAGATGGGCCTCGGCGACGACGAGGTGCGGAGGCTTCTCCAGACGTGCGCGCGGCTTGCGGCTGGGGGCGGATAGGGGCCGATACGCCTGCCCGAATTCCACATCCAAAATCCGACATCCCAACGAAATCCCGAATCCCAACACTGCCGCGGACCCGTGTCAGGATGTGGGATTTCGTTGGGATGTGGGATTCAGGATGTGGATTTCGGCCCGGGACCCTACCGCCGCGCGGCCACGGGGGCGCGCCGGGCGCCGCCCTTCGACTTCCTCGCTGTCCGCTTGGCGGGCTCCGTGGCTCCCTTCGTGGCCTCGCCGCCCGCGGGCTTCCTCCCCGCATCCTCGTCCATGATCGCCACACGCGCCGCCGCAAGGCGCGCCACGGGCACGCGGAACGGCGAGCAGGAGACGTAGTTCATCCCCACCCGATGGCAGAAGTAGACCGATTCGGGGTCGCCGCCGTGCTCGCCGCAGATCCCGATCTTCAGGTTCGGCTTCGTCGCGCGGCCGCGCTGGACCGAGATCCGGATCAGCTCCCCAATCCCGTCCACGTCCAGCGACTGGAACACGTCCTTGTCGTAGATCTGCAGCCCGATGTACGCCGCCATGTACTTCCCGCTGTCGTCCCGCGAGAAGCCGCACCCCATCTGCGTCAGGTCGTTCGTCCCGAAGCTGAAGAAGTCAGCCTCCTCCGCGATCCGGTCCGACGTCACCGCAGCCCTCGGGACCTCGATCATCGTCCCGACCGTGTACTTGAGCTTCCGCCCCGACTTCGCGATGACCTCCTCCGCGACGTCGACGACGATCTTCTTCTGGTTCGCCAGCTCCTTCACGTTCCCCACCAGCGGGATCATCACCTCGGGCTCGATCGTCTTCCCCTCGGCCGCCAGCTCGCACGCCGCCTCGAAGATCGCCCTCGCCTGCATCTCCGTGATCTCGGGGTACGTGATCCCCAGCCTGCATCCCCGGTGCCCCAGCATCGGGTTGAACTCGTGCAGCTCGTTCACGCGGGCCAGGATCTTCTCCTTGCCCTCGATCGTCGCCGGGTCGCTCCCCTTGTGCTTGAGGATCGCGATCTCCACCATCAAGTCCTCTCGCTTCGGGAGGAACTCGTGGAGCGGCGGGTCGAGCGTCCGGATCGTCACCGGCTTCCCGATCATCGTCCGGAACAGCCCCTTGAAGTCCACCTTCTGGAACGGCAGCAGCGCCGCCAGCGCCGCGCGCCGCTTCTCCGTCGTGTCCGCCATGATCATCTCGACGACGATCGGGAGGCGCTCCTCCGCGAAGAACATGTGCTCCGTGCGGCAGAGGCCGATCCCCTCCGCGCCGAACGAGATCGCCGCCTCCGCGTCGCGCGGGATGTCCGCGTTCGCCCTCACCTTCAGGCGGCGGTACTTGTCCGCCCACGAAAGCAGCGTGGCGAAGTCCTGGTACGGCGTCGACTGCTCCGGCTTCAACTCCCCGCGCAGGACCTGCACCACCTCGCTCGGCCTCGTCGGGACGTCCCCGAGCATGACCTCGCCGTTCGATCCGTCGATCGAGAGGGCGTCCCCCTCCCGGACGACCCGGTCCCCGACGCGGAAGAGCCGCGCCTCCTCGTCCACCTTGATCATGGAGCAGCCGACCACCGTCGGCTTCCCCATCTGCCTCCCGACGACCGTCGCGTGGCTCGTCGCCCCGCCGATCGCCGTCAGCACCCCCTTCGCCGCCGCCATCCCGTGGATGTCGTCGGGACAGGTCTCCCCGCGCACCAGGACCACCCGTTCGCCGCGGTTCGTCCACGCGACCGCGTCGTCCGCGTGGAAGACGACCTTCCCCGCCGCCGCGCCGGGGCTCGCGTTCAGCCCCTTCGCAATCACCGCGTGTTCCTTCCTCTTGACCACGTCGAAGATCGGGTGGAGGAGCTGCTCGAGCTGGTCCGGCGTCACCCGCATCACCGCCTCGCGCGGGGTGATCAATTTCTCCTTCACCATGTCGCAGGCGATCTTCACCGCCGCGTGCCCCGTGCGCTTGCCGTTGCGCGTCTGGAGCATGTACAGCGTGCCCTGCTGGATCGTGAACTCGAAGTCCTGTACGTCGCGGTAGTGCTTCTCCAACCGCGCCGTGATCTCGCGGAGCTGGTCATAGACCTTCGGCTGGTCGTCGCGAAGCTTCTCGATCGGCTTCGGCGTGCGGGTCCCCGCGACGACGTCCTCCCCCTGCGCGTTCGAGAGGTACTCGCCGTAGAACCGCTTCTCCCCCGTCGCGGGGCTGCGCGTGAAGCCGACGCCCGTGCCGCTGTCCTCTCCCATGTTCCCGAAGACCATCGCGACTACGCTGCACGCGGTCCCCAGGTGATCGGGGATCGAGTAGATCCGCCGGTACGTCTTCGCGCGCTCGTTGTTCCAGGACCTGAACACGGCGTCGCGCGCCTCCTTGAGCTGCAGGTACGGGTCCTGCGGAAAGTCCTTCCCCGCCTTCTCGTGGACCAGCTTCTTGAACTCCTCGACGACCGTCTTCCAGTTGGCCGTGGAGACCACCGTGTCGCTCTTCGCCCCCTTGGAGCTCTTGATCTCATCGAGCCTGCGCTCGAAGTCCTTCTTCTCGAGGTCGTACACGACGCTCGCGAACATCGAGATGAAGCGGCGGTAGCTGTCCCACGCGAACCGCTCGTTCCCCGCCATCTTCGCCAGACCGACGACGGTCTGGTCGTTCAGGCCCAGGTTGAGGATCGTGTCCATCATCCCGGGCATGCTGTCGCGCGCGCCCGAGCGGACCGAGACGAGGAGCGGCCGCTGGGGGTCGCCGAAATTCAGCCCGACGAGCTTCTCGATGCGCGCGAGGTGCTTCTTCGACTCCGCGTCGAGCCACTTCGGCGACTTCCCCTTGTTCTCGTAGAAGAGGCGGCAGACCTCCGTGCTGATCGTGAACCCCGGCGGGACCGGGATCCCCGCGTTCGTCATCTCGGCGAGGCCCGCGCCCTTGCCGCCGAGCAGGTCCTTCATCTTCCCGTGGCCGTCCGCCTTGCCGCCGCCGAAAAAGTAGATGTATCGCGTCATTTGGGTTCCTTGTTCTCCGTATCCTTCTTGCCCGTGACTTCCAGCTCGTCCTCGAAGGGCATGCCGAACAGCTCGGCGAAGCTGAACCACAGCTTCCACTTGCCCTCCTCCTGCTTCATCCGGAATTCCTTGGAGGCGTCCTCCTTGTGCGGATCTGCGAATACCGCGTAGGCCCACTGCTGATCCGGGGAGAACCGCACGCTGTAGAGGTAGTAGTCGATGAAGACCATCTCGAGGAGGGCGCCGACCTTGGTCCTCGACATGAACGTCGACCACTTCGAGAAGGTATACCGCTGCTTCGTCTCCGACGTCATCTCCTCGTAGGCCGCCTTGTAGTCCCCGTGCCACAAGTCGCGGCGGAAGTTCGTCAGGGTCTCCTCGGGCGTGACGCCGGGGAGCGGCGGCCGCGGGTTGGTGCCCCCGCTCCTGCAGCCGACGAGCGCCACGAGGGCGACGGCGAGCGCGAGCCTAGTCATGGGGCTCCTCCTGGGGGGCCTGCCCCTCCGGCTTCGGCTGGTCGCGCTTCTCGCGTCCCTCCTTGATCTTCTTCCTCCACTCTTCCTCTTCCTCGATCAGCCTGACCTCGAGGGAGTCGGGGAGCCCCATCCACTTCGCGCAACTGAAGTCGATCTTCCACTGGTCGCACTTCAGCTTCTCGTCGTACTCCGCGACGGTGTCGAGGATCTTGCGATACTGCGGGAACTTCGGGTGCTGGAGGAGGATCCAGCCCGTCTTGTGGTCCTTGGCGTAGCCGATCTCGGCGACGGGCCAATCGAGGACGAACCTCTTGAACAGCCCCCCGATGACGGGGTCGCCCTTGACCATGAGGCTGTATTCCCAGAGGTTGTAGCGCTTCTTGAACGTCTTCGAGTAGAAGTAGTACTGCTGGGCGATGCTCTCCTCGCGGACCTGCGCCTGGAAGTGGGCGTACATCTCCGTGGCGTCGCTCGTGCGCTCGTCGACGGTGCCCGACTTCGGCCCGAGAACGGCGCAACCAGCGAGGAGAAGGAGGGGGAGGGCTCGCAAGGGACGGCTCCAATCCCAGGGAAGGGGCAGATGATCGTTCCATGTTGGGCGGAAGTCAAGCATCGTGGCTCCTCCGAATCGACGGTCCCGGCGAAAGGGTGGAGTGCTCGAAGGGCCCCGCGAGTTCAAGGAGACGCCCCGAGTCTGCAGGATCCGGCTTGACGCGGCCCCGGGTCGACTTATAATCGCGTCCGTCTTCGTTTTTCGCACTTCGGCGACCTCCTCGCCGCCTCCTCACCAAGGAGCCGAGCCGAACATGAACGAGCGCAAGCCTCTCGGGAAGATCCTGGAGGAGATGAAGATCGTCACCTCCCGCCAGGTGAAAGAGGCGCTCGCCTTCCAGCGCGAGAACCCCGGCAAGAAGCTCGGGGAGATCCTGATCGAGAAGGGGATCGCGACAACGACGCAGGTCACCGAGGCGCTCGCGAAGCAGTTCGACATGCCCTTCGTCGACCTGAAGGCCCTGGAGGTCCCCGCGGAGGCCGTCTCGGCCGTCTCGCGGCAGGTCGCCGAGGAGTACAAGATCATCCCGATCAAGAAGGCCGGCCGCGCCCTCACCGTGGCGATGGCCGACCCGCTCGACTTCTTCACGCTCGACAACCTCCGCTTCATCCTCAACATGGAGGTGGAGTGCGTCCTCGCGACCAAGGAGGACCTCACGGAGGCCTTCGAGCGCTGCTACAGCAGCAAGGGGCACGACGACCTCGCGAAGGTGATCGAAGAGACCACGATGTCGGATGTGCAGGTCCGCGGCGCGGTCGAGGGCGGGGAGACGCCGGAGGACGACGACGCGCCCGTGATCCGCCTCGTGACCCTCATCATCTCCGAGGCCGTGAAGCAGCGGGCGAGCGACATCCACATCGAGCCGATGGAGAAGAAGCTCCGCATCCGATACCGGATCGACGGGCAGTGCAAGGAGATGGACTCGCCGCCGAAGCGCCTGCAGGGGTCGATCCTCTCGCGCGTGAAGATCATGGCGACGATGGACATCGCGGAGAAGAGGAAGCCGCAGGACGGCCGCATCAAGATCAACGTCCTGGGCAAGGAGCTCGACCTTCGCGTCAGCGCCCTCCCCGCCTCGCACGGCGAGTCGATCGTCATGCGAATCCTGGACAAGCAGGCGAGCCTCGTCGGCCTCGAGGAGCTGGGGTTCCACCCCGACGACTACAAGCGGTTCAAGGCGATCATCAAGAAGCCGAACGGGATCTTTCTCGTCACGGGCCCCACGGGGTCCGGAAAGACGACGACGCTCTACGCGGCCTTGAAGGAGCTGAACCGCCCCGACGTGAAGATCATCACGGCGGAGAACCCGGTGGAGTACAACCTCGCGGGGATCAACCAGTGCGAGGTCAAGGCGGGCATCGGCCGCACGTTCGCGCGGATCCTGCGCGCCATGCTGCGTCAGGCGCCGAACATCATCCTCGTCGGGGAGATCCGCGACCAGGAGACGGCGGAGATCGCGACCCAGGCGGCCCTCACGGGGCACCTCGTGTTCAGCACGCTCCACACGAACGACGCCCCGAGCGCGATCACGCGCCTCATCGACATGGGCGTGAAGCCATTCCTCGTCGCGTCGTCGGTGCAGGCGGTCATGGGCCAGCGGCTCGTCCGAATCCTCTGCCCCAACTGCAAGGAGCCGCACGAGCCCGATCCGGTGGACCTCAGGATCGTCGGACTGAAGCCCGAGGACTGCGAGGGGAAGAACGTCTGCAAGCCCGTCGGCTGCGACGACTGCAAGGCGAAGGGGTACCGGGGCAGGAAGGGCGTGTTCGAGCTGATGGAAATGAACACGACGATCCGCGACATGGCGTTCCGGAAGGAGCCCTCCAACAAGATGCGGGACGCGGCGCGCCTGAACGGGATGGTGACGCTCCTCGAGGACGGCGTGCGCAAGATCCTCGACGGGTTTACGACGGTCGAAGAGATCATGAACATCGCCAAGCGAGAGGACATCACGTACTAGCCGGAGGTCGAGCGTGGAACTGTCCAGACTGCTCAATCTGGTCGTGGAGAAGAAGGCATCCGACCTGCACCTCACGGTGGGTCTGCCCCCCACGATCCGCCTGCACGGTCGGCTGCGGTCGCTCAACCTTCCGCCGCTCACGCCGGACGACACGGTCGCCTTCATGAAGGCGATCACGAGCGAGCGCTGCCAGCAGGAGCTGAAGGAGAAGGGCGGCGCCGACTTCGGGTTCGCGTTCGAGAAGAAGGCGCGGTTCCGCGTCGCGGTCTACATGCAGAAGGGGTGCTGCGGGATCGCACTCCGGTTGATCCCGAGCAAGCTCCTGAGCATGGAGGAGATCGGGCTCCCGCCCACGGTGAAGAACCTGCTGTTCAAGCCGAGAGGGCTGATCCTGGTGACCGGGCCGACGGGGTCGGGGAAGACGACGACGCTGGCGACGATGATCGATTTCGTCAACACGGAGTCGGACTGCCACATCATCACGGTCGAGGACCCGATCGAGTACTACCACGAGCACAAGAAGTCGATCATCACGCAGCGCGAGATCGGCGTGGACGTCGGGACGTTCTCGGAGGCGATCCGCCGCGGCCTGCGTATGGACCCGGACGTTGTGCTGGTCGGGGAAATGCGCGACCTGGACACGATCCAGACGGCGATCACGGCGGCCGAGACGGGGCACCTCGTGTTCGGGACCCTCCACACGACGGGGGCCGCGCGCACGATCAACAGGATCATCGATGCGTTCCCTCAGGAGCAGCAGGAGCAGATCCGCGCACAGCTCTCGACGTCGGTCGTCGCGGTGATCTCGCAAATGCTGATGCCGCGTGCGGACCAGCCGGGCGTGATCGCGGCGTTCGAGATCATGCTGATGACCCCCGCGATCGAGCACCTGATCCGCGAAAATCAGACGCACAAGATCATCAGCGCGATCCAGACGGGGGCGAAACAGGGGATGTTCCTGCTCGACGACTATCTCTTCAACCTGTTCATCCAGAAGAAGATCACGTACCAGGACATGATGAGCGCGGCGCAGCAGCCGGCCGACCTGCAGCAGAAGGTCATGGAGTACAGCCAGGCGCAGCAGGGCCCGCAGAAGTAGCTACCGGACGGGACGGAACGACTCGACCACCGCCCTCAGGTCCGGCGCCCCCCGGCGGACCGCGCCCCTGCCCCCGGTCGACTGGATCCGCACCCTCATGTCCCCCACGTCGCCGAGGTACCACTCGTCGCTCGACTCACCGAGGTCGATGCGCACGTTCCACCAGAAGCACCCCTGAATCTCGGTCTTCTCGTCGATGATCCCGGCCCCCGCGCGACGGAATTGCTCCCGCTCCTCCCCGACGACCCTGTCCAGGGGCCCATCTTCCGGGACGGGCATCGTCTCGATCGTGATGTCCATCCCGGCTCCGTCCAGCACCGTGCCGGCGTCCGGCGGGGTCGTGACCTTGTATCCCGGAGGGACGGTGACGCTCCACCCCTCGGGTGAGATGTACTCGCTCGCCTTCGGCACCTCGACCGGGCGCAGGTAGGCTCGATACGTCGCCAGCCCCACTCCCCCCAGGCACGCGATCGCCATCCCCCACGCCGCGGCGCGGAGCGCCAGCGGCCCCCCGTCCGTGGAGATCGGCGCGCGGAACGGCAGCACGGCCGCGAGGAGGGCTCCCCCGACCACCGCGGCGACGATCGACAGGCTGCCCATCCCGGAGGGCCAGATCATGATCGCGAAGATGACCATCATCGGCGCGGAGCTGATCAGCAGCCCCCTCCGGAACGGCCATGGCAGCGCGCGCCGCAGGAACCCCATCGCGAGCGTGCACCCGGTCAGGCCGAGCATCGCGTTGACGGGTCCCGCGCCGACGCCCCAATGCAGCCGATGGGCCAGGTACGCTGCGCCGAGCGACGGGGCGAACCACATCGCGAGGAACGCCCCCCGCCCGTAGAGCCGCTCGACGAGCGCTCCGAGCGAGAGGACGCCGATCACGGTGAGCACGAGCCAGAGCGTCCCCCAGCTTGCAAGCTCCATCTCCTTCGCAACGGGGTAGAGGAGCGTATTCGCAAGGACGAGGTCCCACCTCCAGACCCCCTCGAGGAGCCTGTCGAGGCGGATCTTCTTGAGCGGGTCGACGTATCTCTGCACGAGGATGAGGCCGCCGATCGTCGCGACGACCGCCCACGTCGCCCACGGCCTCGCGGCGCGGTACGCCCGCGCGAGGTTCACCTGCTGGTCGACGATGGCCCTCAGGTCCGGCGGGCTCTCCCCCGCCAGGGCGGCCTTGGCGGCCCTCTCGAGCGTCTTGGCCACGCCCGTCATCGGCTTGAGGGCGCCCAGGTTCCCCGTGACGGTCCCCTCGGCGAGGTCGAGCACGGTGGCCCGGAGGATCGGCTCGGTCCCCTCCCTCGGCGGCGTGGCGTCGAGGGCGGCGAGGTCGGGCTCCTGGCCCGCGGATCGCAGCAGGACGAGCATCCCGAACCCGCGCGAGGCTGGCTGGGCGGGCTTGAACCTCGACGCGAGCGACTCCATGGCGCGCCGCGCGCCGACGGCATCGCGGGGCATGGGCGTGATCATGACCCAGAACGGGTCGTCGGCGATCTCCCCCTCGAAGAGGATCTCGTCCCCGACGGGGGCATGCGGCCTGAGGCCGCGCTCCTCGAGGAGTCGCGGGACGGCGTGGGCGATCAACTCGGTCGGGGGGATCATCCGCCCGACTGGACCTTCCGGTCCGCGGCCTCGGCCTCGGCGGCCATCCGCTTCCTCATCTCGACAAGGCGCGTTCGGATGGCCTCGTCGGACTGGGCGAGGATCTGGAGGGCGAAGATCGCGGCGTTCTTCGCGCCCGCGGGCCCGATGGCCATCGTGGCGACGGGGACGCCGCCAGGCATCTGCACGGTGGCCAGGAGGGCGTCCAGGCCGTTCAAGGCGGACCCGCCGAGGGGCACGCCGATGACGGGCAGCGTGGTATTCGCGGCGACGGCCCCTGCGAGGTGCGCGGCGGCGCCGGCCCCCGCGATGATGACCTTGAACCCGTTCGCCTCGGCGGACCGCGCGAACTCAGCCACGGCGTCGGGCGTGCGGTGGGCGGAGAGGACGCGTACCTCGTGCATCACGCCGTTCTCCGCCAGTACCTCGGCCGCCTTCTTCATCGCGTCCAGGTCCGACGCGCTGCCCATCAGAACTGCGACCTTGCCGGCCATCGCGCTTCCTCCTTCCGTGAGGGCGATTCTACAGGAAGTGCCGGACACCGGCGAGCTTCCGACTCAAGGCATCCCCCAGGAGCGGCCGATAATGCTGATGAGGGGCGGGAATGGGGGCGCCCGCGAAGCGGGCCGGTCCGCCCGAATCTCGTCCGAATCCAGGGGGCACCCACCATGCGTATCGCCGTGGCACTGGCGGGCGTCATCTCCGCGGCCCTGCTCGCAGGCTGCTGGAGCGACGACGGGGCAAAGGACAAGCGCGACTGCAAGGACTGCGACTCCGCGCTGGCCGACGCCCGCGAAATGACCGAGCAGGACGGCCTCGACGGCCCCCTCGCCCCACGCGTGCGGGACGCCTACCGGGACCTCCGCCAGGAGACCTCCTCCCTGTGCGGCCAGGACGACCAGGTCGACCTCTCCCCCGACGGGAAGTGGCTCGCCTTCGCCTCCACCGAACTCTCCAAGGCGACCGACATCTTCCTCAAGCCTGCCTCCGCCCCCAGCCTCATCCAGAAGACCTTCAACGCGACCCAGGAGCAGTTCCCCCGCTTCTCCCCCGACGGGAAGTCGATCGCCTTCTGCTCCGACCGCGGCGGCGCGTGGGACATCTTCGTCATGGACGTCTCCGTGAACGGCGCCGTGCGCCAGGTCACGAACGGGCCGTGCGACGACATCGCCCCGACCTGGTCGCCCGACGGAAAGCGGATCGCCTACAGCGCGCGCAGCGCCGAGGGGGACTGGGAGATCTGGATCGCCAACCTCGAGAACGCACAGCTCACCCGCCTCGGCCCGGGGCTCTTCCCCCGCTGGTCGCCGAAGGCCGACAAGATCGCCTTCCAGCGCCCCCGGCAGAACTCCGGCTCGTGGTACGGCATCTACGTCGTCGACCCGAGCGGAAACAACGTCATGGAGCTGGTCGCCTCCCCCGAGTGGGCGGCGATCGACCCCGTCTGGAGCCCCGACGGCGAGTGGATCGCCTTCGCGTCCGTCCACAAGAGCCCGACGGCCCGCGCGGAGGGGCGCACGATGAGCGGCGACGACATCTGGATCGTCCGCGCCGACGGGACATCGATGATGCAGGTGACCGTGGAAGACGCCCCGGAGTGGAACCCCTGCTGGGGCGCCGACGGGCGGATCTACTATACGGCCGTTCGTGGCGGAAAACAGAACATCTGGAGCATCTCGCCACAGATCCCCGGCGCCGCGCCCGCGACTCCGAAGTAGGGGCGACGCGCCGCTCGAGAGGGAGGGAATCCATGCGCCGGTGCGCGCTCCTGCTCATCCCGGTCCTTGCCGGGTGCAGCTTCCATTCGTCGAAGTACATGAAGTACCCCGAGAACCCCTACCCCCACGTGCGGGCGATCGCCGTGGCGCCGTTCCTCTCCGAGGGGAAGGGCGACGGGCTCGAGGCCGCCGAGGTCTTCGCGAACGAGCTGGCCCAGGTCCCGGGGATCCGCGTGATCCGCCCGGGCCACGTGAAGGACGCCGTGCTCAAGGACGCCTCCCAGATCGCGAACGTCCAGGAGGCCCTCGCCGTGGCCAGGAAGCTCGGCGCCGACGCGATCATCGTGGGGTGCGTCACCGACTACGACCCGTACCCGCCGCCGCGCGCGGGGATCGCCATCCAGATGTTCGCCGAGAACCCCACCGCGGAGAACCCGGGCGGCGACCCGACCTCCGAGGTCCTGTCCGGCCGCCCGCTCGCCGTGGCGCCGGGCGAGCAGCGCTTCCTCGTGATCTCCTTCGAGCGCGTCTTCGACGCCCACCAGGCGGCGACCCGGGACGAGCTGAGGGACTACGCGGAGTCCTTCACCCCCGAGGACCGCGGCTTCCAGGGCGAGGGGTACTTCCTCGGCGTCTACGAGCGGTACCTGCACTTCTGCGCAAACGTCATGATCCGCGAGATCCTCGCCTCGTCCGAATCGGCGTTCGTCGCCTCGAAATAGGACTCGATGAACATCCTCGAGCACACGGCGCAGTTCCTCGAGCGCCTCAGGGTCCAGCGGAACGTCTCCCGGCACACGCTCCGCGCGTACCAGGGCGACCTCGTGCGCTTCGCGGAGTTCGCGACGGCGCAGAGCGTCGAGGACCCCGCGAAGGTGAACCCGCTCCTTCTCCGCCGCTACCTGGGCAAGCTCAGGGACGCGGGGTACGAGCGGACCACGATCGCGCGGCGGATGGCGGCCGTGCGGAGCTTCTACCGCCAGCTCGTGCGCGAAGGGGTGCTCGCCACGAACCCTGCCACCGTCCTGCGCAACCCGCGGATCAAACGCAAGCTCCCCTCGTGCCTCACGGAGGACGAGGTCCGCGGCATCCTCGCCGCGCCCGAGGGCGCCGGGGTCGCCGCGCGCCGCGACCGCTCGATCCTCGAGGTCCTCTACAGCACGGGCATGCGGGTGAGCGAGCTCGTCGGGCTGGACCTCTCCGACCTCCGCCTCTCCGAGGGGTTCGTCCAGGTGAAGGGGAAGGGCGCGAAGGAGCGGCTGTCGCTTCTCGGGAAGCCGGCCGTCGAGACCCTCTCGGCGTACCTGATGGCGAGGTGCCTGGTCCCCGACGCGTCTCGGGGGGACGCGCCGGTCTTCGTGAACCGGTCGGGCCGACGCCTCACCGACCGCACCGTGCGGCGGATCCTGGGGAAGTACATCCGCCGGGTCGGCCTCGCGAAGCGCGTCACGCCGCACACGCTGCGCCACAGCTTCGCGACGCACCTGCTCGACCGCGGCGCGGACCTGCGCTCGGTGCAGGAGCTGCTGGGGCACGAGAACATCGCCACGACGCAGATCTACACGCACCTGACGACGCAGCGGATGCGAGAGGTGTACGACAAGACGCACCCGAGGGCGTAGGGCCGCGTTGGGGCGAAGTCCACGGGGTGACTGCCAATCCCCTTCCCCTTCCCGTTCCCCTTCCCTTTCCCAGAGGCTGGAGAGGCTCTGGGAAGGGGAATGGGAAAGGGAATGGGAACGGTAGGTGGCCCTGGAGGGGCAGAAGCCGCCCTCCCACCGTCACGCGATCGGGAACAGGATCCGAAACGTTGATCCCCTCCCCTTCGCGCTCTCCACGTCGATCCCTCCCCCATGCCTCTGAACCAACGTATAGACGGTCGAGAGGCCAAGCCCCGTTCCTCGGCCCAGCCCCTTCGTCGTGAAGAACGGCTCAAAGATGCGTGGGAGGGTCTCGGGGGCGATGCCGTCCCCGTTGTCGGCGACCGATAGCTCCACGTATGGCCCCGGCGGCGCGGCCAGGTGCCTCGGCGTCGTGCCATGGGTGATCTCCGTAGCGCGGCTCCGGAGAACGATGCGCCCCCTCCCCGCGTCGCGCGCCGTGGCAACCAGGTTCACGACGACCTGCTCGATCTGCCTCCGGTCCCCCAGCAGCTCGCCCGCGCCGGGCGCCAGGTCGAGCTCCAGCGTGGTCCCCTCCCCGGCGACCTGGCGCAGCAGCGGTTCCGCGCTGCGCAGCAGCTCGTTCACCTCGATCGGGGCGAGGCAGGGCAGCCCTCCGCCTCCCACGAGGTGAAGCTGGCGCGCCAGCGCGAAGACGCTCTCGCAGGCCCGCAGGATGTGCCCGAGGTCCTCCCGTTCGGGACGTCCCGCGGGCATGTCTGCCAGCGCCGCCTCGGCGAAGCCCCGGATGGCGAAAACGAAGTTGTTCACGTCGTGCACGAGGCCGCTTGCCAGGCGCGCGACCGCCTCCATCGTCTCCGCGCGCCGGGCCACCTCCTCGGCGGACTTCCGTACCGAGACGTCCTGGACGATCCCGACGAACCGACGTCCGCCGCTCCCCTCGAGCTCGGTGACGCGCAGGGCGATGGGGAAGGCCGTCCCATCCTTGCGGACCGCGGACGCCTCGCGCTCCGTCCCGAGGACGCTGCACGGACCGCCGGCGACGAGCGCCTTCACGTACCCCGCGTGCCCCTCCCGGTGGGGGGGCGACATGAGGAGGCCGACGTCGCGTCCCAGCACCTCCTGGCGCGCGTATCCGAACAGGCGCTCGGCCGCGCGATTGAAGAGGACGATGCGGTCCTCGTCGTCGATGACGATGATCCCGTCGGCGGTGGAGTCGAGGACGGCCGTCTCGTTCTGCCTGACCTTGCGGTCCAAACGACACCTCGACGCGGCTAAGTAGCGTCCACTAAGTTTCCCGGGATACACCAACCAGCTCGACTTGGAGTCGCGCGCGTAAGCGCGCGGTGGATCACGCCCGTAAGGGCGTGCGACCGCAGGATCACGCCCTTACGG
>Ga0080064_1002185_pt1 | contig 34607 bp, 30 predicted proteins | sample Subgrocontami54m_FD_69260 | JGI IMG/M metagenome (GOLD analysis project Ga0080064, IMG submission 69260) | Subsurface groundwater microbial communities from S. Glens Falls, New York, USA - GMW46 contaminated, 5.4 m (SPADES assembly) (version 2) ...
GGGTAACAATCATGTGTGTGTGTGGAGTGTCGGTGCATTGTGGCCTAGTCGCCCAATTTCTTCGTCGCAAAGGGTTATCAATCCAATGGTTGCGGAAAGGAACCACGACTATACCGACTAGTGTAGGGTCAACTTTGTTTTTTGGGGTTCACTGCAGTTCACGACCGACGATTCTCGAACGAAACTGAACCATCTGTACCCAAAAAATCAAAGTTGACCCTACACTAGGCCAAGTGGCACAGTCAGGTGCGTAGTCGCTTGGCACCCGCAACCGCTCGTTTTTGAACCATGCCTCCAGTGGCCCCTTTTTGTTGTCGCAAAGGCTTATAAATCTGATGGTTGCGGAAAAGCACCACGACTGTACCGACTAGGCCAAGTGGCCCAGTCAAGTACACTGTCGCTTGCCACCCGCATCCGCGCATTATTGAACCATGCCATTATGGCACAGCGGCAGACTGCGTTTCCAGACGGATCACCCCAAGGGCGCTAAGCTGCACACGACGAGCGACCGTGCGGCGACTCGGTAAGATAAGGAAGCATGGCTTGCCGTTTCGCGCTCGCAGAGAAGCGCCACGATATGGATCGTTCGCCGCGAGCGCGAAACGGCAAGCGGCCCATGGAAATCGACGATGCTCCAACGCCTGTGCGTTTTCTGCGGTTCGCGCGTCGGCGCCAATCCGCAATACGCGGCAAGCGCCCGGCAATTGGGTGAGGCGCTCGCTCGCCGCGGCATCGGCCTGGTCTACGGCGCCGGCCATATCGGCCTCATGGGCGTCTTGGCCGATGCTGTTCTAGAAGCCGGCGGCGCGGCGATCGGCGTCATTCCGCAAGCCCTCGTCGATCGCGAACTGGCCCATCAGGGACTGACCAAGCTGCACGTCGTCCCCAGCATGCACGAGCGCAAGGCGCTGATGGCGGCGCTGTCCGATGCGTTCCTCGCCCTGCCCGGCGCTTATGGCACCGCGGATGAAACGTTTGAAATGCTCACGTGGAACCAGCTCAAGATTCACGCCAAGCCGGTAGGGCTGCTCAATGTCACTGGATTCTTCGATTCGTTGTTGGCGTGGATCGACCGCTGCATTGCGGATGATCTGCTCAAGCCGCGCCATCGCGAGTTTCTGCTCGTCGATGATGAGGTGAACGGCATTTTGGATGCGCTGACGGAAAAGGCGAGCGGCGATGGCCGCACGCCTTGAAAAACCTGCGTCCGACCCCCAGGATTCGCGGCGCTCATCCTGGGGCTTGGCCGATTACTTTCTCAATTCCACGTCGAATATTGCTTTGCCGCGCTGCACTTCGAATGTTAGCCCCGACGTCGCCTCGGCGCGAAAGCGCTCGGGAATGTCCAAGGCCGGCGGAATCTGCGCCCCAGGCACCCGATCGATGACAATCGTATATTTGCCTGGCGGAATCGGCGTCTTGAAGCTGTAGCTGCCGTCGGCGGTGATCGACGCGCTGAAGCGCTGACTGGCGCCGACCAACGTGATGAACCCCGGCGGCGCGGGCTTGCCGTTATACGTCACTTTCCCGGAAACTTGTCCGGCGTTCGGATCGACAACAGCGGCCGACATCTTCTCTTCCTTCTTGGATCCGGCTTTCTTTTCCTCTTTCTTCGCGCCGGCAGCCGGCGCGCCCATGCTCTTATCGCGGATTTCGCCGAGCACGGTGCGCAATTCAAAAGCGCGATCGCTGTAGCGCGGCATGCCCTCGGCCTTGGCAATCGCCTGGTCGATCTTCTTTTGCAAGTCCGGCGTGAGGAACGGTTTGACCGACAACAGGCCGCCTTGATAAACGCGATAGCAGCCGGCGTAGTCGCCGTATTTGTTGAACAGGTCGGCGCCGGTGTTGATCACTTCGCGCAGCGCATCGGCCAAGGCCTGAGCGTCGTGCTTTTCGGCCACCGGTTTTTTGTCCTGAGCCGGGGCGCCAAGCACGAAGACCAAGGTTGCCAGTGTCGCCAGACCGGGCAGGAATCGCAGGGTGCGCATGAATGCCTCGCTTTGCCAAACTTCGTAATCTGTGCCGCTTCGGTTGTTTGCTACAGCGTGATGATAGAAGAGCGCGTCGGCCAAGCCAAGGAGTTTTTCCTGATCTTGCAGCGATTGCCCAGCTTCGGATACAAACGGTCCGTAAGCCCACGGACAGCGGTCCGTGTGTCGTCCGGCCGTCGCCACGGAGGGTTTCTTGGCCGATTCTTCCACATCGCTGTTGCTCGCTGGTTCGGCACGCGCCCTGACTGCCGCCCCGCGCCGTAAACCGCGCCGCAGCAAGGTGGAACAACAAGTGCTCGACGGCCTGCACGCCTGGCGCGCCGCCGACCACCTGGGCGATTGTCCCGTGCCGGCATTGTTTCGCGGCATCAAGGCCGTTGCGCCGCGGCTCACGATCGGCCAGTTCCACGACGCCTTGCGATCGCTGCATGCGCATCACGCCATCTACTTGCATCCGTGGACCGGACCGCTGTACGAATTGCCTGAGCCGGCGCTGGCGCTGCTCGCCGGCCACGAGATCGCGTATTACGCCAGTTTGCGCGAAACAGGGCTTGCCGCATAGCGCTGGCAGGGAGCGACGTGTGCGCTAAACGCAAGCACAGGTCGATGTTCATTGAAATGGATCGAGGATCATCCCATGACTATGACCACCACCACCGCCGACATCACGCAAATTGATCGCACCCTCGCAACGTTGCGCCACGCCGGCAATCCGTTTCGCAACTACTTCGCGCGCAATCCGGACGACGATGTCTGCGCCCGCTTCCACGTACCGGAGCTGTTTGCGAAGGAGCGGTCCCAACTGCTGGGCGTCGTCGATCTCTATCGCCAAACGCCCGGCACGCACTCCGAGATGGTGCCGGTCCTGGGCAACAAAGGCGCCGGCAAGACGCATTTGCTGCACTCGATCAAGCACGGCCAGGATGGCGCCTGGCAACTGCTCGTGACGCCGGGAACGTACCAGAAGGACACCGCTTTCCTCGAATACCTGCTGTTCCAGACGATCGACACGCTGCTGGGCGGCGGCCGACAGAAGGGCAAGCGCCCGCTCGAATGCGTCAGCGAAGAATTGACGCGCCGCTTGTTCCATCAGGCCCTGGGCGCTTCCAATCGCGACGAGCAACTGGATCTCTTCCCCGCGCCGGGTCTGATTCGCTGGACGCGCAAACTCGGCCTGGGCAGCGCGCAGGCCCAGGAACGCACCCAATGGCTCATCGACCAGCTCGCCCGGCCGGCGTCGCTCGGCGCCGGCTTCGCCCATTTGCGCCGCCTGTGTGCCGAGAGCACGCTCGCCCCCGACAAGGCCTGCGAACTGATCGCCCGTTTCGTCGATCGCACCGAGCCGCACAACACCGCCGGCCTATTGCGCCGCCACATCTACCACGGCCTGACGCGGGCCGCGCTGGCCGGCGATGAAAGCGACCTGGCGAACTTCCTCACCTACGGTTTCGCCGAGCTGGACGTGAAGGTGCAGCCGAGTCGGCAAGATTTGGTGCTGGCGCTTTTCAAGGTGCTGATGGAAGTGTTCCAGAGCTTGCGCATTCCGGTGGTCGTCGCCTTCGATCAGCTCGAAGACTTGTTGCTCGCGCGCCGCAACGACGACGGCCATCGCACGGCCGAGGCGTTCTTCGCCGGCATCGTCCAGGTGATGCATCAGATCGACGGCGTCTGCTTCCTGGTCTTCGCCGAGCGCGGCTTGTGGAACCGCTTTGTGCCGTCGCTCGACGGTTACATCCAGGATCGCCTGAATAATCCGATCCACGTACCGGGCCACGGCACCATCAAGGCGCTGCGCTTGGAAGCGCCGCCGGTCGAGTTGGTGCGCAAAGTGGTCGAAGCCCGCATGCGCTCGGCCCTGCCGCAGATGGATGACGCCGACTTGTCGAGCATCCATCCGTTCACCGACGAGCAAATAACGCGCATCGCCCAGACCGAGCCGACGTTGCGCGACATGCTGCAGCAGTATCGCCAGTTGTTCGATCACATGGTTTACGGCGAAGTGCAGAAGACGGCGTATGACATGGAACCGACGAACGCGCCGTCCTCGCGCATCAGCCAGGCGCTGGCGGAGGGCACGCCGCACATCAAGTCACTCGTCGTCGTCGAAACGCCGGCGGGCCGAGTTGACCCGATGACCGCGCAGGTGACCACGCACATGTCGCGGACCAAGCCCGACCAGGGCCAGACGGCGCACCTGCTGGAAGCGTGGGATCAGCAACTGCAAGCGGCTCGGCAACAACTCGAACCGGAAGGCGCTCTCACCGGCGCGGCCCGCGAACTTCAAGCGGCGCTGGGCACGTTCTTGCAAACCTGTCACGAGCACGGCGTCAAGGTCGGCCCGTGGCGCTTGCAGCATGTCGTGCCCGAATTCACCTTCAGCGAACATCCGACGTACGGCGTCATCACCATCGCGCATTGGGTTTGCAAAGATGGCCAGCCGTGGAAAGTCGGCATCGGCCTGTTCATGGGCCGCGGCGCCGGCAAGCCGCGCGACTTGGAAACGAAGCTGGCGGTGCTCGGCGCGACGCCACCGGTCGTCGATCATTTGATTCTCTTGCGACCAGACGACGATTTGGCCCTGACCGGCAAAAGCAAGACGCTGTGGCAAGACGCCGAGCGCCGCGGTCAGCATGCCCGTCTGGAGCCGATCGCGCTGGACGGCTTCACCGTGCTCTACAGCATCCCGCGCTGGCTGAGCGCCCTCACCGAATCGCTGCCCGCCGGCCAGGCGCTGCCCAACCTCGCCGATCTGATTCAGGACCGCTGCGAAAAGCTGCTCGAACAGGTGTGCATGCCGGTGCCGTAGCAGAGGAGTCAGTGGTCAGTAGTCAGTAGTCAGTGGTCAGTCGGACCACTGACCACTGACTACTGACTACTGACCACTCACAACTCACTCTTCATTACTTCACCTTTTTCAACTTCACCAACGAATTGCGCTCCTTGGCGGCGAACTCGGTCGGCCGGGCGTTGCCTTGGCCTTCCACGATGCAGATGGTCAGCATTTCCTTTTCGACGCGGTAAATGCCCAGCATCGCCTCGTCCTTGCCCTCCGGCTTGAGGTCGAGTTCCTTGGGCTTGGCGGCCGGGTTGATGGTGTAGGTCGCTTTCTTGTTGTCGCCGTCCTTGGTGAACTCGGCGTTGCCGTCGGCTTTGAATTCCAACGTGGCGCCGACGAAGTCTTCCTTGTTGCCTTGGGCGCTTTCGAAGCTCTCGATCTTCCAGACGCCTTTGAGCAATTCCTTGTCCTTCTTGACCGCCGCGTTATCGTCCTGACCGATCGCCAGGCCGACCGTGAGAAACACCAAGCTCGACAGTGCCAACAACGTCTTCATGGGAATACTCCTTGGACGGGAAAAAGAGCCGAACAACTTTTGCCGCACGACATGCTTCCCCTCTGTTATCGTGGTTCCGAAGCGCATCGTCAACGGTCGCCTATTCGCAGATCAAGCGCTGCCATTGGATACCGAGTCTTTTCGGTTTCGTTACGATGTTGAAGGTTTTTCATTGCCGTGGGCGCCGGAATCGTGTTTGATGGCATGACCTGTCAGATGCAAAAGCGAAGGAGCAGATGATGCGACTGCGTGCCCTGGGCGATTTCTTCCGCGATCTGCTGGCCGGCGAACCGGTGCCGCTGATCGTCCTCGGCGTGATCCTCGCGTTCGTAATCGTCGTGGGGTTGTGGGGCGTCAAAATCATCCGCGCCAAGCGGCGTCAAGACGAGGAACGCGAGCAGCGCCGGCGCAAGAGCGGGGCGAAGCCGCTGTGACAAGGATTTGCCGCTTGCGGCTTAGCGGAACCTTAAACCGCAAGCGGAGGATGCTGCGCGGGGAGCACAAACGATGTACCTTTCAGAAATCGAATCCAAGCCCGCGACCGGCCAGATCGGCGAACGCATCGCGCAGATGCGCAACGCCGGCGCGCCGATCCCGCAGATTTGGCACCTGTTCGCCTTCAAGCCGGAAATGACGCGGCACCTGGCAGCGTTTACGCAGGAGTTGATGCGCGGGCCGTCGCCCTTGCCGGCGGGATGGCGCGAGCTGATCGCGGCATTTACCTCGCGCCGCAATGATTGCCTGTTCTGAATCGGCTCGCACGCCGCGGGTGCCGCGGAGTTGCTGGGCGACCGCGAGCTGGTGCGCGCCGTGCTCGCCGACTGGCGGACGGCGCCGATTTCTGACCAAGAAAAAGCCCTGCTGTCGTTCGTGGACAACGTCAATCGCACGTCGATTCAAATTCGGCAAGAAGACATCGATGCACTCAAGAGCCACGGCTGGAGCGAGGAAGCGATTTACGATGCCGTCACGGTGTGTGCGCTGTTCAACTTCTACAACCGCTGGGTGGATGCCACGGGCGTGCCGGACATGCCCGCGGCCTACGAGTTGTCCGGCAAGCGCTTGGCCGAGCACGGGTATTTTCAAGGCGGCAAGATGGGGTAATTGCGTAACCGCCAAACGAGCCACAAACTGGACTGTAAGGCAGGGGGGGTGTGAGCGATTTGCACAGCAATTGCACAGAAACTCATAATGCGTTGACATCAATGACGTTACGTCGATGGGGAGGTTGCAATGAAATGGATATTGTTCACCGCGGCCAGTGCCATCTGCATGCTAGTGAGTTTCACGAGTGCCGGCGACAAATCCAAGCCGCTGCGCGTCTGCCTTGTCTCCGGCTCGCTGGAATACGATTCCGACGGATCGCTCACCAAATTCCAGAAACACTTTGAGAAGCATTACGTCGCCGAATGCTCGCGCGCGTTCATCAAGACCGAGAGCGATCTGCCCGGCCTGGACAATCTCGACACGTGCGACGTCGTGCTTTTGTTCACGCGCCGTCTGAAAATCACGGGCGAGCAATTGGAGCGCGTCAAGAAATACTGCACGTCCGGCAAACCAATCGTCGGCATCCGCACGGCCAGCCATGCCTTTCAGAATTGGCTCGATTTCGACAAGGAGGTGCTGGGCGGCAACTACAAGGGGCATTATAAGGATGGTCCGCTGTGCGAAGTAAGGCTGCCCGATGACCAATTCAAGCATCCGATTCTCAAGGGCGTGCAGGCGTTCAAGTCGGAAGGAAGCTTGTACAAGAACACGGGGTTGGCGAAAGATGTGCAGATTCTGCTCACCGGCTCGATTCCCGAACATGAGGAGCCGATCGCCTGGACGCGGAATTACAAGGGCGGCCGCATCTTCTACACGTCGCTGGGGCATCAGCAGGATTTCGACGATCCGAACTTCAACACACTGATCGCCAATGCGCTCTACTGGACCGCGCAGCGCGAACCGGTTGTGCGGAAAGCGCCGTAGGCAACGAGAGGAGCGTTTGGCTTGCCGTTTAGCGCGCCCAGCGAACCGCCGCGCCATTGGCGGTTGACTGGGCGCGCTAAACGGCAAGCCACAGGGCGTTGTTTGACGCAGCGAAAATACTCACTTCTCCGAACATTCCATTCCTGCGCTAAAGTCTCACGCTAGCGCCGCGCCGGCCGCAAATTGCCCCGCTTTCCGCACGCGCAGAATTTACTCGCCGCGCTTCATCGGCAAAGATTGTCCAGACCGTGCCGCGCATGCCGCGCCGCATGGGGTCGTTGCGTGGATCATGTCCGCACCAGGAGAAGAGAGATGAAGCTCAGCACCATCGCTTCCGCCGCCCTCGCCGTCGCCGCCCTGGCAGGTTTCGCGACGGACGCGCGGGCCTCGCACTGTGGGGCCTGCCGCCTGTCGAGTTGCTGCCCGGCGCCCGTGAAGTATCGCGTTTGCTATCAAACCGTCTACGAAGACCGCACGCGCGTTTGCTATCGCCCGGTCTACACCACGACCTTCAAAGAATGCCGCCGCGCGGTCTGCGAGAAGGTCTACGAACAATGCGAGCGCGAACATCGCTACACCGTTTGCCGGCCCGTGTGGGAAACATACGACGTGGTGAAAGAGTACACGGTCTGCCGGCCGGTATACCAGCAGTGCTTCCGCGAACAGCGCTACACCACGTATCGCACCGTCCAAGAGCAATACCAAGAGCCGGTGCGCTGGACGACCTATCGCACCGAGCTTCAGCACCACGTCAAGGAATGCAAGTACACAGTGCAGAAGCCGTGCTGGCAGGAATTCCAGGTGCCGGTGTATTGGACGACGCATCGCACCGAAATTCAGAAGCACGTGAAGGAATGCCGGTACACCGTGCAGAAGCCGTGCTGGCAGGAATACCAGGTGCCGGTGCGCTGGACGACGTGCCGCACCGAATATCAGAACCACGAGAAGCTGGTGCCGTACACGGTCTACCATCGCCAGACCGAACAATATCAAGTGCCGGTGCGCTGGACGACGTATCGCCCGGAATATCAGCAGCACGTCTGCGAAGTGCCGTGCGTGACCTACCGCACCGTGACCGAAGAACGCGAACGCATCTGCAAGACGGTGACCATGGAGAAGCAGTGCTACGAGAAGGAGATTCGCGTGAAGTGCGGCTCGTGGAAGACCGAATCGAAGTTCGTTCCGGGCGCGGTCGTGACCAAGTGCTATCGCACGCCGGGCTGCTGGACGTTCGATCCGTGCACGTGCCGCTCGCACTGGTGCCCCGGCGAAAAGGTTTCTTGCGAAGTGCAATGCCCCGGCCGCTGTGTGTGTGAAAAGGTGTGGTGCCCGCACGAAGAAGTGCGCACGGTCCACTGCTACCGCATGGTGCCCAAGGAAGAATGCCACGTGCAGAAGTACAACGTTTGCCGCGTGGTGCAGGAATGCTCGACGCGCAAGCACTGTTACCAAACGTGTCGCATGGTGCCGGAGGAACACTGCAAGATGGTGACCTGCGAGCGCTGCGTGGTCGTGCCGGAACAGAAGTGCCGCAAGGTGTGCTGGACGACGTGCCGGTCGGTTCCAGAAGAACACTGCAAGATGGTCGCTTGCAAGAAGTGCGTGATGGTCCCGCAGGAATGCGTGCAGCGGATTCCGTACACGACTTGCCGCGTGATCCCAGAACAGCACTGCAAGATGGTCACGCAGAAGAAGTGCATCATGGTCCCGCAGGAATGCGTGCAGCGGATTCCGTACACCACCTGCCGCGTGGTGCCGGAAGAGCACTGCAAGATGGTGACCAAGACGCGTTGCCACGTGGTGCCGGAAGAGAAGGTCTGCAAGATCCCGTACACGACCTGCCGCATGGTGCCTGAAACCAAAACCTGCGTGCAGAAGTGCCAAAAGTGCCGGATCGTGACCGAAGAGAAGTGCTGCAAGATCCCGTACACGGTCTGCAAGACGGTGACGAAGGAAATCGTCACGAGGGTGCCAGTCAAGACCTGCACAATGGAGCAATACTGCGAAACCTACAAGGTGTGCCGCCGCGTGCCCATGTGTGTCCCGATCGGCTGCGACGCCTCGATCTCATCGACGCCGCACGAAACGCTGTCGCCGCCGCGGACCAAGGACGGCACGAAAGAGTAACTGCGAGTCTCCTCTCCCCCCTTAGAGGCCCCGCCGAGCATCTCGGGCGGGGCCTTTTTGTTAGGGGTCAGTAGTCAGTGGTCAGTAGTCAGTAGTCAGTGGTCACGAGTCCCTGAAGCTACTAACAACTGACTACTGGCTACTGACTACTGGCTACTGACTATCATGCCGTACGAACTCGACCAACAACTCGACCGTGCCGCCGCGATCCTGCGGCCGGCCAAAAAGATTGCCGTCCTCACCGGCGCCGGCATATCGGCGGAGAGCGGGCTGGCGACGTTTCGCGGCAGCGGCGGCTTGTGGGAGGGACAGCGCGTCGAGGATGTCGCCACGCCGCGGGCCTTTCAGCGCGATCCAGGCCTCGTCTGGCGCTTCTACAACTTGCGCCGCGCCAACCTCGCCGCGGTGCTGCCCAATCCGGGGCATCGCGCTCTCGCAGAATTGGAGACACGTTTCAGCTACGACGACTTCACGCTCATCACCCAAAACGTCGATGGCCTGCACCATGCCGCCGACAGCATTCGCATCCTCGAAATCCACGGTTCGATCCGGCGCGTGCGCTGCACCGGATGCGAGCTGATCGAAGATCGCGGCGTCGAAGCCCTGCCCGAATTGCCGCGCTGTTACATGTGCGCTGCCCTGTTAAGGCCGGATGTGGTGTGGTTCGAAGAAATGTTGCCGCCGGATATTTGGAGGCAAGCCGAAGACGCCGCCCAGACGTGCGATTGCTTCCTCGTCGTCGGCACCAGCGCCGTAGTCTATCCCGCGGCTGGCTTGGTCGAAAGTGCCCGCATCAACGGCGCCCAGATCATCGAAGTGAATCTGACGTCGACGCCGGCCTCGCACGGGGCGGATGTGATGTTGCTCGGGCCCGCGGGAACGGTGTTGCCGGCGCTGGTGAAACGCATCGGCGGTTGATGCATCGATGTTCATCCGCGATCCGTTTAGCGCACACAGGATCCTGCGTGCGCTAAACGGGTCGGCGCGCGATGGATATGATTGGGGATAACGCAACGAGGACAAAATTCATGGCCACCATCCTCGACGGCAAAAAACTCGCGGAGACGATGCAGGCCGAGATCGCCGCCGTGGTGCAGGCGCTCGTCCAATCAACCGGCGTGCGGCCCGGCTTGGCAGCGGTGTTGGTCGGCGAAAATGACGCCAGCCAGAGATACGTCCGCAACAAACGCAAAGCTTGCGAAAAAGCCGGCATCGCAAGTTGGTTGCACGAGCTTCCCGCCTCCACGTCGCAGGCTCAACTGCTTGGTCTTGTTCAAAGACTCAACGCCGATGTGCAGGTGCATGGCATTCTCGTGCAATTGCCGCTGCCCAAACAAATCGAAGAATCGGCGATCATCCAGGCCGTGACGCCGCTCAAGGACGTGGACGGCTTCGGACCGGAGAACCTCGGCTTGCTCACCGCCGGCACGCCGCGCTATGTCGCCTGCACTCCGCTCGGAGTGCAACAGATCCTCATTCGCAACAACATCCCCATCGATGGCCGGCATGTGGTGATCGTCGGCCGCAGCAACATCGTCGGCAAGCCGCTGGCGTTGATCCTGATGCAGAAGGCGGCGGGGGCGAACGCGACGGTGACGGTGTGCCACAGCCGCAGCCGCGATATCGGCGCCCTGACGCGCCAGGCCGACATCGTTGTGATGGCAATCGGCCAGGCGGGCTTCTTGAAAGCCGACATGATTCGGCCCGGCGCAGTCGTCATCGACGTGGGCACCAATCGCACTGCGGACGGAAAACTGACGGGAGATGTTGATTTCGAAGGGGTGCAGCGGGTAGCATCAGCGATAACCCCGGTGCCCGGCGGCGTCGGCCCGATGACCATTACCATGCTGCTCCATAACACTCTCCAGGCGGCGCGCTTGCAGGCGCAAACGCCTTGAACCGGCGCCGCGACCCATGATCCAATTGCCCGCTAAAGTCCCTGCGCCATTTAACCGAGCCACACGGCTCGGCATCAATACGCTCTTGCTCTTGGCCGCGGGGCTGGCAGTGCACTGGTGCCAATCCGTTTTCATCCCTCTCGTGATCTCGGTGCTGTTGGCTTGCGTCCTTGGACCGGCGGCGGTGTGGCTGAAGAACCGGCTTCACATTCGGTGGGGCCTCGCCTGCATTGCCGTCATTTTTGGATTGATCCTGTTCAATCTGCTGGTCACCTTCATCTTGTCGGTGTCGGTGCTCAGCCAGGTGCGCCAGCTCGATCGCAGTCATTTCAAAACGACCATCGAGGAATTCAAGAAAAAGGTCAACCGCGTATTCCCCATGCGCATTGAAGCGGCCAACGCCAAAGACGAGCAACGCCCAGGCCTGACCGTCCTTGGCGCCGGCACCGTCAGCTTGCTCGGCTCTCCGCTGGGTCAAGGCCCATTGCTGGCGGCTTCGGCGGCAATCCCCGACCGCACAGAGATCAATCAATTCCTCGCTCGCGCCGCCCGCCGTGAACGTGTCGAGTGGGGCCCAACCGACCAGCAAATCGACAAGTTCCTCGACGAAGTCGGCCCCCTCATTCTCAAGACGGCCGGGGTCATGGGCATGGAGTGGCTCTTCAAATGGTTTTTCATCCTGTTCTTGCTGTTTTTCCTGCTGCTCGAAGGGCCGATGCTGACGCGGCGCGTCGTGGACATCTTCGGTCCAAGCGAGGAGCTGAAAGCCAAGGCCGGCGTCGTGCTGCGCGACACCGCTCAGCAAATCCGCACCTATATTGTCTGGCGAACCATCATCAATTTCGGGCTGGCGTTCGTCATCGGCATTGCGTTCCAGATCGGCGGGCTGCAACAAGCCTGGACCTGGGCGGTGCTGCTGGCAATCCTCAATTATATTCCGTATCTGGGCCCGTTCCTTGCCGGCCTACCGCCGTTGGTGGACGGCTTTGTCAACATCGACTTCATTCCGTTGCTGGTGCTGTGCGCCATCTACTGGGGCGTCATCATTCTCGAAGGCTACCTGATCGTGCCGTTGGTCATGGGTCGCAGCATGGATCTGAATGCCACCACGGTGATGATGGCCTGCCTGTTCTGGGAATTGGTGTGGGGCATGACCGGCCTGTTCCTGGCAATGCCGATCATGGCCGGCGTCAAGACGGTCTGCTATCACGTCCCCGGCTGGTGGCAATGGGCCAACCTGATGAGCGCCGATGAATTGACGCCGCCCAAGGAAACCGAGGGCGACGGCCAACCCGATGGCCGGCCCTCCGGCGAAGGTCCACCCCATAGCGCTCACGACGCACGAGCCGTTGGCGACGCTTCACAGAAACGTTGAAAACGCACCGATTCCGCAAAGCGCCACTTGTGTGCCGGACCGTCACTTCTTCACCGGGTACAGCGGCGTGCTGTCGAACAGATTGATCGGCCGCAGCAAGAATCCCGTCCAGCTCGTGATCGCCGCGCCGGAATACGACGAACTGCCGTCCGGCCCGTAATCCTCGCCGCGCGGCACATGGATGCTCGGGGAGTTGTGCCAGATGGTGACCGGATTCTGGTCGAGCAGCCTGCTGCGGCCGGCGTACAGCGGCACGTCGCGGTACAACTTCTGGTCGGTCCCCTTGCGCGTCACCCAGTAATCGTGGTTGGCGAAGGCGTATTTCCACGGATAATTCCGTGCTGCCCCCATGCGCTGCGGGATCACGTCGTAGGCAGTGAACTGCGGGTCCTTGCTGCTGTTCTTGCGCACGGTGCTCTGCACGCGCAGCACCGTGAACTCGTCGGGCTTCCAATCGGCAAAGCCCTCGGTCGCCTTGCCCTCGTCGTTGGCGTTGAACGGCGCGATGTCCACCTTGAACATGCCGTTAGGCGACGGCGTGCGTTGCATGCGGCGCACCAGCAGGACCTGATTGTCCTTGGCGCCGCCGATCGGCGTTCCGCCCTCTTCGCGCAGCTCCGGGTCCCAGCGCCAGCAGTTGATGTGCAGGTGAACGTCGCGGCCGTCCTTCTGCTTGGAGAAGTAGTTGTGCGCGGTGGCGCCGATGCGGACCGTCATCAGGCCGTCGTCGCCGAAGCCGTATTCGAGGATGTAACGATAATTGCCGCCGTCGAAGATGGACCACACCAGCATCTTCTCGCCGCGGCGACCGTTGTTGCTGCCGTTCAGCCAACGCATGCCGTCGTCGTGCACTTCCTTGAGCACCTTGTTCTTCATGCGCGGATCTTCCGAATCGAGAATCTCCCCCGGCGCGACGCACGGCGGCCCCAGGTATTCCTTCTTCGCGGGAATCAGACGAAAGCCATGTTCGGAGACGTCCATGAACACCGGCTCCATGCGGTCGTACGGCACCAGGATTTCGCCCACCTCCAGGTTCTTGAGCACCGTGAACCAGCGCACTTTGCCGGCTGAATCCTTGAACATGAACTTCGCCGAACGGATCGCCAGGACGCTGGACGGCGTCGAGAATTTCTTGCCCGCGCCGTTGTCCGGGCTGGTGATGTCCCATTCGATTTCCCAGGCGGTGTCGCTCTTGGTCAGGTCTTTGGGATCGGCCTTGCCCGCCGGGAACCCCTGGCGCAGCAGGTTGATCACCGGCTTGGGCGGCGGTGTTTTGTCTTCCTTGCCTTTGGTGGGCTCCTTCTTGTCGCCCTTGTCCTGGACTTTGGGCGGCTCTTTCTTGTCGCCCTTGTCCTGGGCGAAAATCGGACTGTTGATTAGGAATACCGCGCCAAAAAGCCAAATAGCGATGCCAGCCGAACGCATGTTGATTCCTCCGCGCTAATGCGCCAATAAAATGGATCGACGAACGGTCTTTATCCTACTCGGCCAGGTTCGTTGCAGACTAGCATTTTCCAGTTTCTCATCAATGCCGGAGAGCGGTTTTCGGTAACTTCAGCCCCAACGGGGCGCAATGGGTTAGCCCAGGGCGCAGCCCTGGGTGGCGGCGATTCTCCAAATCGAAGCCCCAACGGGGCGCGATCATCATCGACTTTGCTCATAGTGATTTCGCCCCGTTGGGGCTCGGAAGACATCGCGCGTCCAATCCCAGGGCTGCGCCCTGGGCTAACCCATTGCGCCCCGTTGGGGCTCAGAACGCAATGGGGTTCTCATGATGCATGCTCGCGAATCAGTTCGCCTGCGTCGTCCCCTAGCCGCGCACTGATGGTCACCGGATACGCCGCCGCCCTTTCCAAGCGCAACAACTCCGCCGCCAAACCGCGCATCTGCCGTTGCACGCGCCGCTGACATTCCGCGAGCGTGTCGAGCGGCTTTTCCAATCGGCCATCCTTGAGAATCGGCACGAGCAATGGCTGGCCGGGAAGACTCTCCGTCGCGCGGCCCACCACGTCGCCGGTGAATCGGCCGTCGGCATTCTCTTGCCGGAACACTTGCTTGGCAAACGGATAGCTCTTTTTCGCGGTCGCCAGCTTGAATCGGCCCACGCTGCCGTGCGCGGTTTCCTGCTCTACCAGCTTGTACACCGTGCTCAGCGTCGGCTCATCGCGGCTGGTGACCAGCTCGGTGCCGACGCCGAACACGTCGATCGGCGCGCCGGCCGCCAGCAAGTCGCGAATCTTGTGTTCGTTGAGATCGCCGCTGGCGACGATCTGGACCTCGCGCCGGCCGGCTTGATCGAGGATGGCGCGGGCGCCTTTGCTCAGATCCAATAGGTCGCCGCTGTCGAGGCGCACCGCGTGAAAGACGGCGCCCGAAGCCAGCGCATGCCGCACACCCTGGAGCGTGTCGTAGGTATCGACGAGCAAAGTCGCGCCGGGGAAGACCTGGCCGAACTTGCGAAAGGCCTCGGTTTCATCGTCGAACGCCATGATCCAGGCGTGGGCCTGGGTGCCGACCGCGGGAACGCCGAGCCGGCGCGCCGCTTCGGTATTGCTCGTGCCGGTGCAACCCGCCAGGCACGCCGCCCGCGCTGCCAGCAATCCGGCCTGCGGCCCATGCGCGCGGCGCGAGCCGAAATCAAAAACCGGCCTGCCCTGGGCCGCCGTCACGACGCGCGCCGCCTTCGAAGCGACCAGCGTCTGGATCGTCAGCGTTGTAATCAGGTACGTTTCGACGATCTGCGCCACCATGATTGGCGCCGTCACCCGCAAGAGCGGCTCACCGGCAAAGACGACCGTGCCTTCGGGAATCGCCCACAGATCGCCGTCGAAACGCAACGTCTGCAAGCGTTCGAACCACGCCGCCGGCACATGGGCAAACATCGCATGCGCGCGCAAATACGCGATCTGCTCGTCGTCGAAGCGCAGGTTCTGAAGATAATGGACCGCTTGTTCGAGGCCCGCCGCGACCAAATAATTGCGGCACTCCGGCAAGCGCCGCATCCACAGCTCGAACGTCGCCCGCTGCTCGGCTAGACCCTGGGCGAAGTAAGCGGCCGCCATGGTCAGCTCGTACAGGTCGGTCATGAGGCCGAGATGCTGATCGTCGGGGAAGAGAGATTGAACCATGGGGACGATGTTACCACCGCCAACGGCGAGCGTCGAGAGAGAGGCGCAAAGAGCCGCGCACGAAGTAAGCGGCCCGAACATGCCGCTTACTTCGTGCGCGGCTCTTTTGCTTGCTTCCAGTTGGGGCGAGTCCCTGGGCGAAGTAGGCCGCCGCCATGGTCAGCTCGTACAGGTCGGTCATCAGGCCGAGATGTTGATCGTCGGGGAAGAGAGATTGAACCATGGGGACGATGTTACCACCGCCAACGGCGAGCGTCGAGAGAGAGAGAGGCGCAAAGAGCCGCGCACGAAGTAAGCGGCCCGAACAAGCCGCTTACTTCGTGCGCGACTCTTTTGCTTGCATCCGGTTGGGTTGGCCCTCTATACTCAATTCGTCCTCTCCTGCGGTGACTTTTTCCAGGGACCGCGTCATGAAACTGACAATTCGGCCGCTCGTTTCTGCTCTCGTTGCCGGCGCCACACTTGCCGGCATCGCGCAACTGCCCGCCCAGGAAGCGCGCCTGCCGACCGTTGACGACATTAAATCGCTGCAGGCGAAGTACCGCGCCGAACATGCCGCGGTCACGAAAGACGGCAGCGCCAAGCGTTTCTTGCCGATCTTGCTCGATAAGGCCGAGCAGATGGCCCAGCGCGGCGAAGCGGCGCTCAAGGCCGGCCGATTGCTCCAGGCCAACGAGGCGTTTCGCCAGGCGCGCTGGCAGTTGCCGTATCAATCGCATCAGGTGCCCAAGGAATTTGTGGCGCGCGTCATCGGCAATCTGCGGCTGCGACACGGGCACGAGGTCACCGCCGTCGCCTTCAGCCCCGACGGCCAGCGCTTGGCCACCGCGAGCAAAGATCGCACGGTCAAGATTTGGGACCTCGGCAATGGCCACGAAGTAGCTTCCTATAACGGCCACGCCGACCACGTCAGCGCCGTCGTCTACAGTCCGGACGGCAAGCAATGCGCCTCGGCCGGCGCGGAGAAGGACATCAAGATTTGGGACGCCAGCACCGGCAAGCATCTGCGCACACTCGCCGGCCAGGGCGTCTATTCCAAAGCGCTCGTTTGGTCGCCCGACGGCAAATACGTCATCGTCAGTCAGGCGGGGGCACAAGGCGCTAATCCGGGCCTGGTATGCATCTACGAAGCCGGCACCGGCGTGCTGAAACGCGCGATCACCGACTTCCGTTTGCTCGTCTACCATGTGACGCTCAACGGCGACGGCACGATCCTGTCCGCCGGCGTCGGCGACGGACAGGTTCGCCACTGGGAGTTTCCGAAAGTCGCCGAAAATCCGAATGTTGCTGAATACTGGGGCCAGCAAGATGCGAGCGGCGCAACCTATCACGTCGCCTTCAGCCCCGATAATCACAGCCTGGCGCGCTGCGGCGCCGACGGCGTCAAGATTTACAACGTCAACCTGCCCGGCGCGCCGTTCGCCGTTAGCGCCCCGCGCCGCATCATTCCACCGCCGCCGATCCCGCTCGTCCGCTACACTTGCTCGATCTTCAGCAAGGACAGCAAGACGCTGTTCGTCGGCGGCACCGACGGCGTCATCCGCCTGTTCGATCCGGAGACCGGCCAGGTCGTCGGCACGTTCAAGGGACACAATGCCGAGATTCGCGGCCTGGTCTTCAATGCCGGCGGCAGCCAACTCGCCTCCGCCAGCGCCGACCACACCGCCCGGCTATGGGATTTCGACGTCGTTCTGCAAGCGCGCGACTTCGCCGGCCACGATGCCCCGGTCTGGTCCGCCGCCATCAGCCCCGACGGCCAGCGACTTGTGTCTGCGAGTGCCGACCGCACTTTGAAAGTGTGGGACGTCGCCGGCGGCAAAGCGCTGCACACGCTGGCAGGGCACACCGCCGCGGTGACCGTCGCCCAGTTCAGCCCCGACGGACAATGGATCGTTTCCGGCAGCGGCGATTCATTGGCCAAGATGTGGAACGCCGACACCGGCAAGCTGATCCGCGATCTTGTCGGCCATAAGGGAACGGTCACCACGCTCGATGTTTCGGCCGACGGCAAGAAGATCGTGACCGGCAGCGTGGACAAAACGGTGAAGGTTTGGGACGCCGTCTCAGGTAAGGACCTGCTGACGATCGACGTGGACGCCATCGTCGCCGCCGTCGCCATCCGTCCCGACGGCCAGCAGATCGCGATCGGCACCATCGACCAAGCGCTGCGCTTGCACGATGCGGCCGGCAAACAACAGCACCGCTGGACCGCCCACGGCACCGCGGTCTCCGGCCTGGCGTACAGCCCCAACGGCCAAATGCTCGCGTCTTGCGGCGCCGATCACCTGGTGCGGGTTTGGAACGTCGCTACGCCGGCAACCATTCCTATCACGCTCGCCGGACATCACGGCCCGCTCAGCAGCGTCGCGTTTCGCAACGATAACCAGCACCTTGCCTCCTGCGGCAGCGACCTGATGGTGCGCCTCTGGAAATTGGAAGACGGCGGCGGCAAGGAAGTGCAAGCCTACCGCGGCCATCGCGATTGGGTCACCTCCGTCGCCTTCAGCAAGGACGGTTTCTACATCGTGTCGGCCGGCGTCGATAAGCTCGTCAAGCTCTGGGAAATCACTAGCCGCGACATCCCGCTCCTGGCCGAGCACACGGGAGCGGTCGAAGCCGTCGCGTTCAGTCCCGACGGCACGAAGATCGCTTCGGGTGCTTCGGACAAGTCGATCAAGATTTGGGATCGCGCTTCGGGCGTTGAATTGGCGACACTGACCGGCCATGGCGATGCCGTCATTAGCCTCGTGTTCACGCCCGACAGCAGGACGCTCATCAGCAGCAGCGCCGACCGCAGCATCCGCCTGTGGGATGTGACCACCGGCAAGGAATTGCCGCGCTCGCCCAGCCAGCAACAGAGCTTCACCGGCCTGATCAACCCGGCGCCGTACATCACGCTGGCGCCGGATGGCAAGAAACTGCTCGCCTGGGTGCCAGGCAATGAACGCTACACCACCATCAGCGCCTTCGATTTGGCCAGCGGCGCCGAGTTGTTCTCGGTCAACGATTCCGGCCGGCACGTGCACGCCCTCGCTTTCAGTGCCGACGGCAAGACCGCGGCCACCGGCGCCAAGGACGGCAGCGTCCGCGTCTGGGATCTCGACAAACGCGGGCAGATTCTGCCCGGCGGCGATTGGTTCCTGTTCGACAAAAAGATCGGCGTCGGTTACCTTGCGCTCACGCCCGACGGCAAGACCCTCATCGTCACCAGCGACACCGGTGCAGTGAAGATTTGCACCGTCGCCACCAAGGAAGTCACACGCAGCTTCAAGGCCCACGACCAACGCATCCTCGGCTGTCTGGTGAGTCCCGACGGCAAACGCTTCGTGACTTTGAGCAGCGATTGGGTCATCAAATTATGGGACATCGCCTCAGCGCAGGAGCTGCGCTCGTGGGCGTTGAACTTTCCCCCTATTGAACGCGTCAGCTTCAACACCCCCCTTGCCTTCAGCCCGGACGGGAAACAACTCGCTGTCGGCAACACCAACACCACTCTTTTCGTGCTGGATTTGCCGTGATGGAACCGGCAAGATGATAGGATGTAATGAGTCCGGCTTGCGTTTAGCGCCCACTCTGAATGGCCCACGGCCGCGTCCCTTCACCGCGAGCGCTAAACGGCAAGCAAATCGCGCAATCGACCAGGGGGAATTCTGATGAACCGTTTCTGTGGCATCGCCGTGTTGCTGTCTGCAATCGTTTTCTTGCCCTGGGCCGGCGCTGGCGGCAAGGACGACCCCAAGGAAGCTTTGCAGGCGCTCCAAGAACTGTTCATCGGCGGCTGGAAAGGTTCCGGCACCAACGCGAAAACCAACGACATCTGGCGCGAATCGGTCGATTGGAGCTGGCGCTTCAAGGGCGACGACGCCTGGCTCACCGTCCGCTTCACCGGCAGCAAACTTTACAAGGCCGGCGAAGTGCGCTGGCTGGCCGATAAGAAAAAGTACCAGCTTACCCTCGTCGACAAACAAGACAAGAAAGCCATCTTCGTGGGTGAATTGAAGAAAGACGCTTTGACCCTGGAGCGCACCAACCCGGACACCAAGGACACCGAGCTGATCAAAATCAAGACCGCGGCCCAGGGCGTGCGTGCCGTGTACGATTTCTCGGTCCGCCCCGAAGGCCGCACCCTTGCATTCAAGACCTATCAGCTCGCCTACACCAAGGAAGGCGAATCGTTCGGCGCCGACAGCAACAAGAAGCCCGTGTGCGTCGTCACCGGCGGCCTGGGCACGATGACGGTTTCGTACAACGGCCAAACCTATTACGTCTGCTGCTCCGGCTGCCGCGACGCGTTCAACGAGAATCCCGCGAAGATCGTCGCGCAGTATCTTGCGAAAAAGAAAAAGGCGATGCAGTGATCCAAACCGTGCTTGCATTTAGCCTGGATTGCGCACAACTCCGGAGGGCGGGTTTTCCAACCCGCGTATCTTCGCAAAAGCCGTCAATCTGGGCGGGTTGAAAAACCCGCCCTCCGGCCGTGCGCAATCCAGGTTAGCGCGCCCATGGCAGCGCCGCCGGCGTCTGGCCATTCGCTGGGCGCGCTAACCCGCATTTCTCACCAATAGTGACGAGCTGCGCAGTGTCGGAGGGCGGGTTTTCTAACCCGCCATGGCCAGACGGGTTAGAAAACCCGTCCTCCGGTGGTGAGAAATGCGCGCTCAACGCAAGCACTTGTCTGTACAAATGACTATTGACCAATGACGAATGACGACCGATTGTTCACAATTCGCAAATAACCCCCTTGACGACTCCGCTTTTCATCGATTACACTCTTGCCCAGCTTCTCAGTGATCGCACCGAGGGTCAGGACGGCCAGGCCGTTCTTCAGCCCGCAGAACAAGGAGTGTCTCGGGTATGATTGTCCGATCCCATGGACAGGGATCCCTTCCCTTCTCCGCCTGACTCCATGCATCTTCTCCAAACGCGACAGGATGTGCTTGTCTGGGCGCCGGCCAAGGTGAATCTCTTCCTCGAAGTGCTCGGCAAACGTCCCGATGGTTTTCACGAAATCGCCACCCTCATGTTGGCGATCCGCCGTTTCGACACGCTGTGCATCAAGGAGGACCCAAGCGGCGAAATCCTGCTCCACTGCAACCGCTCCGACCTCTCCACCGGCCCCGACAACCTCATCGTGCGTGCCGCCCGGCTGCTGCAAAAGCACACCGGCGAGTCGCGCGGTTGCCGCATTCAGCTGGTCAAACGCATCCCGATGGCGGCGGGCTTGGCAGGCGGATCGAGCGATGCGGCCGCCACGCTGCTCGGCCTCAATCGGCTCTGGCAGCTCGGTCTGCAGGCGAGTGAATTGGAAAAGTTGGGAGCGGAACTCGGCAGCGATGTGCCGTTCTTCTTCCATTTGCCGGCGGCCTGGTGTACCGGCCGCGGCGAGATCGTGACGCCCGTGAGCTTTCCGCGGCCGCTCGACCTGGTGCTGTTGTGTCCGAGCTTTGGTTGTGCGACGGCCGCGGTGTATCGCCACGTGCAAGTGCCAGACAAGCCGCTCGATTGTGCGGCAATGTTGGCCGCGGCGAATGCGGGCGACGTGGCAGCGATCGGCCGGCACTTGCACAATCGGTTGCAACCGGCCGCGACGGCGATCGCTCCAAAGATTGCGGAATATCAGCAACGGCTGCTGGCCTTGAACCCGGCCGGGGCGCTGATGAGCGGCAGCGGCAGCACGCTGTTCGCAGTTTGTCGGAATCGGGATGAGGCGCAACGGATGGCCAGGGAACTCCGGGACAGTGCACGAGGCGTTTACCAAGTGTACGTGGTGCGGAGCTGCTTGGAGCAGCGACCGCCATAACTTCAGGACGAGGATACCGCTTGGGGCCACAGTGTAGGTTAGGTTTCCAACCTGACCGGTCAGGTTGGAAACCTAACCTACAAAGCAAAGGAGAACATCTGTGGTAATCACCGAAGTTCGCATCAAGCTCATGGAAGACAACAACGAAAGGTTGCAGGCTTTCTGCTCGGTCACGTTCGACGACATGTTCGTCATTCGCGATCTGAAAATCATCGAAGGGACCAAAGGCTCGTTCGTCGCCATGCCGAGCCGCAAATTGACCGACCGCTGCCATCACTGCAAATCGAAAAACCACTTGCGGGCCCGCTTTTGCAATCAGTGCGGCACTCGGCTCGACGAGGACCGGGCCACCCGCGGCGCCGACGGCCGGGCCAAGCTGCACGCCGACATCGCCCACCCCATCAATTGCAATTGCCGCGAGATCATCCAAGGCGCCGTCATCAAGGCGTTCCAGGTTGAAAGGGAACGCTCCAAGCAGCCGGGCTACATGTGCCGCTACGACGATTACGACGGCGAAGACTACGACAGCTACGGCCAAATCGTCCACGAGATGCACGCCAACCGTGCGCAGCACGACGCCATGCGAGCGCATGGCCCGCACCACGCGCCGCGCGGCGCTCACGCGTCGCCAAGCCAGGAGCGCGTACCGGCCAACGGCGACAACCGCGAATTCGGCTCAGGGATTTTCTGAGTTAGTCAGTAGTCAGTGGTCAGTAGTTAGTTGCTCCTGACTACTGACTACTGACTACTGACTACTGACTACTGACCAACAATAAAAAAGAAGAACGCCCGGGGAACGCCCCCGGGCGTCTTCTTATTGGGGAAGAGTTGGTGCCAAAGTAAATCGCCGGCCGATGCACGGCGCGAATGCAACTCCGAGGCAGGGCTAACGACACCGGGATGGGTGTTGCCGTCCGCATCGAGCACAAACCGGCGTCGTACTGGGTACGTTTGCCGCTTACCTGTTTCCACTTCTCGAACGCGCCAATTCGAACGACTTGCGCGAAAAAAAGGAACTTTCTCGAAATGCACGACGGCTGTAGCGCGACCAACGGTTTCATTCAGGCCTCCCAAGTCTCGAATGAAACAGCCTGAAGCGTTCTGACGAAACTCGTTGTCAGCAAACGATTTACGAAAATGCCCAAATCTCGTTTTTGGCATGGTTCAATTCTTGTCATTTCTGGGTGACAGAGTGAACGCTGTAGGGACTACACTTGCCTGTCATGTGATGCCGACATTTTTTTCGGTGTAACATTGGATGGATCAAGGGGATAGGAAGTTGAGTGCGTGCCAACTGTGTCGAAATGCTGTCGTCTCGAAAATCACCTATGCCTGTGTGCATTTGTGAACCATGCCTCGTTTTTCACTTGGGGTGTGTGCTGAACGCAAATGAATGAAATACCAAGTCTCGACTAACCCGCTTTCGCCAAAACCGAGGTGTGGGTCTGATACCACGCAATGGTCTTGTCCAATCCTTCGGTCAGCGAAACCTGCGGCTCAAAGCCCAGCAGTTGCCGCGCACGGGTGATGTCCAGACAGCGCCGCGGTTGCCCGTCCGGTTGCTTGGCATCGAACTTCAAGTCGCCTTTGAAACCGGTCCGTTCCGCGATCAAACGCACCAGGTCGCCGATCGCGATCTCCTGCCCGGCGCCGATGTTCACCGGATCCGGCGTCGTCAATTTTTGCGTCGCCAGCCAGATGGCGCGGGCGGCATCTTCCACGTACAAGAACTCGCGCGTCGGCTTGCCCGTCCCCCAAACCGTGATCGTTTTGTCGCCGCGCTGCTTCGCTTCCAGGCACTTGCGAATGAGCGCCGGAATGACGTGCGACGATTCCAGATCGAAGTTGTCGCCGGGGCCGTACAGGTTGACGACCAGCACATTGTTGCCCTGGAAGCCGAACTCTTGCTGGTACGCTTGCAATTGCACCATGAGCAGCTTCTTGGCAAGCCCATACGGCGCGTTGGTTTCTTCCGGATAGCCGTTCCAGAGGTCGTCTTCGCGGAACGGCACCGGCGTGTGCTTGGGGTACGAGCAGATGGTGCCGATCATGACGAACTTCTCGACGCCGGCCTTGCGCGACGCCTCGATGAGCTGCGTGCCCATGATCAGGTTGTTGAAAAGGAACGTCCCCGGATGCTTGCGGTTGGCGCCGATGCCGCCGACCTGGGCCGCGAGGTGGACAACGACGTCGGGCTTGGCGTCCTTCAAGAGCCGATCAACGTCGGCGGAACGCGTCAGGTTGTACTGAGCACTACGCGGAAGGTGCAGCCGCTGGCAGCCTTCCTTGCGGAAACGAGCGACGACATGCTGGCCCAAGAAGCCGCCGCCGCCGGTGATCACGATGTTCTTCGATGTCAGGTCCATGATCGTCCTCTCCTGTTTGTCGCCAACCAAGCGCGCAGCCGCCAAGCGAGCTACGAGGGCGCCGAGCTGTGGACGGGTTCAGCGCTGCTCGCTGCGCGGCTGCGCGCTTCGAACACTACCGGCAGACGTGTTGCCAGCACTTGCACCGTCGCCTCCAATGGCTCGACGCCAATGCTGAAAATCGGCACGCCTAGCGCGTGCGCGTCGGGTCGGCCCTTTTTCCATGGTTGCAACGGTCGGCACGTCAGTGCGAGCCAAACGATGGCGTGCGCGCGCGCGGTTGACGCCAATGGTGAACCGGCAGCGCAACCGTTCGCAGCCCTCATCGATTTCACAAGGAACCGCGCGGCCCTCGAGCGTGACGTGCAGCGTCCGCCAGGTCTGCGCGCGATCCAGTCCGCGTGTGTCGAGCGTCATTTCGTAAGCGTCCGCCGGCAGCGCCAGGGGCAGCGCCGCCACGGGACCGGTCCAGCGAAAAGCGGCGCCCTGGAAGGTCTCCAACGCGTGGAAACCGACCAGGGCGTCGTCGGGCAACGCCGTGATTTCATAAGCGCCCGTCTCCGTGAGCGCCGGCCGGACGATCGGATCGCGCTGCGCCAGCCCCTGCCCGTGGTCGATGGCTTGGTTCAGCGCGAGAAATTCGGGCGCATGGCGAAGCTGATGGCACACGACGCAGAGAATGTTGCGGGCCGTGCACGCGGCGACCATGGCGTGCGCGTGGGCTAGGGACAGCGCCATCGGTTTTTTGACGACGACGGCCCGCACGCCGGGAAATTCCACGGCTTCCTTTACCAAGGCCAGACGATGTTGGGGCGGCGTTGCGACGATGACGAGGTGAGGAGTCGTGCGCTCGCACAGTTCGGCAAGCGAGCTGTAGCCGGGAACGCCGAGTGCGCGGATCGCCGGCGCCAAGACAGCCGGATCGCGGTCGCAAATGCCGGCCAACGCGACCCCGCTCACCTGCTGCAGGGCGCGCGCGTGTTCGATTCCGCGCGGCCCGCATCCCACCAGGGCGGCTCGCAGCATTTCGCTCATCCTCATCCTTGAAGACGGTACGCTTGCCAAAAGGCGCATCCCTCGCGCACCAAGTCGGCCCAGCTTACCGGCAAGCCTCGAAAACGGTCAAGGGCAGGTCGCTCGTTTTTTTTTGGAAAAGATATTTGCCTTGGGGCGTTTCGCGACCTAGGGTTGCCGTAGGCGCGGCAAAGCGGCTTGGATGCCGGCGTTGGCCCCGTCTTCCCGTCCGGAACGCCTCTCCCGTCAGTTTCCCCCCCGCGTGGATTCTCTTCGCCCCAAATGTGTCCAGGGAGTTCGAACATGATGCTGCGCAAAGGGCCCGCGTGCCCGCAATGCCGCGGCGCCACGGCGGTGGAACTCGCACTGGTGCTGCCGTTCTTGATGTTCTTGTTCGTCATCGCCATCGATTATGCCCGCGTGTTTTATTACGGAGTGATTTTGGAGAACTGTGCCCGCAACGGCGCTTACTACGCCAGCAACTACCCGAACGCCAGCTACCTCTACAACGACATTTACGGCTACAAGAACCTCGACGACGCGATTTTCAAAGACGCCGCCAATCTGGTCAATCCGGCGAAACCGGACGACAATCCCAAATACGTTCTGACCTACAGCTACACGCTCGACGGCGACTACACCGCCACGCCGCTTCCGAGCGGGTATGTCAAGTTGACGATGAATTGGACGTTTCGAACCATCACGCAGTTTCCCGGCGTGCCGGGCAATGTGGCCTTGCAGCGGACCGTGATCATGAAGATGGCGCCATCGCTGCCGCAGTTCTAGGGGAGTGCCGATGTTGCTGAAACCTTGCCAACGTCCCCGCACCGGCGCCACCGTTCTCGAATGCGCTGTGGTCCTGCCGGTTGCGGTTTTCTTGTTTATCGGTCTGGTGGTCGGCACGACCGGCGTGTTCCGCTACCAGGAAACGGCCACTTTGGCGCGCGAAGGCGCCCGCTATGCCTCGACGCACGGGTATCAGTATCGCAAAGACGCGGGCCTCAGCATGGGTACGCCGGACGAATGGCGCACGGACATTTACGAAAACGGCATCAAGCCGAAAATCGTCGGTCTGGACGCAGCGGCACTCACGGTGACCGTCGCCTGGCCGGACGTGGTCAATCAAAAAGGCAAAGCGGACAACTGGCCGGGCAGCAAAGTGGATGTCACGGTCCGGTACATGTGGATGCCAGCGCTGTACCTGGTTGGGCCGTATTATCTGGAAAGCACCTCGTCGATGCCGATCACGAACTGAGCAAAGGGAGAAGAATCATGTACGGAAAACCAAACACACGCAAGGCACGGCGCGGCATCGTCGTCGTCTTGGTCGCCGTGGGGCTGACGGCCTTGATCGGCGTGGTGGCGCTCACGGTGGATGGCGGCATGCTGCAACTGGATTATCGCAAAGCCCGTGCCCATGCCGACGCCGCCGCCATGGCCGCCGCTTGCGTTCTCTACAAAGAGTATCCGACCAACGCCGGCAAGGACACCGACGGCAACGCGGCCCAGGAAGCGGTGAACACCGCCAAGCGCAACGGTGTTGTCAACGACGGCGTCAGCAGCAAGATCGTCGTCAACATCCCGCCGCTTTCCGGCCCGTACCAAGGCAAGGCCAGTTATGCCGAAGTGTATGTCACCTACTACATCACGCGCGGCTTTAGCCGGATTTGGGGCAGTGCGCCGATCGCGGTCGAGACACGGTCCGTTTCCCGAGGTGCTTGGGTGGCGCCGAAGGCCGGCGTCATCATTCTGGACTACGACGACCGCGCCGCGCTCAACGCCCAGGGCAACGGCGCCTTCACGGAAACCGGCGCTCCGGTCATCGTCAACTCGAACAATGCCAGCGCCACGGTTTCCGCCGGCAACAGCCAGCTCATCGCCGAAGAGTTTTACATCACCGGCGGCCTGGCCTTAAGCGGCAACGGCAGCCTCGTGACCTCCCCGGTTGCCGACCAGATTTTCCTGGGCACCCACCCGACGCCCGACCCGCTCGCCTATCTGCCGGCGCCCAGCATGCCGATGGACGGCTCGATGACCAAGGTCGCCCTTGGTAAGGGCAACCAACAATACACGCTGACGCCGGGCCGCTACACCAACCTCCCGAACTTCAATACGGGCGACACCGTCATTCTGCAGCAGGCCAGCACCAACGACACCGGCGGCATTTTCTTTATCGACGGCGGCGGCTTCCATTCGACCGGCGCCACGATTCTCATGGGCACGGGCACCGGCGGCGTCATGATTTACAACCGCCCCACCGACATCTCGAACTCCCAAAAGGTCCAGATCACGGGCAACCCCGCCGGCACGGTTGCCCTGTCCGGTCTTACCTCCGGCCCCTACACCGGCATGGCGCTCTGGCAGGATCGAACTTCCACCGTGGACATGCTCGTCGAGGGCAATGGCAATTTCTCCCTCCAAGGCACGCTCTACGCCGCCGGCGCGACACTCAATGTCAACGGCAACGGCAAGACGAGCGCCGGCGACGTCACCGGCTACTACGTCGACGGCGCCGGCGCCAAGATCGACGGCAGCAGCCGCATCGCCTCGCAGTACATTTCCAAGAACCTCGCGCTCGGCGGCAACGGTAACGTTCGTCTCAACTACACCGACCAGAATGTGGCCCGCACGCGCATCATCACGCTGGTGGAATGACCTTGGTCGCTTGGACCGAACGAAATGTCAACGCGACGGGCGCCACTCGATCACAGGACGTTCGTGCTGCCTTTGCTGCGCAGCACGCCGTCGAGGGCCTGGCGGAGCGATTCGCCGACGCCGCGCTGACGGATGGCGTGAATCTTGTGCCGGCATTTCAGGAGCGCCTCGATCACGCTGGGATCCCATTGCACGCCGGCGCCGGCGCGCAGCCGCTCTTCCACCTTGGCAAACGGCATGGCGGTGCGGTACGGACGATCGGTGCTCATGGCGTCATAAGCGTCGGCAACCGCGAGAATGCGGGCCAAAAACGGGATCTTCGCGCCTTCCAAGCCTTCCGGGTAGCCTTTGCCGTCCCAGTGCTCGTGGTGGTGCAGGACGCCGGGCAGCAAGTGCCGAATCGGCCGCAGATCGGCCAGGATCGCGTAGCCGATGGTCACGTGCTGCTTGATCGCTTCGAATTCGTCCAGCGACAGCGGTTCCTTCTTGCGCAGGATGTCGTCAGGCACGCCGATCTTGCCGACATCGTGCAACAAGCCTGCCAAATAAAGGTCGCTCAGCTCGTCGGCGCCAAGCTGCAGCGCATGGCCTAATTCCAGGGCGATGCGGGCCACGCGTTCACTGTGACCGTAGGTGTACGTGCCCTTCGCGTCGATGGCCGCGGTCAGCGAGCGCGCCAGCCCGACGACGAGTTCCTTCAGCTCCTGATATCGTCCTCCAGCAACGCACTGCAGTCGCAAGAGCGCGACAAAGGGCAACAACAGCGCTGCGTCGCTGCTGCGAAATGCAGGAGCGGCGCCGGCCGACCCTGGGACCGAGTGCCGCGCCTTCCCTTTGTTCACGGCGATCAGCCAACCGTGCGGCGCGGCTTCCAAGAGGGGCAACGCCAGCAGTGTTTCGATCGCAGGAAACCGGTTGCCCCACGGCGGGTTCTTGCTGCGACTATAGAAAAACGGCTCGGATTCCTTGAAATCGGCACAAGTCGCCAGGGCATCGGCCACGGCCCGGCATTCCTCGGCTGACAGCAGCTGCTCGCCCTGAACCACCGGCTCCGCCGTCGGCGCGGGCGCTAGGCAGATCAGGCTTTGCACCGGCACGAGTTCAAAGGCGGTTTCCACTATGCGCTTGAAGTTCTTGACAGGCTCCTTGTGCATGCGCAAGCGCCGCATGACTTGATCGAGCGCCACCAGGCCTCCCCACGCGGACGTGGTCTGGCTATGCGGATCCTCAACCGCCACGCGCTGCGTCAACTGATCCGTCAGGCGCATGCGCTGGCCAACCGCGTCGAGCCATTGCCGCAGCCAGCGGCTTTCGCCCTCGGCCTGCGCGCCGGTGGCAGCCAGGCCCACGAATCGAGCCGCTGCCAAAACCCGTGGCTTGTTCGCCTCGTAAAGCACCAGCGATAGTTGATAGTCGCCGGGCGCGACCGTGCGCACTGCGGCGGGGCCGTCGTGCGCGAGCGCCCGCACCGTCTCGGGCGGCAGCTGGGGCAGCGGCGTCTCGAACGGATCGTTAGCGCTCGTCGCCAACCAATGGCCGGAAGCCGCCTCGTACAACACGAACGGCACGCCAAATTCTTGGTGCAAGAGGACGCCCTGCGCCCGCGCATAGTGCTGCAGCGCCGTGTGCAACGCTGAGGAACGGGCATGGTTCAAAAACGGGTAACAATCATGTGTGTGTGTGGAGTGTCGGTGCATTGTGGCCTAGTCGCCCAATTTCTTCGTCGCAAAGGGTTATAAATCCAATGGTTGCGGAAAGGAACCACGACTGTACCGACTAGGCCAAGTGGCCCAGTCAGTTGCACTGTCGCATGGCACCCAGATCCGTGCGTATTTGAACCATGCCGAGGAACGAGGACGAGGTGTCATCGTAAGCACAAGATCACCTTGGGGTTGGGGTGAAAGACAACACTCGTTGCTAGGGCCAGCGGCCTTGGCGAATGAAAAGAGTCCGCGAAAATCTAGCATGAATATTGCGGCGATGGGGAAAATCACGCGATTTCTTCGTATGACCGATAAGAGCAGGCAGGAACATGTCAAGCAACAGAGCGCCGGTGGATCAACCTTGCGGTAGCACGAAACGCCTGACTGCGAAGCACGGCGGCGCGCCGCCGCTTCGGCAATGGGCCCTGTCTTGCCTGCCAGAGCGGCGTCTTGTCGCGGTCTTCCAAACCGAGACAGCACAGGCGAACCTCGTGTAGTGGTACAGTTTGACGGAAAGAAACCAGGTTTCTCCGAAGAAACCGGGTTTCTGGGGCCAAACTGTACCACTGCCCGAACCTCGCATAGCTTGGAAAAACCGTTTCGGTTACGATAATGATGGTTGGATCGCCTTCAGGAAAGAAGTTCATCCACGGAGTGCCGTCATGACACGTGGCTTTTCACGAGTGTTCTTGGCCGTCTCTTGCGGGTTGTTCTTGGCGCAGGGATCCCTTGCCCGCGCCGCCGGTGATTTCCCCAAAGACCTCGATCAGCTCAACCGGCTGACCGGCACTGAGCCGATGTTGGGGGCGCTCAAAGCTCTCACGGACGATCCCAAGCAAACCAAACAATTACTTGCCAGCGCGCTGACGCACGCCAAGGAACAGGACAAATTGTCGTTCAACGGCGCCATGGTGCTCGCCCAGGCCGCCGCCGATCTCAAGGACCTCAAAACTTCCGAGGCATTCTTCCGCGTTTGCATCGATCAGGCCGTCAAGCTGCAAAGCGCCAACAAGCTGTTGCAAGCGTACGATCCGCTGATCTACATCTATTTCGACAACAAGCAATACGAGCAAAGCGCCCGGCTGTGCAAAGAGCTGCTCGAATTGAAGACCGACGACGGCAAGGATCGCATCGTGCTGGTGCCGTTCCAGAATCGCTTCAACGAGATCATCTTTGAGGAATTCGACCGCTTCGACACCGCCGGGCGGCTGCAGCCCTACGTGCGTCGCATCCTCATCCAGGCGATCACCAAGACGGGCGATTACAAGCAAGCGATCAAGCTGGTGGACAACCTCATCAAGGCGACCGATCACTGGGAGGAGCGCGAGCTCAAGGGCTGGGTACTGCGCGAAGCAGGCCAGGACGAGGAAGCAGCCAAGGCCTACGAAGAGGTCATCGCCGGCGTTCTCAAGGACAAAGACCTGGACGCCAAAAAACGCGACCGTGCCCTCGATCGCTACAACTACACGCTCAGCAACATTTATGTGGACATGAAAAAGATCGACAAGGCCACGGAGATTTTGCAGCAGATGCTAAAGAAGGCGCCGGACAACCCGGGACTCAACAACGACCTGGGCTACATCTGGGCCGATAACGATATGAAACTGGACGAGGCCGAGGTCCTGATCCGCAAAGCGCTCGACCTCGACAAGAAGCGCCGTCAAGCCAAAACGAAATTGAAGCCAGCGGAAGATCGCGACAACGGCGCCTATCTCGACAGCCTGGCCTGGGTCCTGTTCAAGAAGAAGCAATACAAGGAAGCGAAAGACGTCTTACTCAAGGCGATCGAGGACAAGGAAAGCCAGCACATCGAAATCTACGACCATCTGGGCGACGTCTACATCGCCCTGGACGACCGCGCGCAAGCCGTCAAAGCCTGGCAGAAGGGCCTGGAAGTCGTCGGCGAAGGCCGCCGCGAAGCTGAACGCAAATCGGTGGTGGAGAAGAAGATTGAGAAATACAAGAAGTGAGCAACCGCTCGCATCGCCGGTCAATCGCCTGAATTGGGTTTTGCAACCGTCTTCCCCGGTAACAACACCGTGAAATGGCTCCCCGGCCCCGGCGTGGATTTGACGGTGATGCGGCCGCCGTGGTCGTGGACAATACCGCGACAGGTGGGCCGCCTCGGCCGGCTGGTTCGATTGCAGAGTTTGCTGGCCAAGTTCTGGCGGGCGACCTTGCTCTTGGAAATGATCCAGCGCCTGTTCGGCAAACACCGCGCGAAGCGGATCCTGCGCCTGAATCTAGTGTAGCCATCGCCATGCCAGCACCGCTCCACGACATTGCTCACCACGTGCTGCCGAATTTGACCGCCGACAACTGCAAGATCACCAGCGCCGTCAGCTGGACGTACAACTGCATCGCCTGGGCGCTCGGCCACCGCTCGCTATGAACATCCTCATCCCTGAACCGAATCCGTATGACCTGAGCTTTCACCTCTTCTCGATTCCGGTGCGAGTTCATCCCGCCTTCTGGATTGTCCATGCGCTGATCGGCTACTTGTTCGCTCAACTCGGCGGCTACTCTTTCGCATTCATTTGGATCGCGGCTGCCTTTGGATCGATCCTGGTTCACGAATTGGGTCATGTCGTTGCCGGTTGGAGATTCGGGGCTTCCGGCGAGATTATCCTCACGATATTTGGCGGCCTGGCCGTCGGCAGCAGCGATTTGCACAGTCGCATGCATCGAATCCTTGTCTACTTGGCCGGGCCGCTTGCCCAACTGCTGCTCGCTGGGATCGTATGGCTCGCGCAATGGTCCTTGCCCGCGGACGATAACGCACAACCGTTCACGTTCTCTCCGCTGGAGTTCACCCTGGCGATCCTTATCGGGATCAACGTCGCCTGGCCCATCTTCAACTTGATCCCCATTCCACCCCTTGACGGCGGTCAGATCTTGCTGGAGATCATCGCCTGGCGCCGAGCCGAGGACCGGCCGCCGTGGGAGCAAGACCCGGATTGGTGGAAACGGGGATGAGGGAAAACAAGTCGTCTGTACGGCGACTAGGCCGACGATCGCCAGGGATTTCTTCCGCTAAGCACAGTCGCTCGATTCGCTTGACGCCGACTTCGATTTAATTGTGTACGCCGTGTTTTCGCGCTCGGGCTGTTGTGGTAGAATAGAGCATCACCTCGGAGGTCTGAATGATGACCGTGCAATCTCTGCTGAGCGAGCCCGCACGCGTTGACGAACCCCCGGCGGCCCGGGAGTTCTCCGACGCGCTCACCCAGGTGGTCGCCGACGGAAAGCCCGTCATCGTTTGCCGAAACGGCGCTGACCTCGCGGCTGTCATCTCCTTGCAGCACCTGGAACTTGTCCGCGAAGCTCTCGCCCGCCGACAATTGGACGACCTCGCTGCCCAGATCGACTGGGAACAGGCCCGCAAGACGATGCGTCCTCCCCAAGCCTGGTTCGAGGGCGACGAACCAAAACCCTTTTGATGGCCACATGGTGGTAAAATGAACACAGCCCCAATACGGCATCCGAGGTGACCGATGACAATCGCAGCAAACGGACTGCTACTCCACGCCGACCTTCCCCCGCTTCGGATCGAAGAGGGCGGCGCCATCCGCGTCGGCAACACGCGTATCAGTCTCGACATCGTCGTCGAGCAATACGAGAACGGCATGACGCCGGAAGACATGATCCGCGCCTACGACACCTTGGTGCTCGCCGACGTCCATGCCGTCATCGCCTATTACCTTCGGCACAAAGATGAAGTGCAGGCCTATTTGAAGCGCCGACAAGAGGAAGCCGAAGTCTTGCGGGCGACGATCGAAGCCGAGCGCCCGCGCGTCGCGCGCGAAGATCTGCTTGCACGCCGCAGTGCCAGGGAGAAGGCCGATGCTGCGACTGGCCAGTGACGCCGATGTCCACGGCGAGATCATCCGTGGCCTGCGCCGGCGCCTGCCGGAAATCGATTTGGTGCGGGTCCAGGACACCTTGCCCGAACGCACGCCCGATCCCGCAGTCCTGGCTTGGGCCGCGGTGGAGAATCGAATCCTCATCACCAACGACCGCAATACGATGCTCGGTTTCGCTTACCAGCGCGTTGCCGCGGGAAACGCAGTGCCTGGCCTCATCGCCACAACCAACGAGCAGTCGATCGGCTCGGCCATCGACGACATTCTGCTCGTGGCGGAATGTATGCCCGAGGAACAAATCAGGGACGAATGGCACTGCCGGTTGCGGGGCTTGGACTTAGGGCGACGGCAGTGGAGACAGGGCTGTTGGCACGTCGTTATTCAGTGTCGGGCGTCCGCATGGGTCTGCGCCATCGCCCTGGGAAGCCTTGGTGCGCACGGGCATTGTACGTGCTCCTGCGGCGTTCATGCAGTGCACGGTGGTTGCGCCGGATCAAACGGTCTTCGTCCTCCGACTGGGGTTACTTTGTCTTGCCGGTAGCGGCGCCGGCGAGCAGTGCCGCACGAGCTTCGGCCCGTGGCTTGGTCAGGAGCTTGTGCGGTTTGGGTCGGCGTTTGATGGCGCGCGGCTCGGTTCGGTCAGGCCGATCGCCGACCCGGTGCGTCGCCAGGTGACGCAGCGCCAGGGCGATCAGCGTCACGGCGTGTGCGGCGTCACAGACCGCCAAGGTGGCCCACGAAGCAGCGATCTTCTGCAGGGCCGCCGTGAAGCTGAGTTGCCGCGGCGACAGCTTGGCCGCCAACGCCGCCGCCAACAAGCTTTGCCGAGTCAGGTTATAGGCGAGCAGGCAAGTCCAGATCTCTTTGCGGATCATGTCGGGAGTTTGGCAGCGGAGCACGTCCATCCCCAAGCTGATCTTGAGCGCGCGAATGTCCAACTCCGCAAGCCAACGCTTATGATAAAGTTCGGCCACGTCGTCCTTGGTGTACTTCTCGACGTCGGTCAAGGTCGTAACTACGATCAGCGCTTCGACGCGAAAGCCGGGCTGATGGACCTGCACGTGTACCTCACGCAACGACAGCGTCGCGGGCATCTGGTCGTAGGTTTCCTGATCCATCCAGTCGGGCTTCTTGGGACGCTCCCAGGTAACCACGTGGTCACGATCCCGGCGAAAGTCGCTGGGGCGAGCGTGGTGCAGACGGGCCACGACATCCACTTTGATCCGCGCCAGCAGAGCGATCATGAAGTAGGAGCAGTAGCACCGGTCGCCGAGCACGACGTCGCCCGGGCGGAGCCGATCGAACAGCTCACGCAGCAGAGCGGTCTCGCCGGTTTCTTTGCCTTGATAGCGTCCCAGGGCCAGGCCGGTGACCATGGCGGTGG
>Ga0080064_1002186_pt1 | contig 34573 bp, 24 predicted proteins | sample Subgrocontami54m_FD_69260 | JGI IMG/M metagenome (GOLD analysis project Ga0080064, IMG submission 69260) | Subsurface groundwater microbial communities from S. Glens Falls, New York, USA - GMW46 contaminated, 5.4 m (SPADES assembly) (version 2) ...
AACTTCCTATCCCCTTGATCCATCCAATGTTACATCGAAAAAAATGTCGGCATCACATGACAGGCAAGTGTAGTCCCTACAGCGTTCACTCTGTCACCCAGAAATGACAAGAATTGAACCATGCCCTGCGTCGGCTACGATTTCGCGCCGCCGACGCTTGCCAACGTCGCTCCTAGATGATAGATTTCAAGGACCTCGATTCACGGGGCTTCCAATGAGTCTGCGATCAGCGAACAACGGCCTTGCGAACTTGCGGCTTGCCGCCAGCGCTGCCGGTGCCGCTATTGCCGCCGCCGCTGCCAGCGCGGCTGGAGGATGACTCGGGGAAGCAAGGATCGAAAGTGAATACCAACCCCGGGGCCGTCCCCGGGGTTTTTTGTTGGATGTGGCTTGCTTGCGTTTAGCGCGCCGAGAAAAATGACAGTTGCCGCGTCGTTCTTCTGGGCGCGCTAAACGGCAAGCCGCAGGATACTGTAAGGGATCGAACGATGATGCCGTCATTTCACCTGTCCCAGCGTGCCCGGCAGACCGCGGAGCCGCCGATCAGCTACTTCATGGAGCAGGCGGTTGAGAATCCGAACCTGATCAGCCTCGCCGCCGGTTTGGTGGATGGCGAGACGTTCCCGGCTGACGAGATGCGCGCAGCAGTGGATGAGATTCTGAGTGATCCGCGCAGTGCCCAGGCTGCCCTGCAATACGGCACCACCCAAGGCTATCTGCCGCTGCGCGAGAAGATCCTGGCGAACGCGCTAAAGCTCGACGGCATCGCGCCGGGTGACACGATGTTGACGCCGGGCGATGTCGTCGTCACCACCGGCTCGCAGCAGCTTCTCTATCTGCTCGGCGAATTGCTGTTCGATCCGGGCGACATCGTCATTACCGAAGCGCCGTCGTATTTCGTCTACCATGGCATCCTCACCAGCCTTGGCGTCCGCACGCTGACCGTGCCGATGGACCAGGACGGCATGATCACGGATGCACTGGAAGAACTGATGCTGCGACTGGAAAGGACGGGCGAGTTGGCGCGTGTGCGGCTGATCTACACGGTCGATTACTTCCAGAACCCGACGGGGTTGTCGCTAAGCCGCAAGCGACGGCCGCTATTGCTGGAATTAGCGCGGCGTTTCAGCAAGCCACAGCGCATCTTGATCCTGGAGGACGCCGCCTATCGCGAATTGCGCTACGAAGGCGACGACGTGCCGAGCATCAAGAGCCTCGATGCCGACAATCGGCACGTGATTCTGACGATGACCTTTTCCAAGCCGCTGTCGCCGGGACTAAAGACGGGCTACGGCATCATGCCGCGCGATCTGGTGGGCCCGCTGTTGCGATTCAAGGGCAACCACGACTTCGGCTCCAGCAATTTCAACCAGCACATCCTCGATCGGCTGCTCGGCGGCGGCGTCTATGAGCGCCACGTCCGGCGGTTGCGCGACGCCTATCGCCACAAACGCGATGTGTTCGTTGCCGCACTGCGCGAGGAATTCCCGCCAGCGTCCGGTATGCGTTTCCCGGTTCCCGACGGCGGCATGTACGTTTGGCTGACGTGTCCGAAGGGATTAACCACCGGGCTCGACGGTCCGTTCGTGCAGGCGTGCTTGAAGGAAGGCGTGCTGTTCGTGCCCGGCGAATTCTGTTACGTCGAAGGGACGCCCAACAATGAAGCGCGGCTCTGCTTCGGCGTCGCCACGCCGGAGCAGTTGCGTGAGGCGGCACGGCGGCTGGGCCGGGCGGCGCGAACCGCGGGGCTGCCGCGCATCTCGATGAAACGCGGCGCGGCGTGTCGGGGATAGGTCATGTCGTCAAGGGTATTCGCGCCGGGGTGTTTTATGAGTAAACTGTCTTCACAATGAAACTTCGATGGCAGCCCCATCTGAGCCGACGCACTCGTTGGCTGTTGGCATGCGTGGTGATTTGCGGGACATTGTCGGCGCCATTTTTCTGGCTCAGCTTTACCACCGATCGAGTCACAGGCGCCAACTATAATCGCCTCCGCGCTTGGATGTCACGCGACGAGGTCGAAGCGATTTTGGGCAAACCGTGGGGCAACGATCCAGAGCCGTTTTGGTGGCCTTGGTACAGGTGGGCGTCGGGAGATCCACCGATTCGACGACCCATGAACGTCTGGGAAGCGCAACCATGGCTCAAAGGTCCCGAGCGTGCAGCTCTTGGCTTGCATCCAAAGCGTTGGCTCAGTGTCAAGACGGAGGTTGCTGTCTGGTTCGACAAGGACGACCGATTGTGGGGAACGTCGTTGAGCATTGCTTTTGATTTTGAGAAAGCGTTCATTCGTGCAATGAAAATCAGTCAGAAAAAGTGATCCACGTCGCGGCGCCTGCGAGTTTCCTTCGCCTGGAGTCAATCCCGATCCGAGCGCAGCCGTTGACGATAGTACTTCAGCCCCGGCACAAAGAACCCTAGCGCCGACACCGCCCCGAACATGACCACGCCCCAGCGCGGACCGAGCAACGCCATCGGGATCGCGACGAGAAACGACGCACCGGCCGCGAAGTAGAACAAGCCCGACAGCGTGCCGGCCTTCACCAGGAACACCATGCCGGCGATCACGGCCAGCACGGGCGAAAGCTCAAGCGTTTCGATGCCCAAGAGCCATTCGATGATGAACATGCCGATCGACGCCGTGACACCGGCGCCCCAGGCGTGGGCGATTTGCCGCTCGACGAAGGTCACCGGTCCGCCGCGGCGTCGCAGTTCCCAAAAGAACGCCGCCCAGATCGCCAGTCCCGGTCCCCATAGCGCCAGGTAGGCCAGGTGATTGCGGACATTCACGGCATACATCAGACTCGTCACCAAACAAATGAGCATGATGGCGAGGCTTTGCCACATCCATAAGAGACCCCAGTTTTCCAGCACTGGCGCGTGATAGGATTCGCGGAACAGACGCGTGACGAAATACACCAGGCTGTTCGAGCGCGCCGACACCGGCTCGGCGTGCAAATACGCTTTTAGATCGTGCGCGAGATCGGCGGCGCTCGCGTAACGATGCTCCGGTTGTTTCTCCAGGCATTTGCAGCAGATGAGTTCCAAATCGGCGTCGATGCGCGGGTTCAGCGCGCGCGGCCGCACCGGTTCTTCGCAGCGAACCAGGATCAACGTTTCCAGTGGCGTCGCGGCGAGGAATGGCGGCCGGCCGGTGAGCAGCTCATAAAGGACGGCGCCCAGGGCGTAGATGTCGATGCCGGGACCAATGGGCCGAGCGGAGCCTTCCGCTTGTTCAGGGGCCATATAGCTGGGCGTGCCGAGAATGGCGCCGGTGCCGGTCAGACCCCCCCCCCGTTCCCCCCCTTGCGAAGGGGGGGCTGGGGGGGTGCGCTTGGCCAAGCCGAAATCGGTGACGAGCGGCTGATCGTCGGCATCGATGAGAATGTTGGACGGCTTCAGATCGCGGTGCAAAACGCCACGGCCATGTGCATGGCTGACGGCATCGGCGATGGCCCTCACATAGGCGGCGGCCCTGTGCGGCGGCAACGGCCCGTCCTTGACAAGAGCTGCGAGCGTCCGACCTTGCACCAGCTTCATGACGAAGTAGGGTTGCGCGTCGCAATCCCCGACCTGGTAGACCGGCACGATGTTCGGGTGGTTGAGCGCCGCCGCCGCCCCGGCTTCGATTTGGAAGCGTGCGAGGTCCGATGTTGTCGCCTGGCCGCCGCGTGAGATCATCTTGAGCGCCACGTGCCGCTGCAGCTTTTGGTCCCACGCTTTGTAAACGACCCCCATGCCGCCGCGGCCCAGTTCTTCCTGCAGCTCGAACTCGCCGAAGGGGCAGGGCAACGTCAGCGGCGCGACGGGGACATGCGAAGCCGGCACGTGGCTCAAGGTCGGCGGGGTGCCGCTGTTTGCCAGGCCCTGCACGACATCGCCGACCGCCAGCAGTTGCCGCAATTCATCGGCCAGATCGGCATGCTCGCGCCGCAACTCCGTCCAGTCGATCGGCTGCCCCGCGCTTTGCCGGCGCGCGGTTTCTTCCAGCAGCGCGGCCAGGCGCTCATCGCGGTCGCCTCGTGGATCGTCGGCCATGTTCCCATTGTAACGAAGGAAGCGAATGCGAAATCTCCGCCGCGGACTCCGATGTCAATTTGCAATTTTCAATGGTCAATTTGCAATTTTCAATGCGTGGCCGGCCGATGAACCGATGGTGCCACCCTCCGCGCGGAGCGTCCCCGATGGCCGTAAAGACCGCAGCGCCGACAAGCGAATTGATGCAGGACCTGAAGGCCTTCCACCATTATCTCCAGGCGGAACGCGGCATGGCGAAGAACACGCTTTTGGCTTATGGCCGCGATTTGGAGCGTTTCGCGCGCTGGGCGACGGATGGAGGCGTCAAAAGCTATCTCCAGCCCACCGTCCACGAGTTGAGCCAGTATCTCTCGTTCCTCCACGAAGAGCAATTGGCGGCCCCGTCGTCGGCCCGGCATCTGGTCGCGCTCAAAATGTTCTACCGCTTCCTGCGTCTGGAAGAGCGCGTGCAGCAGAACACCGTCGAGCTGTTGAGTGCGCCTTCACTCTGGGAGCGTATTCCGCAGGTATTGAGCCCGGTGAACGTGGACAAGCTGCTCGCCGCCCCGCGTGCCGACGACCGCTTCTACCTGCGCGACCAGGCCCTGCTCGAAACGCTCTACGCCACCGGCAGCCGGGCATCGGAAGTCGTCGGCCTGAAGCTCGCGGACATGTATCTCGACGGCGGCTTTTGCAAGGTCCTGGGCAAAGGGAGCAAGCAGCGCATCGTGCCGCTGGGGGCGCCGGCGGTGGCGGCGCTCAAGGCGTATCTGCGCGACCTGCGGCCAAAACTGGTGCAAACGAATACCCCCCCGAATCCCCCCCTTGCGAAGGGGGGGCCAGGGGGGGTGCCGGAAGTGTTCGTCAGCCGCGGCGGCAAACCGCTGACGCGCGAGATGCTGTGGATGCTTGTGAAGAAGTACGTCCGGCGCGCGGGCTTGAACGCCAAGGTCAGCCCGCACACGCTGCGGCACAGTTTCGCCACGCATCTGCTGGCCGGCGGCGCCGATTTGCGCACGGTGCAAGAATTACTCGGCCACGCCAACATCTGCACGACGCAGCATTACACGCACGTCGATCCAAGTCGGCTGCAGGCGATCCACCGCAAGTTTCATCCGCGCGGGTGAACCATCGATCAAAATCATTAACCCGGCGAGCTTGCGCGCCGTGGACGGAGCGCCGCCCACGGCGCGCAAGCTCGCCGGCTTAAAGAGTTGAGAGTTCACCCCGTCGTTATTGCTGCTTTAGGTATCTCAAATAGTCGTTGAACAAGAAGTTCTTGTCGTCCAGCCGCTTGGCCGTCACACCCGTGGCGTTCGGCGGCGTATTGGGCAGGCGCCAGACGTATTGCGTCTTGCGGAAATCCCGTTCCGTCCATTCACGACCTTTGGAGTCGATCACGCCGTCCGCTTTGGCGTTGCCGAACAGATAATCGTAGATCGCCTGGTCGACGCCGAGCGATTTCTGCAACAGCTCGACGCCGGCCAACTTGGTCTTGGGCATCACGACCGCATCCGTGAAGGCGTACTTGGCCTTGTCCTTTTGCGTTTTGAATTTCAGCGCGCCCTTGGCGACATTGCGCGACTTTTCATCCTCTTCACCGTAAATGAACACCATCGGGGTCGCGCGTTGCTTGAGCGGAATGTCGAGCGTGCTGCCGACGGCGACGCTGCGCGAACCGAGCTGCGAGCCGATGCTGAGCCAGACGCACGCGATCACGTCCTGGCCCTCGGCCTGGGTGTGGGGCGCATAAAGCAAAGTGACGGGGTGCTGGACCAGCCGATGGCGGTGCCATTCGGAGTTGAGCCAGATGGCGCCGAGCGTCGCTCCGGATTCCGCGCCGACGAGGATGAAGCTCGACGTGTTGCACGCGCCGCTGTCGTTCTTGCGGTCCAGATACGCCTTGCACGCCGCGATGTCGTTGATGATTGCCGGGTAATACGTCTTTTCAAGTTCCTTGAATTCGAGGGTCGCCTTATTGGCGAGGGCTGATTTCGTGGCGTCCTTAATGTGCTGCGGCATCCGATTGAATTTTTCCTGCCAGAAGGTCGCCGGCTCGATATCGGTGCTGAGCCCGTGACCACGAAAATCGAAAGTCAAGACCGAGGCTTTAGCCTGGAGTTTCTCGGCCAGCGCGACCCAATTCTTTTTCGAGCTTTTTTCGCCGACGCCCAGCGGATGCAGCATGAGCACGGTCGGCGGGTTTTTGGTCTTGGCATTGGTGCACGCATAAAACCTGGCGTACAAATCGACGCCGTCGATCGTCGGGATCTTTACCTTGTCGCCCTTTTCTTCCTTCTGGGCGACGCTCGTCCAGGGAGTCAAGGCAAGGATCGCCAAGGCAAACAACACCACAAAGCCAGGCAGCTTCGACATAAGTGGTCTCCAACGACGGGACTTGGGCGCCAACGTCATTTATGAATGATAAAGGATTTTGGCAAGGGAATCAAGAAAAACAGCACGGCAGCGCCATTTCGCGGGGGTGGGCGAAGCAGCGCAGCCGCGCTGACACGGGATTCTGCAATCCCGCGGGCCGGTTCCGTGGCCTGGTTTCTCCGAGTGATCTCTCGGCTTCCAAGAGCTGGGAACAATCACCATCCATGGCCAGGTTACCGGAGCGGAGGTTTTCACCTCGAGGGGAGCACACCGTGGCAGACGGTTGGCCGGGCCCGCGTGCGGTTTCCGCATGCACCCCGGAGCCGGGCCGCGACTCCCCATGACACCGATCACACCATGGTCACCCCTTTCGCAAGATCACACAGGATCCCTGCTCGCGCCTTCGGGCTCTCGGCCGACATGCGCGGGCTCCAAGGTTGGACATTATGCGCGGCGCGCTTGCGCTTCGCTAGTGGACAAGAGTTGCGTCGCGCCGCGCGGAACTTGAGCGCGCGCATCGGCGCAGCGACGGCGCTTGAGCTTGCGCCGATTGTCCACTTTTGAGAATCTTCATCGTCTCGTCGAAAAAAAATCATGGCAACGCCGCGCGCAGTGAATCGATGCGACAGCTGGGTCAGCTGCCATTTGGAGTGCGGCGGCACGACGCCGCTTTGGATGGTGGACGCAACTCTCAATCCAAAGCGGCGTCGTGCCGCCGCACTCCAAAAATCGCTATCGTGACTTCATGGCGTTTCGCTTTGAACTCCTGGCGAAGGATGGCCCTGCGCGTGTCGGCCGCATGCACACCGCGCATGGCTCGGTCGAAACTCCTGTTTTTATGGCGGTCGGTACGCAGGCGACGGTCAAGGGCCTCACGCCGCAACAGCTGGAAGCGGCGGGCGTGCAGGTCGTGCTCGGCAACACGTATCACTTGGCGCTGCGGCCCGGCGCCGACTTGATCGCGGAACTCGGCGGCCTGCACCGCTTTATGGGCTGGCAGCGGCCCATTCTCACCGATAGCGGCGGCTATCAGGTCTTCAGCCTGGCCGCGAATCTCAAGATCGACGATCGCGCCGCCGTGTTCCGCTCACACATCGACGGCAGCCTGTTGGAATTGTCCCCCGAATCTGCGATGACCATTCAGGAGCAGCTCGGGTCCGACATCGCCATGTGCCTGGACCAATGTCCGGCGGGCGACGCCAACCCGGAAGAAATGCGCGAGGCGGTGCGCCGCACGATCTTGTGGGCAGAGCGGTGCCAACAGGTGCAGCGCCGTCAGGATCAAGCGTTATTCGCCATCGTCCAAGGCGGCACCGATCTGGCGTTGCGAGCGCACTGTGCCGCAGCGCTGACGGCCCTCGATTTTCCCGGCTATGCGCTGGGCGGCTTCAGCGTGGGTGAAACGTCAGCGGACATGGTCGCCGCCCTGGAACCGGCCGCCCAGATGCTGCCGACAAACAAGCCGCGCTATCTGATGGGCGTCGGTCGGCCCGAAGACATCCTGATGGCCGTGGCACGCGGCATCGACATGTTCGACTGCGTGCTGCCGACCCGCAATGGCCGCAATGCCATGGCGTTCACGTCCGAGGGGAGCGTGAAGATTCGCAATGCTTGCCACAAGCGAGATTCAGCCCCTTTGGAGTCCGGTTGCCCATGTCCGACGTGCGTCCAGTACAGCCGGGCGTACCTGCATCATTTGTTCTTAGCCGACGAAATGCTCGGGCCGACGCTGCTGTCGCTGCACAACGTGGCCTATTACAGCCGGCTGATGGCCGAGATTCGCCAGGCCATCACGGCGGGGCGCTTTGCCGAGTTTTGCGCAGTCAGCCTTGCCCGTTGGGGCGTGAGAATTTAAGATAGACGCTTTGATTGACTTGCCACACGCCGCGGGATGAGCAACGCGAATCCCGCGGGTGCACCCGCGGGATTCGCGTTGCTCATCCCGCGGCTTACGGTTAAGGACGATCCTGCATGCTCTTTTCGCAATTGGTTTTGTTCGCTCAAGAAGTGGTGGAAGGTGTCAAGGATGGAGCGCCCAAAGACGGCGGCGGCGGCGCGCCCGGCTTGGTGTCGCTCGTGCCGATCGTTCTCATCTTCGGCGTCTTCTACTTCTTGATCATCCTGCCGAGCCAGCGCAAGGAACGCAAGCAGCGCGAGGCGATCTTCGCGGCCCTCAAGAAGAACGACGAAGTCGTGACTTCGGGCGGCATCATCGGCATCGTGCAGACGATCAAGGACGATGAAGTCATCTTGAAGCTTGAAGACAATGCCAAGGTGCGCCTCCTCAAGAGCAGCATCACGCGCATCATACCGAAGGACTCACAAAATACGTCCGGTTCCGATCCGAATGCGGAATCAATCCAAAAACTGCCGCGCTGATCCACGGATGGAATCCGAATTCTCTTTCCGCGAGCGAATATGAAGCAATTCTTTGGGAAAATCGTCATCTGCCTGGTGCCCTGCCTGTTGGCCGGCTGGGTGACCGGCGACGCCATGCTCAGGTATCAAGCGGGCGAATCGGGCGGGTTCAAGCTCGGCGTGGACCTGGTCGGCGGCACGATTCTCGTCTACGAAATCGATCTGCGCAAGCAGCAGGAAAAGGACAAGGACACCAAACTCGACGCCACTGACTTGGCCAACAACTTGGCCGAATCGCTCAAAAAACGCATCGACCCCAACGACCTCTACAACATCGTGATCCGTCCTGCCGGCGGCGAAGGGCGCGTCGAGATCATTCTGCCAACCGGCGGCACGCACCGCGCCAAGAAAGCCGAGCAAGCCTGGAACAAGCTGCTGGACGAAATGCAGGTCCACTTCAAGCTGGTTGACAAGATCGAAGTCGGTCGCGGCAAAATTCTGGAGCTGGCCGACAGAATTCAAGTCACCAAGTCCAAGGGCATCTGGGAAGGCAAACTGTTCAGCGACAAGGACGCCTGGCAAAAGCTCAAGGCCAGCGCCTACGAACGCTGGGCCGACCTGGTGCCGACCGACCGGCGCAGCAAGCCCAAAGAGGAGTGGATCAATCCCGAGATCGAGAAGCTCGACGCCCATCCGAAAGGCCGGCTGCAGAAATTCGTCGACGTTCTGTACACGCAGTTGGCGCCGACCGAAACGGCTGAGAGCGAGGCCGCCCTTGAAGCCTGGCTCAAACAGCGCGCCTGGGAAACCATGCTCGAACGCGCCATTCAGCAATGGCCCGAGCTCAAGGACTTCAAGGCCGAAATGGACCGCGTGCCGCCCGACAGCACCGAAGAACTGGTCAGCTTCATTCAGGCGAAGGGCGTCGTGGTCGGCCAGGCGGCGCTGGCGATTCTCGAGCCGTTGCTCGGCAAAGATGTCTACAAGGCTGAGTTGAGCGATGCCAAGGGTGAAAAGAACGTCGTTGCCGCTGAGGACATCACCAAATTCGTCGATGACAACTACGGCGAATCGGTGTTCGCGATTTCCGAAGCGATTGCCAATGAGGCCAAGAAGACCGGCCGCAGCCGCGATTTGACCGTGGAGGAAGTCCAGCGCATCAAAGACCTGGTGTCGAAAGTCGGCAGTCTGGAATTCCGCATTCTGGCGAATAGCACCGACGACAGGGACGGCGAGGAGGACGCCAAGAAGCTCTTGAACTCGGGCGACCTGAGCCAAGATCTGGAAACGAAGGCCAAGCAAGGCCTGCCGCCGCCCGGCCCGCACAACAAACCCTTCTGGCCGGTCAAACTGCCGCGCAGCGTGCTAAGCAAATTGACGTATAGTTGGGTCGAATTGGGTCCGCAAGAACGCAAGGCGATGAACCTGGACAACGCGGCCAAGAACGACTCCGACCGCAACTACGTCTGGCTGCAAGCCCAAGCGAACAAGAACAAAGCCACGCTGCTGATGGATCGCACGGGCCGGCCGCTCTTGCAGGGCGCGCTCTTCTTCACCCGCGAGTGCAAGGACCAAAACTTGCCGGAAGAAGAACGCCGCAAGAAGCAATTCGAGTATTTCGTGCTGACGCGCGACCCGGAAATTGATCCGGCCGATCCGCGCGGCCAGAAACGCGTGCAAAAGATCGACGGCAGCTTGCTGAAAAACGCTTCCAGCGGGCCGGGACAGGATTTGCGCCCCGCCGTGCATTTCGAATTCAACAGTGAAGGCGGCGAGCTGTTCGGCGACATCACCCGCAAGAACGTGCCCTCCGGGGCCGGCGCCGAGGAAAACCAGTTGCGCCGCCACCTGGCCATCATCCTCGACGGCCTGGTCGTATCGGCGCCGACGATCAACTCGGAAATTCGCACGCATGGCCAGATCAGCGGCAGCTTCACGAGCAAGGAAGTGACCGCGCTGGTGAACATTCTCCGCGCCGGCCAACTGCCCGCGACCCTCAAGCCGCAGCCGGTGAGCGAAAACACCCTCGGTCCGACGCTGGGCGAGGACACGATCCGCGCCGGCGTCACCGCCATTCTGATCGCGTTCGGTTTCGTCCTGGCGTTCATGATCGTCTATTACCGCTTCGCCGGGTTCGTCGCCAGCGTCGCGCTCGTGGCCAACCTGGTCCTCACCGTCGGCTTCATGGTCGCCGTGCAAGCCACCTTCACGCTGCCGGGCCTCGCCGGCGTCGTGCTCATGCTCGGCATGGCCGTCGATGCCAACGTGCTGATCTACGAGCGCCTGCGTGAAGAGCGCGAGCGCGGCTGCAGCCTCGCCCAGGCCATCCGCAACGGCTACGATCGCGCCCTGCCGACGATCATCGACACGCACATGTCGAGTATCTTCACCGCCATCGTTCTCTACGTCGTCGGCAACGACCAGTTGAAAGGCTTCGGCGTCAGCTTGACGGTCGGCCTCATCATCAGCTTGTTCACGTCGCTGTACATGACGCGGCTGCTGTTCGACATCTGGCAATACAAGGGCTGGCTCACCAAGCTCAGCATGTTGCGGCTGTTCACCAAGCCCGACATCGACTTCATGGCGATTCGCAAAGCCATGTTCGCGACCACGATCGTGCTGTCGATCGTCGGCTTCGTCCTGTTCGTCGGCCGATTGCCGAACGATCTCAACATCGACTTCCGCGGCGGCACGGCGTACGGCGGCGAGATGACCATGATGAAAACGCTGAAAGAGATCCGCCACCTGCTCGACGAAGGCGAACAGAAGGCGAAGCTCACGGACGTGAAGGTTGCTCCCATGGGCACGGACGGCCTGCGCTACACCGTCCAGTATCCTGGCGATGCGCCGCATACCATCGCGCTGGCGAATCGGCCGGACGGGAAAACGTTGCCGGACTGGACCGACCAAGTCAGGCAGCGCGCCGCCAAGCTGCCCGACTTCTCGGTGGAGCTGTATTATCCGAGTTTCGCGGAGGGCGAGGAGCAGAAGAGCTACTTCAACGTCCGCACGTCGGAAAAAGAAGTGGAGCTGGTCCAGACCGTGCTCGATCGCTTGCTGCGCGCGGGCGACCAATCGCTCATGAAGCGCGTCTTCATGAAGTCGGAATTCGCCACGGCCAAGGCGATTCGGCTGAAATTCTCTTCGGACAAAGACGGCTCGACGCCGGGCGCCGGCTCGCTCAGCGCCATCAAGTCGCTGTTCCAACGCGAACTCTTGCGCGCTTTCGGCAAGACGGAAAAGAACGAACTGCCCTTCCAATACGACATCACCGGTGAAGGCAAGACGACGCAGGACGGCAAGAACGCCGTCATGATGCTCAAGTTCGAATTTGAAGGCGAGCTCAAAAAGGCGGACGATCTCGCCAAGATTCGCATCGTGCTGGTCGACACCGAGCGCGAGTTCAACTCGCGGCCGCAACCCGACCGCCTGGAAAACTTCGACAGCCAGCTCGCCACCGAAACCCGGCTGCGCGCCATGTGGGCCATCCTGGCGAGCTGGGCCGCGATTTTGATTTACCTGTGGTTCCGGTTCGGCAACTGGACGTTCGGCCTCGCCGCCGTCCTCTGCTTGATCCACGACTTGTTCTTCACGCTGGGCGCCATCGCCGCGTGCCATTTCATCCACGGCACCTTCATCGGCAACGCACTCTTGATCGAAGATTTCAAGATCGACCTCAACACCATCGCCGCTCTGCTCACCCTGGTCGGGTACTCGGTCAGTGACACCATCGTCGTCTTCGACCGAATCCGCGAAGTCCGCGGCAAGAGTCCGGAACTGACGGCGCAGATGATCAACGACAGCGTCAACCAAACGCTGAGCCGGACGCTGCTGACCGCGTTATCCGTATTCCTGGTCGTGCTCGTCCTGTATATTTGGGGCGGCGAGGGCTTGCACCTGTTCGCGTTCGTCATGGTCATGGGCGTGATGGTCGGCACCTATAGCTCGATCTACATCGCCAGCCCGCTGCTGCTGATCACCGGCGAAGGCGTTGCTCCGGAAGATCTGCGCCGTCGATCGCCTCAGTCCGAAGAGCCCAGGCGGGCAATGAGCCCGGCGTAGGGTAGTGGTACAGTTTGAAGGAAAGAAACCCGGTTTCTCCGAAGAAACCGGGTTTCTGGGGCGAAACTGTACCACTACCCGGCGTAGACAGGGGCGTGGTTCAAAAACGAGCGGTTGCGGGTGCCAAGCGACTACGCACCTGACTGGGCCACTTGGCCTAGTCGGTACAGTCGTGGTTCCTTTCCGCAACCATTGGATTGATAACCCTTTGCGACGAAGAAATTGGGCGACTAGGCCACAATGCACCGACACTCCACACACACACTTGATTGTTACCCGGTTTTGAACCAGGCCTAGACAGGACTTGAGTACCATGCCGCAACTCGTCAATGTGAATCCCACTTCCGAACACCGCATCTATCTGCGGCTGTTCGTGACGATCGGCGGCGGCTGGTGAGCCGCTGCGGATCGTTGCGCGTAGCGCCCTCGTTTCCATTTTCGTCCTAAGACAGCGCCGACCGTCGCTCAGATTCCCATCGTGAGGCAACCGTGCCGAGCGTCCTGCCCAAAACCAATCTGAACGCCCCTGTCACGGAGCACATGCACCAGGACTTCATTGCCCTGCGCTCCGGTCAGACCGTGAGCGAGGCGCTGGCGTGGGTGCAGCAGCATCCGACCAAGAGCCGGATCATCTACTTCTACGTCGTCGATGAGGATGGCCGGCTGCGCGGGGTGGCGCCGACGCGACAGCTGCTGTTGAGTCCCCCCCATGCCCTCGTGGCCGACATCATGGTGAGCCAGGTGACGACGCTGGCCGCGCGCGCCACGGTGCGGCAAGCGTGCGAGCGTTTTCTCGAGCATCGATTGCTGGCTTTGCCGGTGGTGGACGATGACGGCCGGCTCCTGGGCACGGTTGACATGGACATCGTCACCGCTCAACTCGGCCGCCTGGACGATGTCCCACCGGTCAATCGACTGCTGCGGCCCCTGGCGCGGTTCCTGGCGGTGGAGTCCTCAAGTGGAATCGTGCTACTGGCGTGCACGGTTGTGGCCCTGATTCTTGCCAATTCGCCCTGGTCTGCCGCCTTTCACGACTTTTGGCATACGCCGATCGGTTTGACGGTCGGCGCCGTGCACATGAGCATGTCGCTGCACCACGGGATCAACGACGGCTTGATGACGCTGTTTTTCTTTGTCGTCGGCTTGGAGATCAAGCGCGAAATCGTCGCCGGCGAGCTGAGCGAGCTGAAAAAGGCGATGCTGCCGATCGTCGCCGCCCTGGGCGGGATGGTCGTGCCGGCGGCGGTGTACTTGATCTTCCACTTCGGCCAACCGACCGCGCAGGGCTGGGGCATCCCGATGGCGACGGACATCGCTTTTGTAGTCGGCTTCCTAGCGCTCCTCGGCCCGCGCGTGCCGCACAGCCTCAAGATCTTGCTGCTCTCGCTCGCCATCGCCGACGACATCGGGGCGACGCTGGTGATCGCCCTGGTGTATACGGCGGACCTGGCGCTGCCGGCCCTGGCTGCCGGAGTCGCGGGATTCGGCCTGATCATCTGCTTGCGCTGGCTGGGCGTGCGCCGCGTGCTGGTCTACTTCGTCGTGGGGACCGTCATCTGGGCGGCCTTTTCGAAATCGGGGGTGCACCCGACGGTCGCCGGCGTCGCTCTGGGCCTGCTCACGCCGGCCCGTCCTTGGCTGGGCGACCGCCTGTCGCTGGATGTAGTGGTCGATTTGTTCCGGCGCGTCGGCGCGTCCGGAACCCTGGCGAAACCGGAACAGCGCCTCGAATCGATTTCGCCGGTCGAGCGGCTTGAGCACGCGCTGCACCCTTGGGTGGCGTTTCTGATCATGCCGGTCTTCGCACTGGCCAACGCGGGCGTGCATTTGGAACTGGCCGAGATCGGCAAACCGGTGGCCCTCGCCGTCGCCGCCGGCTTGATCTTGGGCAAACCGATCGGCATCGCCTTGTTTTGCTGGGCATCGGCGCGGCTCGGGCTGACGCGACTGCCGGCCGAGATCAACGGCAAAATCCTGATCGGCGCCGGCTGCCTCGCGGGCATCGGCTTCACGATGTCGCTGTTCATCGCCGGACTCGCTCTGGAGGGTCGCCATCTGGAAGAAGCCAAGATCGGCATCCTCGGCGGCTCGACCGTCAGCGCCGTGTTGGGCTTCTGGTTGCTGGCGCGATTCTTGCCGCGGCAATCGTCCGCTGCCGACCGCGCATGATACAATCGCATTCATGCATCTGCCGCGCGGCGCCGTTTTGCTGTTTGTCGGGCTGATTCTGGCCGGTTTCGCGGCACTTTCGTTTCCCGGCAGCAACCGGATCGTGGAAGGCGCCGTCACGGACGCGAATGGTCCCGTCGCCGACGCCATCGTTCGTTGGCAAGGCACGTCAAACTGCACGCGCACGGATTCCCAAGGAAGATATCGCTTGCTGGGCGCCATCCGTGCACGCGCGCTGATCGCGGCGAAACCGGGTCACCCCATCGTCGTTGGATCAGCCCGACAGCCAAACTTGCATCTGCAACCCATTCCTCAGAATGACAACGACGAATACGCGTGGATCGATCCGTCGCCCAATCCGCGCCAACCTCTCCAGTGCGGCAACTGCCACGGGCAAATTCACGACGAATGGTCGCGAAGCGCCCATGGCAACTCAGCGACGAACCGCAAGTTCCTGCACCTGTTCGCGGGGACGGATGGCGCCTCCGCGCCGTCGAAGACCTGGAATCTGCTCGAAGAACATCCGCTCGGCAGCGGCGTCTGCGCCGCCTGCCATGCGCCGACGCTCACTTCGCCGGATTTGGATTACGACGTGCGCCTAGCGCGCGGCGTCCATGCTCACGGCGTCCATTGCGATTATTGCCACAAAATCGCGGACGCGCCGACCGACAAGCTCGGCACTCGTTTCGGCCGCGACGGTTATCGGCTGGCGCGTCCCCACGGCAACGAGCAGATCTTTTTCGGGCCGCTGGACGATGCCGTTCGGGCCGGCGAGTCCTTCGTCTACGCGCCGTTTTACAAGGAAAGCCGATACTGCGCCTCGTGCCATGAGGGGGTGGTCTTCGGCGTGCACGTCTACGGCACCTACTCGGAATGGCTCGAAAGCCCGGCGCGGCGCCAGGGCCAGCAGTGTCAGGACTGTCACATGGCGCCGACCGGCAAGATGACTAACCTCGCGCCCGGCCAAGGCGGCATCGAGCGCGATCCGCGCACCTTGGCCAGCCACGGCTTTCCCGGCGGCACGTCCGAGATGCTGAAAAAATGTCTCGAAGTGAAAAGTACGGCGACGCGCCGCGGCAAGGAAGTCATCGTCATGGTGACGACCCAGGCGCGCAACGTCGGCCATCGCGTCCCGACCGGATTCATCGACCGGCACTTGGTCCTCGTGGTCGAAGCGCTGAACGAGCGCGGCCGGCAGGTGCAATTGTCCGCCGGCCCGGAATTGCCGCCGCGCGCCGGCCCGACGCTCGCGGGTCGGCCTGGTTGGATCTTCGGCAAGCAACATCTCGATGTCAGGGGTCGGCCGGTCCCGTTTTGGCAGACGGCGCATGCGATGCTCGACACGCGCTTGGCGCCGGACGACGCCGACGTGCGGACCTTTAAGTTCGCTCAAGACGCGGCCGACATTCGTGTGCGGCTGGTGTATCGGCGTTTCTGGGCGGAAGTCGCCGCGCCGCGCGGTTGGACGGACAACGACGTCGTGATCCATGACCAAACCATCGCTCGTGAATCATTTCACGAGCCGATGATCGGGCGCGTTTCGTTTCACGACCGACGAGATCTGGCATGGTTCACAAATGCACACAGGCATAGGTGCTTTTCGAGACGACAGGATTTCGACACAGTTGGCACGCACTCAACTTCCTATCCCCTTGATCCATCCAATGTTACATCGAAAAAAATGTCGGCATCACATGACAGGCAAGTGTAGTCCCTACAGCGTTCACTCTGTCACCCAGAAATGACAAGAATTGAACCATGTCCGAGATCTGTGAAATGAAACGAAATAAGTTCTTGAGGGACTTGAGGATCGGTCAAAAAACTGCGATTCGTTTCACGGCGCGCATTTCGTTTCACGATGGGGTCTGTGTGCATATGAAACGAAATGACTCTCGCCCGATTCACCGGCGGCGCGGTAAACTATATGTCATGCACTGCGGCGTTTGGTTGCGCGGCCTGACCGCGCTCTGTTGCCTGCTGGTTGTCGGGGCACCGACGTTGCGCGCCGGGCTGTATCTTTCCAGCGAAAGCTACGCCGACCTGCCGTCGCAATGGCGCGGCTTTCTGCTCGATCAGCGGACGCTGCGCAACATCGCGGTCGTCCCTAAAGCCGGCGCGGACGAGAACCCGGCGCGCACCCATTATTTGCAAGAGGCCGCCAAGCTCGAAAAGAAGAATCCGCGCAACGCTGACGACAAGGCCGACCTGGGCGCCATGTACATTCGGCTCGGCGACGCCGGCAAGGCGGTTGAGTTGCTCCGGGCCGCGCAGCGCGAGCATCCCAATCACTTCTTCATCGCCGCAAATTTGGGCACGGCCTGGCACATGCAAGGCAATCTCGCCCAGGCTGCCGACGCCCTGCGCGAAGCGGTAAGGCTGGCGCCCGGCAAGCATCAGGCCGCGGAACAACTGCATCTGAAACTGGTGCAGCAACGGATGCGCGCGCCGCGCGGCGGTCCGGCCGATCTCGACGATCTGTTCGGCGTGCGCTACGGCAACGACCAGGGCGCCTTCGAGCCGGGCAAGCTCGCCGCGGCCGAGAAGAAGAAACTGCCCACCCGCGCCGCCGCGCTCGCGCAGCAACTTGCCCTGTGGCTGCCGGCCGATGGTATGTTGCTGTGGCAACTTGGCGAACTCGCCAATGCCTATGGCGACATCCGCACCGCCGCGTCGCTGCTCGATGGCTGCGTCGTTCAGTTTGGCATGAACCACCCCGAGTTGCGCCGCCGCCGCCAAGCGCTTCGTGAAGCCGTTGACGGTCTTCCCAAGCTGCAGGTGGGCGACAAGGCGCAGCACGAAGACAAGCATGCCGGCACGCTTGCTTTTCGCTCGAAGCGCCCGCTGGTGTCGCGCCTCGACGCCGCGCCGCTGCCGCCCGTGAGCGAAACCGGCGTCAACGAACTTCCCTGGCAATTGTTTGCCGACACGATCGTCGACACGAAGTTCCGGCCGACATTCCCCAAGTATCTGCAAGAATTGGCCGGCAGAAAGGTCGCCTTGAACGGCTTCATCCAGCCGCTCGGCGACGATCCGGAAATGACCGGCTTCATGTTCATCGAATACCCCATCGGCTGCTGGTATTGTGAAATGCCCGACACCGTGAGCATCGTCTACGTCGAGCTGCCGCCCGGCAAGACCGCGGCGTATCAGCGCGGCCTGGTGCGCGTCGTCGGCCGGTTGACGCTCAACCGCAGCGATCCGGAGGATTTTTTGTACGCGATCCGCGACGCGCGCGTGGGCGGCGTGGATTGATCCTGCCGCTTGCGCCTCAGCGAATCGATTCGCCAAGCCGCAAGCGGCGAGCGGAGAATGTAATGGCCCTCACGACCGCCCAAATCCAAGAACAAAAAGAACAAGCCGAAGAGCTGCTCGCCGACGGCGACACGAAACTCGGTTTCGCCAAGAACCTTTTCTTCGGCAAGTTCAACGGCTCGCTGCTGTTTCCCTATCCGCAGGTGAAACCCGACGAACAGCCGGCGGTCGATCAGGCGCTCGCCGAGCTGCGCCGATTTGCGGATGAACAAATCGACGCTGCCGCCATCGACCGCGACTGCGACATTCCGCGCCACGTGATCGACGGTCTGGGCCGGCTCGGCGTGCTCGGCATGACAGTGCCCCCGGCGTTCGGCGGCCGCGGTTTTTCGCAACTCGGTTATCTCAAGATCATGGAGCTGATCGGCGGCCATTGCGCCTCGACCGCCGTTTTCGTCAACGCCCATCATTCGATTGGGGCACGCGCGTTGCTCTTGTTCGGGACCAAGGAACAGCAACAGCGCTGGCTGCCCGACCTGGTGTGCGGCCGCAAGCTTGCCGCGTTCGCGCTGACCGAAACCGACGCAGGTTCGGACGCCGCCAATGTTCAGACCACGGCGACGCCAAGTCCCGACGGAAAAACATGGTTCTTGAACGGCACCAAGCGTTACATCACCAACGCCGGCATCGCTCAGGTGTTGACGGTCATGGCGCGCACGCCGGTGCCAGGTTCGAGCGAATCGCGCATCACCGCGTTCTTGGTGACGCCGGATTTGCCCGGATTTGAAGTCGTCGAGGCACGCATGCCGAAATGCGGCATCCGCGGCACGGCGACGGCACGCCTGGCATTCCACAACATGCCGGTGCCCGCCGCCAACATCCTCGGTCCGATCGGCAAGGGCCTGCGCATCGCCCTCACCGTGCTCGACTTCGGTCGGACCACGTTCGGGGCCAGTTGCACCGGAGCGGCGAAGACGTGTTTGCAGGCCGCGGTCGCCCATGCCAAAACGCGCGTGCAATTCAAGCAAACGCTGAGCGAGTTCGAGCTGGTGAAAAAGAAGATCGCCTTCATGGCCGCCAACGTCTTCGCCATGGAAGCGACGACGGCCCAATGCGCTGCCTTCATCGGCCGCGGCTTCGAGGATTACATGCTCGAAACCGCGCTGCTCAAGGTGTATTCGACCGACGCCCTTTGGACCATCGTCAACGACACGCTGCAAATCTTCGGCGGCCAAGGCTACTTTTCCGACGAGCCGTATGAGCGCATGATGCGCGACGCCCGCATCAACACCATCGGCGAAGGCGCCAACGACGTGCTGCGGGCCTTCATCGCGGTCGTCGGCTTGCGCGGCGTCGGGGAGAACCTCAAGGGCGTTCTGGCCGCGCTCAAGCAGCCGTTCAAGAAGTTCGGCGCTCTGTTACGTTTCGGCCAAAGCCAGATGGCGGTTCGCTTCACGTTGCCGGCGATTCCCGTGCAAAGCTCCGAGTTGCGCAGCGAAGCCAGGGAACTGGCCGCGCGCGTGCGCGATTTTGGCTTGGCCGTGCAAAACGTGCTCATGCAGTATCGCAAGCTGGCCGGCAGCGATGATGAATTGAAATTGATGGAAGTCGTGCTCAAGCATCAATATCCGCAAGAACGCCTCGCGGACGCCGCCGCCGATTTGTACGCCTCGAGCTGCACGCTCAGCCGGCTGGATTCCATGCTGTTGCCCGGCAATGGCGAGTTGGGCAGGGGCGATCGGGAGGTCCAAGCGGGGCGCTATTTCCTGACGCTGGCGAACCGGCGCATCAAGCAGAACCTGGCGGCGCTGTGGGACAATGATGATGCGATGACGACGAAGACGGCGGATGCCATAATGGAAAAGTGAGATCGTGAAAGGAAATGAACGATGTCCACGGCCCAACTGCATGCATTCGAAGCTCAATTCCACCAACTTTCGGTCGACGAACAACGACTGTTGCTGGACCGTTTGACGGCGGACCATCGGCAAAACAACGACGTGCAGTGGAGTGTCGAGCTTGCGGCCATGGCCGCTGACCCAGATATTCAGCGGGAGGTGCGTGCCATTGAACAAGAATTCGCGGACACGGAGCAAGACGGCTTGGAGAATGTCTGATGCACGTGTCATTCCGCCACAATCCGCGTCTGCTCTTGTCCGCGGGCCATTTCCAGATTCTGCTCCGCCAGGCGCAGCAGCCCCTGTGGCGTGTTCTGCTCGCCGTTCATGCTGGCAATGCCAAAGAAGCTGCGGACCGGCAAGTGGGGCGCGTTCAAGTCCTGGGTGGGATGCTCCAAGTAATCTTGCAAGCGCCGGCAACACGTGACCCCGCCCGGTTTGGGCGTTTGCACCATCAAGAGCAGAAAGCCGTCCGGACCGTATTGGCCGACCACGTCACAGCGCCGCTTGCCGCGCACGATCGATTCAGCCGCCCAGTCCGGCAGGCGCGGCGCCGCATCTTCCGCGGGTTGCTCCAGCTCGCCGACGGCGATCGACAGCGGCAATTGATAGCGCTGGCAACGCGCTAGCTCTTCGTGCAAGCGTTCGAGCATGTGCCGTTGCGAGTACCAGTGGTCGTCGTGCCGCGGCGTCAAGCGCCAGATCATTTGCACGAGCCGATCCACCTGCCGGCGCGAGTCGCTGAGTTGGGATCGCGTCCGTTCTTGCACGATCTTGGCTTCCCAATCCGTCATGGCGTGTTGCATCACCGCATGCAGCAGCGGCGGATGGCCCAAGGCGAGCGTCCAGGGCAGACACATGGCGGCGCCCAAGTCGTAGGCTTGGGCATACAGCGTGGCTTGATCGTCGCCGAGGAAGAGAATGGGCGCTTCGCGCTGAAAGGCGAGCCACGCCAGGCCCTGGCCGCCTTCGCGCTCGAGCAATTCGCTGGTTGCCATCAACAGATCGCACGGCTGGTGCTGCAGTGTGAAACGGGCCTGGGCAAAGCTGTTGGCGGCTTGCATTTCCCAGCCGGCCAGCGGTTCCTGAGCGAACAAGGCGTGCAGGTGGCCGCTTTGCTCGGCGACGGCCGCCACCAGGACGCGCGGACGTTCGTGCGCGGACATCGACATGGCGCATCTCCCGGAGGAAGTCAACTCCCTCCGCCAACGCGCTTGCTAGGTTCCTCCACCATAGCCAGGAACAACCGGCATCTTCGAGAGCGCTTTCGCCATCGGCAGGGTTTTCGTCGCTTCGCGCAACCATGTTTTCCGTACAAGCACTACAAACGGAATATCCAGAAGTTGCTTGCCGCTTCGCGCTCCTGCGGCGGCAAGTTTCCAACTTGCCGAATTCGGGCAAGTTGGAAACTCGCCCCCACACCTGAAACTGTCGCTCAGCCGCAAGCGGCGCTGATTTCGTGCTTGCAACTGCCCAGCGCGGCCCTACAATCGGCAAGACGTTGCTTCCCCGAGATGCTCTCATGCTGTTCGCCGACTATCAGCAATTCCTCGATCCGCTCAAAGAGAGCAACATTCCCTGGTCGTATGTCTGGTCGACGATTCTCGCCGGGCTGCCGGTGGTGGTGTTGTTCTGGACGCTGGTGCCGATGCGCTGGCTGGCGCCGAAAGCGGGGCTGGCAGGCTCGATCACCGCCATTGCCGTCGCCATTTTCATTTACGGCATGCCGGTCGACATGGCGCTGTGGTCGTTCGCGCACGGCGCCGGCTTCGGGTTGTTGCCGGTCGGGTGGACGATCTTCAATGCGATGCTTCTTTACAACATCACCGTGGAAACGGGCCAGTTCACGATCATCCGCCGCAGCGTCGCCGGCATCTCGGCCGACGCGCGCATTCAAGCGGTGTTGATCGGCTTTTCGTTCGGCGCGTTTCTGGAAGGGGCGGCGGGCGGCGGCACGCCGGTGGCCATCTGCGGGGCGATCATGGTCGGCCTCGGCTTCGATCCCTTTCTCGCCGCCGTCTTGTGCCTGATCGCCAACACCTCGCCGGTCGCTTACGGCGGCCTGGGCACGCCGCTGATCGTCCTCAACGGCGTCACCGATATTCCCATTGAAACGCTGAGCACGATGGCCGGGCATCAACTGCCGTTTCTGTCGTTCATCATTCCGCTGTGGATGGTCAAGTGCATGTGCACCTGGCGGCAGACGCTGGCGATCTGGCCGGCGCTCTTCGTTTCCGGCGGCTCGTTCGCCGTCTTTCAATACTTCTTCGCCACCATGCACGATTGGGTGCCGGGCTTGAATCTGTATCCGATGACCGACATCGGCGGCGGCATCTTCTCGTTGGTGGTGACGGCGCTGTTCCTCATCTTTTGGAAGCCGAAAGACGAAATCCGATTTGGCGCGGCCGAGGCGCCGACGCCGGCCGTCGAGCCGCACCTCGCCGAAGCCAGCCAGCCAGCGCCCGGCACCCCCCCATCCCCCCCTTCGCAAGGGGGGGGAAGGGGGGTGGCGGCGCACGATCCACACGCGGCCGAAGCGCAAGCCTTGCTGGGCAACATCAAGCTGCCCGATTCGTTCGAAAAGAAACGGCTGACGGCGGCGAACATCACCCTGGCCTGGATGCCGTTCGCGCTGATGTCGGTCTTCCTGATGCTCACCGGCTTGGTGCGCCAGAAGGAAACGCCGGTCAAGGCGGGTCCGGGACCGGTGAAGATTGTCGAAGGTTGGCACACGAACTATCAGGTCCAGATCCCGACGCTGCACGGCACCGTGAAGCGCGATGCACGGCTGCTCGAGGAGGGCAAGGAACAGCGCGGCGAATCGGCGCTGTTCAATTTCGCCTGGCTGACGGCGCCCGGCACGGCCGTCTTCTTCGCGGTGCTCGCTTCGATGGCGCTGCTGCGCATGAATCGCCGCCAAATCGCCGCCGTGCTGCGGCGCACGTTCTTTCAGATGAAAATCCCCATCCCGACGATTTGCTTCATGCTCGGCCTCAGTTACGTGACGCGCTATGCCGGCATGGACGCGACCCTGGGCTACGCCTTTGCGAACACCGGCATCCTGTATCCGTTCTTCGCCGCGATCCTTGGCTGGTTAGGCGTGTTTCTGACCGGCACCGACGCGGGCAGCAACGCTCTCTTTGGCAGCTTGCAAAAGATCACCGCGACCGAGATCTACAACAGTCACCCGGGGCTGTTCGAGGGCCAACTGTCACGCGAGCAGGCGCAGGTCCTCATCTGCACCGCCAACAGCACCGGCGGCGTCATGGGCAAGATGATCGATGCCCAGAGCATCTGCGTCGCCACCGCCGCCACGCATCAAATCGGCAAGGAGGCAGACATTTTCAAAGCCGTCGTCTGGCACAGCATCGTCCTGGCCGCCATCGTCGGCGCCCTGACCCTGTTGCAGGCATACGTCTATCCGTTCACGCTGATGGTGCCGATGCCGAAGTAGTGCGCTGCCTTAACCTGGATTGCGCACGGCTGGAGGGCGGGTTTTCAACCCGCCCAGATTACGGCTTTTGCGAGGATGGGCGGGTTGGAAAACCCGCCCTCCGGAGTTGTGCGCCATCCAGGTTAATCGCGTGACGAACCACTGATGGCCTTGCTACAATGGCGCCAGGCGCTGATGAATGCCAATGAGTTTGTGTATGTGGAATAGCCAGCCCGAAGGGAGGCAATCATGCCCGGCGTACTTAAGCAAATCAAGTCTCAGGTTGGCCAACTGAATCTTCGCGAACGTGCCGAATTGGCTGGTTTTCTGCTGCAATCTCTTGAGCCAGAGCAAGACGCAGCGATCGCGAAAGCGTGGCGAAAAGAAATCGCGAGCCGCGTCAGGGAAATTCGAGCGGGCAAAGCAAACGGCAAGCCCGCCGAACAGGTTTTTGCCGAACTTCGTGAGCAACGCCCAAGAAGCGCGTGACGAACCGCCGATCGCCTTGGTACAATGGAGCTAAGTGCTGCTGAATGTGAATGAGTTTGCATTTGCCGAATAGCCACCGGCAATCGGGAGCGGGGCCATCGCGAGCGAAGGACCTCAACAGCTGTGGGAAGAACCCTGGGAAGCGCTGCCCGGCGAAGCTGCCTGGGAGTGGGACTTGGTGGACAAGGAAGAAGGCGGCCCAACCAAGAACCCGCCGGACGGCAGAAGGGGATGGAAGCGGTGGTATTTCACCTATCACCAACCCCGCTGCACCAATATCAGAATCAGCGCCGACCGCGATCCGAAAACCGGGAGATGGTTCAATCCCCACCCATCATCGGGAGAAGCGTGATCCGCACCAAACGCAAAACGACAATGGTCCAAGCGGCAGCCGAGCGAATAGCTCTTCGCAGACGAGTCAAGCAAATGCTCCGGTCATTGAATGCAGCACGATGGGAGAGTTGTTTCGCGCTGATCGATCCCAAAATCCGTGAGGCAGGCAACCTCGCGTTTGCGCCGTACCGGGACAGGCTGCGCGAATTCAAGTCAGCGTACGGAGTAATCCAGCCGAAAAAAATGTGGATCAATCTGCATCTGGATACGTCACGATGCAAACAGGACAAGCGACCCTTTGCGTATGTTTACATTGTCTGGACAGATGACCGCCATGTTTTGCACATCTTCCAAGAACGGTGGGTCAAACATGAGGGTCGGTGGTTCACACGTGTGGTTGGGTTGGTGGCCCCCAAACGCCCAGGCGCGACCAATGATGATTGACCGCCCGCGCGACTTCATCCTGGCACGGAACCCGAAACTTTTTCCCGGCTGCCGCGTCCCAGTTTCGGGGCCTTTTCTGCTTGACAGTAGTTCCGGCTCCGCTTAGAGTTAGTTGGAGGCGGCCGAGTGATTCCACATCGCGCATGCAATGCCGGATGGGAAGCCATTACATCAAGCCGCCCACGCGGGAAAGCCGTCGCCCGGTGTGAGCAACCATTCATCATGTCCCGTTTCATTGAGGAGGTCACGTCTATGCTGCCAAGACAAGCCAACAAGCGTTCGGGTTTCACCCTGATCGAGCTTTTGGTGGTGATCGCGATCATCGCCATCCTGATCGGGCTGCTGGTGCCCGCCGTGCAGAAAGTGCGCGAGGCGGCGGCTCGCACGCAAACGATCAACAACTTGAAACAGCTGTCGCTGGCGTGCAACAATGCCAACTCGGAGATGAACCGGTTGCCGCCGCTTTTTGTTGGTCCGACGAGCCCGAAAAGCAATTATTTGGCGAATAGTTACGGCACGGTTTTCTTTTTCCTTTTGCCGTATTTGGAACAGGACGTGATATTCCTGGAGCAAGGTGGGGCGGGCTACAATGCGACGAATGCCTGGAAGACGCCGGTGCCGGCTTATACGCCGATTCCGAATACGCCTGCCTGTCGGCTGCCGATCAAAACGTTTCAATCGCCGATGGACGTCACTACCAGCGATGGAATTGTCAACGTGACTTACAGCCCCGATCCGAACGGCGCCTCGGGCACCGCGTTTTACGGCACGTCCAGTTATGCGGCCAACTATCTGGTTTTTGGCGCTGGTTCCTGGGATGGCAACGCTCGCATCCCGTTGACCTTTAAGGACGGCGCCTCAAACACGCTGCTGTTCGCTACCCGGTACGCGCTCTGCCAAGGCACTCCGACAGGCGCCAACCTTTGGGGCGGTTATCCAACGGTCGCCCCCCATGACTTCATGCCGATGTTTGCCTTCGCCAATACTTCACCGCCCCAAGTGGCGCCCACCTTTAGGACGGGTGGCAACTGCGATGCCACACGTCCGCAAACGTTTACTACCGGCGGCTCCCAGGTCGCCCTTGCCGACGGCAGTGCTCGCAATGTAAGTGCCTCGGTGGACTCGAACGTTTGGTCTGCTCTTTGTACCCCGAGCAGCCGAGATTATGTACCGGCCGATTGGTAATCGCTCAAGCAAGCGACAAAAGACCAACCCCTTGCTCTGTTGTGACGACGGCAAGGGGTCTTTTGTTGAGTCAGGCTGGTTCTTTGCCGCAAGGAGAACTTTGTGATGCCTTTTTGCTCGTTGCTGCCGCGGAATGAGCCTTCCAGGTCCCGTTCTTTGGCGAATCACGGCATAGGAGCAGAGCGATCCAGTGCCCCATGTCAACGGGCCGCTAAGCCATTCGTCTGGTTCTTGAGATGCAGCGCGCTCGTGGCCATCCTTGTCTTGGCTGGCTGCGGACCGTCGTTTAACAAGGTCAGTGGAACCGTTTCCTACAAAGGCAAAAAACTCACGATGGGCACGATCACCTTCGTGGGCGACGACAGCAAAAAGACGTTTACTACGATTGCAGGCAACGGCTTTTATGAAGCGATTGAGCCCCCGCTCGGAAAGGTCAAAGTGAGCATCGCGGTGAAGCCTCCGCCGAATATCCCCGTGCCCAAGGGTTTGGAGAAAGGTGCGACCCAGAAGATCGAGCCGGTGATCATTCCGCCCAACTACGGAGATGCCAACAAGTCGGGCCTGACGACCGAGATTAAGAGCGGCTCCAACACCTACGACATCGACCTGAAGTAATCGCGACACATGCGCAATCAAAAACCCCGGTGCGCTCACCGGGGTTTTGCGTTGGTTTTGGGCGTTTGGCTTGCCGCTTAGCGTTCGCAGAATCCTGCGAACGCTAAGCGGCAAGCCAGATGATCTGCAAACGGTCCATCAATTCTTCACCGCTGCATTCCGCGCCACCCACGGGAACGGGTTGACCACTTCCACCGGCCGCGTCGAAATGCGCTCGCCGAGGATTCCCTCGAAGATCGAGCCGTAGAGCTTTTCGATTTGGCCCATGGAATGCGCCGCCAACAGCACGTGGACGCGGCCCTGGTTGTTGATCGCCCAGCCGCCGCCGCCGCGACGGTCGCGCAACAGGCTGGCCCCCGCGGGAGCCGACTTTGCGGACGCTTCGAGCTGCAAGCGAAACTTCACGTCCGGCCCGTCGATCGGCGCCGGCGGCAAAATCGGGGCCAGCGGCCGGCCCGTCGGATCGCGATAGGTCAGGGCGCCGTCGTTGTCCTTGGGATCGGGCGGATCGAACGTGATCGGCTCGACGACCAGGCCGTGCTCGCTGCGCAGCTTGGCGGCATGCGCCTTGCGCATGAACGACTTGAACGCCGCGCCGTCGCCCTTGCTGGTCTCGACGCCCTTCTGAGCCGTCTCGACGACCCATTTGGCTTCACGCAGCATGGTGGCCGCATCCACCGGCCCGGCGATGGCGTGCAGCACGCGGCCATCGGGGGCGCAGAAATACGCCGCCACGTTGCCGCCCTGCTTCGCTTTACCGACGATTTTGAAGGTGCCGACGCGTTGGAACGCCGCCACGAAATACTTCTCGAAATACTTGCCGACTTCCGGATTGGCCAGGGCGTTCACACGGAGCGCCTCGGCGTTGTTTCACGTCAAGTCGGGGTCTTCGAAGTGCCCGGAGATGTGCAAGACGCACACCAGTTTTTCTTCTTTCTTTGCCTTGTTGGCGGCAGCGGACGGCGTTTTTTCGAACGTCACGCTCGTGCCGTAGTCGCCGCAGGTCGCCTTGTCCGAAGGTTTGTTCTTGGGATCCGCTTGAACCGGACCGCACACGGCGAGTGCAAACACCGCCGGTAAAGCAAAGCGAAGGTACCGAAGCATCGGCGCACCTCCTTCTAGGTAATCTTCCCCACAATGACGGCCGACCCATGTGTTGGCCATTCCACCATAAAAGACGAGTGAAGGGCAGATCGGATTGGACAAAATTGGGCATGGTTCAAAAACGGGTAACAATCATGTTGTGTGTGTGGAGTGTCGGTGCATTGTGGCCTAGTCGCCCAATTTCTTCGTCGCAAAGGGTTATCAATCCAATGGTTGCGGAAAGGAACCACGACTGTACCGACTAGGCCAAGTGGCCCAGTCAGGTGCGTAGTCGCTTGGCACCCGCAACCGCACGTTTTTGAACCACGCCCAAAATTGCCCGTTTACGTTTAGCGCAATCTCGGCAGCGCCAGGGACCTTGCCCGACTTCGGATACGGGGCGCGCTAAACGTAAACACAAATCATGATCCCGCCAGCGCCCGCTGCAAATCCTCGCGCAAATCGGCTAAATCCTCGATGCCGACGCTCAAGCGCACCAGCCCGTCGTCGATGCCGCGGGCCTGGCGAATTTCCGCGGGAATGCTGGCATGCGTCATGGTCGCCGGATGGCTGATGAGCGATTCGACGCCGCCCAGGCTCTCCGCCAGGCTGAACAGCTTGGTCCGCGTCAGAAGTTTCAGCGCCGCCTCTTTGCCGCCCTGCACGCTGACGCTGATCATGCCGCCGAAGTCGCGCATTTGCTTCTTCGCCAGTTCGTGGCCGGGATGGCTCGACAAACCTGGATAATAGATGCGGCGCACCTGCGGCTGCCTGGCTAACCAGCCGGCCAATTCACGAGCATTGGCGCAATGCCGATCCATGCGCACCGCCAACGTCTTGAGCCCGCGCAGCACCAGCCACGAATCGAACGGCCCCGGCACGCCGCCCGCGGCGTTTTGATAGAAGGCGATCGGCTGCAGCAAATCCTTGCGGCCGATGACGGCGCCGCCGACGACGTCGGAATGTCCGCCCAGGTATTTCGTGGTGCTATGGACAACCAGATCAGCGCCGAGCTTGATCGGCAATTGCAGGTACGGCGAGGCAAAGGTGTTGTCCACCGCGAGCACGGCGCCGGCTTGGTGAGCGAGATCCGCGATCGCAGCGATGTCGATGATTTGCAACAGCGGATTGGTCGGCGTTTCGATCCACACGAGCTTCGTCTTCGGCGAGATGATCTTGGCAAACCCCGCCACCCCCCCATCCCCCCCTTGCGAAGGGGGGGCAGCGGGGGGGTCCGTGTAGCGGTTGACGAGCCCCCATGGCTTGAAAACGCGTTCGAGAAGCCGGTACGTGCCGCCGTACAGGTCCGCAGCGGCCGCCACTTCATCGCCTGGCTTGAGGGTGGACAAGACCGCCGAAGTTGCGGCCAATCCCGATGCGAATGCCAAACCGCGTTCGCCGCCTTCGAGCGCCGCCAGACACGTTTCCAGGGCCGCGCGCGTCGGGTTGCCGGTGCGCGAGTATTCGAAGCCCTTGTGAACGCCCGGCGCCGCCTGGGTGTAGGTGGACGTGGCGTAAATCGGCACCACCGTGGCGCCGGTCGTCGGATCGGCGTCCTGGCCGGCATGAATGGCGCGCGTGGCGAATCCGTGATCGACATTCACGATCGACTCCTCAATATCGATCCGCAGATTTCGCCGATTACGCAGATTGAATACAAATGGGAATGCGCCCCTTGCTCATCTGCGTAATCTGCGAAATCTGCGGATCATTCCTCGCTCATCACCGCGCTAGTTTATGCCACTCGTCGCGCAACGTCGCCGACCAGCCCGGCGCCTCGTCGATGCTCGGCCGGCGCCGCGGATTGAAGCGACCGTTCTCGTCGAGCATGCCCAGCACTTGCAACCACGCCGGTGCCGTCGAGAACTTCACACCCAGCCGATCCGGGCCGCGAATCAGCACACCCTCCCAAGGATGGCTCGACGGATACTGCGTGCAAATCCACGCTTGATCCGCTTGTGGCCCGATCAGCAGGTCGCGCCCGGAACTGCGCTGCAATTGCACCGCGCTGCCGCCCAGCACGTGCAACAGCGTCGGCAGCAGGTCGGCGTGCGTGGTCGCGGTCGTGATGTGTTGCGCGGGCACGTTCGGCCCAACCAGCGCCATTGGGGTGCGCATTTGCGCCTCCGACAGCCGGCCCCAGTGCGTGAGCGTGCCGTCGTCAAAGATCGATTCGCCATGATCGCCGGTGAGTACGATGATGTGTTTGCGCGGGTCGAGCTGATCCATGAATTCCGCCAGCTCGTCGTCGAGAAATGCCGCGGCATTGCGATAGCGATTGAGCGCTTCTACGCGCTGGCCGGGCGTCGCCTGCAGCATCTTGTCCGCGGGCAGAACCGGACGATGGCGCTCATACTCCGGTGGATAGCGATACGGGAAATGCGTGGACATCAGGAACATCATCAGAAACTGCGGCTGCTGGCTGCGCAGGATTTGGCGGGCGCGGCGCAACACGACGCGATCGTCGTTGGGCCAATCGTCCTGATGATTGCAGACCTCAACGCGTTCGAACGCGGGCCGGCGCAGGAACTCGTTCATGCGCTGGTAATCGATCGTGCCGCTCGTGAGGAAGTTGCACCCATAGCCGGCGCCGCGCAGCGAAGTGCAGGTTTGCGGCTCGATCTTCGACACCGTGTCCGCGTATTGCAGCGGCGAGCGCGCGTACAACAGCGTGAAGATGCCCAAATGCGAGCAATTGCTGCCGGCGTAGTGACGCTCGAACGTCAGCCCGTCCTTCATGCGGGCGGCCATCTTGGGGAGGTAGCCCGCCGTCAGCGCGTCGTGGCGGAGACTCTCCAATACGACGACCACGACGTGCGGTCGCGGTTCGGCAACGGTGATCGCTTGGTCGTCGGGCGGCGCGACTTCCTTCAATCCAATAAGCGCCGGCGCCAACCCGCGCTGCACCGCCAGGCGAAAACGATCGTGCTCATCCTGATTGGCCTGTGCCAGTGCGAACGCGAGCGGATTGCACGGCAACGATTGATGCACCTGCTCGACGGCGATGGTGCAGTAGACGAACGCATGCGCCGGCACCACGCCGAGAATCAGCATCACAACGCTGCCGCAGCAGACGGCAAGCCCACGTGAGTGTGTCAGCCAATGCCAACGAGCGCCGAGCCGTCGCAAGGACCAGCCGCAAGCAACGTGCAGCACGGCCAGGCCGACGGTGACGATGAGCGCCGCCAGCAGCACCAAGGGAAGTGCGCCCAAGAGGCCGCCCGCCCAGCGGAACGTGCCGGGTTCAAGCAGGAAGCCGGCGTAAGCGAGCACATGCCGGCCGGTCGTTTGCTGCACGCGCAAATCGACGACGAGCCAGAACAGCATGGTCGCCAGTCCGCCGAACCAAATCCCTTGAGCGCTGCGCCGCCAGCGCCAGCGCCACAAGCCCGCGCTCAAGAAAAGCAAAGGGACAATCAGGCACAGCGTTTTTGCCAGCAATAGCCAACTAATGACAATGCGATCCCACAGCGAATGCGGCAACGTATTAAGGCGCAACAAGCGGCGATAATGATCCCACTCGAACCCAACCAGCACCAGCGCAGCCAGCAGCGCCGTCAAGGTCCACGAAATGAACCTTTCGCGACCGGCAGAATGGCGAAGGTCGTCCATGACCATGGCTCCAAGTTTGTGCAAGAATGGGGACTGGCTCCGGCCATCCCACGCCAGCCGGTGCCTGTCCCCATTCTTGCACAAACGCCGCACGAGCTTACCGCATCGGGGGTTTTCGTGTCTACGCAGATTCCATGGCGAGCCGGGAGCGTCAGCGACCGGAGTGAGGCCGCGCCCATGTTCACATCGAAAAGCCGCACGAAGGGTGGTCGCGCGCGCGTAAGACCAAGCAGAGCACAGGCGTGCCGCCCGTGCCTACGATGACTACTTTTGGCGCGTTTGATTCCAGTAATGAATCAAATCGATGCGCGTGACGATGTCCACGACTTTGCCGTCCTGCACGGCCAGCACGCCGGTGTTGCCCGCCAGCAGCAGGCGATACGCTTCATCGATATGGACGCTGATTTCGAGCTGCGGCAAGGGGCGGACCATGATTTCGGCGACGGTGACTTTGTCCGGATCGCTGCGGTCGTGCAGAATGCGCGCCAAGGTCACTTCCTGGATGCTGCCCACGGGTTTGCCGTCTTGCAATACGGGCAACTGCGAAAACCCGGCCGATTCGAGCAGCCGAATCGCTTCGGTAACGCTCGTGCGCGGCGAGACGGTGATGAGTTGCCGCGGACCGCGCGTGCGGATCAAGTCGCCGATCGATTGCGCCACTTGAACGCCGGTTTGCAGGTTATTGGCGGCGAGCCAATCGTCGTCGAAGACCTTGCTGAGGTAGTTGCGGCCCGTGTCGGCGCACAAGGCGACGACGAGGTGATCGCCGGTAAGCCGACGGGCATAGCGCAGGGCCGCCGCCACCGCCGTGCCGCTCGAACCGCCCAGGAGCATGCCTTCGCGCCGGGCCATGGCGCGCGCGATCTGAAACGCCTCGGCGTCGCCGATGCGGATCCATTCGTCCACGAGCTGGCTGTTGAGCGTCTTGGGGACGAAATCCTCGCCGATGCCTTCCACTTTCCACGGCTTGGGCGAATCGCCGGACAGCACCGACCCTTCCGGATCGGCGCCGATGATCTTGACCTCTGGATTTTGCTCCTTCAGATAGCGGCCGACGCCGGAGATCGTCCCTCCCGTTCCGGCGCCGGCGATGAAGGCAGTGATGCGGCCTTCGGTTTGTTCCCAGATCTCATAGCCGGTGGTGCGATAGTGCACTTCGGGGTTGGCGAGGTTGGCGAACTGGTTGGGCCGCCAGGCGCCGGGAATCTCGCGCGTCAGGCGGTCGGCGACGCCGTTGTAGCTGTCGGGTGAATCGGGCGGCACGTTGGTCGGCGTGATGACGACTTCGGCGCCGTAGGCCTTGAGCAGGCGGATCTTGTCGCTCGACATCTTGTCAGGCAGCACGAAAATGCAGCGGTAGCCCTTGACGGCGGCCAACATCGCCAGGCCGACGCCGGTATTGCCCGCGGTGGCTTCGATGATGGTGCCGCCGGGCCGCAATAGGCCGCGCCGTTCCGCATCGGTCACCATGGCCAGGGCGACGCGGTCCTTGACGCTGCCGCCGGGATTTTGCGATTCGACCTTGGCGTAGACGCTCGCGGTCAGCCCCTCGGTCACGCGCCGCAGCCGCACCAAGGGCGTCTTGCCGATCGATTGCAGGATGGTTTCTTGCATCGGTGATTCCTTTCCTTTTTGACTCCAATCCCCAAGCCGCGCGATGAGCGCAGCGATTCCCGCGCGTCGAACCCGCGCAAGTCATTGTCCCGCAAACCTCCCGTGCGGAGCAAGACGAGAGCGGCGTGCGCGAAAAAAAAACGCCAAAAAAATTCGCTCCCGCCTCATTTGCTCTATGCTCGCTTTGACGCATCGTATAGAACATCTTTCTTCCGGTGTCGGGCGCGCCGGCAATTTTCCTCTTGGAACACGGACGACACACTGCAACCATGGCTCTTCCTGCGCAGACCGCCATCTTGCTGAAAGCCGCGCGGCAACTCGCAGACGACTTGCCGGCCGACGCCGTACTCATGCTCACCGAGACCAAACTCGACTGGGCCGAGGTCGTCGAAATTCTGCCGGCCGAGAAACTCCTGATCGTCACCAACGACAAGGAACTCACCAGCGAAGCGCAAGCACACGGCGGCCTGACGATTCTCGACATCGACCCCGACCCCGCGTCGATCCAGGAACGCATGAGCCTGAGCCTCTTGGAAGCCGTCGCCCAGGACAAACTCCGTTCCGGCGCCCACGTCATCGCCCTTTACAACGGCATCGGCGCCGAAGAAGATCGACCCGAACCCATCGATACTCTCAGTATCATCCATCTGGGCGAGCATCTCGAACGGCTCAGCGCCCAGGACTTGCGCAAGCTCGACACCCAGGTGCCGCTGCCCACCTTGCGGGCGGTCGTCGATCTGGCGACCGAAATTGGCCGCGAGGGGCGCGAGGGCAAACCGGTGGGGACCATGTTCGTCGTCGGCGACACCAAGAAGGTGCTGTCGATGTGCCGGCCGCTCAATTTCAATCCGTTCCGCGGCTATAGCGCCGGCGAGCGCGACATTCGCGATCCGCGCGTGCGTGAACAGATCAAGGACATCGCCCAGTTGGAAGGCGCCATCATCATCCAGCGCGACGGCGTCGCCGAAGCCGCCGGCATGTACCTCGACGCGCCGGCGGAGGGCATCACCCTCAGCAAGGGGTTGGGCACGCGTCACTGGGCGGCCGCCGCCATCACGAAAAAGACCAAAGCCATTGCTGTGTGTGTCAGCCAATCTTCCGGCATCGTCCGCATTTTCCAGAACGGCACGATCATGCTGAACATCCCGCCGCTGGCCCGTCCGATGATCTGGTCACACTTCCACATGGACGCCGGCGACGGCGAACCGATCGCCCCTCCGCCGGAAGGCGGTTGAGCTTGAGCCGGCCGCCGCGCCGTTGCGGGCCGGCGCCTTGCTGTCTTCGAGCAGTAACTCCAAGAACAGACGCGCCGCCGGACTGAGCCATTGCCGGCGATGAATAATGCCGAGCAGCCGGGTGCAGCGGCAGCGTGGACCGGTCGATCAATTGCGCGTCCATGCGCCGCTCGAGCTGCGACACGATCTGGCTGACGGCCGACTGCGTAATGTCATTGGCCTGTGCCGCTTGCGAAAAGCTGCGCTGGCGGACCACGTCGCAAAAGTTGACCCTACACTAGTGCTCTGTCACGCATGAATTGATGAGTCGCCAGAAGTAAGAGCCGCGCACGAAGTAAGCGGCCCACTCGCAGCCGCTTACTTCGTGCGCGGCTCTTGTGAACCCTCCTTTGACCGTG
>Ga0080064_1002187_pt1 | contig 34572 bp, 33 predicted proteins | sample Subgrocontami54m_FD_69260 | JGI IMG/M metagenome (GOLD analysis project Ga0080064, IMG submission 69260) | Subsurface groundwater microbial communities from S. Glens Falls, New York, USA - GMW46 contaminated, 5.4 m (SPADES assembly) (version 2) ...
GGCGCCCCCCGGCCGGGGACGGCCGGGCGGGACAACTCGCCCGCCGGGGCCACGCGACCCAGCGGGCCGCGAGCCGCATGTCGCCGGTCGGGCCCCTCGTATTCGACGAGGTGGACGCCGGAATCGGCGGCGCGGTCGCGGACGCGGTCGGCCGGGCGCTGAAGCGCATCGGAGGCGACCGGCAGGTTCTCTGCGTGACGCACCTGCCGCAGGTCGCGGCGCAGGGCGACCATCATTGGTCGGTCTCGCGCCGAACCTCCGGAGGGCAGATTGCCACTGCCGTGCAGCGCCTGGCGGCGGACTCGCGTGTAGAGGAACTCGCGCGCATGCTGGGCGGGCAGGGGATCACGGAAACGACGCGCAGGCACGCAGCCGAGCTGCTGCGGGGCGGGTAGGCCGCGCTTCGCGCGGCTGCGGAATCCCGGGGAGCGCATTCAGAGATCCGCGGGAAGTCGGCGTCCTGCGCCATTCATGCGGCCTATCCGGGGTACTGGGGATCCAAGCAGTACGGTAACGCATTGGTTCGAAGGGCGGTCGACGCCTGCGCCGCGGGAAGCGGGGCTATGATGGACGGCGAAACTTCTAATGATTGAAGGTTCGGTCTAGAGAAAACGATGAACCTCCTGGCAGTTATCGATGTCGAAACCACGGGGTTGAACCCCTACCGCCATGATCGGGTGGTCGAGGTAGCAGCTGTTCTCCTGCTGCCGGAACGGGGGATTCAGGCAGAGCTAACCACACTCGTAAACCCAGAACGAGATGTCGGGCCAACAAGGATCCACGGTCTTACGGCTTCTGACCTCATCAATGCGCCGCGCTTCGCCGACATCGCCGCCAATCTGGTCGAAGTCCTTCACGGTTCAGCCGTGTTGGTTGGCCACAACGTAAGGTTCGACGTGTCATTCCTGCAGTCAGAGTACAGACGGATCGGTGTCGAAATGCCTCCTTACACGACCCTCGACACAATGGCCATCGCCGGCGGCGGGACTCTCTCAGCGTGTTGTGCAGAGCATGGGGTCAAGTTCGACGGAAGGGCTCATGCCGCCTTGCATGATGCACGGGCTACCGCGTGTCTGTTGCAGAAGATGCTCTCGCGGAATCCAGATCTCTTGACCCAGTGCGCGCCCTGTTATCCCCCGGCTTGGCCGACTTTCCAAACCCCGTGCGGCCGTCTTCTCTCGCGAGAGAGTGTTGAGAGAGCCATCCCAGCAGTGCCCAGCTATGTACAGCGCCTTGCCGAGCGATTGTCAGTCGGTTCTGCCGATGTATCCCAACCAGAGGGAGAAAGGGACTACCGAGCACTTCTATGGCGCGCTCTGGAAGATGGTCGGATTGAGGAATCCGAGAATGAAGCCCTCGTGGAGGTAGCTACAAACTGGGGGTTGAATTTCAAACGTGTCGAGGCAATCCATCTTGGTTATCTTTCGGAGTTGGCGAAAGCTGCGTGGGCCGATCGGCACATTACGGACGCTGAACGAAGAGAAATTCTAATGGCAGCACAGTTGCTTGGATTTGGGAGACTGACGGACAAGCAACTTGAGAACCTCCTGCACTCGTGTGAAATTAGTGTAAGTGTAAACACTGCCGCAACGGGCGGCGAGGAATGGACCGGAAAATCGGTGTGTTTCACTGGCGAGTGCGCTTGTTTCATCCACGGTCAGATCATTTCGCGTGAGATGGCCGAGCAGCTTGCAGCAGAGAAGGGGCTTAGGGTCATGCCTTCCGTGACCAAGAAACTGGACCTACTCGTCGTTGCTGATCCTAATACCCAATCTGGAAAAGCAAGGAAGGCGAGACAGTACGGAACCAGAATTGTTCATGAACCGGTCTTCTGGCGCTCGCTGGGAATCTCGGTGGACTGACACCCGAACGCCAAGTCATAAAGAGGAGAATGGCCGTGCGCACGAGTGATGATAAAGACCTTTTCGATATGCAGTCCGCTGGCATGAAGGAAGGCAGTCGCAACAGTGCAAATGAGGATTCCAAAGTCGTAATCGCAGCCCACCGACTTGCGGTCGACTTCACGGAGGAGGCAAACCTTCCAGTAAGATTCAGGAAATCCTCCTCTTCTGCTCGACCGCGGAAGATCAAGGAAGATTCGGAAGTGGAAAAGCGCTTCGGGGCGAACGTCATGTCGTGGATGCAGTTAATCGTAATCATGCTTGCGAAGATCAGTAATCGACAGGCTTGGAGGTTTATTGACCGATCGCCAAAGATTCACCCAACCGTACAGAAGGTCACTGACTGCAAGGATTTCTGTGATTTCGTGGACTACCTAATCCTCCGCAGAGACACAGAGAAATGTGGTGCAGATGAACTCGGCGGACTCGCTATACTTTTGACGGCGTTCCAGCGCGAGATCGAAAAGCGGATTCAGCCATTACAGGCCGGTAAGATGTCCGAACCAGCAGGTGCAGGCGACGCTTAACAGCGCGCCTGACCTGCAACGTTCGGTGGCACGTTGACGACATCGCCTAAGTCCAAATCCTGAGGACGTATAGTTCTGGTAACTTGCCGGGTGCCAATGTCGATGGCTGCTTGCGACCCGGAGCGATCGTTCAACCGCAGACTTTCCGCGGGCTCGTCACGAAGGGAGACTGCATGAGCCAGATCCGGCGAAGGAAGTTTCTGCTCGCCGCAAGTGCGCTGCTCGCCGCGCCGCTCGCCGCCGCGCAGTCGCCGGCGAAAGTGCCACGCATCGGCATGCTTCTCCCCGGCGCGGCACCGTCGGCGGGTGAGCCCTCTCCGAATCTCGACTCCTTCCGCCAGGGACTCCGCGAGCTGGGCTACATCGAGGGACGGAGCATCGCCATCGAGTATCGCTGGTCCGAGGGGAAGGTCGAGCGCTTCCCCGCTTTCGCCGCCGAGCTTGTGCGGCTTGAAGTGGCGGTGATCGTCACGTCCAGTGCGCCGGGCGTGCTGGCCGCGAAGTCGGCTACGAGCAGCATTCCCATCGTCATGGCAGACGTGGGAGATCCGGTCGGCATCGGCGCAGTGGCGAGCCTGGCCCGCCCAGGCGGCAATGTCACGGGATTGAGCTTGTTCGACACGGACCTGGACGCAAAGCGGCTGCAGCTGCTCAAGGAGGTCGCCCCGGGCCTCACCCGCGTGGGCATTCTCTGGAGCGAGAACGATCTCGGCATGACACGCGCGTTCAACCGCATCCAAAGCGCCGCCCAAGTATTGCGGCTCTCGCTCCAGAATCTGGGGGTCCGAGACCCTGCGGAGTTCGACTCCGTGTTCCAGGTCGTCCGAGCCGGGCAGGTCGAAGCCCTCATTGTCACGGCCCAGCCTTTCCTGCTCGGCCACCGGGCCCAAATCCTCGATCTCGTCGCGAGGAGTCGGTTGCCGGCGATGTACACCTTCAGAAGTTTCGTAGATGCGGGCGGGCTGATGAGCTATGCGCCGAGTTTGGCCGATCTCTTCCGGCGCGCTGCCAGCTACGTCGACAAGATCCTCAAGGGCGCCAACCCTGCCACCCTTCCGGTGGAGCAGCCCACGAAGTTCGAGCTGGTGATTAACCTGAAAACCGCGCAGGCGCTCGGTCTTACGATTCCGCCGACTCTTCGACTACGCGCCGATCACATCATTGAGTGACGATGCTGCTGCCCAACCTGGCGCCCAACGCGGACGCGCGGCCAGCATCGCGCCATAGTTTGAGCGTCGTGCGCGCGCGCCGGTGGCTTTCACGTTAAACGGCAGCAGATTGACGCCTGATGTACTTTGAGATCATTGGAGACATCGCGCATGCCGAAACGTTTGCGATGGGTGCGTCCATTCGAGAGATCGCTCGCCTGCGTAAGCGCTATGGCCGGGGCCGGTGGAGAAAGCGTAAAGGGGTTGCTCGCGTCCGCCTGGAAGACGGCGCTGTCCGGCTAGCCGAGGTACACCGGTACGAGGCCCACGGAATCGGGCGCCGGGATTTCAAGATCAAGCACTACATGGACTGAGCCTATGCGATCAACAGCAAAGCAGTTCGTCGTTTGCCTCGAGAATGAAGGCTATGAAGTTTCCTTGGAGCGCCGAAAGATCTATCGGGTTCTCCCGGACCCTGATGCGGCAAAACACCGGCAAATTCGGGTCATCGACGAATCGGGCGAGGATTACCTCTACCCTCAGAGATTTTTTGCACCCATTGAGCTTCCTCTGGCCATTCGCCGGGCGGTATTGGCTGCCGTTTAACAGCGCAGCCCACGCGGACGCGCGGCCAGCGCCGCGCCGAATCTGCTGCCATGACGCGCGCGCCGGTGGCGGCGAACGTTGACGCCTGCAGAACTACCCGCCGCGCTATGCGACTCGTCTGGCCATCGATCGAGCACTTGCCGTCGTATGTCGCTGCGCTCCAATCCGGCTGGTCTGCTGACAACGTGCGGGGCGCCGTCGCTGCAGCAGAGGAGCTAGAGCGAATTGCCACTGATCAGGCTGCGTTCCTCGCGAGCATGATCGATCGGGAGGCCAAGGGCGAACCGGTGAAGCTGCCGGATGGGAGCATGGTCAAGCGACTTCCCGGGTTCCGCCGGTGGATGTGGGACGGAGAGTTCTGCGGAGTCATCAGCTTTCGCTGGCAACCGGGCACCGAAGCCCTGCCGCCTCACTGTCTCGGCCACATCGGCTATGCGGTCGTACCGGCGAAGCGAAACCGCGGCTATGCAACCCAGGCACTTCGGGAAACACTGCCCTTGGCAAAGGCGGAAGGTCTGCGGTTCGTGGAGGTCACCATGGACCCTGAGAACGTAGCCTCGCAGCGCACGATCGAAGCGAATCGCGGCGTCCTGTATGAAAGGTTCTTTAAGCCGGCGCAGTTCGGGTCCACGCCGGGGCTGCGGTATCGCATCGAGCTCGCATGAGCGGATAGGTAGCCATGGCGCCCTCTGACCGCTCGTTTGGCCGAACCGCTCGCCGGCGGTGGTTGCGCGCCGTCCGCTCGCGGCCGGTTTGCCTGGTTCGTTGACCCGCACAGGCATGCGCGTACGCGAGGCCACGCCGGAGGATGCCGCGGCGATCATCACGCTGTTCAAGGCGATTTACGCCGAAACCACCTTCATGCTCGTCGAGCCGGGCGAATGGAATCCCGCCGTGGAGGATCAGGCGCGACGCATCGAGCAGAACGCAAAATCCGGATCGGGTATGACCGTCGTGGCTGAAACCGACGGAACGCTGGTCGGGGCCGCCACCGGCACCCGCGGAGGCGTGAAGCGCAATCGTCATTCCGCTTACCTCGTCATGGGCGTTCTCGAGGCAAGTACGGGTCGGGGCGTGGTTCGCGCGCTGCTGACGGCCCTCGAAGCCTGGGCGCGCGCGAACGGGATTCACCGCCTCGAGCTGACGGTCCAGGCCCACAACCATCGTGCCATTGCACTTTATGAGAAATGCGGCTTCGAGCGCGAGGGATTGAAACGCCACTCGCTCAAGATCGACGGGACGTACGTCGATGAGTACTACCTGTCGAAGCTCTTGGCGGCCTGACCCGTTTCCTGCAGCGAGCCGCTTGCCAATGGCACGGGCGCGGCTATAATCCGCGTCCTCCAGCCACCCAACCGACCGATCAACCGATGAGCCGACAGAACCCTGTCCAGAACGATCGCCGCAGCAACGGCGGCGCGGCTCACGGCATGTGCCTTCGCAGCCGCATCGCCCTCGGCGAACGCTGATTCCGGCCGGGCCGTCCGCTCCGCCGGTTTTTGAGGCGGATGCGATGGCGCCATCGACCCAACCCCGCATCTGCCTCGCAATTCGCGCGGCGCTCGAACGCGCCCGCGACACGCAGGAGGTCCGCGCCCGCGAGGGCCGGACGAAAAGAACATGCTGACGCTGCTGCAACGACTGTTCCCCACGCCCCGGCTGACGGGGTTATGGCGCCACTCCGATTTCGTGAAGCTGTGGGGTTCGCTCACGATCACGCATTTCGGCAGCCACATCACGTTTCTCGCGCTGCCGCTTACCGCTGCGCTGATGCTCCACGCCTCGCCGCTCGAGCTGGGAATCCTGACCGCGCTCGAGGCGCTGCCGTTTCCCCTGTGCGGCCTGTTCGCCGGCGTGCTGATCGATCGCTCACGCAAACTCCCCGTCATCATCTGGGCGGACATCGGCCGGGGGCTCGCGCTCGTCGTCGTGCCGGTGTGCGCCTGGCTGGACGTTCTCAGCATGCCGGTCCTGTACCTTGCCGGGTTCCTGGTCGCGACCGGCAGCGCGATCGGCTGGCCCGCCTACCAGGTGTTCATGACCGAACGCGTCGGGCGCGAGAACCTGCCTGAGGCGAACGCCAAGATCGGGATTTCGGATTCCGCCGCGCAATTGACCGGCCCGGGCATGGCCGGTGCGCTGATCCAGTGGCTCACGGCGCCGTTCGCGATCCTGCTTGATGCATTCGCGTTCTTCGCCTCGGCCTGGGTACTGCGCGGAATCCCGCCTGCCGCCTCCGATGCGCCGAAGGCGACCCGTACGCGAGTGCTGCACGAGATCCGCGACGGCTTGAACGCGGTGTGGACCAATCCGGTCCTGCGCACGCTCGCCTGGGCGCTCGCGCTGTGGCAGGTTCTGCGCCACATGTTCGTCGCGGTGGTGGTGCTGTTCGCCGCACGCGAGCTGAAGTTTTCCGCGGGACACGTCGGCGTCATGTTCATGGCGGCGGGCGTCGGCTCGCTCGCGGCCACCGCCGTCGCGCGGCGCTGCAATGCGCGGTTCGGCTTCGGGCCGACGATGCTCTGGGCGATCGGTGGCACGGGCGTGGCGTGGCTGATCCTCGGACTGTCCGCGGGATCGCATCTCACCGCCTCGACGATCTTCGGGGTCGGGATGTTCCTGCTCGACTTCAGCGCGATGACGTTCTTCATCAATTACCTCACGCTGCGCCAGACGGTGACGCCCGATCACCTGCTCGGGCGGGTCACCGCGACGATGATCGCGCTGTCGGTTTCGGCGGCGCCATTCGGCGGCCTCGCCGGCGGCTGGATCGCCGAGCACTGGGGGCTTCGCGCGCCCATCCTGATCGCCGGGATCGGCGCGCTGGCGCTGGCTCCGCTGGTGGCTTGGGCTTCGCCGCTCTGGCACATGCGCGCGCTCGAACCCCGCCGCGACCCGACGCAGACCGAAAGCCTGACCGAAGAAGTCCCGGGCCCCTGAACGGGGCCGCGGTTCAGTCTTCGGCGCGCCCGCGGATCGCCTCGTCGGCGCCCCGGTGCGGGCATTTCGCCCGCGTGCAGTCGGCGTACAGCGCGAGCGAATGTCCGCGCAGCTCGAATCCGCGCTCGCGCGCGACCGTCGCCTGTCGCTTCTCGATGTCGCCATCGAAAAATTCCTCGACCCGTCCGCACTGCAGGCACACGAGGTGGTCGTGATGTCCGCCCTGGTTCAATTCGAATACCGCCTTGCCGGTCTCGAAATGCTGGCGCGCGAGCAGTCCGGCCTGCTCGAACTGCGTGAGAACGCGGTACACCGTGGCCAGCCCGACGTCGATGCCCTCCGCAATCAATGTGCGGTAGACATCTTCGGCCGACATGTGGCGCGCCTTTCCCGACTCGAACAGCTCGAGAATCTTGCGCCGCGGCAAGGTCGATTTTAGGCCGGTGGTCTTCAGGCTCTGTGTCGGGCTCATCAGTTCTCGCGCGAGGCGGGCGGGCGGGCTTCGGCTATCATATCGGCTTTCCCCTGCCTTGAGAATTTTTCGCCGTGCATTCCCTGCTTCGTGCGTCGTTCATCGCGCTCCCGCTTGCGCTCACCGCCTGCGGCGTGCCACGGATCGTCACGCCCTATCGGATGGATATTCAGCAGGGCAATTACATATCGCAGGAGATGGTGGCGCAACTCAAGCCGGGCATGTCGCGCGAGCAGGTGCGCTTCGTGCTGGGTACCCCGCTCGTGACCGATGTCTTTCACGCCGGTCGCTGGGATTACGTGTACTACCAGGACCGTTTCGGCAGCCGTCGCGAGGAGCGCCGGATCGCGGTGATTTTCGAGGACGGAAAGCTTGCGCGAGTGATTGGCGATGTCGTGCCCGCGCCGTCCGCGGCCGAAACGACCGCGGCGCCGGCCAGCGGCGGGGAGCGCGCCGGCGCGGCGGAGAAAAAACCGTGAAGCTCGTCATCTCGGGAGCGGGCGGGAAAATGGGGCGCGCGCTGATCGAGGCTGCGCAGGCAGACCCGGGGTTCGAGGTCGCGGCGGCGCTCGACGCACCGGGCAGCGCGGCGGTGGGCTGCGCCGTCGGCGGCGTTCGCGTCGAAACAGACATCGCTGCAGCCGCCTCGCGCGGCGACGCCTTCGTCGATTTCACGCGCCCCGAGGGAACGCTGGCGCATGTCGCCGCATGCGTCGCGGCGCGCAAGGCCATGGTGATCGGCACCACGGGCTTTTCCGCCGCTCAGCACGGACAGATCGAGGCGGCGGCGAAACGCGTCGCGATCGTCCTGTCGCCGAACTTCGCGGTCGGCGTGAACGCCGTGTTCAAGCTCGCGGAAACCGCGGCACGCATCCTCGGGGACGATTTCGACGTCGAAATCGTCGAGGCGCATCACCGCCACAAGGTCGACGCGCCCTCGGGCACCGCGTTGAGGCTCGGCGAAATCATCGCCTCCGCCCTGCACCGCAGGCTCGACGAAGTGGCGGTGCACGGCCGCCATGGCGACACCGGCGAGCGCGCGGCAAAGGCAATCGGGTTTCACGCCATCCGCGGCGGCGACATCGTCGGCGAGCACACGGTGATCTTCGCGGGCGCCGGCGAGCGGGTCGAAGTCGCAGTGCGCTCGCAGAGCCGCGCGACCTATGCGCTCGGGGCGCTGCGCGCGGCGAAGTGGCTGCATGGGCGCGCGCCGGGACTGTACGAAATGGCGGACGTGCTCGGACTCAAGTAGCGTATAATTCTCCACTCAAGCCGAGCGGGAAGTGGCGCGAAGCCCCTCCCGCTTTTCACGTCCGCTCCTGGAGTTTTGCGTTTTGGCCGCACTCGAACCTGCGTTGCTCGTCCTCGCCGACGGCACGGTGTTCCGGGGCCGCTCGGTCGGCGCGCACGGCATTTCCGCCGGCGAAGTGGTCTTCAACACGGCGATCACCGGTTATCAGGAAATCCTCACCGATCCGTCGTACTGCCGGCAGATCGTGACGCTGACGTATCCGCATATCGGAAACACCGGCATCAACGACGAGGACGAGGAATCCGGCGCGGTGTACGCCGCCGGGCTGGTGGTGCGCGATCTGCCCGCGAGGATGTCCAACTGGCGCGCACGCCGCACGCTGCCCGAGTATCTCGCGGCGAACCGCGTGGTCGCGATCGCCGACATCGACACGCGCAGGCTCACCCGCACTCTGAGGGAGAAGGGCGCGCAGAACGGTTGCCTTGCGTCGGGCGGAATCGACGAGGCGAAGGCGCTCGCCGCGGCGCGGGAATTCCCCGGACTGGCGGGAATGGATCTCGCGCAGGTGGTCACGACGGCGGCGCCTTACGAGTGGACCGAAGGCGCCTGGTCCCTCGGGCAGGGATTCCGGCGGGTCGAGAAACCGGATCTGCACGTCGTCGCTTACGACTACGGCGTGAAGCGCAACATCCTGCGCCTGCTCGCCGATCACGGCGCGCGCGTCACCGTGGTGCCGGCGAAGACGCCTGCGCGCGAAGTGCTGAAGATGAAGCCGGACGGCGTGTTCCTGTCCAATGGGCCGGGCGACCCCGAGCCCTGCGGTTACGCGATCGAGGCGATCGGCGAGGTGCTCGACTCGACCGCGATTCCGGTGTTCGGCATCTGCCTCGGTCACCAATTGATGGCGCTCGCTTCCGGCGCCCGGACGCTGAAGATGAAGTTCGGCCACCACGGCGCCAACCACCCGGTGAAGGACCTGGACACCGGGGCGGTCGTGATCACCAGCCAGAACCACGGTTTCGCGGTCGATCCGAAATCGCTGCCGCCGACGCTGAGGCCGACGCATGTCTCGCTGTTCGACGGAACGCTGCAGGGGTTCGCGCGCACCGACCGGCCGGCGTTCTGCTTCCAGGGACACCCGGAAGCGAGTCCCGGGCCGCACGACATCGGTTACCTCTTCGATCGTTTCGCAAAGCTGATGCGCGATGCCAAGGCGAACTGACCTCGAAAGCATCCTGATCATCGGCGCCGGCCCGATCGTGATCGGGCAGGCCTGTGAGTTCGATTATTCGGGCGCCCAGGCCTGCAAGGCGCTCAAGTCCGAGGGCTACCGCGTCGTGCTGGTGAATTCCAACCCGGCGACCATCATGACCGACCCCGAGATGGCCGACGCGACCTACATCGAGCCGGTCACCTGGCAGACGGTGGCGCGGGTGATCGAGAAGGAACGCCCCGACGCGCTGCTGCCGACGATGGGCGGACAGACCGCGCTCAACTGCGCGCTCGACCTGGCGCGCGAGGGCGTGCTCGAGAAATTCGGCGTCGAGATGATCGGCGCCTCGCGCGAGGCGATCGACAAGGCCGAGGACCGCGAGAAGTTCAAGCAGGCGATGAGCCGGATCGGGCTCGCGAGTCCGCGCTCTTCGCTCGCGCACTCGATGGAGGAGGCGCTCCAGGTGCAGGCGGGAATCGGCTTCCCGGTGGTGATCCGGCCCTCGTTCACGCTCGGCGGCACCGGCGGCGGGATCGCCTACAACCGCGAGGAATTCGTCGCCATCTGCGAGCGCGGGCTCGATGCCTCGCCCACCAAGGAATTGCTGATCGAGGAATCGGTCGTCGGGTGGAAGGAATTCGAGATGGAGGTGGTGCGCGACCGCAAGGACAACTGCATCATCGTCTGCTCGATCGAGAACCTCGACCCGATGGGCGTGCACACGGGCGACTCGATCACGGTGGCGCCGGCGCAGACGCTCACCGACAAGGAATACCAGATCCTGCGCGACGCCTCGATCGCGGTGCTGCGCGAGATCGGCGTCGACACCGGCGGCTCGAACGTGCAGTTCGCGATCGGCCCGGAAGACGGGCGGCTGCTGGTCATCGAGATGAATCCGCGGGTCAGCCGCTCCTCGGCGCTTGCCTCCAAGGCGACCGGGTTTCCGATCGCCAAGGTGGCGGCGAAGCTCGCGGTCGGGTACACGCTGGACGAAATCGCGAACGAAGTCACCGGCGGCGCGACGCCGGCTTCGTTCGAGCCGACCATCGATTACGTCGTGACGAAGGTGCCGCGATTCGCGTTCGAGAAATTTCCGCTGGCGAACGACCGGTTGACGACGCAGATGAAGTCGGTCGGCGAGGTGATGGCCATCGGACGCACGTTCCAGGAATCGTTCCAGAAGGCGCTGCGCGGACTGGAGGTAGGCGTCGACGGCCTGAACCAGCGCACCTCGGACCGCGAAACGATCGAGCGCGAACTCGGCCAGCCGGGACCGGAGCGCATCTGGTACGTGGGCGACGCCTTCGAATGCGGGTTCACGCTGGAGGAAGTGCAGCGCCTGACCGGAATCGATCCGTGGTTCCTCGCGCAGATCCAGGAAATCGTCGAAACCGAGATGCGGCTCGAGGGCGGCCGGCTGGAGGATCTCGAGGCGCAGGAGTTGCGCGGGCTGAAGCGCATGGGATTCTCGGACCGGCGCCTCGCGCATCTCGCTCGGACCACCGAGCAGGCGGTTCGCGAACGGCGCCGCGCGTTCGGCATCCGGCCGGTGTACAAGCGCGTCGACACCTGCGCCGCCGAGTTCGCCACGCGAACCGCGTACCTGTACTCGACCTACGAGGACGAGTGCGAGTCCGATCCCGGCGACCGCCGGAAGATCATGGTGCTGGGCGGTGGCCCCAATCGCATCGGCCAGGGGATCGAGTTCGACTATTGCTGCGTGCACGCCGCGCTCGCGCTGCGCGAGGACGGTTTCGAGACCATCATGGTCAACTGCAATCCCGAGACAGTGTCCACGGATTACGACACGAGCGACCGCCTGTACTTCGAGCCGCTGACCCTCGAGGACGTGCTCGAGATCGTCGACAAGGAGAAGCCCTTCGGGGTGATCGTGCAGTACGGCGGCCAGACCCCGTTGAAGCTCGCGCGCGACCTCGCCGCGGCGGGCGTTCCGATCATCGGCACCAGCGCCGACATGATCGACGTCGCGGAGGATCGCGAGCGCTTCCAGCAGCTGCTCGAGCGGCTGCGCCTGAAGCAGCCGCCCAACCGCACCGCGCGCTCGGCGGGCGAAGCGGTGCGGCTCGCCGAGCAGATCGGCTATCCGGTGGTGGTGCGCCCGAGTTACGTGCTCGGCGGGCGCGCCATGGAAATCGTGCACCAGCAATCGGAGCTCGAGCGCTACATGGAGCACGCGGTCAAGGTGTCGAACGATTCACCGGTGCTGCTCGACCGCTACCTGTCGGACGCGATCGAGGTGGACGTCGATGCGGTCTGCGACGGCCGGCAGGTGCTGGTGGCCGGCATCATGGAGCACATCGAACAGGCGGGCGTGCATTCGGGCGACTCGGCCTGCTGCCTGCCTCCGTATTCGCTCGCGAGCCATCTCGAGCGCGAACTGCATCACCAGACCGTGCAGCTTGCGACCGCGCTCGACGTGGTCGGCCTGATGAACGTCCAGTTCGCGATCCAGCGCGACGTGGTGTACGTGCTGGAAGTGAACCCGCGCGCTTCGCGCACGGTGCCGTTCGTCTCGAAGGCCACCGGCAGGCCCTGGGCCAAGATCGCGGCGCGCTGCATGGCAGGCCGGTCGCTCGCCGACCAGGGAATCGTCGCGGAAGTGGTGCCGCCGTACTTCTCGGTGAAGGAGGCGGTGTTTCCGTTCGTCAAGTTCCCGGGCGTGGACACGATCCTAGGACCGGAGATGAAATCCACCGGAGAAGTGATGGGCGTCGGCGAGACTTTCGGCGAAGCCTTCATCAAATCGCAGCTTGCCGCCGGGGTGCGGCTGCCGACGGACGGGCGCGCTTTCCTGAGCGTGCGGGACGGCGACAAACTGGCGACGGTGCAGATCGCGCGCGACCTGCTCGACCTCGGATTCGAGATCATCGCGACGCGCGGCACGGCGCGCGTGCTCGCGGCGCACGGGGTCGCGGTGGGGTCGGTGAACAAGGTCGCCGAGGGCCGGCCGCACATCGTCGACATGATCAAGAACGGCGAAGTCAGCCTGATCGTCAACACGGTCGAAGACAGCCGCAGCGCGGTCGTGGATTCGCGCTCGATCCGCACCACGGCGCTGGCGCAGCGCGTCACCTATTTCACGACCATCGCGGGCGCACGCGCCGCGTGCACCGGAATGCGTGCCATGTCGAATCTCGAGGTGTATCGGCTGCAGGATCTGCATGCGCGGCTGAGCGAGACCCGGCCCCGGTGATGGGAGGATCGTGACGGTTTTGCCGTTCCATGGCCTGCCGAGTTGGCGAAGTCTGCCAACCCGGCAGATCGGATGACGCCAGACACTGCGCGCGCGACTGAGCGAGGCGCCAGCGCGGTGACGGGGTGATCGCGATGGTTTTGGCGTTTCAGGGTCTGCCGACCTGGCGGACTTCGCCAAGTCGGCAGATCTGATAACGGCGAAAAGCGGCACGGCGGCAAAAATTCGATCGCGTCGCGAAATCGCATTGCTCTAAACTTCGCCCATGGCCAAGACCCCGATGACGCTTCACGGCGCCGAAATGCTGCGCGCGGAACTGCAACGGCTCAAGACGGTGGAGCGACCGGAGAATTCGCGCGCGATTGCCGAGGCGCGTTCGCACGGCGACCTTTCGGAGAATGCCGAGTACGAAGCCGCGCGCAATCGCCAGGGATTCATCGAGGCGCGCATCGCCGATATCGAGTCGAAGCTCTCCAACGCGCAGCTGATCGATCCGCGGCTGGTCGACGCCGACGGCCGCTGCGTCTTCGGCTCGACGGTGGATCTCGAAGACGAAGCCGATGCCAGCACGCTCTGCCTGCAGATCGTGGGCGAGGACGAGGCCGATATCAAGGCGGGCAAGATCTCGATATCGTCTCCCATCGCGCGCGCCCTGATCGGCAAGTACGCCGGGGACGCGGTGCAGGTTCAGACGCCCGGAGGCATCAAGCGCTACGAAATCCTCGACGTGCGGTACGAGTAATCTTGGTTTCGCGCTGCGAGGCATCGCGGCGGCCGGGGCGTCTGGCGCGGCCGGGCTTCCCTGGGCGGGTCGCCGGATTTCTTTCCGGACGTTTCGTCGTGGTCCGATCCGGCTCGGGTTTCTTCCGGAACAGGACCAGCACCTTGCCGATGTGCTGGACCGGCTGCGCGCCGCAGCGCGCGCAGAGTTCGGCGTACACCTGCTCGCGGGCTTCGCGATCGAGCCCCACCGTCTGCACCTTGATCAGTTCGTGCGCCGCGAGCGCCCGGCCGACCTCCGCAATCACGGTTTCGGCGAGCCTGAGCTCGACGATCCAGACCACCGGCCGAAGCCGGTGCGCGCGCCCTTTCAGCGGCTGGCGTTCCGCAGGGGTGAGCACGGATTCGACGCTCATTTCACGAACCTTTCGCGCAGCCTGACCTTCCAGAATTTTCCGGTCGATGTGCGGGGAATGGCGTCGAGGAATTCGAACCGCCCGGGCAGCTGCCATTTCGCAAAAATCCCCGAGAGATGCGCGCGCAGTTCGTCCGCCGTGGCGGTCTTTCCCGGTTTCAGCACCACGCAGGGCAGCGGGCGCTCGCCCCACTTCGGGTCCGGAATCGCGATCACCGCGGCCTCCTGCACCGCCGCGTGCGCCATGAGCAGATTTTCCATGTCGACCGAGCTGATCCATTCGCCGCCGGACTTCACCAGGTCCTTGACGCGGTCGGTGATTTTCAGATAGCCGTGCGTATCGAGCGAGGCCACGTCGCCCGTTCGCAGCCAGCCGTCCGCGGTGAATTTCTCCGGATCCTGCGGCACCTCGTGATAGCTGCCCGCGATGAACGGGCCGCGCACCTGGACTTCGCCGACGTGCTTTCCGTCCCAGGGCAGCTCGGTGCCGTCCTCGCCGACGATCCGGAGATCCATGATCGGCACCGGGACGCCCGCCATCGCGTAACGCTTCAGCCGCTCGTCGTCGCTCGCGCCCTGCAGTTCCGGCTTGAGGTAGGAGATCGTTCCGACCGGGCTCATCTCCGTCATGCCCCAGCCATGGCGAATCTCGGTGCCCAGGCGGGCGTACGCGCGGATCATCGCCTCCGGAACGGGTGCCCCGCCGACCAGCATCCGCATTCCGGGCGGCAGCCGATACCGTTCCGGCTGCGATTCGAGCAGCTGCAGCATCGCCATCCAGATCGTCGGCACGCCGAGCACGAATCTCGGCCGCTCGGCGTTCATCAGCGCGAGCAGATCCTCCGGGTGCAAGTGCGGCCCGGGAAAGATGATTTTCGCTCCGACCATGACGCAGCCGTAAGGCACGCCCCAGCAGTTGGCGTGAAACATCGGGGTCACGGGCATCACGCTGTCGCCGGCGGCGAGTCCCCAGTTGTCCGGCTGATTCGCCATCAGCGTGTGAATCACGGTCGAGCGGTGCGAGTACACCACGCCCTTGGGCCGGCCGGTCGTGCCCGAGGTGTAGCACATCGCGATCGCGTCGTCCTCGTCGTGCGGCGCGAACTCGAAGGCCTCCGGCGCACCCGCCAGGAAGGACTCGTAATCGGTGAATCCCGCAGGCACCGCAGCGCGGCTGAACGGGAACACGATGACGCGCTCGAACGGCGCCTCGGCGCGGAACCGCTCGTACAGCGGCAGCAGGATGTCGTCCACGATCAGGAAGCGGTCGCGCGCGTGGTTCGCGATCCAGGCGATTTCCTCGGGCGCGAGGCGCAGGTTGAGCGTATGCATCACGCCGCCGGCCGCGGGAATTCCGAAGTAGCACTCGAGGTGCGCATGGTGGTTCCAGCACAACGTCGCGACGCGATCGCCTTTTTTCAAACCTGCGTCGAGCAACGCGGAGCCGAGCTGCCGCGACCGGCGGTGGAAATCGGTGAAACGGTGGCGAACGAGCGATTTGTCGGGCAATCGGCTGACGATTTCGGACTGCGGATACAGGCGCCCCGCACGTTCCAGGAGGTGATTGACGGACAGCGGCACGCGCTGCATCGTGGATCGGATCATCCCCGCCCTTTCTTTGTTCTGAACGTTCATCGTACACTCCGTGCATGGAGAGAGGGCAAGCGGCGCGGCAGGCCCCGGGGAACCCGCGGGCCTACGGGAGATGGCCTGTGGTTGAAGGGGGCGGCGGGACCTTCGCGCTCCCGTGCGAATTCCTCGGGGGTCGCTGAGCGGCTGACATGACGGCGGACGCGCGCAACGGCGACTCGCTCGACGGCGCAAGCCGCGAACTGCGGGCGATCATCGCCGCGCTGCGCGCCGAGCTCGAATCGCTGCAGGGCCGGCTCGAAAGCGTCCGCGACGAGGCGCTGGCGAGCGTCCACGACGAGCTCGCGCAGGTGCGCAGCACGGCGGCGGCGCTGCGCAGCGAGTTGGAGCGCGAGCACGCGCAGCGCGAGGAGGCCGAGGGCGAGGTTCGCCGCGCCGGCCAGGCGGAAGTTCAGCAGCTGGTCGCGACCGTGGGGACGCTGCGCGGCGCGCTCGACGAGTCGGGGGCGCGCACCGAAGATCGCTTGCGCGAGGCGAACGCCGCGGCGCATGATGAGATCACCCATCTGCGCGCCACCGTGTTCAGCCTGCGCGAGGCGCTCGAGGCAGCAGGAGTCGAGCGCGAGGAGGCGGTCGACGCAGTGCGGGCCGAGTACCGCGCCGCGCTTGCGCAGCTGCAGGAGACGGTCATCGAACTGCGCGATCGGCTGCTTTCCGCGGACGGGGTCAAACCCGGGGGCAGGGCGGCCGGCGGGCGAGGGACCAAGAGGGCGGCGAGATCGAAGGCGACTTGAGCATGGAGACACGAAGGGCAACCCGGAATTCGAGGCGCGAGGCGCGCCCGGGCGCGGATCGGCGACGGCTGAGGATGCTCGAGTTGCTGCTCGACGTCTCCCGGCGGATGGCCGCGTTCGGCTCGCTCGACGAGGTGCTGAACGGCCTCATCGACCTGACCACGACCGAAATCGGCGCCGAGCGCGGCTCGCTGTTTCTGAACGACGCGGCCACCGGCGAGCTGTATTCGCGCGTCGCCAAGGGCAAGCTGCGGCGGGAGTTGCGCCTGATGAACAACACCGGTGTCGCCGGCCACGTGTTCACCACCGGCCAGCCGCTGATCGTGCACGACGCCTATGCCGACCCGCGTTTCAATCGCGTCATCGACGAGCAGACCGGGTTCACCACGCGCAGCATCCTGTGCGTTCCGGTGCGCACCGTCACGGGCGAGATCATCGGCGCGGTCGAGGCGCTCAACAAGAGGAAGGGCCGCTTCACGCGGCGCGACCTCGAATTGCTGGAGGCGATGACCGCTCAGGGGGCGCTTGCGCTGCAGAGTGCGCAGGTGATCGAGCGCATGCAGCAGATCCGCAAGCAGGAGCGCGAGTTCGTAGAGGTCGTCTCCGAGGTCACCGCGGACATCAAGCTCGGGTCGCTACTGCAGCGCGTGATGGGTGAGGCGACGCGCATGCTGAACGCGGAGCGCTCGACGCTGTTCCTGAACGACGAGAAGACCTCGGAACTGTGGTCCGAGGTGAGCCAGGGGCTCGAATCGCTGCAGCAGATCCGGTTGCCGAACAACGCCGGCATCGCGGGCGCGGTGTTCACCAGCGGCAAGTCGATCAACATTCCGTACGCCTACGCGGACCTCAGGTTCAATCCCGGGTTCGACCAGAGGACCGGCTATTTCACGCGCTCGGTGCTGTGCGTGCCGATCGTCAACAAGCACGGCCGGACGATCGGCGTGACGCAGGTGCTCAACAAGCGCGGCGGGCCGTTCAGCGAGGAGGACGAGACGCGGCTGCGCGCGTTCACGGCGCAGATCTCGATCGCGCTGGAGAACGCGAAGCTCTTCGCCGACGTGCAGAACATGAAGAATTACAGCGACTCGATGCTCGAGTCGATGTCGAACGGCGTCATCACGCTCGACGACGGCGGGCGAATCGCGACCTGCAACGCTGCGGGGCTGCGCATTCTCCGGGTGCGCGCCGACCGCATCGTCGGCGTGCCGGCGGTGGAGTTCTTCACCGAGGAGAACGCCTGGGTCCTGGAGAAGCTCCGGCGCGTCGCGGAAAGCGGCGAGATGGATGTCTCGGTGGACGGCGGGCTGCAGGTGCACGATGCGCGCATTTCGGTCAACCTCACCGTGCTGCCGCTGCTCAGCGCCGACGCCCAGCGACTCGGCTCGATGCTGCTGATCGAGGACATTTCGAACGAAAAGCGCCTCAAGTCGACGATGGCGCGCTACATGGACCCGGGAATCGCCGAGCAGCTGCTCGCGAGCGGCGGCGAGGTGCTCGGCGGCCAGTCGCTGCCGGCGACGGTGCTGTTTTCGGACATCCGGAGCTTCACCACCCTGAGCGAGCAGCTCGGTCCGCAGGGCACGGTGGCCTTCCTCAACGAGTACTTCGAGCTGATGGTGGAATGCATCCAGCGCGAGGGCGGGATGCTCGACAAGTTCATCGGCGACGCGATCATGGCGGGGTTCGGCGTACCGGTGGCGCACGACGACGACGTCGATCGCGCGCTGCGCGCGGCGATCGCCATGATGCGCGAGTTGCGCGAGTGGAACGAGCGGCGCGTTGCCGAGGGCAAGCCGCTCGTCGACATCGGCATCGGCCTGAACACCGACCAGGTCGTCTCGGGCAACATCGGCTCGAAGAAGCGCATGGACTTCACGATGATCGGCGACGGAGTGAATCTCGCCTCGCGCCTGGAGTCGGCCTGCAAGCAGTACGGCGCGCACATCCTGGTGAGCGAATTCACCTTCGAGAAGCTGCGCGGCACCTACCGCGCGCGCAAGCTCGACCGGATCCTGGTCAAGGGCAAGACCCAGCCGGTGGCGGTCTACGAAATCATGGAGTACCACACCGACGGGTCGTACCCGAACCTGAGCGAGGCGATGGGGCTGTTCCGCGACGCGATGAAGAAATACCGCCAGCGCGACTTCGCCGCCGCCTGCACGCTGTTCGAAAAGGTGCTCGCGATCAATGCGGAGGACCGCGCTGCCGCGATCTACGTCGAGCGCTGCACGGAACTCGCGGCAAAACCGCCGCCCGATGGCTGGGACGGCGTCTGGCGGCTCGAGAGCAAGTAGGGGGTGCGTTCCCGCTCTAGCCAGCGCTGGCTGCAGCGGCATGTCACGGATCCGTTCGTGCGTCGCGCCCGGGAGAGCGGCCGGCGCTCGCGCGCAGCCTTCAAGTTGCTGGAAATCGACCAACGCGAGCGGTTGCTGCGGCCGGGCGCCCGCGTCGTCGATCTGGGCGCGGCGCCGGGGGGCTGGTCGCAGGTCGCGGCCGAGCGCGTGCGGCCCGGCGGCGTCGTGGTGGCGGTTGATCTTCTGGAGATCGCCCCCATCTCCGGTGTGACCGTGTTGCGGGGCGATTTTCGGGATGCCGCGGTTCAGGCGGCGGTCGCAGAGGCGCTGGGCGGGTCTAAAGCGGACGTGGTGCTCTCGGACCTTTCTCCGAACCTCTCCGGAATCGCGTCGGCGGACCAGGCGCGGGCCGCCGAACTGATCCATGCCGCGATCGAGTTCTGCGGGCGGTGTCTTGCTCCACCGGGGGCGTTTCTCGCGAAGGTCTTCCAGGGCGAGGAATTCGGCGGCGTGCTGGCGGCCCTGCGGACGTCGTTTCGAGAGGTCCGGACACGCAAACCGGGCGCTTCGCGCGACGAATCGCGCGAAACTTATCTGCTGGCGCGCGGTCTCAAGAGCCCGCCCGCCTAGTGCCTTTTTTGCTCTGCAAAAACGGCGTAAGATGGAACCAACGCGCCGTGGCGCGAAACAAGGAGCAAGTACTTGAACAACATGCTTAAAAACCTGGTGATCTGGCTCGTCATCGGGCTCGTGCTGATGACCGTGTTCAACCAGTTCAACCAGCGCCAGCAGATCCAGACGCCGATGGAGTACTCGCAGTTCCTCGAGGAGGTGAAAGCCGGGCGCGTCGCCAAGGTGCTGATCGAGGGGCGGCAATTGAAGGCGACGACGACCGAGGGCAAGCGTGTGACGAGCTACTCTCCGGGCGACATCTGGCTGGTTTCGGACCTGCTCAAGTACGGCGTCAAGATCGAGGCCAAGCCCGACGAGGAGCCTTCGCTCCTCATGAACATCTTCGTATCGTGGTTCCCGATGCTGCTGCTGATCGGGGTGTGGATCTTCTTCATGCGCCAGATGCAGGGCGGCGGACGGGGCGGTGCGTTTTCCTTCGGCAAGTCCAAGGCGCGCATGCTCGACGAATCGACCAACACGGTGACCTTCGCCGACGTCGCAGGCTGCGAGGAGGCGAAGGACGAGGTCTCCGAACTCGTCGAATTCCTGCGCGACCCGTCGAAATTCCAGAAGCTCGGCGGCCGCATTCCGCGCGGCGTTCTGATGGTGGGCAGTCCGGGCACCGGCAAGACGCTGCTCGCGCGCGCCATCGCGGGCGAGGCCAAGGTGCCGTTCTTCTCCATCTCCGGATCGGACTTCGTCGAGATGTTCGTCGGCGTGGGCGCGGCGCGCGTTCGCGACATGTTCGAGCAGGCGAAAAAGCACGCGCCGTGCATCGTGTTCATCGACGAGCTCGATGCCGTCGGCCGCCAGCGCGGCGCGGGCCTTGGTGGCGGCAACGACGAGCGCGAGCAGACGCTCAATCAGCTGCTGGTGGAAATGGACGGTTTCGAAGGCACCATGGGCGTGATCGTGATCGCGGCCACCAACCGGCCCGACGTGCTCGACCCGGCGCTGCTCAGGCCCGGGCGGTTCGACCGCCAGGTCGTGGTGCCGCTCCCGGACATCCGCGGCCGGGAAGAAATCCTCAAGATACACATGCGCAAGGTGCCGCTCGCGCCCGACGTCAAGCCCGACATCATCGCCCGCGGCACGCCGGGTTTTTCGGGCGCCGATCTGGCGAACCTGGTGAACGAGGCGGCGCTGTTTGCGGCGCGCGGCAACAAGCGCCTCGTCGACATGGACGATTTCGAGCGCGCCAAGGACAAGATCATGATGGGCGCCGAGCGCCGTTCGATGGTGATGCCCGAGGAGGAGCGGCGCAACACCGCGTTCCACGAAGCCGGGCATACGGTGGTCGCGCGGCTGCTGCCGAAGACCGACCCGGTGCACAAGGTCACCATCATCCCGCGCGGCCGCGCGCTCGGCGTGACGATGCAGCTTCCGGAGCACGACCGTTACAGCCAGGATCGCGACCGGCTGCTCAACACGATCGCGGTGCTCTTCGGCGGCCGCATCGCAGAAGAGATTTTCATGGACCAGATGACCACGGGCGCGGCGAACGATTTCGAGCGCGCCACCGATCTCGCGCGCCGAATGGTGACGCACTGGGGCATGTCGGACGAACTCGGAACGATGGTGTACGGCGAGAACGAGGGCGAGATTTTCCTCGGCCGCTCGATCACGACGCACAAGAACGTGTCGGAAGCGACGATGCAGAAGGTCGATCAGGAAATCCGCCGCATCATCGACACGCAGTACAAGCTCGCGCGCGGCCTGATCGAGACCAACCGCGACAAGGTGAAGGCGCTCGCCGAGGCCCTGCTCGAGCTGGAGACGCTCGACGCGGACCAGATCGCCGACATCATGGGGGGCAAGCCTCCGCGGCCGCCGAAGCCGGTTTCGCCGCAGAACACGAGCGGCGGCGGCACACCGAGCGGCACGACGCAGGGCGCGACCGCGCCGGCCGCCGGCTGAGGCCGGACATTCGCCCGCACGGCGACGATCTGCGCTGCGGGCGTTTCGAATTGCCGCTCGCCCGGCCGCTCGTCATGGGCGTGCTCAACGTCACCCCGGACTCATTTTCGGATGGCGGGCGCAATTTCGACACGGCGCAGGCCATTGCGCGCGGCCGGGCGATGCTCGCGGAGGGCGCCGACATCATCGATATCGGAGGCGAATCGACGCGGCCAGGGGCCCAACCGGTGCCGGAGGAGGAGCAATTGCGGCGCGTGCTTCCGGTGGTCACCGCGCAGCGCGGGTCGCCGGTTTCGATCGACACGCGCCATCCGCGCGTGATGCGAGAGGCGCTCGCTGCGGGCGCTTCGATGGTGAACGACGTCGAGGCGCTGCGCGTTCCCGGCGCGCTCGAAGCGGTTGCTGCCGACGGCTGCGCGGTCTGCCTGATGCACATGCGGGGTTCGCCCGCCACCATGCAGCATTCCCCGGAATACACCGACGTGGTCGGCGAGGTGAAGGCGTTCCTTGCCGGACGCGTCGCGGCGTGCGAACGCGCGGGAATCGCGCGCCGGCGCATCGTGGTCGATCCGGGTTTCGGATTCGGCAAGACCCTGGCGCACAATCTCGAACTGTTTCGCCGGCTGGGCGAATTCGGAACCCTCGGCCTTCCCGTGATGGCCGGTCTGTCGCGAAAGTCCCTGCTCGCTGCCATCCTCGGCGATCCGGTTCGCGACCGGCTCGCGGCCAGCGTGACGGCGGCTTTGCTTGCCGCGCAGCGGGGAGCGAGAATACTGCGCGTACACGACATCCGGGAGACCCGCGACGCGCTTGCCGTCTGGCAGGCGGTCGGAATCGCATGAGCAGATCCTTCTTTGGCACCGACGGCATCCGCGGCACCGTCGGCGAGACCCCCATGACGCCGGAAGTCATCCTGCGATTGGGGTATGCCGCCGGAAAGGTGCTCGCGGGACGCAACGGCGAGCACCTCTCGGTGCTGATCGGCAAGGACACGCGCATTTCCGGCTACATGCTGGAAGCGGCCCTAGAGTCGGGATTCTCGGCGGCCGGCGTCGACGTTTACCTGTGCGGCCCGTTGCCGACGCCGGGCGTCGCCTACCTCACGCGCGCGCTGCGACTGAGCGCCGGCGTCGTGATCAGCGCTTCGCACAATCCCTACGCCGACAACGGCATCAAGTTCTTTTCCGGCGACGGCTACAAGCTGCCGGACGCGGTCGAGGCGGACATCGAGCGGGCGATGGGCGAGCCGCTCGGGTGCAATCCTTCGGCCAGCCTCGGCCGCGCCAAGCGCATCGACGACGCGCAGGGGCGGTATGTCGAATTCTGCAAATCCACTTTTCCGGCCGAGCTCGACCTCAAGGGGATGAAGATCGTGGTGGACTGCGCGCATGGCGCGGCCTACGAGGTCGCGCCGCACGTGTTCCATGAACTCGGCGCGGACGTGGTACCGATCGGCGTGTCGCCCGACGGCGTCAACATCAACGAGGCCTCCGGGGCGACCTCGCCGGCGAACCTGCTGGCCGAGGTCGGGCGCGAACGCGCCGATCTCGGCATTGCGCTCGACGGCGACGGCGACCGGCTGGTGATCGCGGACGCCGCGGGCCGTCTCTACGACGGCGACGAACTGCTCTATGCGATCGCGAAGCACCGCGTGGCGAAGTCGCGCGTCGCGGGCGTCGCCGGAACCCTGATGACCAATTTCGGCTTCGAGCAGGCGATGGCACGCCTCAAGCTGCCGTTTGCCCGCGCCCCGGTCGGCGACCGCTACGTGCTCGAGCTGATGCGCGAGAAGGGCTGGCAACTGGGCGGCGAGAATTCGGGCCACCTCATCTGCCTCGACAAGCACACCACGGGTGACGGGATCATCTCGGCGCTTCAGGTCTTGAGCGCGCTTCGCCAGAGCGGCCAGAGCCTCGCGGAGCTGACCTCCGACCTCTCGATGTATCCGCAGGTGCTGCTCAACGTCGCCGTGCCGCGGCGTTTCGACTGGAAGGCGCATGCGGCAATCCTGCAGGCGCAGGAACGCGCGGAACGATCGCTCGACGGCCGCGGTCGGGTTTTGCTGCGTCCTTCGGGGACGGAACCAGTGCTGCGCGTCATGGTCGAGGGCGAGCCGCGCGAGGCGATCGACGCGGCGGCGCGGGACATCGCCGAGGCCGTCCGGCAGGCGGTTCGCGGTTGATCGGGATCAAACCAGTCGGGGTAAATCGCCTCAACATTGCGGCACGATGGAATCGATCCAGACCGATGTAGCAATCGTCGGTGCCGGCGGCGCGGGCCTCAGAGCCGCGATTGCGCTGGCGCAGGCGGACCCCGGGCTCCGTATCGCCCTGATCTCGAAGGTTTATCCGATGCGCAGCCACACCTGCGCGGCGGAAGGCGGAGCCGCCGGAGTGATCAAGTCCGACGACAGCCTCGAGCATCATTTCAACGACACCGTGGGCGGCGGCGACTGGCTCTGCGACCAGGATGCGGTCGACTACCTGGTGCAGGAGGCGCCCAAGGAGTTGATCCAGCTCGAGCACTGGGGCTGCCCCTGGAGCCGCGAGCCGAACGGCTCCGTGGCGGTGCGGCCCTTTGGCGGGATGAAGAAGCAGCGCACCTGGTTTGCCGCCGATAAATCGGGCTTCCACATCCTGCACACGCTGTTCCAGACCTCGCTGCAGTTCCCCTCGATCCAGCGCTTCGACGAGTTCTACGTCACCGACCTGCTGGTCGACGAGGGACGATGCGCCGGGGTCGTTGCGATCGAGATGCGAAGCGGCCAGATGCGCGCTTTCCACGCGCGTGCGGTGATCGTCGCCGGCGGCGGCGCAGGACGGATCTTCCCGTTCACGACCAACGGCGCCATCAAGACCGGCGACGGCATGGCGCTCGCCTATCGCGCGGGCGTGGCGCTGAAGGACATGGAGTTCGTGCAGTACCATCCGACCGGCCTGCCGAGCACGGGTACGCTGCTCACCGAAGCCTGCCGCGGCGAGGGCGGGGTTCTCCTCAACAAGAACGGCCGGCGTTTCCTGCAGGACTACGGCATGGGTCCGGAGACGCCCCTCGGAAAGCCGGTGCTGAAGACGATGGAACTCGGCCCGCGCGACCGCGTCAGCCAGGCGTTCTGGCAGGAGCAGAAGAAGGGCAACATGGTGCCGACCCAATGGGGCGACGCCATGCTGCTCGACATGCGGCACCTGGGCGAGAAGAAGATCAACGAGCGGCTGCCGCTGGTGCGCGACATGTCGATCAGCTACATGGGCGTCGACCCGGTCACCGATCCGGTGCCGGTGCGCCCGGTGGTGCATTACATGATGGGCGGCATCGACACCGACATCCGGACGGCGACCCGGCTGCCCGGGCTCTACGCCGCCGGCGAGTGCGCCTGCATCAGCATCAACGGCGCCAACCGCCTCGGATCGAACTCGCTCACCGAGCTGCTGGTCTACGGACGCCGCGCGGCGCTGAGCGCGATCGAATACCTGCAGGGCGGGGTTCCTGCCGCGGGCGCAAGCGCGCTCGCTGCCGGGTCCACGGCGGCCCAGGCGCGGCTGCGCGAATTGATGCAACGCTCCGGCGGCGGCGAAACGCTCGCCGGTTTGCGCAAGGAGATGATGCAGACGATGGAACAGCACGCTGGGATCTACCGCACCGGCGAGGGGCTGGCGCAGGCCTGCGAGACGCTCGCCGAACTGCGCCGCCGCTACCAGCGGATCGAGCTGCACGACAAGACCAACGTCTACAACACCGACCTGCTGCAGGCGCTCGAACTGGGCTCGATGCTCGATTGCGCGGAGGCGGTGACGCAGAGCGCGCTCGCCCGCAGGGAGTCGCGCGGCGCCCACCAGCGGCTCGATTACATCGAGCGCGACGACGCCAACTTCCTGCGCCATTCGCTCGCCGAATTCCGCGGCAGCGAGCCGCCGCGCATCGGCTACCGCGACGTCGTCATCACCCGGTCGCAGCCCGGCGTGCGCGATTATTCGGGGGGCCACGAATAATGGGCGAGCGGCGCGTCGAGTTGGAGGTGCTGCGCTTCAACCCGGAGACGGACAGCGAGCCCCGGTTCCAGCGTTTCTCGGTCGACTGCCCGGAAGAATGGGTGGTGCTGGACGCGCTCAATCACGTCAAGGAAACCGTCGATCCGACGCTCAGTTACCGCTGGTCCTGCCACATGGCGGTCTGCGGCAGCTGCGGCATGATGATCGACGGCGAGCCGAAGCTCGCCTGCAAGAGCTTCCTGCGCGACTACGCGGGCGTGATCCGCGTCGAGCCGCTGCGGCATTTTCCGATCCAGCGCGATCTGGTCACGGTGGCCGACGATTTCGTCGCCAAGCTGGCACGGGTCAAACCCTACCTGATTCCGAAGGAGCCCAAGGCGGTCGAGGCGGGCGAGTACCTGCAGACACCGGCCCAGCTCAAGCGCTACAAGCAGTTCACGCTCTGCATCAACTGCATGCTGTGCTACGCGTCGTGCCCCGAATACGGGCTGATCCCGGATTACATCGGGCCGGCGGCGCTTGCGCTCGCGCACCGCTACAACCAGGATTCGCGTGACGGCGGGCGCACCGAACGCCAGGAGGAGATCGCCTCCAAGGCCGGCGTGTGGGAGTGCTCCTTCGTGGGCGCCTGCTCCGAGGTCTGCCCCGAGCACGTCGACCCGGCCGCAGCGATCCAGCAGGTGAAAATCCAGAGCACGCTCGACTGGTACAAGGAGCACCTGATGCCATGGCTGAAGAAATGAGCCACAAGCCCTACGTGCGCCCGATCAGCTCGGAGTGGATCTTCCGCCATCCGCGCTACCTGCGTTACATGACGCGGGAGTTCTCCTGCCTGTTCATCGGCGCCTACACCCTGCTGCTGGTGGCCGGATTGCAGAGCCTGTCGGACGGGCGCGCCGCCTACGCGTCGTTTCTCGAGATGCTCGGCAGCCCCGCGAGCATCGCGTTCCACGTGCTGGCGCTGGCGTTTGCCGTGTATCACAGCATTACCTGGTTCAATCTCACGCCGAAGGCGATGCCGCTGCAGTTCGGCGAGAATTTCGCTCCGGACGCGGTGATTTCGGGCGCGCATTTCGCAATCTGGGGCGCGCTGTCGCTGGCAGTACTGGTTCTCGCCGGCGCCTTCTGACCATGGCGCGCTCCAACAAACCGATCGTCTGGGGCCCGTTCGCGGCGGGCGGCACGATCACCGCGTTCGTGACGCCGGTGCTGATTCTGCTCACGCTGCTCGCTGCGCTCGGGGCGACGCCGGAGCTGCTCGCCTACGATCGGCTGTTAGCCTTCATGCGACACGGGCTGGTCAAGGCGGCCGCGGTCGCGGTGGTGTTTCTTTCGCTGTGGAGCGCGGCTCACCGCCTGCGCATCACCTGTTACGACCTTGGGTTGCGCGCCGACACCGTCGTGGCCACGGTGGTCTACGCCGTCGCTTTGATCGGTACGCTTGCGGCGACGGTTTTCCTGCTTCGGCTCCAATAGAATGAGCGGCAGGGTGTTGACAGGGCGACGCGCCGGCCTAAACATTGCGCGCAACGAAATCAGAGAGGAGGATCCGGCTCGATGAATCCACCGCCCCTTGCTGCGCGCGAGGTCGCTCGCGAAGAGCGTTTCCAGATGGTGTGGACGCAGGAATTGAATCGGGTCTTCGCCGACGTCGCGCCGTACTACGACCGCGCCAACTACGTGGCCAGCCTCGGCCTGTGGGACTGGTTCCTGGGCAAGTTCATGGCGACGGTGGACATTCGCCCGGGCGAACGCGTGCTCGACGTGTGCGCGGGAACCAACGCCATCGGCATCGCGCTGCTCAATCGCGAGCCCACGCTGGAAGTGCACGCCATCGACCGCAGCCGTGAAATGCAGGCGGTCGGCCGCCAGCGCGCCGAGGCGCGCGGCTTCCGCGTCCGCAGCGTGATCGCGGACGTGCATACGCTGCCGTTTCCGGACGACCATTTCGACGTCGTGACGCTGCAGTTCGCATCGCGCCACCTGCGGGTGAAGCAGGTCTGGGGCGAGATCCTGCGCGTGCTCAAGCCCGGTGGTCGTTTCTACCACTGCGACATGCTGCGGCCGTCGAGCCGTACGGTCGAAACGGCGTACTACGCGTACCTGCGCTTCTGCCTCTGGTTCACGGGCTTCGTGTTCCGCAGCGGGCCGGCGGCGCTCAACTGCAAGGAATACTTCATCCACGCGCTGCAGATGTTCTATTCGGCGGAGGAACTCTCGCGCGTCCTCGAGGAACTCGGTTACTGCAACGTCACCTCGAAGACGGTGTTCTCCGGCATGATGGGCTTTCACCGCGCGGTCAAGCCGCAGCAGGCTTAGCCCGGGCTTTGCATGGACCGCGCCGGGGCGCTGGCCGGGCTGAACCGGCGTCTCCTGGAGGCGTTCAGCCGCCGCACCACCGGCGCGCTGCGCGGGATTGTGCCGCTGCGCGTCGCGCTGCCGCACATCGAACCGTTTCTCGCCTTGAATGTCGCCAAGGAGGTGCGCAAGGACGCGCTGGTCATTCGGCGCGCCGCGGCCTGCGTCACGGCGCCGGACGCCGCACTGGCGCGCAGCCTGCTCGAGTCGGCACGCGCCATCGACCGCGAATTCCTCGGCGAGGTCGCGCGCTTTCCGGTGCGCATCGAGATCCCGTACGGGCGCATCGAGCAGCCGCGCCTGCGGCGCATCGAGTGCGGTCTCGAGCTGGCCCATCTCGTGCTGGAGGGATGGCGCCGCGGCGCCCGGCTGCGCGAGGTCCTGCCGCGCGAGGGGCTGCGCGAGCGGTTGCGCGAACTGCTCGAGCTGTACGCCCAGGAAACCCAGGCACTGAGCCATTCGGTGCGGCTGCCCGGGCCGCTCGCGCTGCTGCGCGAGCAGCTTGCGCGTGGCCTCCTCGGGGTGATGCGCGAGGCGGCGGCGCAGCTTTCGGCGCAGGCGGCGAGCGCCGTGCACCGGCCGCGGCCCATCGCGCTGCAGGGCATGCCACGGTGAGCGCGGCGAGCCTCGGTCTCGAGCACCGCCACGCCCCCTACGGCACGGTAGCGGAGCTTTTCGGGCGCGCCACGGGCTGCAACGCTGGAAGGGGCGGGGACGGGGTGTCCGTCGCGCTGCCGCCCGATGTGCTGGACGCCACCGCGTGACCCGCGCCCTCCCGCCCGCCCACCCCCAGTGGCCCGAGCGCACCTTCAGTCACCGGCTGATGCGGCTGGTGAACCTGAACGCAAAGCCCTTTTTCGCGCGCTACGCGGAGGAGACCGACCTTTCGATCAACGAGTGGCGCGTCCTCATGCTGCTCGCCGCGCACCCCGGCCTCACCGCGAGCGACATCGCCGAGCGCAGCGGGATGCTTCTCATGAACGTCAGCCGCGCCGTGCGGCGCCTGGCCCGCATGCGACGCGTGCAGCGCCGGCGCGATCCTGCCGATGCGCGCCGTGTCCTGCTCAGGCTGACCGCACGCGGCGAGGCGATCTTCGCGCGCATCGCGCCGCAGGCCCGGCGCAGCGAGGAGAGCGTGCGCGGGCAGCTCAGCAGCGCCGAGGCCGCGGAGTTCAGTCGCCTGCTCGACAAGCTGCTTGCCGGCCTGCAGTCGCAGCGCGGCAACGGCCGTGCTTGACAGTTGCCGAGCGGATGCTAACAATCGTTAGTATCCGTCCGAAGCCGCTCCGGGAGGGAGTGTGGCTGATGCCCCGATGATCGCCCGCCGTGTCCCGCTCACGCCCATGCAGCGCATGGCCGCCGAGCACCTCGCGCACAGCCTGCGCGAGAGCGTGCCGGTGTCGATCCACGGCGCTGCGGACGCCGAGGCGCTCGTCGCGCTGCGCGCGCGACTGAATGCCGACGCTTCGCGCGCCGGCCGGCCGCGCGTCACGCTCACGCACCTGCTGGTGAAGGCGGTGGCGCAGGCGCTGCGCGCCCACGAGCAGCTGAATGCCACGCTCGACGGGCAGGCACTGTGCATCCACGCGGACGTCAACATCGGTGTCGCGCTCGCGCTGGCCGACGGTGGCCTCGTCGTGCCGGTGATCCACGACGCGGACCGCCTGACGCTCGATGAGGTCGCCGCGATCGCCGCGGAACAGGAAGTGCGCGCCGCGGCGGGCAAGCTCCAGCTCGCCGACGTCCACGGTGCGACCTTCACCATCTCGAACGGCGGCATGGTGCCGAGCGTGCTCTGGACGACGCCGATCATTCCGCGCGGCCAGGCGGCGATCCTCGGTATCGGCGCACTGCACGAGGCGGCGGTCGTGCGCGATGGCGCGGTGGTCGCGCGCCGCCTGCTGCCGACCAGCCTGACGTTCGATCATCGCCTGGTCAACGGCGTGCCGGCGGCGCGCTTTCTCGAAGCGGTGCACCGCCTCGTCGCCGAGGCCGGGTGCATCGAACTGGGCATCTGAGCACAGGGAGACCGCATGCTTCTGGAGATCCGCGTACCGGAGATGGGCAACGACGCCAAGGAGGCGATTCTCGTCGCCTGGCACCGGCAGCCGGGCGAAACCGTGGCGCAGGGCGAGCCGCTCGCCGACGTGATGACGGACAAGGTGAACGTGGAGATCGCCAGCCCTGCGGCGGGCACGCTGAGGGAGACGCGCGTCGCGCCCGACGAGACGGTGCCGGTGGGTGCCGTGATCGCGACGCTGGAGGTCGCCGAATGAATGCGGATTTCGCCGAAGCGCGGGCCCGTGTCGCCGAAGACGGTGCGCTCCTGCGGAGCATGTACGAGCTGATGCTGCTCACCCGGGAAATCGATCGCGTCGCGGGCAAGGCCGATGGCCACTGGCACGCCTGCGAGGGAGAGGAAGCGGTGATCGCCGCCTGCTACAGCGGGCTGCGCCCGGAGGATTTCGCCGTGCCGCACTATCGCGGCATGTTGCCCGCGTCGGTCGCGCGCGGCGCGGACCTGCGCGCGCTGCTCGCCGGGCTCGCGGGCAAGACGACCGGTCACAGCGGCGGGCGCTACCGCTCGGACGTCTGCGGGCCGATCGAGCACCGGGTGATCGGCCTGTATTCCGGTGCGCTCGGACCGACGCTGTCCTACGCCGCGGGCACCGCGCTCGCGGCGAAGCTCGACCGGCGCGATGCGGTGACGATTGCCGTATTCGGCGACGGCACGTCCAACCGCGGCGATTTTCATGAAGCGCTGAACCTCGCCGCGGTGCTCAAGCTCGGCGTCGTCTATGTCTGCCAGAACAACCAGTTCGCGATCTCGACGCCCGCCGCGCAGGGCGTGGGTGCGCGCTCGATCGCGGACCGCGCGCCGGGCTACGGCATACCGGGCGTCGCGGCGGACGGCAACGACGCGATCGGGCTGCGCGCCGCGATCGAGATCGCGATCGAACGCGCGCGCCGCGGCGACGGCCCGACGCTCATCGAGGCACTCACCTACCGGATCTCCGGGCACCTCGTCGCGGATCCCGCGGGCTATCGCCCGGCGGAGGAAGTGGCGGCGTGGCGCTCGCGCGATCCGCTCGCCAGGCTGCAGCGCCACCTCCTGGAGTGCGGCCTGCTGAAGCGGGACGAGGACGAGCGCCTCGCGCGCGAGGCGCGCGAGCGCGTCGATGCGGCGATGGCGCAGGCGCAGGCGGACCCGGACCCCGCCGCCGACGCGCTCGGACTGCAGGCGGTTTTCGCGGAGGCGCGGTCATGATCCGCCAGACGATGCAGGAGGCCATCGTCGCCGGCATCGCCGAGGAGATGCGGCGCGACGCGGACGTCTTCATCATGGGCCTCGACATCGGCCGCTTCGGCGGACCGCTCAATTCGTGCAAGGGACTCTGGGAGGAGTTCGGCGCCAGCGGCCGCGTGATCGATACGCCGATCTCCGAGGGCGCGATGGTCGGCGCGGGCGTCGGTGCCGCGCTCGCCGGCAAGCGGCCGATCGTGGACATCATGTTCCTCGAGTACCTGCCGCTCGTCATCCAGCAGCTCGGCTGCGACGGCGGCGCGATGCACTACTACTCCGCAGGCAAAGCGCGCGTGCCGCTCGTCGTGCGCGCAAAGTACGGCGTGGGACCGTATCACGGCCATCCTTACGACTTTCACGCCTGGCTCATGCAGACACCCGGCGTGAAGATCGCGGTGCCAGCCACGGCGCGCGATGCGAAGGGCCTGATGAAGGCGGCGATCCGGGATGACAATCCGGTGCTCTTCATGGAGCACATGGCGCTCTACCATGGCCTGCGCGACGCGATTCCGGAGGAGGACTACGTCGTGCCGCTCGGCGTCGCGGAGGTGAAGCGCGCAGGGCGCGACCTCACCGTCATTGCGTCGGCCGCGATGGTGCGCAGGGCGCTCGCCGCGGCGCAGGTGCTCGCGAAAGAGGGCATCGAGATCGAAGTCGTGGACCTGCGCAGCATCGTGCCGCTGGATGAGGCGACGATCCTCGAGTCGGTGCGCAAGACCGGCCGCGCGCTCGTCGTGCAGGAGACAGTGCGCCTCGGCGGCTCGACCGCAGAGGTCGCCGCACTGATCGGCGAGCAGTCGTTTCGCGACCTGAAGGCCCCGGTGAGACGCCTCGGCACGGCGTACGTTCCAGTGCCGTTCGCGCGCAGCCTCGAGAAGGCCGCCGTTCCCGACGACGCCGCGATCGTCGCGGCGGCAAGGGATCTCGTGTCGCAGTAGAGAGCCCATTGGTCAAACTTCCGCTCGATGAGGGCCTTGCGCTGTATCGCACGATGGCGCGCATCCGCGCCTTCGAGAACGCGGCGGAAGAGGCTTCCCGGGGTGGCGTTTCAGCCTTCGGCGCTGCGCTTTCCGCCAGCGTCAGGGTGCGCGGACCGCTGCATCTGTCGACCGGGCAGGAGGCGGTGGCGGCGGGCGTCTGCGCGCAATTGACTGCGGCCGACCTCATCACCTCGACGCACCGCGGCCACGGCCACACCATCGCCAAGGGTGCCTCGGTCGAGCGCATGATGGGCGAGCTCTTCGGAAAAGCGAGCGGCTGCAACGGCGGCAAGGGCGGCTCGATGCACATCGCCGACTTCTCGGTCGGGATGCTGGGCGCGAACGGCGTGGTCGCCGCGGGAATTCCGATCGCGGTGGGCGCCGCGCATGCGCTGAAACTCCGGCAGCGCAAGGCGCTCGTCGCGTGTTTTTTCGGCGACGGCGCAATCAATCGCGGTCCGTTTCTCGAGGGACTCAACTGGGCGGCGGTCCACGCGTTGCCCGTGCTCTTCGTCTGCGAGGACAACCGCTGGTCGGCGACGACCGCGACCGGCGCCATGACCGCGGGCGAAGGGGCGCTGGCGCGCGCCGAGGGCATCGGCGTGCCGGGCAAGCGCGTGGACGGCAACGACGTCTTCGCGGTGCACGCTGCCGCGGCAGAACTGGTAGCGCAGGTTCGCGCCGGCCAGGGGCCGCGATTGCTGCATGCGATCACGTACCGCGTGAAGGGTCACGTCTCGGTGGATCCGGCCACCTATCGCGACGGCGAGGAAGTGGACCGCGCGCTCCAGGACGATCCGATTCCGGCAGCCGCCGCGCGGCTGAGGGCGGCGGGCGCCACGGCCGAAGCGCTCGCGCAGATCGCGCTGGAGGCGGAGCGGGAAGTGGCTGCGGCGCTTGTCGCCGCCTCGGCGGCGGCGTGGCCGGACCGGGCAGCGTCGTATACGGACATCCAGGACACCGGGAGCGGCCGTTGGCGCGCCTGAGCTACGCGCAGGCGGGCTGCCTCGCGCTGGAGCGGGCGATGGCGGCCGATCCTGCGGTCGTAGTGCTCGGCGAAGACGTCGGTCGCGGCGGAATCTTCGGCCAGTACCGCGGACTGCAGCAGAAGTTCGGCGCGGCGCGCGTGCTGGACACGCCGATCTCGGAGGCGACGATCATGGGCGCGGCGGTGGGCATGGCGCTTGCCGGGCTGAGGCCCGTCGTGGAGATGCGCGTGGTGGACTTCGCGCTCTGCGCGATGGACGAAATCGTCAACCAGGCGGCGAAGGCGCGCTACATGTTCGGCGGACAGGGGCGCGTGCCGCTGGTGGCGCGGCTGCCGATCGGCATCTGGACCGGCTCGGCGGCGCAGCACTCGCAGAGCCTCGAAGCGTGGTTCGCGCACGTGCCGGGCCTGGTCGTCGTCACACCCTCGAATCCTCAGGACAACTGCGCGTTGCTCGCCGCGTCGCTCGAATGCGGCGATCCGGTGATCTACATGGAGCACAAGGAACTGTGGACGGTGGAGGCCGAGGTCGACCCGAGCGCGAAAGTGCCGCTCGGCCGCGCCAGCGTGCTGCGCGCCGGCGCCGACGTGACGCTCGTCACCTGGGCGGGCACGGTACAGCCGGCGCTCGAGGCGGCAACGGCCGCAACCGCACGCGGCGTGTCGGCGGAAGTCATCGACCTTCGCACGCTATGGCCCTGGGATCGAGAGACCGTGCTGGCCTCGGCCGCGAGGACGCGCCGGCTGGTGGTCGCGCACGAGGCGGTGCGGGTCGCGGGCTTCGGTGCGGAGATCGCGGCCACGGTGGCCGAGGAACTCGGCATACCGGTGCGACGCGTCGGCGGCGCGCGCATCCCGGTCGGCTACTCGAAGGTGCTCGAAGAGGCCGCACGCATCAGCGTGGCGGCGATCCTGGAGTCCCTGCTGCAATGACGCCGCAGCGCACGCCGGAGGACTGGATCGCCGCGCTCGGCATGGCGCTTCTGGCGCTCATCACCATGGCCAACGTGGTGGTCCGTTATCTGACCGACCAGTCGTTCGCGTGGACCGAGGAATTTTCAGTGTTCCTGCTGGTGCTGACGACCATGGCGGGAGCGTCCGCGGCGGCGCCGCGCGGGGGGCACCACCCCCCTCCGGTTTTTCCCCCTCGCGCGCCCCCCCCGCGCCGGCGCGCGCCGGGGGGGGGGGGGGGGGGGGGGAGCCAATCGGATCGAAGCAGCGGGCCGCATTCAATGATCTCTCCATCGGTTCGCACCAGCTTAAGCCATCGCACAT
>Ga0080064_1002188_pt1 | contig 34571 bp, 37 predicted proteins | sample Subgrocontami54m_FD_69260 | JGI IMG/M metagenome (GOLD analysis project Ga0080064, IMG submission 69260) | Subsurface groundwater microbial communities from S. Glens Falls, New York, USA - GMW46 contaminated, 5.4 m (SPADES assembly) (version 2) ...
GGAGCTCATCGAGATCATGGGGAACGGCAGTGTCATCGGCAGACTCGGCTGGCGCTGGCGGCGGCGCGTCGAGCCGCGCCATCTCTCTCAAGATGCGCGACAAACTCGCGAACATGCGGGTGGTGCGTTCGGCTTCGCTTTTGGTTTGGCCGGCGGACGCAATCGCCTCGACCACCGCCAATTGCTGGTCAACCGCCTTTTGCAAGCGTTCGATAATGGCGATGCGGTCGGCATCCCGCGGATAGGCGCGGAAGACTTTGTCGGGCGCTTGCGCTGGCTGCGCGCCTTTCGCGCGATGGCGGGCTTGGGAGTCGTAGTTGCGCTTCTTCCATCCCCATTCCTTGAGACGCTTGCTCAGCGTCGCGCGCGAGATTCCCATGGCCGCAGCCACGTCCTCTAACGGCATCATCGTTTGCTCGTAGAGAAAGCGTCCCTCGGCCACCTTCTCGGCGGGGATGATCAGTCGTTTCGGAGGCATGACGACCTCGCCGCGAGGAAGCGGGGATAAAATGGGTGGCATCTGCCGAAAGGTCTTGTCGCCGCTCGTCCCCGCGAAAGCGGGGACCCAGTCTTGCCGAGCTAGCAGCCCGGTTTTCGGAAAGCTGGATTCCCGCTGGAGCCTGTGCTCGGGCCGGCAAAGCCGGACCCGAGTACGGGAATGAGCGGAAGCGACTCTGAGAGGCGAAGAAGATGATGAGTGAAGCGGGAGGCCCGGATTTGCGCCCCACCCGTCTCGGCGGCCAGTCGCAATTCTTGAGCGTGCCTGGACCCTATCGGACGAGCGTTACGCTGTCAAGGACTATTTTCCGTTTTGTGGATTTTTTTCTTATAGCATATTAGCGTCAAGCATAAGGATCATTTGACTATGTCTTTGTCGTTTTGATCCGCCGGCACCTCCCCGAAATTAGGTGGGGGCTGTGGAGGGCGAGGGGCCGCCGGACCTGCTGCTTCGGGCTGAGTGAGGCCGTAAGTATTGGGGGCCGGGCGCGTAAATATCTCACCACGCCTCACATACGCGGCTAATGAGCCGGAAAGTGCCGCCTTATTATCGCGGTTCACTTCCTTGCCCAAAATCCTAAGGATTTCATCGACATGGACGGCTGTTCCCCGTGCTTTTATGATGTTTCTGGCTTGTGCCACTAAGCTACCGGAACGCAAGATGGTGTCCGCGTTACCCTCTGACTCCGCATCTCTAGGCAGTAACTTCAGGACGTCTTGAAGGGCCTGAATATAGACCCTTGCCTCTTTAATCTGGTCTTCTAAAGCCAAGATTTCCTGCTCTTTGCGCTTTAATTTGTCTTCGATCTTCCGGCGCTCGTTCATAAAGGCCATCCCTGCTGTATGTGACAATAAGTAATTGATGTGATAGAAAGTAGCAAGCGCGCGGTGACCGTGCCTCATTGGAGCAACTGGCTATGACCGGAAGTGAACTTGAAAAACTGCCGCAATATCAAGAGACTATGGATAGATTGGAGGCCGTAAAGCGGACGACCGATACAGGGAAGGATTATTGGCACGCGCGAGAGATCAATGTGATTCTCGGCTATCCGACGTGGCGGGAGTTTGAAGGAGTGGTCGAGCGGGCAAAACTGGCATGCGATGGGGCCGGTCTGCTATCTGCCAATCATTTTGTACTGACCCACAACATGATGGAAGTCGGCAAGGGCGGACAGCGGCAAGTCGATGACTTCTTTCTCAGCCGGGCGGCGTGTTACTTTATTGCCATGAACGGGCATCCTTCCAAGCCCGAGATCGCCGCAGCGCAGGCGTACTTCGCTATCCAGACCCGGCGTATGGAGATCGCTGATCAGAAGGCGGCCGATCAGCAGCGCCTCGACATGCGGGAGAAAGTTACCGAATCCTTTAAGCGGGTGGCGGGCGTGGCTCAGGAAGCCGGCGTTGTCCGCCAAGGTCTATTCCACGACGCGCGGTACAGGGGCCTGTACGGTATGCCCTTGCGTGAGGTGAAGAAGAAAAAAGGACTCAATGACAAGGAAAACATTCTCGACCGCGCTGGTGCGCTGGAGCTCTCGGCAAACGACTTCCAGATGAACTTGGCGGCTGAGGTAATCTCGACGCAAGGCATAAGAGGTGAGATGGCCGCTATCTCAATCAATGAGCGGGTCGGCAAGCAGGTTCGCGCCACCATGCGGAAAGAGGGCGCGACATTGCCGGAGAGCTTGCCTATTGAGCCGCCGATTTCAGAAGTCAGGAAGCGGCTCGCCAAGGAAACGCCGGCAACCATTGAACGGCCTAAGACCGACGGGACTTCTTCCACCTAGCGGCTGCTGCCTGTTCGGCGATTGTTTTGCGCTTCTTGGCCGACATGCCTGCCGCCCGCGCCTTCCCACCCATACGGCCCAGCGCGACAGCTGCGGCGTTCTTGCCGTCATCGGTGGTAACGTCCTCGACCTCGCCGGTCGCGATCTTGGCGATCATGACGGCGCGGGCGTTCACGTCTGCGGGGCGGCGCTCGCCGCGTGGACCTTTGGCCATGCTCATGGGATAATGCTTAGCGGTAAGCTTGGCAAGGTTGATCTCGCAGGAGGCCCCTACGGTGCGCAAATACAGCGTCTCTGAAATTATAGATATGCGAAACGCCTTGAACCGAATTGTTCCGATGAGGGAGTCGCGCGCCGAGCGGGCCACGGAAATTGAGGAACAATTGCGCACCTACATGGCAAACGGCACTACTATTGAGGAACTGATGCAGGAGGTGCGGCGCTTGGCTGTTCTTGACCAGCGGTAGGTCCGCCACAATCAAACTGAGACACTACTAGCTTTTCAGCGCCTTCGCTACGACGTGGGCTCATTACCGCGCAGCCATAGGCGGATGGAAGCAAGCTGGACGAATGCAAGATAGTTGCCGGAGCTTGTCGTAGCGGGTGCCACACGCCGACAGTGCTTGATCTTGTTGAAGAACCGTTCGACCAGGTTGCGTGCACGGTAGAGGTACGGGCTTTACGAGGGCGTCAGTATGACCAATTTGATTGTATTCTCCGGACTTCCGGGAACCGGGAAGCCCATGACTCGATACCGCACGCCTCCATGCTCGTCATGTGTCCAGCGAATGCTCACATCGATATCAATCTAGATGACCACTCATGACGAGGCCGCGGTAGGGCCATCGCAAAATGGGCCTCATTGCAGTCGAGAATAGCGACGGGTTAGCAACTTGGAACAACTTGGATTCAGCTCGCTGGCTGATGAGCGAAAGGACATGCAATGGCGAAGAACACGATTTGTGTCTGGTACGATAAGGATGCCGAGGCCGCTGCTCGGTTTTACGCCGAAACCTTCCCCGACAGTGCGGTGGGCGCCATCTACCGGGCACCCAGTGATTATCCCTCCGGCAAGAAGGGAGATGTGCTGATGGTCGAATTCAGGGTTGCTGGCGTTTCCTGTATCGGTCTCAACGGGGGGCCTGCCTTCAAACATAGCGAAGCCTTTTCATTTCAGATTGCCACGGAGGATCAAGCTGAGACGGATCGATATTGGAATGCCATCGTCGAGAATGGCGGTCAGGAGAGTGCGTGCGGCTGGTGCAAAGACAAGTGGGGCGTGTCATGGCAAATCACGCCACGTGTGCTGATGGAAGCAATGGCGGCCGGTGGCGATGAGGCAAAGCGCGCGTTTGAAGCAATGATGGACATGAGAAAAATCGACGTCGCCAGCATCGCGGCGGCGCGCCGCGGCTGAGTTTCGCTGGGCTCATGATTGCCGCCGCCCCTCACCCGGCCCCACCGCCAGCCTATATGGCTTCACCAACAAGACTGGATCATCTCCACCGTCAGCGCGCGCTGACGGTGGAGAATCTCCGAGACCCCGCGAGCGGGAGCCGAGAACATGCTTTTCTGCTCGGATGATGACGTTGCTATTTCTTCGGCTTTTCAGCGCCTTCGCTCGCCCGCGCAATGACATCGCCCACGCGGCGGCGGATTTCGGCGTCAAAAAGAGTTGCTATGCGAGAACTGTCGCTCTTTGGCTGCTCGGGAACGCCGTCTTCGGCTTCCCATTCGACGTAGTCGGGCTTTTTGGGCATTAGCACCCCCCTTTCGGGTGCCCCTCGGGAAGGCAACCCTCAAGCTCAGGGTACGTTCCCCGACATAACGGGCTTTCTTTCGCTTTGATTTGAAGCCCGGTCTTGATGCGCCAACATGTGATTGGGCGTTATTGGCCGGGTGCCGCCGGCGCCTCGTTATGGCAGGCGCGTGGCCCCCAGGTCGGGAAACTGCAACGGCTGCAATCGGCCAGAACTCCGCCTAAGCCGAGCAGCAGCACGATGGTCCACACCCGCTTCATCCGAGTCCCCGCCCCTGCAACGCTCTCATTATAGAGAAGCCCGGCGCAACGCGCGAGCCGAGACGTATCTACGACTTCCCACTGGGTCTGGCGGTCAGGACTTGGGTTTCTTCGCCGGGGCTTTGGTCTTGGGCTTCTTGGCCTCGATTTCCTTGTCGGCCGCTTCCTTGGCCAATCGAAGCGATTTCAGGCGCGCGGTCTTGTCGCGAACGGCGTTGCGCTCGGCCTCGTACTGCATACGGGCCTCCGCGCCTTCCCGCGCCTGCTGCTCCTTTTTCTTGAAGCTTGCTTCGGCCCGGGCCTTGGCCTCCTTGGAATTGTCCGCCAATGCCTTCTCCTGTGCTCGGCGCCACCAGTTCAAGACAGAGTCGCGCCCCGGTGAACAGTAGGCCCGGGCGGCGGTGCACCCTTATTCCGCCGCGGCGGGCGCGCCCGGTCCCACGGTAGTGGCGGGAATATCCCCGCGGCCGGGCAGCGGCCGCTCTTCCATCAGCAGGAGCGCGAACAGCGCCGTTCCGAGCACCACCGCGTTGGCCGCGAACACCCAGCGGAACAACAGCGCCAGTTCCATGCCCCCGGCGCTCGCCTTCAATGTCTCGACGCTCAGCCCGATCTCCCCGCCCTTCAGGTTGATGCCGCCGAGCAGGATCGCGCCGAGCAATGCGACAATCACCGCTGAAAGCAGCGACCGGAAGAAATTGAACGAGCCGGTGGCGATGCCGAGCTGGTGGCGCGGCACCGCGTTCTGCACCGCGACTGTCGCCACCGGATAGACCGTGCCGATGCCCGCCCCAACGGCGCCGAGATGCATCAGCACCATCCACAGCGGCTGGTAGGGGTTCCAGGCAAGCGAAACAAGGGCGGCGACGGAAATCGTGAGCCCCACCATCGGCACGCGCTTGTAATGGTGCACCCAGCCGAGCGCGCGGCCGGAGACAACCGCCCCTATGTTGGAGACGACCATCAGCGGGATCAGCGCCATGCCCGAAAGGCTCGACGACAGGCCCATCACCGCTTCGAAATACAGTGGCATGAAGATCGTAAGCCCGATCATGCTGCTGACATTGCAGGCCGACAGCAGCGTTCCCCAGCGCACCACTTTGTTGGAGAGGATATTCAGCGGGAGGAACGGCTCCGCCGCCGCGCGCAGGCGGACGACGAACAGCACCCAAAGCGCCGCCGATGCGGCGAACAATCCGAGCACCGGCGCCGACATCCATGGATAGCGGACGCCGCCGGATGTTAGCGCAAGCAGGAGCGATACCGCCGCTGTCATCATCAGCACGCTGCCGAGCACGTCGAGCTTATGCGGGCGCTCCTGCCGCGGCAGCCGCTTGAGGGTCTGGTTGCTGATGGCGAAGGCGAGCAGGCCGAGCGGGATATTGATCCAAAAGATCAGCGACCAGTGAAAATATTCCGACAGGAATCCGCCGAGCAGCGGGCCGAGGATCGCCGCGCTCATCCACATCAGGCTCATATAGGCCTGGTAGCGCCCGCGCTCCTTCGGCAGCACGATATCGCCAACGATGGTTTGTGCGAGCGGCAGCAATCCGCCCGCGCCGAGGCCCTGCATGCCGCGCGCCAGGATCAGGGTCAGCATGTCCTGCGCCAGCGCGCAGACCACCGAGCCGGCCATGAACACGCCGATCCCAATCAGCAGCATCGCTCTGCGCCCATACATATCGGAGAGCTTGCCGTAGAGCGGCGTCACGGCGGTCGAGGTGAGCAGATAGGCGGTGACGACCCAGGACAGGTTCTCGATCTCACCGAAGCGCCGGCCGATGGTCGGCAATGCGGTCGCGACGATGGTCTGGTCCAGCGCCCCCAAAAACATGGCCAGCATGATGCCGAACACGATTTTGCGAATTTCGGCGTGCGACAGCGGCTCGTGCCCGGCCCAGCGGTCATGGGCGTGCGGCGCGGCCTTTTTGGCTTTGGGGGATTTGGAAGGACTCATATGATGCTCTTCATCGCGCGCCCGGCCGCGGAATTCAAGCAACGCTACCGCAGGGTAGGTATTCGCGCCGCACAACAACCCTGCCGTGGGCCGTCCCGGCCTCAGCTACCATTTGCCGCTTGCGGAGCCGCGGCCGCCCCCGCAAACTCCGGCGAAAATCACTACGTTAACCGGGAGGTTTCGATGCCCTTTTCTCCATTCCGCGCCCTGGCCGCCGCGGCACTGACGGCCTTCGCGGCCACCCCGGCCCCAGCGGCCGACTTCTACGCCGGCAAGACCATCGAATTCACCGTGGGCGCGGACGTTGCCGGGGGTTACGACATCTATGCCCGCGCCATCGCCCGCCACCTGCCGCGCTACATTCCCGGCAAGCCGACGATCGTGGTGAAAAACCTTCCCGGCGCGGGTTCGGGCAAGGCCGCCGCCTATATCGCTACCGTCGCCCCGAAGGACGGCACCGCCATCGGCGCCATCTTCCCTGGCGCGGTGATCGGCCCATTGCTCGATGACAATGAGAAGCCGCCCTACGACCCGACCAAGCTCATCTATCTCGCCACCGCCGACAGCGGCACGCGCGTCTGCGCCACTTTCATTACGTCCAAGACCAAAACCATCGAGGACGCGCAGAAGCAGAAGACCGTGATGGGCGCGAGCGCCGCCGGCGGCTCCACGCGCGACTATGTCAACATGCTGCGCAAGACGATGGGGGCGAAGTTCGAGCTGGTCGCCGGCTATAAGGGCACCGCCGAAATCGGGCTCGCGGTCGAGCGCGGCGAAGTTGACGGCCTGTGCGGCTGGGATTGGTCCAGCCTGAAGGCGCAAAAGTCCGACTGGCTGCGCGACAAGAAGCTCAACGTCCTGGTGCAGACCGCGCTCGAGCCCGAGGCGGAGCTGACCAAGCTCGGCGTGCCGATGATGTGGAAATACGTCCCGAAGGAAGAGGACAAGAAGGCCGCCGAGTTGGTGGTGAGCCAGCAGGTATTCGGGCGGCCCTATATCGCGCCGCCCGGCACGCCGGACGCGCAGGTGAAGATCCTGCGCGACGGCTTCATCGCGGTGCTCAAGGACAAGGAATTCCTCGCCGACGCGGAGAAGGCGAAGATCGACATCAATCCGCTCGACGGCGCCAAGGTGCAGGAGGTGGTGACGAAGGTTTACGCCTCGCCGCCCGCCGTCGTCGCGCGCGCGAAGGAGCTGATTAAGGAGTGAGGCTTCTTATCCCTCCCCCCTTGTGGGGAGGGTGGATCGCCAAGCGAAGCGAAGGCGATCCGGGCGGGGTCTTCTTATATTACCGACGTCGTCATGGCCGGGGCTTGTCCCGGCCATCTCGCTTAGGAAGGCCGCTATAACGCCACACGAACATTTGGATACTCATCCCACGTCCGGTCTTCCAATATTCTTCCGGTTTTCTTTTTCCTTGGCCCGCCCCATTGCTTGAAGAAAAAGGCGACGTCCTGGCGCTTGCATGCGTCGCGCAATTCCTCAACCCACCACGGCTCCATCGGCCGCGCGCGCGGCCCGGATTCGCCGCCGACGATGGCCCAGTGGATACCGGTCAAATCCGGATCGATGATGGGAGCGAGCAGCGGCTCGAACGAGACGAAGCGCACGCGCGCGGGCACGCGCCGAAGCACATCCACGCGACCAATGTACTCGCCGCTTTCCACCGACGTGCCGAGCCAGACATTGGGCAACACGGGAAAGGCCGCCTTCGACAGCACGGCAAGCATCCGTTCTGGGCGCTTGGTGAGAATTTGAAAGGTATGCCAGTTCGCCTTCTCCATCACCCGCCAGACTTGCCGGATGAACCTTTCGTCCGCCTTCTCCTGGAAAAGATCGGACATCGAATTGACGAATATCCGCTGCGGCTTGCGCCAAGCCAGCGGCGCCGACAGCGCCGTGCGGTCGGTATTCACCTTCCCGGTCCACACATGCCGCTTGCCGGATTTGCGCGTCGTGCCCGCGTATTTCGTCATGCCCATGGCTTGCAGCCGCGCCGCCATCCGCATGGCGTAGCAATTGGTGCAACCCGGAGAGACGATCTTGCATCCGGCGAGCGGATTCCACGTCGCCTCGGTCCATTCGATGTCGCTTGTCGCCATTGTCGTTTCCTAACTCACGCTCAAAGAGAAAGCTCACCCTGCCCCGATACGTTTCGAACCTTATCCCAAAATTCCTTTGCAAGCTCGTGCCGGCTTACAAGCACAAGCCAATAAAGTCGTTGATTTTTCGTTGTTCCGGATACGAGTTCTGCGCGTTCAGCTGGAGGAAGGCCAAGCGCTTCAATCTTCGACGCCCAGTATGCCATGTATGCAGCGCGTGTTGCCGATTTAGACTGTTTGAGATCAACAACGTTTCGCCATCCAGGCGCAAACTTATCCAACGGACCATCACTGGCCATCGCATACACATCCAAGTTGCGTTGCAAATCTTGCGCACTAACGTGGATTAACAAATCTACCCGTTTCAATTGGCTGAATGTCTCGATGACCGAAAACGGGAGGTCTTGAAGATTGTAGGGATCCAGAAAAATGAAGTGGAGGCCGTGGGGGTTCAGCTTGCTTACAATTTTAACAGCCGTGCTGTCGGCTTCGCCTACGTAAGCTAGCGCCGCTCCTCCTGCCGCGCCGAGTCTTTTTTCAGCGGCGCGGCAACTCTCCTCCGAGGCGTCGGCGATGTGGATTTCCGAAAATGGCACGTGACCTTCTAGCGCGCATTTGAAGGCGACAAGCGGACTTCCATCAACCTTCTCGTCCGTGTCGCGAATGATCGCGCGGCCGGTTCCGCAATACAGATCGATGTACGTCGCGCCGCCACTGCCTTCGACAAATTTGCGGCGCGTCGCGCGCGAGATATTCACATACCGGCGCAGTCGGTCATGCTTGTCCTTTACCCATGGACCGACCTCATCCAGTGGAAGTCCGTCCTCGTCAAAAATCGGCTTGGTCATTGCCGTAGCGATCCGCGCTGTGGAAACCCACTTGCATGTTCTTCTTTTGTTCTGTAACATCTCAAAGTTGAATCGGCAATACATCAGAGGTGCAGCATGGCAACCAACCCGCCCAAGGGCGACAACCATCGCGTCGGCGCGGTGCGCGAGCGCTCGCAGGTACATAATCCGCAGAACGACCGCTGGGTGAAGCGCGACAGTGAAAGCGGTCGCTTTCTCGATCAGAAAGCTGATACGCGAGCATTTAAGGGCGTGCGCAAGGAGAAGTGATAGCTCGGTTCCTCGTCACTTCGAATCCGTCATGGCTTTTTTGTTTTCAGTCGCGGCGCGACTGGCGCGCGCCCGCTTTTTACGTTCACGCCGCCGGCTTGCGCTTCGCCCCCTTCGGCCACCGCAGCGGCCAGCTGACGATGTGATCCTCCAACTCGCTGTCGGGCACGTCCGCCTCGCTCGCGCCCACGCGCCCGCGCACGGAGATGCCGGCCGCGTGCACCGTCTCCGGGTCGCCGGAAATGAGCGGATGCCACCAGTAAAGATCGCGCCCCTCGGCCACGAGGGAATAGCCGCAGGTCGGCGGCAGCCAGGTGATGCGGCGGATGTTGCGCGGCGTCAGCCGCACGCAATCCTTCACCTGGGCGCTGCGGTTTCCGTAGTCGCGGCAGCGGCAGGTCTCGCCGTCCAGCAGCCGGCAGCCCACGTCGGTATAGAAGGTGCGGTCGGTGCCCTCCTCCTGCAGCTTGTTGAGGCAGCAGCGCCCGCAGCCGTCGCACAGGCTCTCCCATTCGGAATCCGTCATTTGTGACAACGACTTGGTCTTCCAAAAGGGGATGTCCGGGGCGCTCATCAGAGTCTCCTGCCCGCTTCTACCCCGCCTCGAGTGGGAAACGCGAGCCATCGCCTTGGTTTTCCAGGCTTTTACGCGGGTCTTTTCGTTCACCTAAGGCCTTGAAAGCATTGGCCCCAAGACCCCGGATCGGCTAGAAGAATCAAGCAAATCCGGGGACCGCGGCGCAAATCCGCCGCCTTTGGAGCGCAACCGGACGCTGGTTTTGTTTCATGAGCAGCGCGCTACATCATCCGATTCTTCGCTTCACAACCGCAATCTTCTTCGCGGTGAGCCTCATTGCACAGGGGCTTCTCACGACGGAAGCGAGCGCCAAGATGACGGCGTCGACTTACACCATGGCGATGCCCTCTGTTGATGGACCGATGGATTGCGACGGGCAGGACGACGCGAACCGGGGCAACTGTGTTGCCACTTGTTCAGCGATTGTCGGCATTCTCACAGACGCTCTCGTTTTGTCGCTCATCCCTGCGCCGAGCGGGCCCGCGCAACGGCTGATCCAATCGCTCAGCGACCTTAGCGTCCCGCCCGATCCTTATCCGCCTAGACCAAGCACGCTCAGCTAAGCTGCGCTGCATAGCGGCGCGGCGGGGAGCGGCGTGGCTTCATGCCGCGACTAACCCATTAGCGCGGCTGCGTCCTCAAACGGACAGCCTCCATCTTCGTCGCCATTCGCGAGGACCGCCATGTCCAACATCGCCCAAAATGCTCCCGTGCAAACGGCAAAGCTCCGCATCGGCGGCATGCATTGCCCCAATTGCGAACTGGTCATTGAACGCAGCTTGGTACTGCTTCCAGGCGTCAGCACCGTCCATGCCAGCTACCGCAGAGGCGCGGCAGAGATCAGCTATTCCGGCAGCCTCGGTCTCGATGAACTGCGGCGGATATTGAGAAACGAGGGCTACAGCGTCTCGATGTGGGATGCCGTCAAACACAATAGCTTCCGTGACTACCTCGAAATCGGCGCGGTCTTTGTCGTCATTCTGGCCATCGCTCTCGTCCTAAGCCGTTATCAAATCCTTCCGCGCGGGCTCGGCGTGTCCGAAGAGATGAGCTACGGCCTCGTGTTCCTGATTGGCCTCGTCGCCTCGGTTTCGAGTTGCATGGCGGTAACCGGCGGACTGCTTGTCGCCCTCGCCGCCAAATACAATGCCGCCACTTCCGATCTGCCGCGCATCCGGCGCTTCAAGCCTCACCTTTATTTCAACGCCGGGCGCATTATTTCTTACACGCTGTTGGGCGGAGTTGTAGGCCTCCTCGGGTCCACCCTGACGCTCTCTCCGGAGGCCAACGGCATTCTCATGATCGTCGTAAGCGTCGTCATGATTGTGCTCGGCCTGCAAATGTTAAGCCTCTTTCCCTCACTCGGACGTTTGCTGCCAATCTTCCCAAAGTCGCTTTCCCGGTCGCTGGACGATTTGGCGGAGCGCAAAACGGAGGGCGGCGCATTCCTTTTCGGTGCCGCCACGTTTTTCCTGCCGTGCGGCTTCACCCAGGCGCTTCAGCTCTACGTTCTCGCAAAGGGAGACTTCGCGATCGGTGCGCTGACAATGCTGGCCTTCGCGCTTGGCACTTTGCCCGCGTTGCTTTCTTTGTCCGTGGTATCCAGCTTCGCCAAGGGCCCATTCCAAAAGCACCTTCTACGAGCAGCCGGTGTCGCGGTTATTTTGCTGGGCATCATGAATATCCAGTACGGCCTGGTGCTCACCAGGATGGCGCTGGCGTTGGAGATCGGCCACTTCATTGGCGAAGCTGCGGCTCAGGAAACGTCAGCGGCCGAGAAACAGGTCGTGCAGATGCGCATTGACGGCTACGACTACCTCCCCAACCGGTTCACGGTGCGGCAAGGCGTGCCGGTCGAATGGCGGATCGATGCCCGTCAAGCGGCGGGCTGCGGCTTGATCCTTCTTGCACCCAAACTGGGCATTAGGAAGTTTCTCTCGCCATCCGACACCACGATCATCAACTTTACGCCGGAGCAGCCCGGTGATTTCCCGTTCAACTGCGGCATGGGCATGATGTCCCCTGGCTCGAAGTTTACCGTCGTCCCAAACGATAAAATAAAGCTCTAGAAGGAGCGAACCATGGCAACGGCAACATTCGGCATCGGCGGAATGCACTGCGCCGCCTGTGCGGCACGCAACGAGCGAGTGCTCACCAAGCTGCAAGGCGTGCGCAATGCGATCGTCAACTTCGGCACGCGCAGCGCACGTGTCGATTTTGACGAGAACGTTTTGTCCGAAGACACCATCCATCACACTGTTATCGACAATGGCTATCAAGTTTTCGCGGCCGAATTCGCTCACGAACAAAAGGAGCAAGCTCGACACGAACTTCAATCGGCGAAGTGGCGCGCGTTCCTTGCTCTCCTCTTTGCCGTTCCGGTCGCGGCTCTCGCGATGTTTGAAATTGAGCTGCCGTGGACCGTGCTTGGGCGCAACATCAGTGTTTGGGTGCAGGCCATATTCGCCACGCTCGTCATTCTCGGCCTGGGCTGGGAGTTCCATGCAGGGATGCTGCGGCAGGCGCGCAGCTTCGCCGCCAACATGGACACGCTCATTTCATTGGGTACGCTCGCTGCGCTTTTCTACAGCCTATGGGTCATGACCGTTGAAGGCCATCACCTCTATTTTGAAACCGGAGCCGTGATTGCATCCCTCATCCTGCTCGGGCGCTACTTCGAAGCGAGAAGCCGTGGGCAAGCCAGCGATGCGATTGAAAAGCTCATGGAACTCGGCGCCAAGACCGCGCATGTGAGCCGGGACGGCAAGGAAGAGGACGTGCCGATTGAGCAGGTCAGAACCGGCGACATTCTTCTGGTCAAGCCCGGCGAGAAAATCCCGGTCGATGGCAAGATCGTCAACGGCGCTTCCAGCGTCGATGAGGCGATGCTGACCGGCGAGAGCATGCCGGTCAGCAAAAGCAAAGGTGACGACGTGTTTGGCGCCACCATCAACATTGATGGTGCGTTTCAGATGCGGGCCACCAAAGTGGGCGAGGACACGACGCTTGCCCAGATCGTGAAGTTGGTGGCTGACGCACAGGTCAACAAAGCACCTATTCAGAAACTTGCCGACAAGGTATCCGGCATTTTCGTGCCGATCGTGCTCGGCATTGCACTGCTTACAGTCGCAGGATGGTATATCGCGACGGGCGATATCTATCAGAGCATCATTCCTGCGGTCGCCGTGCTTGTCATTGCGTGTCCGTGCTCGCTTGGACTTGCAACGCCCACCGCGATCATGGTTGGCACCGGTCTTGGGGCCAGACGCGGCATCCTCATCAAAAACGGAGAAGCGCTGGAAAAGGGAGAGAAGATCGACGTCGTTGTCTTCGATAAAACCGGCACCCTCACGGAGGGCAGGCCGAAAGTAACCGACGTCCTCCCGGCGAAAGCACAAACATCCGCCGACGAAGTGCTTGGGCTGGCCGCCAGCATAGAACGGTTATCCGAACACCCTCTGGCGCAGGCTATTGTGCGCGCGGCACGGGAGAAGAATTTGCCGCTCGCGGAAGTAACCGATTTTGAGAATATCGCCGGAAAAGGCGTGCGAGCCAAAATCGGAAACGAAACGGTGTTGGTTGGAAGTCCCCGCCTGTTGCGGGAATTCGGGGTACCCTTCGATCTGATGATGATTGAGAATTACGAAGCGGATGCGAAAACCGTGGTCGGCATTGCCCGCAATAATGAATTGGCGGGGATGCTTGCGATTGCCGATACTGTCAAAGAGGACGCCAAGCCTGCTGCGGATCGATTGCGCGCCGATGGCATCGCAACGGTGATGATTACCGGCGACAACCGCAAGACCGCCGAGGCGATAGCGAGGCAGATCGGCATCGACACAGTCTTTGCCGAGGTGCTTCCGCAGGACAAGGCAGAGCAGGTGCGCAGCCTTCAGCAGCAAGGCAAGCGTGTCGCCTTCGTCGGGGACGGCATCAACGATGCACCCGCTCTCGTGCAGGCGGACCTGGGCATCGCTATCGGCACCGGCACGGATATCGCCATCGAGGCGGGCAATATTGTTCTCGTGAAAGGTCATCCGCTGAAGGTTGTCGAAGCCCTGAACCTGTCGAAACTGACATTCAGGACGATCAAGCAAAATCTCTTCTGGGCGTTCTTCTACAACGTAGCGGCCATTCCGCTCGCCGCTTTCGGACTTTTGAATCCGATGATCGCCGCAGGGGCTATGGCAATTTCCAGCGTGAGCGTGGTGGGCAACAGTCTGAGGATCAAACGGCAAAAGCTGCTTTGAACAAAACAGGCAAGCCGCTTCCTCGATATACGTCTAGGGGTGACCCGTGAGCTTTTCCTCCTCGTCGACGTATTTATTGGCGCAGAAGCTTTGCAATTCTTTGATTTCCTTCGATTGATCCTTCACGATCTTTTCAGCCATCTTTCGAATTTTTGGCGTCCTTTGTATGCGGCCAGACTACGAAACAGTGATTTCCGTCATCATGCCGCCAGCCATGTGATAAAGGTGGTGGCAATGCAGGAACCAGGAGCCTTTCAACTTGGCGTCGAATGCCACTGTCACTGGGGCATGCGCCGGCACGATCACGGTATCGCGCATGGGGCCGGAAAAGCGCGCGCCACCGGCGGCGACAACCTGGAAATGATGCCCGTGCAAATGCATCGGATGCATCATCGAAGTCGGGTTCATGAAGGTAATCTCGACGCGCTCGCCGAGCTTGACGTTGAACGGCTCGTGCTCACCGTGAATCCGTCCGTTGATGCTCCAGCGGTAACCCGGCTGCTCGCCGAGCAGCGCCATGAACGCCTTGTCGGCTTTGCGCACGGCCAGCGGCTTGGCCGCTCTGAGCCGCTGCTCGAAGCCGAGGCCGGCCATTGCGGCTTTGTCTTTCGCATTACCTGAGATCTTGGCGACGGCCGCCCCCGCGGTTGCGAGAACGAGGCCGGTTTGTCTGGGATCGTCCTCCACCTGGGCCAGGACCGGAAATGCGCCACCTTCCCTCGGAATCTCCACCATGAGGTCGATGCGCTGACCCTGAGCCAGCGGATATTGCCCGGCCTCTATCGGCTGGCAGGGGGAGCCGTCGACCGCGACGCACGTCGATTTGAGGGCGCCAGTCGAGATGAAGAATACCGTCGCCGTCCCGCCGTTGATGATCCTGAGACGGACGCGGCCACCCTTCTCGACCCGGACAACCTCGGGATCGTCGAGCATGCGATCGTTCGCCAAGAACGCATCGTAGCGGACATCGTTGGCGTGCACCGCGCGCATCATAGGCCCGCCGGCACCCATTCCGCGGCCCGATCCGGGCTGCATCATCCCCGTTCCCGGAGCTTGGCCCATTCCAGAGCCATGCTGCACTGGCGCGGCCGCGGGTGATGCCATGTGCGCGCCGGCCGGCGGCGCCGCGCTTCCGTGCACGCCCCCCGCACCTAGCCCCTTGAGCTCGGCGAGAATTTCCTGCGGCGTGCGGAACGCAAAGTCGTGGAGCATGACGACAACATCCTGCACGTCGCCTGCATCCTTCTCAACCGCCACCATGGGGGCCGCCAGCAGCTGTTGCTCGGTCAGCGAATGCGAGTGCATCCAGTGCGTTCCGGGCGTGAGCTCGAAATCGTGGTCGTCGGCGGCCGCCGGCGCAAGTTCGCCGCCGCGCGGCCGCGCGCGGTCCTGATCGTTCGCCGCCAGCACTTGGCCGTGCCAGTGCATGGCGAGCGGGTCCTTCGAGGCGTTCAGCAGATGGCTTTTGAACCGATCGCCTTCGGCAGCGATGATCCCGCTCTTGCCGTTCCGGTTCAACACGCTGAATACCGTCGCCGCCTTCTTGTTCACCTCGAGCGTGCGCGTTTCGACCCGAAGCAGCGGCGGAGAGGCGGCCAGCGCCGCCGGCAACCGGACTCCCGCCATCAACGCGCCGCCGATCGCCGCCGTGCCCATCAAAAACGCGCGGCGCCCGAGGACCGGCCTACCAGTTTCGATTCGATTCATGGTCAGTCTCCGATTTTTGGTTGGTAGGCGCGATCAGATAGTCAACTACCTTCAGCCAGGCGACAGAACAGAGCAACGGCAGCGGAACAAAAGGTGTGCTTCATGGGACATCTCATGGGGCTTATTGAAGCCTCCGTACCGCCTATCTACCCCCGCGCGGGGGCGGAAACGAGGCAGCAGCGCCGTTTTTAAGCCTTTTCTCGGGCTTTCGTTCACCTAAGGCGCTGGAATCATTGGCCCTAAGCCCCCGGATCGGCTAGAAGAATCTCGACAAATCAGGGGAGCCGCGGCCCAAAACCGCCGCCTTTCTGCCCGAAGACTAAGGGCGACCTAAAGAGAGCAACTTGCGCGATCACTTTCCCGATTCCGACGACTGGAAGCCGAAATTCGGCCGCCGCCTGCTGGACGTGGACGCGCGCGTCGACAGCTTCATGTTCCACGCGGGCCGGCTCGCGCGCGAGGCCTATGAGCGCTTCTCCGCCTTCATGGATCGCTTCCACGTCGCCGGCTGGCGGCGCGCGGTGGTGGAGATGTTTTCCGAGGGCGCGACGCTCGGCGCCGGCGCCGCCGTGCTCATGCTGGCGCTCGCCATTCCCGCTTTCCGCGAAACCTCCGACGACGACTGGCTGAAGAAGTCGGAGCTCGCCATGACCATCCTCGACCGCTACGGCAACGAGGTCGGCTCCCGCGGCATCAAGCACAACGACAGCGTGCCGCTGGAGGAATTCCCCGATCACCTGATCAAGGCCGTGCTCGCGACGGAAGACCGGCGCTTCTACGAGCATTTCGGCATCGACATCCCCGGCACCTTCCGCGCCATCCTGACCAACGCCAAGGCAGGCGGCGTGGTGCAAGGCGGCTCCTCGCTCACCCAGCAACTCGCGAAGAACCTGTTCCTCAACAACGAGCGCACGATCGAGCGCAAGGTGAAGGAGGCATTCCTCGCCACCTGGCTGGAGACGCGTCTCACCAAGAACGAGATCCTCAAGCTCTATCTCGATCGCGCCTATATGGGCGGCGGCGCCTTCGGGGTGGACGCGGCGGCGCAGTATTACTTCAACAAATCCGCGCGCGACGTGAACCTGTCGGAAGCCGCCATGCTCGCCGGCCTGTTCAAGGCGCCGACCAAGTTCGCGCCGCACGTCAATCTGCCGGCCGCGCGCGCGCGCGCCAATACTGTTTTGGACAATCTCGTCGAGTCCGGCTTCATGACGGAAGGCCAGGTCTTCGGCGCCCGCCGCAACCCCGCCGTCGCCGTCGACCGCCGCGACGAACGCTCGCCAAATTATTATTTGGATTGGGCCTATGACGAGATGAAGAAGCTCGTCGACACTTTCCCGAAATCGATGACCGAACGCGTCTTCGTCGTGCGCACCACGCTCGACGTCAATATTCAACGCGAGGCGGAGAACGCGATCGAAAACGCCATCCGTCAATACGGCAAGGAATACGGCGCCAGCCAGGCGGCCACGGTGGTAATGGAGAACGACGGCTCCGTGCGCGCCATGGTGGGTGGGAAGGACTACGGCGCGAGCCAGTTCAACCGCGCGACCGATGCGTTGCGGCAGCCGGGTTCTTCCTTCAAGCCCTATGTCTATGCGGCCGCGCTCGCCAGCGGTCAGTTCAAGCCGACGACGACCGTGGTCGACTCCCCGGTCTGCATCGGCACTTGGTGTCCGCGCAACTACAACAACGGCTACTCGGGATCGATGTCGCTGACGCAGGCGCTCACCAACTCGATCAACACCATCGCCGTCAAGCTCTCGATCGCGCTCGGCAACGGCAATGCCAAGCTCGGCCGCGCCAAGATCGTCCAGCTCGCCCACAACATGGGCATCCGCACGCCGCTGCCCGACAGCACCTCGCTGCCGATCGGCGCGGCGGAAGTTACCATCCTCGATCACGTCTCCGCCTATGCGGCCTTCCCCAATCTGGGCATGGCGGTGACGCCGCACGTCATCCTCGAAATCCGCAACGGCGCCGGCGAGGTGATCTGGCGCTTCGACCGCGACGGCCCGAAGCCCCGGCGCGTGATGTCCGAGCAAGTGGCGAAGGACATGAACTTCATGATGAATAAAGTCGTGGAGGAAGGCACCGGCCGCCGCGCCATCCTCGATCGCATCAAGGTCGCCGGAAAAACCGGCACGACCAATGCCTACCGGGATGCATGGTTTGTCGGCTACACCGGCAATTATGTTGGCGGCGTGTGGATGGGCAACGACGATTACCAATCCACCAAGCGCATGACCGGCGGCACGCTTCCGGCGAAGACATGGCAGCAGATCATGTCCTATGCCCACCAGGGCATCGAACTGAAACCGCTCATCGGTCCGGCGCAGACCGCGACGCCGCCGCGTCCGCAGCCCGCCGTTGCCGACGCCCTGCCGCCTGCTCCTCCTCGCCCCACGCTGCTGACGAAAAACGGCGCGGATATCCTCATCCGTCTCGAACGGATGATGGATGAGGCAAGGCGGTCGCTGCCGCCTTCCGCGGTATCCGCGACAGAAGACATAGGATCTGGTACGTTCGCCGCGGCGTCGACGCGCGGTGCCGCCAACAGCGTCCAAGGCAATTGATCGGTCCTGGTGCTTTCGCGTAGTCCTTCCATTACCAATCACCAACTCTGATCGGGTCCAGCCGTGCGCTTGCTATTTGGGTCGTTGTTCGCTTTCGCGGTGGCGGCCTTAGTCGGTCTCGGCATGACTTGGCTGACGCTGGCGACGGGAACGGCCTTTGGCGCGGTCTCCATCGGCGCCTGGACAGCTTGGCCGAAGACCGGCACGCCGGGGATCGACCCTTACGCACGCGCCGTCATTGCCCGCACCGGCCAACTGCCCATCGGCATTGGCGACGGCGTCGCCTTCTACGCGCACAGCGACGACAAAGGCCGCCGGCTCGACGGGCGCTGTGACGTGGATATCCAGGGAGTTACGCCCACCGCCCGCTTTTGGACCTTGACGCTCTACGATCCGGACGGGCGGCTGGTCGCCAATTCGGTCAATCGGCAGGGCTTCACCAGCCAGGAAATCCTCCGCGACATGGATGGCAGCTTTGCCATCCGGGTCGGGCCTCGCGCGCGGTTCGGCAACTGGCTCCCAACCGGCGGCGTGGAACACTACACGCTGGTGCTGCGGCTCTACGATACGCCGGTGGGCGTCGCGACGCGCAGCGGCCGGGAAGCGCCCATGCCCTCCATCACCGCACAGGACTGCCGATGACCCGTTGGATCCTCTGGCTGCTGGGCGGTGTTTTGCTGGGCGGCATCGTCCATCTCACCACGGTGCTGTGGCTGCCGCGCACCGCGACACAGGATGCCTATTCCAGGCTGCTCGCGATAACGCCGGCCAATGCCGTCACCACGCTTCCGGACCCATCGCCGGACAAGGTGATCCTGCCCTACATGGATCCCGCCTTTGCGACGGCTATTTGCCGCTACGACCTCGCAAGCGGCCCGCTCCAACTCTCGTTGAATGTCAGCCAGGCTTATACGTCGGTTTCGTTCTACACGCGCTTTGGCACCGCCTATTACGCGATCAACGATCGCGCAGCGGGCCGGCGCGTCATCCAGCTCGATTTGATGACTGTGCAGCAACGCAGCGAGATGCCTCAGGAAGAGGACGTCACCGCGGCCGACCGGCTGATCGTGGAATCTCCCACCGTCACCGGCATCATCGTGCTCAAGGCGCTGGCGCCGGAACCCGGATTGATGCCGATGGCGCGGGAAGCGCTGGCGAGCGGCCGTTGCAAGACGCAGTCATGAGCCATCGCATTCGGCGTTATTTTCGGGCCGGCAGCTTCGCAGCCACGCGCTGATTTTCGCCGATCTGCCTGCGCAGCAGGTTCAGGCTTCGCTCTGCGTCGACCGCCATGGGCGACGGATAACTGATAACCAGCCGTTCCAGCGCAAAACGATAACCGGCCGCCCGCTCGTTGAGCGAGTGGCGGACCCATTCGACGATCAATTGGTTTTCGGCGACCCGGTTCAGCGCATGAGCGCGCTCTTCTTCATTCAGGCTTGGAATATAGGCGAGGCTCTGTTCTCGCTTCTTATCCATGTCGGCAATACGCGCCGCCGTTCGCAAGAACGGGCCGATGCGTGTCAGGTCGTTGCGGACGTCCTGATTCAACTGAGCATAGCGTGCCGTTGGCGAGCGATAATGCCGCGCCATCAGTTCGCGGCCATAGGCGGTATGATCGAACTCCGGGAAACCTCCCGGAAAGGCGCGAGCGGCCCCATATTCCCCAAGGATGCTGTACCAGCGATTCCGGTCGAAGGGAGGCTCGATCAGCGGATAGGCGAGATCGCGGAGCTCCCGCTCATCGTCGGTCAATCCGTAGCCGGATGCCGGCAGCCCGGCCGAAGCGGCGGCCTGGGTGCCGATCCAGCTATGCGTGTCAGCCGTTACCAGAGAAGGCCGGATGCGGCCGAAGTCGCCACCGGTGCAACCGGCGAGCAGCAGAAGGCCGAGCATGTAGAAGGTGTGCTGACGGTGCTCGCGGAATCGGAGGGGCGATGTCCCGGGCGAAGCCATGAATCGGAAACGGCTTTTTAAGAGCGTGAAGCTGGCCGGCGGCGGCGACGGCTGGATGCGGTAGCCGCGGGCTGCATCGGACTATCGGGAGGTGTGTCCGGCTGCCGCTCGATACGAACGACGGGAAGGATCACGACCGTCGCAGATTCGCTCGGTGTGCTTGCCCCGACGGTTTGAGTGTTACGCCAAACGTCAGGGAACCTGATCACCATTCCCATGTGGCTTCTCCCCCACGCTCCGCAGCTCTGGCCGCCGGCAAGGCGCCGAAGCGGCCCCGGCTCATTAAGAAGCTCGCATGGTTAACGCTCCCCTAACGGAATCGGGGGGTTGGGGCCTTACCGCACCAACCGATCTAAAAAATGCCGCCCGGCGCGATCCTCCACTTCCAGGATCCAGAGATCCGGATCGAAACGGATCTGGCGCTCGAGATAGGCTTCCACTTCCGCTTCGGGCGCAGGCTGCGTTCGCAGACAGGCGATGAACGCACGATCCGCCGGATGGGAATCTTCGAAGGTGGCCTGGGGCGCGGGGCCGTATAAATCCGCCGTCCCATCGAGACGATTGAGCTTTACGAAGATAGCCCCCGCCTCCTCCGCTCCTCGCCGGCGCACGGCGGCGAAGGCTCCTTCCGTTTGGCAACGGCGGAGATAGGCGGACACCCAGATGCCGGATTTCAAGCGCATGGCCGAGATATGACGCCATCCCGCCGAACGCGCAATCGAGACGGGCTTCCCGCTAGAGCGGGCCGCCTTTCATCGCTGACAGTTCGCGAGTCAGCCGGTCGGAAAGCTGGCCCGTGACCGGCAAGCGGCGCTCGCGCTCGAACCTCTCGATGGCGGCCTTTGTTTCAGGCCCCATCGTGCCGGTCGGCTTGATCTGGCCATATCCGAATTCGGCCAGGGCCCGCTGCACGCCGATCATGCGGTTGGTCGGTTCGAGAAGCTCCGCGATGGGGTCAGGACGCGCGTCCGCCGTGCGGGCCGCCGTCGTATTTGGATTTGCGGCGACGCCGGCGGCACGGCGATTGTCCGTCGCCCGTGCGCCGCGGACGGTGCCGGTCGCAGGCGCGGGCGTACGCACAGCCGTTTCGGCGAAAATCGGGGCGGGATGCGGCCCGGATTGCAGAAACAGCGCGTTGGTCATGATCGCGACGGTCGCTCCGAGCGCGAGGAACAGACACAGCGCGTCTTTTGGGCGGCGCGGAAGCAGTCCGCCAAGGAAATGCAGCCCGGAAGCCATCCCGCGCGGCGCGGCGTTTCTATCGATAGTGCTAGTTCGGTTACGCAATTTTCTTCACCCGGCTGACAACTGTTTCTGATTCACAAGATGGCTGAAGCGCATGCCGGTGCGGCTGCGGCGCACGCAACGGTTCGCTGTCGATCGGCAGGCGTACGGTGACCTTGGTCCCCTCGCCCGGCCGGCTCTCGATGTCGAAACTGCCACCGTGCAATTTCACCAGCCCCTTCACGATGGAAATGCCGAGTCCCGTTCCCTCATGCCGCCGGTCATAGGTAGCCCGCGCCTGGAAGAAAGCATCGCCGACACGGGGAAGATCGTCAGCGTCGATTCCAACGCCAGTATCCTCAACAGCCAGCGTGACGAAAGAACCTTCGCGTTTGGCGCTGACGGTCACGCGGCCTCCGCGATCGGTGAACTTCATCGCGTTCGAGATCAGGTTGAGCAGGATTTGGTTCACGGCGCGCTTGTCCGCGAGGATCTCGGGCAAATCCTCGTCGACCGATGTCGTAAGCTGAAGACCGGCTTCGCTCGCTTTTAAGGTGAACAGATCGCAGCAGTTCCTGATGACCCGCGCCGGCTCGAAGGGTTCCGCCGTGATATCGAAATTGCCGGTCTCGATCTTCGACATATCAAGAATGCCGTTGACCACCGACAGCAGGTGGTGACCAGACTCGTTGATCAGATGCGCGTATTCGTTGCGGCGCCCCGCATCGAGCATCATGGGAGCTTCTTTGGTGAGCATCTCGGAGAAGCCGATGATGACATTGAGCGGCGTGCGCAATTCATGGCTCATGGTGGCGACGAAACGGTTCTTGACCGCGGTGGCGCGTTCGGTTTCCGCGCGCGCGGCCTCCAATGCCTCTTCCTGCGCCTTGCGTTCACTCACGTCGCGCAGCACGGCGACCACTTCCCGCATCGCCCCCTGCGCTCCGTCGCTGCCGGCGCGGTCGAGCGGACGGCAACGCATTTCGATCCAAACGAATTGCCCGCCGGATGCGCCCTCGGCATTGCGCCGGATGCGAAACTCCACCGACTGTGCTTCGCCAAGAGCGGCGGCGTCTCCCAAAGCAGTCAAGTAGGCCGGGCGATCGGCGACGTGAACACGATCGAACAGCCCATGGCCCAACAGGTCATTCACCTTGGCGCCCAACAGCGACTCGGCGGCCGGCGAAACGAACAGCACGCTGCCGTTGCGGCCATGCCGGGTAATGACGTCCGTCATGTTGCGGGCCAGCAGGCGGTATCGGTCTTCCTCGGCGTAAAGCAGCCAAAAGCTCGTTTGCGCGAGCGATTCGGCGCCGAGCGCCAAGCCGGTTGCGTAGAGCGCCGCGGAAATGATCCCCAGCGCGGCCAGCACGCTCTGTTGGCTTTCCGCGGCGGCGGCTTCCGGCAATAGGTCCGCCGCCTTCAGGACAAGCAGCAGCCCCGCAGCGCCAAGCGCGAAAAGCGAAGCCGTTGCGACCACGCGGCGCGACGCGGAAAGGGCCGCCTCGAGCGGCACGACGACCAGCCAGATTGCCGCGAAGGAGGCGATCCCGCCGGTCTTCACGGCAATGGTCGTGACAAGGCCCGTGAGCGCCAGGGAGGAAAGCACATGCGCGCCTTCATACTGGCCGGTGCGCGACAGGAAGTAGGCGGTCAAGATGGGAGCGACCAGCCAGGCGAATATGAGCACCTCAAGCGCCGTCGGCACGCCCCGCATCGTCAGATAGACAGGAAAAGCCGCAAGCGCCGCGAAGCTGCCGAGCAGCCGCGGCGCGATGAAAGCGCGATGCCGGGCAGCCGTCAGCGGGTCCTGACGCGCGGCCGGATGCACCAATGCGTCGATATAGTCGCGAACAGGCGCGAGGATACCCACAATGCCCAGACACGCCTGTTGACCAGACGCGCTCCCCTTATTTCCTGCACGGATCGTGTCAGAGGCCGCTTAAACGAACGCTAAAAACGTCCGGCGGAAAGCGCCGCCGCGCTCCCGGAGAAGCCTTTGGAGCGTCATGGTGAACGTCCGGTTGCCGAACGGGGGCCATGGCGGGAGGTGTTTCAAAACCGGGCATAATCCGGTGCCGGGGGAACCATTCAAATTTTACGCAAAAGTGCGGCTCATTCGCGTCGAAACTAGACAAAAACGTCGGGCGCCAGCGAACGGCCCTTTCAAGGGTGTCTGCTAGTTTCGGCTCAAATACGTAGAAAAAACTGCCGTTACGAGGCGAAGGACTGAGCCATGATGTTTCTGTTGCGCGTGGCGTTTTGGCTGACGATCGTGATCATCTTGCTGCCGAGCGGATCGCAGCAGGTGAAGCCGGGGCCAAACATCGACACAGCCGGGGCGGTTTCAGCCGCGAGCGCGGCCGTCGCGGACATGCGGCAATTCTGTGCGCGCCAGCCGGACGCCTGCTCCGTCGGATCGCAAGCCGCCGTCGCCTTCGGCTACAAGGCGCAGGCGGGTGCAAAGATGTTTTATGAATTCTTGAGCGACACGCTGGCCCCGGCGGAAACCGGCACCATCACGCCCGCGAGCGCGAAAAAGACGGACCCCGGCTTCAAATCGCAGCACACGCTGCTACCCGTGGATATCGCCCCCGCGTGGCGTGGGCCTATTCCCCGGCCGGATCCCCGCGCCAAGCGGTCCACCTGAAAGCCCGGTAATCCCGACCATCCTCCTGGAATGACCGCGAACGGCCGCCGCTATTTTTGCGGCGCCATCCGTGTCGCCACCCTATATATTGCCGACGGCTCCCATCATTGAACGTTGCCGCTGGTGCCCATGACCGCTGATGAATTGATTGAGAACTTCTCCGTCCTCGACGATTGGGACGACCGCTACCGCTATGTCATCGAGCTGGGCCGCGGTCTCGCACCGCTGCCGGAAACCGCCCGCACCGAAGCCAACAAGGTGCTGGGTTGCGCCAGCCAGGTGTGGCTGACGACGCAGATGCGGCCCGATGGGCCGGGCGGCCCGGTGATGACTTTTCTCGCGGACAGCGATGCCCACATCGTCCGCGGGCTGATCGCCATCCTTTTTGCCTTGTATTCCGACAAATCCGCCCGCGACATTCTCTCCACCGACGCCTTGGCGTTTTTCGATCGCCTGGGCCTGCGGGAAAATCTGACGCCGCAGCGCTCGAACGGCCTGCGCTCCATGGTCGAGCGCATCCGATCCGAGGCGCGGGCCGCCCTCGCAACCGTCGCATAAACGGCTGCCCATCATTCACTTCCACATGCGAAGACGGCATCGGGCGCAAGCCAGGTTCTGATCGATGCATGCGCGGGCCCGCGGATTTGCGCGCTCAATCCGTAATGGCGCGCGAGACGGTCGAGCGCCAATTGCAGGACGATCTTGGCCGTGCGCGCCGGCCAGCACCGCTCCCGCTCGACGTCTTCAAGCCCTTTCAGGAAGCAGCAGACATCGAGCAGAAGGCCGGAGAATTCAGGGCCGGCGGCGTCGAGCGCCTGACGCACCCGTTGCTGCGCCGCGATCATCGTCTCGGTGAAGGCGGCGGGGCCGGAAGCGCGCCGGCCGTCGGTCACCGCCGCGCTCCAATTGGATGTCACCCGCGGCATCATCTGGGCGCGGGTGAAATCCGCGCGCAGCCTTTCGCCTGCCTGCAATTGCACCGGCTCGATCAGAGGCCGGCCGTTCCGGCCTTTGCGGCGCGCGAGCCAGGCCAGGGGGCTTTCCGCCTCGTCGATGGCGACTTCGGTGCGTCCCGTCTCGGTCTCAATCTCATGGCGCGCCAGCGCGATGTGCTGGCGGAGAAAGGGATCGAGGGGGACACCACGCGGGGGAAGCGGGGAATTCGCGGTGGTCTTGCGGGCGGGCTTGCTCATGAGTGCGCCTCCGCGTCGCAGCCGAGCCTGTCTCGCAGCGAATGGCAGGCAAGTTCGAGCGCGCCCAGCAAGGCGTCGATCGCGGGGTCGTCCCGGCGCTCCTCGATCAAGCGGCAGGCATGGGCCGCCGTGGTGCGATCCCGGCCGAAACCGCAACCGACCTGCGTATAGCTGAAGCCAAAGACGACATGGGCGAGATACATGGCGGCTTGCCGCGCGAAGGCGACGAGGAACGGGCCCCGCGTCTTGCCGCGCAGGTTGGCCAGGGGCACGCCGAAGGTCGCCGCCACCGTTGTCTCGACGGCGCAGATTGCCCGCAGGTTTTGAGGATGGGTTGTCCGCCCTGGGGCGGAAGCGAAACAAACGCGCTGGACCATGATTGCCTCCATCTAGGAAATAATACCTAGATCATGGCAGGTCTGCGGCGCACGGGGATAAGTCGGGTTTTTTTGGCTAAAGCGTTGATATCGTGGGCGTTATATAAATTTTTAGCGGAATGTCAGGGATTTTTGTCCACAGATTGAGGATTATTATCCTCGAAATTCACGCATGGCCGAACATACAAGGGCCGGCCACGGCGGTCTGCGCCGCTCGGAGCACGAAATCTTACTTGGCGCGCCCGCGGCGCTGTTGCCCGAGGCCCATCTGCTTCGCCAGTTGCGAGCGGGCCGCGGCATAGTTGGGCGCGACCATCGGGTAATCCGGCGGCAGGCCCCATTTTTCGCGGTATTGCTCCGGCGTCACGTTGTATTGCGTGCGCAGGTGCCGCTTGAGCGACTTGAACTTCTTTCCGTCTTCCAAACAGACAATGAAATCGGGCGTGACCGATTTCTTGACGGCGACGGCCGGCTTCAAGGGCTCGGCGTAAACCTCGCCAGTCCCGGAAGAGACACGCGTCAGCGCGGAATGGATTTGATTGATAAGCGCCGGAATCTCGCCAACGGCAATCGGATTGTTACTGACGTAGGCGGAGACGATATCCGCGGTCAGTTCAATGACGCTACTGCGTTCGGAATCGTCAGCCATTGGCTGTTTTCCATGTCTGCTGGATCGGTGGCGTCGGCCCCGGCTAACCGCCCGATCCAAGTTTAGTGCAGACAAAACGTATTAGTCTTCTTCCCCGGACGCAAGAAGAGCCCGCTCTTATTGATGTTTTCTAGTTAAGAGCAGTCTTTCCGGCCAATCAGGAAGATTTTTCCAGGTAGGCCCGCAGTTCGGTGATCGACGCGAACCTCACGGTGCCCTGCGGCAGTTCGGCTTCGATCGAGCCGTCGGAAAACAGCGTGTAGGCCATGCCATCGACCATGCCCGACTTGAGGATCGAGACCGCGTAAGGCTCCGCCGCGGCTTCTTCTTCGCTGATCTCCTCAGCCGGCTCGTCTTTTTGATTTTCGGCGGGTTGCGCTGCGGGCGCCGGCTCGACCTTGGGGGTCTTGCCCGGCTTGGCCGGCCACAGTGATTCAAACAGGTCGTTCTTGGGAGCGGCTTCGCTCGGCGGGACAGGCCGCGAGGAGACATCGAGCCGTGAGATCGGCAGCACGTCGGTCGTGGAGCGGCTGATATCGGCCTCGCGCGGCTCCGGCGCGAAATCCATCATTCCAAGCCGCGGCTCCATGGCCCGGTGAGCGGGTTCCTGGGGCGACAGCGGCGCGTCATCCTCGATCGAAGGAGCGGCGGCCAGCCGCTGCTCGAAAGGAGCGGGTCCGCGGCTGCGGCCCTCCGCGCCAGGCTTCGGTGGGAAGGTAATGCGGCCCTGGCCGGCGCCGCCGTTGCGCGAAGCGCCGGACATCAAGTTATCGAGTTGGTCGTTTGGGCGGGAAACCCGGGGGCTGGGGCGGGCCATCAGGCCCTCGGCGATCCGCCGCAATTGCCGGACGGCCTCGGCCAGCGCAATCAGGATCAGGCCGCCCACGATAGCGGTGGTGCCGGCGATAATGAGGGTGTTGCCCAGACCGAACTCATTGATCGGGATGCCGAATCCGACCATCGCGACGCCCGCCGCGGTCGCGAAAAGGCCAAGCATAAGCAAACTCACATACATACGCGCCGTCCCCTAATACACGCCGAAATCTACCTCCGGCGAGGCCTGCAATATGAGCGGCAAGCCTACGCCGTGCTTCTATAAACTTGATTAACGTTACCGCGCCGCAAACTATCCGTGCCCGCCCCGGCGCGGACCGCGCTGGAAAAGCATGGTCCGCGCCGCCTGTGCGGGCAATCGGGGAGCTAACGCCTGGGGCAGGCCGTTGCTCCGGTTCTCCGGGTCACAGACCGCCATTCTGCTGCGCCACCATGCAATACAGCATGGGGATCGACAGCATCGTATTGGCCCGGGAGGTCAGCATGGCCAGACGTCCGGCTGCGGCCTTCTCCTCGGGCGTAGCTGGAACGAGGCCGAGCGCCTTTTTCTGGTTAGGCCAGATAATGAACCAGACATTGAAGGCCATGATGAGCGCCAGCCACATGCCGATGCCGATGGCGACGGTGCCCGGCCGCAACGTCAGCGCTTGCACGAGATAGCCGTTCATATAGGCGAGCAGAAGCCCGGTCACGACCGTGGCGAGCGCACCGTAGCGGAACCAGAACAAAGCCTGCGGCGCGATGAATTTGGTGATCGCGGCGCGGTGCTCCGCCGGCTCGATCTTCGGCACTGTGGGGATCTGCACGAAGTTGAAATACCAGAGGATGCCGATCCACATCACGCCGCTCATCACATGCAGCCAGCGCATGAAAAACAGCCCCCAGGCATGATCCGGCCTGACGAACTGCCCCGTCAGCACGCCGACGATGACGATGATAGCGACCAGCAGCACGACGCCGGCCAGGATCGTGCGTTCGAGCGATTGCAGAATGGCTGCCATGTCTTTTCCCCCTTGGCATTGAATAGCCGCGACGATAGCACAGCCAGTTGCCGGCTCAACTCGTATGGGAAGCGGAATTGCGCCTGTGGATGGTCGGAACTGAAAGGCTTCCTTCCGAGTTTACTTATATCGCGGAAAGTCCAACCAGGAGCGTGCCATGTCGTTCTCGCTGCCGGAGCTTCCTTATGCCTATGACGCGCTGGCACCTTACATGTCGCGCGAAACCCTGGAATACCACCACGACAAGCACCACCAGGCCTATGTCGAAACCGGCAATAAGCTGTTGAAGGGCACCGAGTGGGAAGGCAAGCCGGTGGAGCAGGTGGTGAAGGGCACTTTCGGCAAGAGCCAGACGCTCTTCAATAATGCCGGCCAGCATTACAACCACATCCATTTCTGGAAATGGATGAAGCCCGGCGGCGGGGGCGACAAGCTTCCCGGCAACCTGGAAAAAAAGATCGCCGCCGATCTGGGCTCCGTGGCCAAGATGAAAGAGGACTTCATCCAGGCCGGCGTCGGCCAATTCGGCTCCGGCTGGGCATGGCTGGCGGTGAAGGACGGCAAGATCGTGGTGATGAAAACGCCCAACGGCGAGAATCCGCTGGTGCATGGCGGCATGCCGATTCTCGGTTGCGATGTCTGGGAGCATTCCTATTACATCGACTACCGCAACCGGCGCCCGGACTACCTCAAAGCCTTCATGGATCACCTGGTGAACTGGGACCACGTCGCGGAGATGTATGACTCGGCCATGAGCAAGGTCGCCCACGCGGCATAATTACACGGCTTCAGGCAAGCCGCCCCGGCTCCGGGATGCAGGACGGCGGGCACGAGTTTGCGGCATACTCGGTGGCTAGATCGCACCCGAAGCATGCCAGCCGCCCTTGACCCCTGTCAGCCCCGCGCCAACATTCTGCCAGCGCCCATGGATGGGCGCCCATGTCTGCGATTGGGCCGCGGTGCTGGTCCTTTTCCTGGCCGCGGCGATTGCCGCGCTCAATTTCCGCGATTATGGCCTCGGCTGGGACGACTATACCCACGCCCAATATGCCGAGCTGCTGCTTGCCTTCTACGGCTCCGGATTTTCCGACCGGCGGGCGCTCTCCTTCGTCAACCTCCACATGTACGGCGGTGGCTTCGACATGGCCGCCGCGCTGCTGGCGAAAATCCTTCCGCTCGGCCTGTTCGAGGCCCGGCGGCTCGCCGGCGCGGCCGTGGGGATTCTCGGCCTCTGGGTGACATGGCGGCTGGCGCGGCGCGTTGGCGGGCCGCTCGCCGGCCTGATCGCGCTTCTGCTGCTCGCGACCTGTCCGCTGTTCATCGGCCATATGTTCATGAACCCGAAGGACGTTCCCTTCGCAGTCGCCATGGCGGCCTTGCTGCTCGCGCTTGTCAGGATACTGGAGGAATATCCGCGGCCGGGCGCGGCGACTGTCATTCTCTTCGGTATTGGTGTTGGATTTTCGATCGGCTCGCGCACGCTGGCGCTTCTCAGCGGCGTCTATGCCATGGCCGCCTTCTCCCTTCTGCTCACGGCGGAAGGCCGGACCAAGGGGTTAAACCAAACGGCCGCGCGCATGGGCCGCCTTGCCGTCCGGCTGCTGCCCGGTTTGCTGCTGGCCATTGCGGTGATGGCGGTGATCTGGCCTTGGGCCGTGCTGCATCCGCTCAATCTCGTGCGGGCCGTGGAATATTTCTCGCAATTTTTTGAAAAGCCGTGGCGGGAGCTGTACGACGGCGCGCTGATCCGCGTGCCGGACATGCCGCGCAGCTACGCGCCGACGCTGTTCGCGCTGAAACTGCCGGAGATTTTTCTCGGTCTCGCGGTCTGCGGAATCCTGGGCGCATTCTACGCCGCTGCGCGGCGTGACATCCCGCCCCGGCGGCGTGCCGTTTTTCTCCTTGTCGCAATGGCCGCGATCTTTCCCATCGCATTGACCGTCGCGCTGCGGCCCGCGATGTACAACGGCATCCGGCATTTCATCTTCGTGCTGCCGCCGCTGGCCGTACTTGGAGGCCTCGCCGGGGCCTGGATTTTCCACGCGCTTGCACGCCGGTCGCGTTATGGCGCGGCAGTTGCCGCCGCCGTTCTTGTGATTGGAATCGCCCCACCGGTGATCGACATGGTACGGCTGCATCCCTACCAATACACCTATTACAATTCCCTCGCCGGCGGCGCTGCGGGCGCGCGGGATCGCTACATGCTGGATTATTGGGGCTTGTCGTTCAAACAGGCCGCGCAGCAATTGGGCGCCAAGATCGCCGCCGAGAAGATCCCCAAGCCCAGCGGCCGCCGCTGGATTCTCGCCGTTTGCGGCCCGCATCGTTCGGCGCAGGTGGAGCTTGGGCCGGACTTCGAGACGACCTGGGATCCAAAAGGGGCGGACTTCGCCGTGATGCTGGGCGAATACTATTGCACCACGTTCGATGCTCCCCTGGTGGCGGAGATCAAACGCGAAGGCATTGTCTATGCGCGCGTCTATGACCTGCGCGGGCGATCCTATCCCAGCCTGCTCAAGCCGGGGCTTTGATCCAACGAAATCTCGGTCGTTGGTTTCAATGGCGGTGCGGCTCCGCCTGGTCTTAGCGCCGCGCGGCCTTCATCTCCGCCAAATAATCCTCGAACGCCGAGCGGATGGAAAAGCGCGGTTCCCATCCAAGATGACGCTTGGCGCGCGAGATATCGAGCGGATCGGATTTCGATTTCGGCGGCTCGCCCGGTGCGACTTCATACTTTAAGGACGGAAAAAGCGCCTTCACCGCGCCGAGTACGTCCTCGAACGGCGTCACCACGCCATTGCCGATGTTGAAAACGGTTTCCGGCGGCAACGCGACGGTCGCGGCAAGATCGACTGCCCGGCCCATGTCCTTGGCATAGATGTACTCGTTCGCCATCGTCTCCGATGAATCGATGCGCGCGACCTTCCCTTCAGCTCCCGCCTCCAGCAGGTCCTGCATCTTTCGCCCGCCGCCGGAGCCTGACCAGAAATGCCCGAAGCCGAAAACATTGGCAGGCCGCAGCATGATCAGCTCGAAGCCGTGCGCCTGCGCGTAGGCTTCCAGGATCAGCTCCTTCGCCACTTTATAGTTGCCGTAGCCGCGCACGCCGCCACGGGGGAAGTCCTCGGTGATCGGCCCGCTGCTTTTGCGCCGCCGATCATAGACGCCGAAGGTGCTCAGATGCACCAACCGCCGCACGCCCGTGAGCCGCACGGCTTCCGCCACATTGCGCGTGCCGCCGAGATTGATGTCGAAGGCGAGGCTGAGCGACTGCTGGACGCGCGAGCCGATCAGCCCAGCGGTATGCACGACAGTGTTCACACCATGCGCCTTGATGGCCTCGATCAGGGCCGGCAGGTCGCGCACGTCGCTTCGCAACAGCGCGTAGCCCTTCTCCCCGAGCTTCATGCGCAAGAAGCCGGCCCGCGGCTCGGGATCGACGAACACGACCTTCTCGCCGCGCGCGATCGCCTCTTTCGCGAAAGCCGTGCCGACCAAGCCCGCGCCTGTCACCAATGTCGCCATGGATATTGGGGCCTATTCCGCCAGCGCCGCGAGGATGCGCGCCCAGCTTCGCGTGCCTTTGTGGAACGACGTGAGGTCGAATTTCTCATTGGGCGAATGCACGCGGTCGTCGTCGAGGGCGAACCCCACCATGATCGTGTCCATGCCAAGCAGGCGCTTGAAATCCCCGACGATGGGGATGGAACCGCCCTCCCCGACCGTGACCGCTTTCCTGCCCCACTCGGCTTCCAGCGCGGTGCGCGTCTTGCCCAGCGCCGGGTTGTCGAAGGAGAGGTCGAAGGCGGGCGCCATGCCGAAATTGGAGAACTCCGCCTTGCAATCCACCGGCAGCCGCGCATTCACGAAGGCGCGGAAGGCGTCGCGGATTTTCTGCGGGTCCTGGCTGCCGACCAGGCGGAAGGAAACCTTCGCCATGGCCTTTCCCGGGAGTACGGTCTTGGCGCCTTCGCCGGTATAGCCGCCGACGATGCCGTTGATCTCGGCGGTCGGGCGCGTGGCGATCTGCTCGATCAGCATCCGGTCCTTCTCGCCTGCGGGAACTTTCAGCCCCACCGGCCCGAGAAAATCCTCCGCTGTGAGGTTGAGCGCCGCGAGATCGGCCCTAATGTCCGGCGGCAGGTCCTTCACCCCATCATAAAAGCCCGGCAGCGTGACGCGGCCGTTCTCGTCGTGCATGGCGGCGAGGATTTTGGCCAGCACCCGGATGGGATTTTGCGCCGCGCCACCGAACAGACCGGAGTGCAGATCGCGGTCGGCGCAGGTGAGCCGCACCTCCTCGTAGATCAGCCCGCGCAGCGAGGTGGTCACCATCGGCGTCTTCGGGTCCCACATGCTGGTGTCGCAGACGAGCGCGAGATCCTGGCGCAATTCGGCGGCATTGTCCTTGACGAAGCCGAAGAGGTGCTGCGATCCGCACTCCTCCTCGCCCTCCAGCATCACGGTAATGGGCAGCGGCAGCTTGCCGGTGACCGCCTTGAACGCCCGGCAGGCCTCGATGAAGGTCATCGCCTGGCCTTTATCGTCGCAGGCGCCGCGCGCCACGATGATTTTCCGGCCATCCGGCAGTTGATCCAGCCGCGGCTCGAACGGCGGCGTCTCCCACAGGTCAAGCGGATCGACCGGCTGCACGTCGTAATGCCCATAGAAGAGGACGCGCGGGCCCTTGCCGTTGCCCTGGCCCTGCGGCGTCTTGCCGACAACCACCGGGTGGCCCCCGGTAGGGCGGATGCTGGTCTCCAGACCAAGGCCGGAGAGGTCCTTGGCGACAAATTCCGCAGCCTTGCGGCAGTGATCTTTGTATACCGGATCGGTAGAGATCGACTGGATACGCAGAAAGTCGAACAAGCGTGCGACACTCTGGTCGAGATCGCGGTCGATGTGATCGAGCACCGCGTCGAGAGATTTCATCACCTTCGCTCCATGGTTTTTTGCAGGCTAGCAACCGTGCGTGCCGCTGAAAAGCGCCGCGCATGATCTAAAATGAATTCGCGCCGCGGATTTTTTCCCACTTGCCGCTGCGTCACTTCGCAAAAAAATGAACGCGCCTGTGATCGCGCGGCGCTTGTCTTCCGCGGCGGCGGCGTCCATTATGCGCGCAACCTACCGAAGTGTGGGACCGGGGGCGGAGAAAAATGGACGAGCTTGTCGGACGCCTTGTCGCCAACGTAGGCGTCGCCAAAGACGTTGCCGAAAAAGCCGTAGGCATCATCCTCGATTTTCTGGTCAAGGAAGGGCCGCCTGAAAAGGTGCAGGCCCTGATGGACAAATTGCCCGGCGCGCAGGCTTTGCAGCAATCCGCTGCGAACGACAGCGGTCTTGGCGGTATGTTCATGAGCGGGATCATGGGCGCGGGAACGCGCATGATGGGCGCGGGGCTGAGCATGGGTCAGGTACAGAGCGTCACGCGCGAAACCATCGCCTATGCGCGCGAAAAAGCCGGCGAGGACACAGTGGGCGAGATCGTAGGAGCCATCCCCGGTCTCGGGCAATTTATTTGACTTTTGCGCAGTCGGTTTGAAGATTGCGAACGGATTGAGTGAGGCGACATGTCCTACCCCATCTCTGACATCGACGGCATCGAGGCGGAAGTCGCCGGAAGGCTGAAGTCGGTGGGGATCAGGACCACGGCGAAACTGCTCGAGGCGGCCAAGAACCCGAAAGGCCGCAAGACGCTGGCGGAAAAAACCGGCTTCGACGAGAAGAAAATCCTCTGCTGGGCCAACCTGGCCGACAAGATGCGGATCAAGGGCATCGGCGAGGAGTATGCCGAGCTGCTGCACGCGGCCGGCGTCGATACCGTCAAAGACCTCAAGTACCGGAACCCTTGCAATCTCGCCAAAGCGATGGCGGCCGCCAATGCCAAACGGAAACTCGTCCGCCTGCTGCCGTCCGAGAAGGCCGTGCTGCGCTGGATCGAGCACGCGAAAAAACTTCCGCTGAAAATCACATATTGAAATCTCCCTCTCCCCGCGCGCGGGGAGAGGGTCGGGGTGAGGGGCCGTTTCCAGGTGCTCAGACGAGCCGATAGGGGGCGCGAGCCGTCCTCTCGCGCCGGTCGGCGCGGCGCACCGCCC
>Ga0080064_1002189_pt1 | contig 34569 bp, 28 predicted proteins | sample Subgrocontami54m_FD_69260 | JGI IMG/M metagenome (GOLD analysis project Ga0080064, IMG submission 69260) | Subsurface groundwater microbial communities from S. Glens Falls, New York, USA - GMW46 contaminated, 5.4 m (SPADES assembly) (version 2) ...
ATCGGGGCTTCAACTTGACGAGCTCGGCGTTCCAGCGCGCCACGTGCCTGCCCACGGCCCACTCGATCAGGACGGCTTTCTCCGGCGGGAAATTGCGGTGGACAGAGGCGCGAAGTTTATATCGCGCGACGGGCTGCTGAAAATCGACCGCCGGAAGGCGGAAGACCAAGAGCTCTCCCGAGCGGAAAACCACAAGCAAATCCCCCGCGGGCGACGAAAAGGCGTCGTAAGCGTCCGGCACAAGTTGCTGGATGCGCTCCCACGGCACGGCCAGCTCGTCGTGCCCAACCAGCGGCTTCGGCGATACACGCGGGATGTCGAAATCAAATCCGTAGCCGCAAAGCCGGTGCGTTTCCGCCCAGCCCCTGACTACCCAGCGTCCTTGCCCTCTCTCGATCGTCCAATTACTGTCGTCGGTTTTTTCTGGGGCGCATTCGGAACCTCGTTCCTTGGCATCTTCTTTTACGCCGTCTCGAACTCCCTGTTGAAATGCCTCCCAGGCATCCTCGCCAAACGCCTCCGTAATCGCCATCCTTTGTCGGCCGAATCCGTCGAGCGGAAGAGCGTGCAGCTCGAATTCCCCGTCCGGATGATTCCCACACTCCCACACGTGCTTCCATTCATAGAAAACGTAACCGGGGTTGATGTGCCGGATTTCATGCTCGATCCAATCGCAAAAATTCAGTTTTTTCGCATCGTCATCCTCCGCAATTCGCGTGCCCTCAGGAAGGTTCAGGGTAGGCTCCCTTGCGGCCGGCAGGATAAACAGGATCTCCTCCCCCGAAACTAGCTCGCGATCCCAGGCTTCGGATGGTTCCCGGCCCTTACGGATCGTCTCGATGGTTCGCACCGCCCAAAATCCATCCTTGCGGGGCACGAGTAGCACAGGGATTTCCGTGATCTGGATGGAATTGCCCACGGGCCGGATCCATAACGATCGACGTTCCGTGGTGCCGACGAGAACTCCTGATCGCGGGGGCGACGGCGTTTGCGCTGCCCCGCTGGCATAAAGCAACAGGCACAGCGCAAGCACTCTGCCCGCAAGGGCTTTTTTGTGGAACGCTGCAGTCGCGAATTTTCTCATTGAACTGACGCTCCCTATTTTCTGTTTTCGCTTTTCTGTTTTGAGCCGCTCGCGGGACCAATACCACCAGTTGCATCGCGCGGCCGGCAGCCGCGGGTTGCGCGCCTGCGCCACCGCCGCGCGGAAGACGTCCAGGCAGCAGATATCCACGCGCTGCGCAGTGACCGCGCAGAGCTGCTCGTAGAGTTTTTCGGGATTGCGCCGAGCCAGCTCGCGCACCGTGCGAATGCCGAGCTTCTCAAAATCCTTCAGCATCGCCGGGCCGATGGAGACGAGATCGCACAACTGACGTGCTTCTTGCATGGAACTCCTCCGGGTAGGCGCTTTGATGCTACACGCTTACATTCGAGTTGAAAAGAAAAACCCGCTGGAAACGCAGTTGGCGCGGATTAAAGTTCGAAAATAGAAAAGAGAAAATAGAAAATGGGCCTAAAGCCTGAATCGGGCGGCCTATTTTCTCTTTTCCATTTTCTATTTTCGTTTTTCTGCTTTGGACTCCTTGTGTTAACGTGCTCCCGTGACGAAGAAGCGCATCGGCGTGCTGTTGAGCGGACGCGGCTCGAACTTCGAGGCGCTGGCGGAAGGCGTCGGGGCGGGGCGCATCCCCAACGCCGAAATTGCGCTGGTGGTGAGCAACCGCGAAGGCGCGGCAGGGATCGAGAGAGCGAAGTCGCGGGGCATCGAGACGCGCGTGATCCCGTCGAAGGGCCTGCAGCGCGAGGAGCACGACCGGCAGGTGGTGGCGGCGCTACAGGAAAAAGGCGTGGAGCTGGTGTGCCTGGCAGGCTACATGCGGCTGCTTTCGCCACTGTTTGTGCGCGCGTTTCCCGGAAAAATACTGAATGTGCACCCGTCGCTGCTGCCGGCGTTTCCCGGACTCGAAGCGCAGCGCCAGGCGCTGGAGCACGGCGTGAAAGTGTCCGGCTGCACCGTGCACTTTGTGGACGAAAACCTCGACGCGGGGCCGATTGTGCTGCAGGCCACCGTGAACATCCGCGACGACGACACCGCAGAAAGTTTGTCGGAGAGAATCTTGCGTGAAGAGCACCGCATCTATTCGGAGGCGGTAAAGATTGTGCTCAGCGGCAACTTCCACATCGACGGGCGGCGCGTAATTCAAAACAAATAAGAATCCGCCTCAGCGGCGCGGAGACACGGAGTAAGACGGGATTCGGGACTCAGGATGCCCAAGACAAGAATATCGCTACTGGAAGACTTTCGCTGGCGCGGCATTGTGTACAACGTCAGCGAGGGGCTGGAAGCTCTCGCCGAGCGCGAGCGCCTGACCGGCTACATCGGCTTTGACCCATCGGCCGCGAGCCTGCACGTGGGTTCGCTGCTGCCGGTGATGGCCCTGGCGCGCTTTCAGAAATACGGGCACCGGCCGATCGCCATCGTCGGCGGCGGGACGGGCATGGTCGGCGACCCCAGCGGAAAATCCGTGGAGCGCCCGCTGCTCAGCCTGGAGCAGATCGAAGAAAATCTGCAAGGCTTGCGGAAACAACTCGAGCCGCTGCTCGACTTTCACGCCAAGGAGAACGCCGCGCTTATCGTCAACAACGCCGACTGGCTGGCGCCGATTTCGCTGATGGAGTTCCTGCGCGACACCGGAAAATATTTTACGGTGAACTACATGCTGAACAAGGAGTCGGTGAAGCGCCGCCTGCATCGCAACTCGCCGGAAGAAATTCTATCGGGGCAGGAAGGCATCTCCTTCACCGAGTTCAGCTACATGCTGCTGCAAGCCTACGATTTTCTGCAGGTGTTCGACCGCCACAAATGCGTTCTGCAAATGGGCGGCAGCGACCAGTGGGGCAACATCACCGCGGGGATGGACTTGATCAAGCGGCTGCGCAAGGCGCAGGCCCACGGCCTGGTGTTTCCGCTGGTGACCACGGCCACCGGCTCGAAATTCGGCAAGACGGAAAGCGGCACGGTGTGGCTCGACCCTAAGCTGACGTCGCCGTACCGCTTCTATCAATTCTGGTACAACACAGATGACCGCGATGCGGGCACGTATCTGAAATTCTTCACCTGGCTTTCCCGTAAGGAAATTGAGGATTTGGAGACTTCTCTCAAGACGGCGCCGCAAGAGCGCGCGGCGCAGGTTCGCCTGGCGCGGGAAGTCACACGGCAAGTGCACGGCGAAACAGCGCTGGAGCGCGCGGAGAAAGCCTCGCGAGCGCTGTTCGGCGAAGAAATCAGCACGCTGACTCTGGATGAGCTGCGCGAAGTTTTACAAGAGGCTCCCTGCACGCACGTGGAAAGGGCCAAGCTGCAAGGCAAGGGAATGTCTCTCGTGGATCTGTCCGTGCTCGCAGGCCTCGCGGCTTCCAAGGGCGAAGCGCGGCGGCTGATCGAAGGCGGCGGCGTGTACCTCAATAACCGGCGCATCGGGGAAGCCAGTCAGCCGGTGTCCACGAATGACGCGCTGCACGGAAAGTTTCTGGTCCTGCGCCGCGGGCAGAAAGAATTCCGCCTGGTGGAGTTGCAGCACTAATCCACGCAACCCCCGCCTCTGAAGAGGCGGGCTACACGTTTGCCGCTCGAAAATGGAAAATAGGCTCACGGGCGAAGTTTGCGGCCCATTTTCTGTTTTCTCTTTTCTATTTTCTGCTTTTAGAACCCCATGATGTTGTAGCCGCAGTCCACGTAGATCACCTCGCCGGTGATCCCTGTGGAAAGGTCGGAGGCGAGGAAGAGCGCGGCGTCGCCCACTTCGTGCACTTCGACGTTGCGCCCCAGCGGCGCGCGCTCGGCGTGGGACTTGAGCATGTCGCCGAAGCCGGCGATGCCGCGCGCGGCCAGTGTCTTTACCGGGCCGGCGGAAATGGCGTTCACGCGGATGCGCCGCTTGCCGAGGTCGTACGCCAGATAGCGCACCGTGGCTTCGAGCGCGGCCTTGGCCACGCCCATCACGTTGTACTTGGGCACCACCTTTTCCGAGCCGTAGTAGGTGAGCGTCATGATGCTGCCGCCGTCAGCCATCAGTGGCGCGGCGGCGCGGGCCAGCGCGACGAGCGAATAGACGCTGACGTCGTGCGCGATGCGAAAGCCTTCGCGCGACGTGCTCAGGAAATCGCCTTTGAGGTCTTCCGCGGGGGCGTAGGCCACGCTGTGCACCAGCGTGTGCAGCTTGCCGTAGGCGGATTGCAGCTCGGCGAAGAGCGCGGCAATTTCTTCGTCGCGGGAAACGTCGCACTGGAAGGCGCGGGAGCCGGGGAGATCGGCGAGCAGGCCGATGCATTCTTCCTTGAGGCGCTCGTTCTGATAAGTGATGACGAGCTGCGCGCCGGCGGCGTGCAGCCGCTGCGCAATGGCCCAGGCAATGGAGCGTTTGTTGGCGAGGCCGAAGACGACAGCCGTGCGGCCCGTAAGACTGATCATTTCTTCCTCCGCGAAAAAATAGAGAATAGCAGGTTCCGGAGAAGGACGAAAATCGAAACTCGAAATTCGCCCCGGGAAAAAGGCCGGGGCCCGATTTTCGAAATCCGATTTTCGCGTTTCGGAATTAACTGCGTTCCGCTATCTGCTTCAGGTATCCGAGCCATAGCCGGTCGCGGCGCGCGACGGCGTGGCGCATGAAGATTCTGTCGAAGAACGCGCCGAGGCGGCTGGGAAACGAATAGATGTCGCGCATCTGGACGTGGGTGCCGCCGTCGGCGGTGGGCTCGATGTCCCAGGCCTGCACGCCGCGCACGCCGTGGGCGTCCTTGAACTGCCATTCGAGCGCCTGTCCGGCGTGGAAGCGTGTGACCACGGCGGTCATGGAGATTTTCCGGCGGCCCAATTTCCCGGTGATGCGGACTTTTTGTCCGAGGGCGAAGTCGGCGGCGCCGCCGAGCAGCTCGAATTCCACACCGATGTCGCGGCCGTACCAATAGACCATGCGCTGCGGCACGAAGAAGGCGGCGACGCGGTCGGGCGGCGCGGCGATGTCCATCGAGAAAGAAAGCTCGGCCATGAGAGAAGAGTAACAGAGTTGCGGCGAATCAGAGTTTCAGAATTGGCGGAGGTCGGCGAGGATGCGCGCGAGGGCGCGGCGAAATTCGTCGGGGGTCTGCAGTTCGAAGCGGCGGGGCGCCAGTTCGCGGAGGACGCGCGGGAGGTCGTCCCACAAATTGGCTGCGCTGACACGGTATTGCAGGTGGTAGACGCGGAAGTCGACATCGCGCGGAGGAAGCACCGGGGAGAGATCCGCGCCGCGCTCGAAGATCACCGGGCTGCTGACGACGAGGAAGACGCGCAGCGGCTCGGCGGCGGACGCCTGGCTGTCGCTGCCTCCGTTGGTGCCATTCCCGGCGTGCACGGGCGCGACGGCCGGCGGCGGCAAGCGGTGCTGGAGCAGCTCGCGCAAGAAGGCGGCGTTCTGCTTGCGGCCTTCCAGCGCCTGCACGGGAATGCTGAGGGGATTGATCTCCGCGAGCGCGGTGCGCAAGCGGGGCCAGTCGAGTTCGCCGCGGGTGTCCTGCTCGAAGAGGACGTTGCGGCGATGCAAGTCGAATGCGGTGATGTGCAGGGAGCCGTTGGCAAGTTCCATCTGGGAGAGAACTTTGATGATGCCCAGCATGCGCGCGACATTGCGCTGGTGCAGAGTGCGCAGGTTGCGCTCGTAGCGTGCCGGATTGCCCGGCATGGGGGGGCCCGGCTCGGGCGGCGCAAAGTTTACCAGCAGCTCGATGTGCACGGGACGCCGCGTGGCGACGGGAATCCACAGGCGGGAGTGCAGCTCCGGGAGGGCCTCGCGGTCTTCGTCCACGCCGCGCTGGAAGAATTCCACCACGGGCAGATCGCGGGAAATTTCCGGCAGCGGATCGCTGTTCAACGGGCGCACCGTAAGCTTGCGGAGCGCGACGCTGCGCAGGCCGCTGATGCGGTCGAAGAGGATGAAGCCCACCGTGTATTCGCCGGGCTGGACGAGGGCCTGCAAGGAGAATTCGAGATAGTTTTCCTTCGGCAAGCGCTCGTGCAGGCGCGTGCCGGTGATGTCGTGCGTGTTGAGCCAGGCGCCTCCGGCCGGCTTCAGGCGGACGTCGAGAAACAATTGATAGGTGGGGCCGAGCAGGTAGAGGGCCTTGGAGGGAACCTTGACGCGGAACTCGACCACCAGCCGCTGCAGGATGGAGAGCCGCGCGGATGAAATGCTGATGGCCCAGGGAAGCTCGATGTGCTTGGTTTCCGCGATCCATTTGTCGAAGGGGATTTCCGGCGGCGCCTCGCGGGTGGAGATGTCCTGGGCGCAAAGCGGCGCGGCCGCAAAAAACGTCGCGGCCAGAAGAAAAGCGCCAATGAGTGATCGCGGACGCATCGCCAAGCAGTGCCCAAGATTTTACGACGAATGCGCCTGCGCTACAAAGCGCGCAGGTCGGCGAGGATGCGGGCCAACGCGCGGCGGAAATCGGAAGGGGTTTCGAGTTGGAAGCTTGTCGGCTGAAATTCGCGCAGGACGCGGTGGAGTTCGTCCCAGAGGTTCCAGGGGGTGATGCGGTATTGCAGGTGATAGACGCGGCAATCGCCGCCTTCGACGGCGGGCAGCGGGTCGAGATCGGAACGCTCGGGGAAGAGCAGCGGACTGCACAGGATGAGTATCACGCGAAGCGGCTCGGCCGCCGGGTCGCTGCGCGCGGCGGAGCGCGTGGCACGATCCCGCGGCGGCGGCTGCAGCCGGCTCTGCAACACCTGGCGGAAGAAGGCGGCATTGCGGTGACGCTCTTCGAGGTCTTTCACGCTGACGCGCAAGGGACTGGCCTGCGCGAGCGCGTCGCGGAGGCGCGTCCAGTCGAGCTCGCGCACGTTATCCTGTTCAAAAATGATGCTGCGGTGCAGCAAGTCCAGGGCGGTGACGCGGACGGAGCCGTTGGGAAGCTCCAGTTGTGAGACCACCTTGAGCATGCCGAGCATGATGGAGACGTTGCGTTCGTGGGCTTGCCTCCTCCCTTCGAATTCTACGGACGGCGTGCAGTTCACAAGGATTTCGACGCGCACCGGGCGGCGCGTGGGAACGGGCAGGAAAAGACGCGAACGCAGCTCGGGATCAGAATCGCGCTCGGAGACGAAACCTCCATGGAAAAACTCGACCGGCGGAAGATTTTTCGCCAACTCTGGAACGGGGTCGCGGGCAATCGACCGCACGCGAAGCGGGCGCGTCCCCGTGCTGCGCCGACCCGTCACCGTGTCGTAGACGATGAATCCGACGGTGTATTCGCCGGGAAGGACAAAGGCTTCACCGGTGAATTCAACATAGGCGTTCTTGGGGAGCTCCTCCATCGGGGTCATGCCGACATGAATGCCGTCTTCAAGGTAGCGGCCGCCGGCAGGTTTGAGGCGCACGGCAAAGGCGAGTTGATAACCGGGGCCGAGCGAACGAAAGGCTTTCGGTGAAATGGAAACGCGGAAGTTCACAACCAGGCGCTGCACAATAGAGAGGTGCGGCGCGGAAACTTCGATGTTCCAGGGAATCGAGTTGACGCTCTTCGCGGCGATCCATTCTTCGAAAGGAATTTCTGAAAATTTTTCCGTGGCCTTGATGTCGATGCCTCGGGGGTCGGACGAAAAGAGCGGGCCCGGGGGATCGGAGGGGCGCGGGAAGCGGGGTGTGATGGGCTGCTGCGCAGCAACCCCGTGCGCAAGGAGAAGCCCGCAAGCGATAAAGAAAACAATTCCACGTGCGACATTGAAAAACTGCGATGGACAAAGAAAGACCGCCAGCGCGGTGGTGCGAACGCGAATGGAGGAATACGCGATCATCGGCACGGTAAACGAGAAGATTCTACGCCGGCACGGGCCCGTTAAGAAGGCGGACGATTGACCGGCGTTACTGGATTTCGAGGAGGACGAGGGAGATATCGTCGGTGACGGGGCCGTGGCGGAAGGCTTCGACGTCGCGGAGGATGCCCAGCTTCATTTGGTCGAGCGGCAGCGCGGCATGGCGCTGGACAATGCGTGAGAAGCCGTCCAGGCCCAGCATTTCTTCCTGCTGGTTCCAGACTTCGGTGAGGCCGTCAGTGTAGAGCACCAGCCGTTCGCCGGACGAGAGGTCGAATTCGTCCGCAGCGTGGGCAGGGATGGCTTCGTCGAGCATGCCCAGAACCGTGCCGCGCGATTCCAGCAGGCGCGCCTCACCGGAGGGCGAAAGCAAGATGGCCGGGGGATGCCCGCCGGCGGCAAAGCTCATGCGCGCGCCGTGGGCCGTCAGCCGCACAATGGCCATGGTGAAGTAGAAGCCGCTGACGCGGAGTTGCTGCACGACGAAGCGGTTGAGCCGGCGGAGCATTTCGCCCGCCTCCACGCGGCGCTCCAGCAGCGACATCGTCTCCGAATAAATCCGGTTGGCGATGAGCGCGGAGCTGATGCCGTGGCCGGAGACGTCGCAGACCAGCAGGCTGAGCTGGCCCTCGTCGAGCGGCATCACGTGGCCGAAGTCGCCGCCGATGCTGCTGACCGGGCTGTAGGCCGTCTCCACCACCACGCGGCCCCAGCGGATGCACATCGGCGCCAGGCTCTGCTGCACGCGGGAGGCCAGCTCGAGCTCGGCCTCAATTTCGCGCGCGCGCTGCTCGAGCTGCACATTCGCGGCGCGGAGTTTTTCTTCCGCGTGCTTCTGCTCGGTGATGTCCGTGAAGGTGACCACGGTGAAGACGCGGCCGTCCGGGTCCTCGATGACGCGGGAACTCAAGATGACCGGGACGCGTGTGGCGTCGCGGCGCGGCACGTAGAATGCGTAGCGGTTGCGGCCCACCTGCTCGGTGCGGGAGATTTGCTGCATGATGAAGGTGCGGTCGTCGCCCTCATAAAAATGGGCCGCGGGCCGGCCGAGAAGCTCACCGGGGGCATATCCGGCCATCTGCGCCAGGCACTCGTTGAGGAAAATGATTTTGTGGCAGTCGTCCACGATGAGCACACCCTCGTTGAGCGTTTCGAGGATGCCTTCCATCTGCACCAGCCAGTCGGGCTTGTTCAGGTCCACGAGGCCACCGGAAGAAACATTGTAATGGATGCGCAAGAGCGCGCGGAATGTGCAGGCGGCGCGGGCGCGGAGCCTACCATTGCCAGTCGTTGTCGAGGTGCAGGTGGTGCTTCTCGAGCCCGGCCTTGATCTGGTTGAAGGCATCGTCCACGTTGTCAGCGAACTGCAGCAGGCCGTAATCCTCTTCGCTGATCACGCCCCAGCGGACCAGCGCGCGCCAGTCCAGCACGTCGTCCCAGAAACGGCGGCCGTAGATGAGAATCAGGTTTCCGCGGTGCAGCTTTCCCGTCTGCATCAGCGTGAGCATTTCCCAGAGCTCGTCCATCGTGCCGAAGCCGCCGGGAAAAACGATGAGCGCCTTGGCGAGCTGCGAGAACCACAGCTTGCGCATGAAGAAATAGTGAAAATTGAAATTGAGCTCGCGGCTGATGTAGGGGTTGGGAAGCTGTTCGTGCGGCAACTGGATGCCCAGGCCGATGGATTTGCCGCCGGCGTCCGCGGCGCCGCGGTTAGCCGCTTCCATGATGCCCGGCCCGCCGCCGGAGCAGACCACGAAGCGCCGCGGATTGTCGCCGAGCGTCAGGGACCACGCCGTGATGCGGCGAGCAAGCTCGCGGGCGTCCTCGTAGTAGCGAGACATCTCCACGGCGCGATGCGCTTCGCGGATTTTCCGCTGTTGCGCAGGAGAAACGCGTCCCCGCGTAGGACGCTTCACGCGCTTCAGCCGCGCCTGCGCTACATCCCGCGGAAAAATTCGCGCCGACCCAAAAATCACGATGGTGTCGCCGACGTTTTGCTCGCGGAGGCGGCTGAGGGGGTCAAAATACTCGGCCATCAGGCGCAGCGGGCGCGCCGTGAGGCTTTCCATGAAGGCCTTGCTCTCGTAGGCCACCTCGGCGTGGGACAGTCTTTGGTTGCGGCCCATTCAACTCTCCAGGAGAACGATGCGCGAGGGCATTGTAGTCGAGTCGCCGCGGAGACAAAAGGAAGAAAGGGCCGCGGCCAACGCGGGGGACGCTCCGTGCGTCCAAAAGGAAGTATAGGGGCACCGTGCGTGTGCCCGTAGAATGGAAGGGACGATGCTTCCAAGTTTCCAGAAAATGCTGCGCTCACCATTGGTCGCCATACTGCTGGCTTTGCTCTTTGCCGGTGCGGGCTTCGCGCAGGCGCCTCCGGGACCCTTGCCGCCCAAGCCGGGCACCAAGGTGCAGCCGGCGCCGCCGGAAAAAGCGCAGATCAGAGTAAAAGTCAGTTTGGTCTCCGCGCCGGTGACGGTGCGCGACAAATCCGGCGAAATGGTGATGGACCTGGAGAAGAAAGATTTCCGCGTGTTCGACAACGCCGTAGAGCAGAGCGTGGAGGACTACGACCTGGGCGGCGATCCCATTTCGCTGGTGATCGTGGCGGAGACCAGCTCGCGCATCGAGGCGCTGTTGCCGGCGGTGCGGCGCACGGGCATCCTGCTGACGGAATCAGTGGTGGGGCTGACGGGCGAAGCCGCGGTGGTGGCGTTTGACGACGACGTCCGCCTCGACCTGCCGTTCACCGCGGACCACACGCGCATCGGCAAGGCCATGGAGGCGCTGCGTATGGGCACCAGCGGCACGCGGCTCTACGACGCGATGGCGCAGGGCGTAAGCCTGTTGAAGGAACGGCCGCTGAATCGCCGTCGCGTCATTCTCGTGGTGGCGGAAGCGGCGGACACCGGCAGCGACCGCACGCTGGGCGAAGTGCTGCGCGAGGCGCAGGTGAGTAACGTGGTGATTTACAGCGCGACGCTCTCCACCACCGCGGCGATGCTGCGCTCCAAACCGAAACAGACCGGACCCTATCCCATCGGTCCCGAAGGAACCTTTCCGCTGCCGGGCCGCGCCGGGCGTCCGCAAACGCCCACTACGGAACAGCAGGACCGCACGCGGCTGGACTTGATGTCGCTGCTCATCTGGCTAGTGCAGAGCGCCGCCAACACCGTGGGAGACAATGCGCTGGACCTGGCGACGATGGGCACGGGCGGGTTGAACGTGGGCACGTTCAAGGACGCGTCCATCGAGAACGCAATTTCGGCCATTGGCGCGGAGCTGCACGCGCAGTACACGCTCACCTACCGCCCGACGGGCACCGACCCCGCGGGCTATCACGAAATCAAAGTGGATGTGGCGCGCAAAGGCGTGACCGTGCGCTCGCGGCCCGGCTACTTCGTCGCACCATAAAAATGTTAAAGAGTTAAAAGGTTGATCGTTGAAGGGTCCAACCGTACCGCACGGATCCGATGCGCTTTCAGCATGGTTCGTGCGGATCTTCAATCACTCAATCACAAATCACTCAATTCACTGTGCGCCTTCGTACGGAAACTTGTGAATCGCCACAATGCACTCCGCGAGGGCTTTCAGCAGCGACTCCCCCCAGCCGCAGGGCGTGAAGGGCACGGTCTTCTGATTGGTCTGCTTGTCGGCGCTGGCGAAAAACTTCTGCGAATGGTCCCTGGGATTGGCAAATTCCTTCACGGTGATGACGAACTGGATCGCGCCGCCCGGCTGCGGCATCTTCATGGAAAAATAATAAAGCTGGGCCAGCTCGTCGGACGGATTGGATTCCGCAAACTCCCATTCAGCCATTGGTCCCCCTGTAGCGCCGCGACGTGCTCCTCGTGCCCCGCAAATCCCGCTGAGTTTGCCGGACAGCGCAGGGAAAAGCAATCTGGAGGAGATGCAGCAATCCGCGTTACTTCGCTGCTTCCTCTTCCTCCAAAATCCCCGCTGCCGCGGCGATTTCGTCTCCCTCTTCCAGCCGCAGCAGCCTTACGCCCTGCGTGGAGCGCCCCGCCTCGCGAATCTCGTTGGTGTGCACGCGGATCACTTTGCCCTGCGCGGTAATGATCATCACGTCGGATTCCTCGGAGACTTGCAGCGCGGCCACCACGCCGCCGTTGCGTTCGGTGGACTTGAGGTTGACCACGCCCTTGCCGCCGCGCGAAGTGACGCGGTACTCGGCCAGCGGCGTGCGCTTGCCGTAGCCCTTTTCGGCGACGGTGAGCATGAGCGAAGTGAGCGATTCGCGGATGGCGTCGGACTCGATCTCCTCGAGATTTTCCGTGGTCTGCTTGGTTTCCTTCTTGATGATTTCGAAGTCGGGCTGCACGGCGTCCATGGACACGACGTAATCGCCCTTGTCGAGGTCCATGCCGTTCACGCCGCCGGCGTTGCGGCCCATCGCGCGCACGTCGGTTTCGCGGAAGAGGATGGCCTGGCCCGCGTGGCTGGCGAGGAAGATCATTTGCTTCGCGTCGGTGAGGCGCACGCCGATCAGTTCGTCCTTGTTTTCGAGGTTGATGGCGATGATGCCCGTGGAGCGCGGATTGCTGAACTCGGTGATCTCCGTTTTCTTCACCGTGCCGTTGCGCGTGGCGAAGAAGACGAAGCGGCCTTCCTCGGCGAGGTTTGTGCAGGAGACCACGGCGGCAAGCGTTTCCTTGTCTTGGAATTTCACCAGGCTGTTGATGGCCTTGCCGCGCGTGGCCGCCGCGGCCTCCGGAATCTCGTACACCTTCAGCCAGTACACGCGGCCCTTCGACGTGAACAGCAAAATGTAGCTGTGCGCGGAGGCGATGAAGAAGTGCTCGACAAAGTCGTCGTCGCGCGTCTTGGCGCCGATGCGGCCCTTGCCGCCGCGCGACTGGTGGCGGTAAATGTCCACCGGCGTGCGCTTGATGTACCCCGCATGGCTGACGGTGATGGCCATGTCCACGTCGGCGATCAGGTCTTCCAGCTTGATCTCCTCGACGGCGTCCACAATCTGCGTGCGCCGCGGGTCGGCGTAATCCTTGGAGATTTCGCGCAGCTCGCCGATGATCACGGACTTCAGTTTCTTCTCGCTGGCCAGAATTTCTTCCAGCTCGGCGATGCGCTCGCGGATGGCCTTCAATTCCTTCAGAATTTCATCGACGGAAAGCTGCGTGAGGCGGTGGAGTTGCAACTCTAGAATGGCATCCACCTGCACGGGCGTCAGGCCCAGCGCCGCGCCGCGAGAGGAGGGTTCTCCCTCCAGCGGACCGACCTTGTACTTCCGGCCGTCCAGCTTGACGCCGGCCAGCTTTTTGGCCTTGCTGTTTTCCGAGATGGTCACGTCCTGCTCGGAGAAGTATTTGAGCAGGTTTTCCTTGGCTTCCGCGCGGCCGGACGATCCGCGAATGATGCGGATCACGTCGTCCAGATGATCGAGCGCAATCTGGTAACCCACCAGGATGTGTTCGCGCTCGCGGGCCTTGCGCAAGTCGTAGAGGCTGCGGCGGCGGACCACTTCGATGCGGTGGTTGATGAAGTGGTGGATGAATTCGAGCAGGCCCATCTCGCGCGGCTGCCCGCCGACGATGGCCAGCAGGATCATGCCGAAGGATTCCTGCATCTGGGTGTGCTTGAAGAGATTGTTGAGAATGATTTTCGGCTCTTCGCCGCGCTTCACCTCGATGACGATGCGCATGCCCTCGCGGTCGGACTCATCGCGGATGTCGCCGATGCCGTCGAGCTTTTTGTTCTGCACCAGTTCGGCGATGCGCTCAATGAGGCGGGCCTTGTTTACCTGGTAGGGAATTTCCGTGATGACGATGTTCTCGCGGTCCTTGCCGACTTCCTCGATGGCCGCCTTGGCGCGCATGGTGAAGCTGCCGCGGCCGGTCTTGTAGGCCTGGGCAATGCCGTCGCGGCCGGAGATGTAGCCCGCCGTGGGGAAGTCCGGGCCGGGCACCAGCTTCATGATTTCTTTCAGCGTGGAGTCCGGCTTCTCGATCATGGTGATGGTGGCGCTGATGATTTCGCCGAGGTTGTGCGGAGGAATGTTGGTAGCCATGCCCACGGCGATGCCGCTGGCGCCGTTGACGAGCAGGTTGGGCACGCGCGTGGGCAGCACGGTGGGCTCGGTAGTCGTTTCGTCGAAGTTGGGCGTGTGATCGACGGTTTCCTTCTCGATGTCGGCGAGCATCTCCTCGGCAATTTTGGCCAGGCGCGCTTCGGTGTACCGCATGGCCGCGGGCATGTCGCCGTCCACCGAGCCGAAGTTGCCCTGGCCGTCCACCAGCGGATAGCGCATGTTGAAGTCCTGGGCCAGGCGGACCAGGGCGTCGTATACCGGCGCGTCGCCGTGCGGATGGAATTTGCCGAGCACTTCGCCGACGATCTTGGCGCACTTGCGGTAGCCCTTGGTGGAGGTCAGCCCCAGCTCGTACATGCCAAAGAGAATGCGGCGATGCACGGGCTTCAGGCCGTCGCGCACGTCGGGCAGCGCGCGGCCGATGATCACGCTCATGGCGTAATCGAGATACGACCGCCGCATCTCCGTTTCGATGTCCACCGGGATAATTTGCGATGTTGTCTGTTCGTCAGGCATGTGTCGCTATGCTCCTGAAAAATCGAAAAACGAAAAGCGAAAATCGTAGCTCGCTAGTGGAGTTCTATTTTCCCGTGGCGGGGTTTCGGCCGCCGTTTTTCGATTTTCGTTTTTCGCTTTTCGCTTTTCGTCATTTTTTCCGTGCTGCCCATTCCAGCACGTACGCCTTCACCGTTTCGAACGCTGCCGCGTTATTCGAAAACCGCTGCGGGCCGAAGACCGCCTCCAACTCCCGCAAGAAGGCTTCGCGCTCAGCGTCGTTCGCAAAATCCACGGCCACGCCGCGCTCGCTGTCCGGCGCCGCGGTCGGCGCAGCGGAAAAGTCCGAGCAGCTCAAGCCCCGCAGCCCGGGTTCAGTTTTCCATCTCAACTGATAGATCATCCGCCTAGATATCCAGGTTCACAACGTCGAGCGCGTTCTCCTCGATAAACTTGCGGCGCAGTTCGACATTTTCGCCCATCAGCGTCGTGAAAATCTGCTCCGCCGCGACGGCGTCTTCCAGGCGCACTTTCAGCAGCGTGCGCGTTTCCGCGTTCATGGTGGTTTCCCAAAGCTGCTCGGGGTTCATTTCGCCGAGGCCCTTGAAGCGCGTGACCGTGAATTCTTTTTTGGCGTCTTCCAGCACGAAGGCGAGGACTTCGCCGGCGGTGGACTTCTCCGTCTTCGTGCCGTTGCGGGTGACCACAAAGGGCGGCTTGTCGAACGCCGCGAGCTGCGCGTGCAGCGCGCGCAGGCGTTTGTATTCCGGCAGCGACGCCAGCGCCCAGTTGATCTTGCGCTCGGCCTTGCCGCCGGTGGAGACCACCAGCTCGTAGAGGCTGTGCTCCTCGTCGAACTCAATTTTCGTATCCAGCTTCAGTTTTTCCTTCTCGATGTCCTTCTGCAATTGCGCGACGGATTTCTTTTCGCCGAAGTCGGTTTTCTTTTCGAGGTCGCTTTCGGCGAGAAGCCGAATGAGCTCGGCGTCGCGCAGGCGGCGCATGAGCTTGGCGGTGACCTGCTGGAGTTCCTGGACGTTGAGCAAAAAGGTGGTGAGCTGTCCACCCTGCAGCTCGAGACCCTTGGACTTGACGACGTGATCTTCGGTGGCGCGCTTCATCAACTCGCGGGCGAATTCGCGCTCGTCGCGGATGTAGCGGTCGGTCTTGCCACGCTTGATGCGGTAGAGCGGCGGCTGGGCGATGTAGATGTGCTCTTTTTCGATCAGCTCGCGCATATGGCGGAAGAAAAAAGTGAGCAGCAGGGTGCGGATATGGCTGCCGTCCACGTCGGCGTCGGTCATCAGGATCACTTTGTGGTAGCGCAGCTTGCTGGCGTCGAAGTCGTCTTTGCCGATGCCCGTGCCCAGCGCGGTGATGATGATGCGGAGTTCCTCGTGGCCGAGCATCTTGTCGTAGCGCGCCTTCTCCACGTTTAGGATCTTGCCCTTGAGCGGAAGGATGGCCTGGTACTTGCGGTCGCGGCCCTGCTTGGCGGAGCCGCCGGCCGAGGGCCCCTCGACGATGAAGATCTCGCAGCGGGCCGGGTCGCGCTCCTGGCAGTCGGCCAGTTTTCCGGGCAAGCCGGAGGAATCCAGCGCCGACTTGCGGCGGGTGAGCTCGCGGGCTTTGCGCGCGGCTTCGCGGCCGCGCGCGGCGTCGATGCACTTGGCCACGATGCGGCGCGCGACGGTGGTGTGCTTGTCGAAATATTCGCCCAGCTTTTCGTTGACGAACTGCTCGACCACGCCCTTGATGTCGCTATTGAGCTTGCCCTTGGTCTGGCCTTCGAACTGCGGCTGGGAAAGCTTGACACTGACTACGGCGACGAGGCCTTCGCGCACGTCGTCGCCGGTGATGGACACTTCGTCCTTCTGCTCCTTAAGCATGTTGGAGGACGTGGCGAAATAGTTGATGGTGCGGGTGAGCGCCGAGCGGAAGCCGGAAAGGTGCGTGCCGCCGTCCACCGTGTTGATCGTGTTGGCAAAGGCGAAAATATTTTCCGCGTAGCCGTCGTTGTACTGGAGGGACACCTCCATCTCCACGCTTTCCTTTTCGCCTTCCATGTAGATGGGCGAATCGTGCAGCGGGGACTTGCCGCGGTTGAGGTGCTTGACGAATTCGGCGATGCCGCCGGTGAAGCGGAACTCCGCCGTTTTGTCGGTGCGCTCGTCGGTGAGGAGAATTTTCAGGCCCTTGTTGAGGAAGGCCAGCTCGCGCAGGCGCTGCGAAAGCGTGTCGAAGGAGTAGTTCACCGTGTCAAAAATCTTCAGGTCGGGATGAAAGGTAACCTTGGTACCGGTGCGCCGGGTTTTCCCGGTGGCCTTGAGCTTGGAGGTGGGCACGCCGCGCTCGTAGGACTGTTCGTACACCTGGCCATCGCGGCAGATTTCCAGGTCCAGCCAGTCGGCCAGGGCGTTGACCACGGAGACGCCCACGCCGTGCAGCCCGCCGGAGACTTTGTAGGTGTCGCTGTCGAATTTTCCGCCGGCGTGGAGCACGGTCATGACCACTTCCGCGGCGGGCTTTTTCTCTGTGGCGTGCATGTCCACGGGAATGCCGCGGCCGTTGTCGGTCACGGTGACGCTGTTGTCCTCGTGCACGATGACTTCGATTTCGTCGCAGAAGCCGGCGAGGGCTTCGTCCACGGAGTTGTCCACCACTTCCCAGACCAGGTGGTGCAGGCCCATCTCGCCGGTGGAGCCGATGTACATGGCGGGGCGCTTGCGGACGGCCTCGATGCCGCCGAGAACTTTGATGGATGTGGCGTCGTACTTGTGTCCCTGCTTGATGGTTTCTTTCTCAGCCATGATGCGCGTGTCTCCTGGACGGAACGGTGGGGCCGGCTGCGCCGCGAATCGCGGCGAACGAGCATCGCAAAAACTGTTTGGTGGTGCGAACTGAGCAGTGCACTCGATTTACCCTGTGGCCGCTTTGTATGTCCCGCCTCTGAAGAGGCGGGCTACATCGCAACTCGAAGGGTCCTTTGCTTCATCCCTCCGGCGACGTGCCGGAGCGGCGAAGTCTGCGTTCGTTCGGGGCCGCGCTGCCTTTTCTGCTCTGGCGCTTGCTCCCATCCAGTCCGCACATCGCAGACGCGGCAGGAGCGTGCGGGGCAGCCGCGCACCCGATCGTAGTGCCAATCGGGAGGATCTCGGGGCCCAACTACAAGCCCATATTTTAACCCAAAAGACGGCGATTCTCAAGCCAATCCGGATGGTTGTGTGCACAAATAAGCGCTTTACAATCTGTTACTTGTGCGGCATGTGGAGAAGGGCTGCGGCGCGATTTCGCTGCCCGCAAAAAGGAGTCGAATTAGAAACGAAAAGTGTACTGAAATTTGGTGGAGAGCTTGGTGTCGGCGGGGGAAAAATGGAAGCCGCCGCGCGGGTTTTGCAGCCAGCCCTGGCTGAAAACGAGAAAGAGATCGTTGCCAGGACGCAGAATCCAGCGCACGCGGCTCTGCCAGCCGAGGTCGCGCGATTCGTTGTCGAACTGCACAAGATTGGAAAAAGAAAGAAATGGCGAGACGGAATAGTTCGCGCGAAAACTGTAAATGCGCGCGACGAAGTTGCCCTGCGGCAGCCGCGCAAAGGTCTGCTCCGTGTCGAAGCTGAATTGCAGACGCGGCGCGATTTTGTACTGCAGCGAAAACTCAATCTGGTCGGCGTGCCCCGACCAGTACGTGCCGAACCACCAGGTGCCCTCTACTCTCCAGCGGCGCTTCGACGCCGTGCCGAACTCCGCGCGCCAGCGCGTGAAGCGGTAATCGCCGGGCGGGATGAATACGCCGGTGGAAATCTCGAACGGCGCAAAGAGGCGTTCAAACTGCGGCGCGTAGTTGAACTCGATGCGGTCGCCGGAGTTGAACACCCAGTTGATCGGCGCGGTGAAGAGGCGCCAGCTTTCCACCTGTCCCAGGCTGACCCGCGTGTACCGCTCGTAAAAAAATTCGTGGAACATCTGCCGTACGTTCAGGAACTTCTTCGGCCGCGGGTCGTACTCGAAGCCGGCCAACAGGAGACGCACGTCCGGGCGCGGCGCAAACCCCAGCGCGGGACGATAATTCTTCCCCACCTCGCTCCAGAGGAAGCGCGCGGAAAACAGGTCGCTGGGGTATTCGGCGGAGAAGCCGAAGGCGGCATCGTCGCCCCTGACCCCGGCGTTGTGGCTCTTCACCGCGAACGCGCTGGCATTGAAATTCCGCTTGCGTCCGAGGAAATTGGTGGTGCTCAACCCCAGGTCGGCGCCGAACGTCCGCGAGCCGGTGGGGTTCGCGGGGTCGCCTTCGGTGTAGATGGCGCCGATGTACGATTGCGAGAAGAGGTTCTGCTTGACCCGCGCGACGAAGAAATTTTTCGCCGGCGCGAAATTTGTTTCCCGCGTGCGCACGTCGAGCACGCCGATATCCGTGCGGCCGACTTTGCCGGTGAGCTTGGTGCCGAACAGGATGGGTACCTCCTGTCCGGAGAGCAGGCCGATGCGTCGGCTGAAGAACGGCCGCGCGATAAAGCCGAATTCGAAAACGCCCGCGTTCTCCAAGAAAAAGCTGCGCTTCTCCGGAAAAAACAGCGGGAAGCGGGTGAGGTTGATCCGGCGTGCATCCACTTCGGTTTCGCCGAAGTCCGTGTTGAAGGTGGTGGACCACTTCAGGCTGGGCGTGAGGTTGTAGAAGATGTCCAGCCCCGGCTTGCCGGTCACCGTGTCGTTGCGGCTTTGCGCATCGTGCAGCCAGCGCCCTGCGGCGAACGGCCGCACATCGAGCCCGTGTCCCTGGCGCACGTCGGTGAGCCCGGAAATTTCGCCGGCTTCGGAGACTTGCAGGAACTTGACGTCGAGCCGCGGCGCGGCCCAGCGGTCTTCTTCAATCTTGCGCTTGATGGTGCGCGAAAAGTTGAAGCCCCACGACGCAGCGCCCGCGCGAAAGCCGAGGCTCTTGAACGGAATGGCAAATTCAGCGCGCCATCCGCCGTCAAATCGCTGCGTCCGGACGTGCCAGATCGCGTCCCAATTCCGGTTGAGGTCGCCGTTCTCGATCACCAGCCCGTCCACCAGCGCGCCCGTGGGATTGGTGGCGAAATAGAAAGCGTTGCGCTGGTCGCGAAACGTGTCCAGCAGAATCTCGACGCGGTCGTCGGCGGAAAGATCGGCGTCGCGGGCCATCTGCGTGGCGATGATTTTCCGCGGCTCGGAATCGAAGCAGGTAACCCCGATGTAGAGATGGTCGGCGTCGTAGAGCAGGCGGAGTTCGGTCTTCTCCGTCGCGAGCTGGCCCGGATGCGGCTCGCGCTGGAGGATTTCGCTGATGGGCGCGGCGGCGGCCCAGTCGGGCTCGTCCAGCTTGCCGTCCACGGAGATTTTTCCCTGCGCTCGCGTGATAGCCGCGTGGGGAGATCCCGGGGCAGGCGCGTTGGCCTGACCTTGCATGGCAGGCGCGGCGGTGAGGAGGAGGGCGCAAAACACAGACAGCTTGAGTCTGCGAAGAAGCATGCGCGGAAAGTCTCTCACGGGCGCGCGTGCGGAAAAACTAGAAAGCGCGCGCTGCCGCGGCGGCGCCATCCGCAGAAAAGTGTAACCGTTGGTGGTCATACGCAGTAAGAGAGTATAGAAAGACAGAAGCGATGGAGTTGCTAGAACAGTTCGTTCTCGGCGATCTCGACGCGTTCGAGACGCTGTTCCACCAGTTCCAGCACGAGGTGTACGGCTGGATCCTGCGCATCGTGCGTGATCCCGCCGCTACGGAGGACTTGACCGTGGAAACGTTCTGGCGCATTTACCGCAGCCACGGGCGCTTTGATCCGGCGCACAGCTTTGGCGCGTGGGCGCGGCGCATCGCCACCAATGCCGCGCTTGACCATCTTCGCCGAGTGCGCACGCTGCGTGCCGAGGTCGCTCTCCCCACGGATTTCTCGCAAGGGACGCCTCCCAATCCGGCGCTGCAGCGCGAGACGCGCGAGCAGGTCCTCCAATGCTTCCGCCAGCTCCCCGCGAAACTGCAAGCGGTAGCGACGCTGGCGCTCATCGAGGAGCAGTCGTACGACGAAATTGCCGCCGCGCTGGGCATTTCACCCGGCGCCGTGAAACTGCGCGTGTTCCGCGCGGTGCGCCAGCTTCGCAAATCGCTGACTCGAGCAGGAGTGCAAGCATGAACGCTCACGACGACGAAAAAATCCGCAAGCTGCTGCGCGCCGCGTTTCCGCCGGTGGCCGCTGCCGGCCCGCCGCGCGACTTGTGGCCGGCGGTGCTGCGCCGGCTCGATGAAGCGCCCGCGCGCGTGCCGTGGTTTGACTGGGTTTTCGCCGGCGTCCTTGCGGCTCTGTTCGTTCTGTTTCCGGAAGTGATTCCGGCGCTGTTCTATTACTTGTGAAAAAGGAGGAGCCATGAACACCCATCCGCATCTTCGCGCTTATCTCGCGGGCATTGCCGTGCCCACTTTTCTTACACCGCTGGTCGTCTGCGGGTTCGCGATCGAGCACTTCCGCTTCGGAGTCGCCGTTCCCATCGAGCGTGTCCTGATATTCCCGATGGCGCTGCTGCCCATCTTGTGGGGCGCGTGGAACGTGCTGTACTTCCTGCTCGGCGAGCGTGCGCGCTTGCCGTTCGGATTTCACGGCTCGCTTTTCTTCGCTGTGTTCGGGCCAATCGGATTCTTTCTCGCGCGATTCATGTTAGACCTGAGCTCCGTTTTCACTCCCCAATTTTTCGGCGTGGTGATTCCGTCCGGCCTGCTCGTCTACTACCTCGTCTGGAAGTACCTGGTGTTGTATTTCAACCGGCTGCTGGGCCTCGCATAGCGGGCGCTGCAATCCCGAAGCCTCGGGAGCGCCCCTACAAATGCCTTGGGGCGGGCACGGGGCCCGCCCCTGCAAAAGATTGCGCTCTCGCTTCATTGCACGCGCACAGGCTGAAAGCCTGTGCTACTCAAATCCGCATGGGCATGATGACGTAGCGATACTGGTAGGCGTCGTCGCCGAGCGGGCGCAACTGCCCGGCGGATTGTTCGTCTTTCAACTCGAGACTGATGGGCCCTTCCGCAGCGGCGGCGAGAAAATCGAGCAAGTACTGCGCGTTGAAGCCGATGGAAATGTCCGCGCCCTTCCATTCCATTTCGATGGTTTCCTTGGCCTCGCCGTACTCCGGGCTGGAGGAGGAAATTTCCACGCCGTCTTTGCTGAGCGCCATCTTCACGGCGTGCGAGCGCTGGTCGGCAAGCTGCGAGACGCGGCGCACGGCGTCGTTCAATTCGTTGCGGTCGAGCGTAATCTTTTTGTCGTTCTCGCGCGGCAGCACGGCCTCGTAGTTGGGGAACTGGCCGGTGAGCAGGCGCGAAATCAGCAGGCGCCCGCCGAACTGGAAGTAGAGATTCGTGTCATCGCGCGCGAAGTCCACCTGCGCGTCTTCGCCGGCTTCCGCGGCCAGCCGCTGGACTTCCATCATGGCCTTGCGCGGCACGAGCACGCGCACCTCGGCGTTGAGCCCGTCGAATTTGTGCGCCGTCTCGACCAGCGCCAAGCGGTGCCCGTCCGTGGCGACCATCACCGCGCTTTCCGGTTTGAGCACGAGCAGCGCGCCGTTCAGCGTGTAGCGTGACTCCTCCGTGGAAATCGCGAACGCGGTGCGCGCGATCATCGCCGAAAGAATTTTCGCGGGGATTTTCACCAGCGGATGCGGGGCCGGCGCGAGTTGCGGAAAGTTATCGCGGGCCATGCCGACCATCTTGTATTTCTTGCGGTCGCTGATGATTTCCATCCAGTGGTTGTCGAGCAGCCTGAACTTGATTTCGGAATCAGGGAGCAGGCGGACGAGCTCGAGCAATTTTTTCGCGGGGATGGTGCCCGCGCCTTCTTTTTTGATTTTGGCGTCGCAGGCCGTGCAGATGCTGATCTCGAGGTCGGTGGCGGTGATGGTGAGGCGGCTGCCCTTGGCCTCGCACAGCAGGTTGGAGAGGATGGGAATGGTGGTCTTGCGCTCGACCACACCCTGCGTGAGGTTGAGTTCCGCCAGGAGATCAAATTTCTTGACGCTGAATTCCATCGTGTCGTGTCCTCGTTCGCCGTGCTGCGATTGCTACTGTGGACAGGCTGGAAAGCCTGTCCTACGCGCGCTACTTTACTTCACTTCGTCGGGACAATAAAGGCCGGAGACGCTGCCGCGGCTGTGGAAAGTGAGGAAAACCAGGGCCCGCGCGATCTATGCCCGAAAGCAAGATTTCCTCCGAACTACTCCGAAGAAGCGTAATTCCATTCTTAGATAGATATAAAGACCGTAGTAGCCGTAGGCGCTGTGCATATTGCGGATTTCTCCGGAAGGCGTGCGCAGCGCGGCAGTTAACCGTTAAGGGTGCTCGTGCAAGGAATTCACGCCCTGTGCATCGCCGTGTAGCGCCGGCATCTTGCCGGCTCCTTCTGCACAGTTTTCACAGCCCGGCCACAACATTCGCACAGGAAATTTCTTCGCGTGCAATGGTTATCGCGGGCGCTTACCCCAGGTCGGCGACGGGGGTTCTTTGCTGGTTCGGTCGACGGGATGCTCCTTCAGCATGCGCAGGGCTTCCTGCACGGCGCGTTCGAGTTGCGGATCGTGTCCGGCGATGACGTCCTTCGGCCAGTTCTCGACATCGATATCCGGCGCGACGCCTTCGTTCTCCACGGCCCATCTGCCATCGCGCGTAAAGAAGCCGCCGCGCGGAGCGATCATGGAACCGCCATCCGAGAAGGGCGGCGTGTCGGCCGTGTGCACGAGGCCTCCCCACGTGCGTTTGCCGACGAGCAGTCCGATCTTCCGCCGCTTGAACATGTAAGGCATCAGATCGCCGCCCGAGCCGGCCATTTCGTTAATGATCATGACCTTCGGACCCCAAATGCCGGCCGAAGGACTGGTGAAGGGATAGCGCTCGCCGGCGACGTTGTTGAAGTAGCCGTCGAAGTCGCGCTGCAGCACGTCGATGATGTAGTCCGCCGCGGAGCCGCCGCCGTTGAAACGCTCGTCGATGATCGCGCCTTGCTTGTCCTGCTGCGCAAAGTAATAACGATTGAAGCTGGCATAGCCGGGCTGTCCGGTGTTGGGAAGATAGACGTAAGCAAGCTGGCCGCCGGAAAGCTTCTCCACCAGGCGGCGGTTGGACTCCACCCAGGCGCGCGTGCGCAGCGCCTGTTCGTTGGCCACGGGCACGACGGTTACCTGCCGGGAGCCTTCCATCGCCGGTTTGTCGTTCACGGTCAGCGCCGTCTGGCGGTTGGCCGTGCCTGCCAGCAGCCGGAAAATGTTGTCCGGCGCCTTCAGCTCGACACCGTTAATCGCCAGCACGAATTCGCCGACGGAAACCGTTGCGCCCGGCTCCGACAACGGCGCGCGCAGCTCCGGATTCCAGTTTTCGTTGTCGTAGATGCGCGTAATTTTGTAGCGGCCGCTTTCAATGGCAAAGTCGGCGCCGAGCAATCCACCCGGCGAGGGCGGAACTTCCGGCATGTCACCCCCGCGCACGTAGGAGTGCCCGATGGCGATCTCCGCGCCCATCATGTCCAGCAAGTAATTGAGATCGGCGCGGTGCATCACGTACGGCAACATCTGCCCGTACATTTCTTTCATCCTGGGCCAGTCGGTACCGTGCATGTTGGGCACGTAGAGATAATCACGCTGGTTGCGCCAGCCTTCATCGAAGATCTGCTTAAACTCTTCCTTGGGGTCGAGATACATGCGCAAAGTGAAGGTCAAACGGCCCTGGCCCGCAGTGGGCGGAGTGCGGTCCGCATCGACGATAAACAGGGAAGGAGCGGGAGGTGGGCCACCCGCAGCGCCCGGGCCGGGCCCGCCGCCATCCCCACCGGCAGCGCGATACACTAATTTGTGACCGTCCGCGCTCAGTTCGTATGTCGCAACGTTAGAAACAAACGTCGCCGCGCGGCGATCGCTCAGCCGATAGCGAATCAACGTGCTGCCGCCACCCTGCCCGCCACCTCCGCCACCAGTGCCGCCAGGGCTGGCTTCGAGGTAGTAGACCGTGCCGTCCACGCCGGCGCGCAACTCCGAATATTGACGTGCCGCCACACCGGGAACGGAAATGATGCGCTGGCCTAATCCGTCAAAGTCGAGCTGAACCGCGACGGGAGGTCGCGGGCGTCGCGGTGCTTGCTCCGCCTGCTCACCGGGAGCGCCCTCCGGGGCAGGCTCAGTGGCGCCAGTTCCGCCGCGGGCCGCGCCGCGTCCACCACCACCGCCGCTGCCGGGACTTGGCGCACTCCCGACGCCCTTGTCTTCATCACTCTCGGGAAGCAGCGGACTCGGATCTGTTTTCTTGAGCACCGTGAGGTACAACCCAAAATTCTCGTTGTGGTCATACGAAGTCATGTCCAGCCACTGGGAGCGCAAGCCAAAATCCGTGGAGGCCAAAAACCAGAGATACTTGCCGCTGGCATCCCAGGCGGGCCACACCGCGTCCGCGAGGCCGTCGGTGACCTGTTTGGTCTCGCCGGTTTCGGCGTTGCTCACGAAGATGGCGTGATACATCGATTTGAGCCGGCTGGAGTACGCCACCCACTTGGAGTCCGGACTCCACACCGGATTCAGCGTGCGCTGCGGCACCATCCAGGGATCGCTGCCGACCACTTTGGCCTGGCCGCTGGCCACGTCCAGCACCCACACGTGCAGCCCGGTGTCCGAGAAGAGAATCTTCTTCGAGTCCGGCGACCACGACGCCGTGTAGTAATGCGTGGGATGCTCGAGCACGATCTCCCGCGGCGGCGTGAGGCCGTCCTGCGCTTCGATATTGAGGCGATACTCGCCCGACTTGTCGCTGAAATAGGCGATGGACTTTCCATCCGGCGACCACGCCGGCTCGCGTTCCGCAGAGCCGCTGGAGTTGGTCAGGTTGCGCACGTCTCCTTTTTCGGCGGGGATGGTGAAGATTTCTCCGCGCGCTTCGACGACCACGCGTTTTCCCGTCGGCGAAAGCGCCATGCTCGTCAAGCGGCTGCTCACGTCGTCCCACTTGGGCATCATCCACGGAAAATCCCCCGTGGCCGAGATGGGGACGATGTGCTCCTTGCCGTTCTTCGGATCCAACTCGTGAATGAATCCGGCCTGCTCGAACACCACGGCGCCCGCGCCCGCGTCGATGGTCTTCACATCAAAATCGGTGAAGCGGGTGACCTGTGTCAGCTTCTTTGACTTGGCATGAAAGGCCCAGACGTTGGCTACGGCGTCGCGATCGGAAATGAAGTAGACCGTGTCGTCCAGCCACACGGGATCGATGTCTTTCGAATCGGTCCACGGCGGGGAGATCAAATCGAAGCTCTTGAGATCGACGATCCAGATCGGACGGTTTTGCCCGCCACGATAGTTGCGACGCTCGTCGTCCCAGGAGTTATTCATGCGATAGGCCACGCGGGTGCCGTCCGCGGAAATCTTGCCTTGATAGGCGCGCGGCAACTGCATCGGCTCCTCGACGCCACCGGCAGCGGGTACGGTCCAGAACCGCGGCGCGCCGCTGGGGCTCAGCGTGGCGCGCGAGGAAGAAAACAGGATGGCCTTGCCATCGGGCGTCCAGCCCTGCACCTGGTCCGCGCCGGGATGCCAGGTCAGCCGCCGGGGCTCGCCGCCTTCGGCGGGCACGGCGTACACGTCGAGGTTTCCGGCATACTCGCCGCTGAACGCGATCCACTTTCCATCCGGCGAGAAATGCGGATTCGACGTCAAGCCCTGAAAGCTGGTGAGCCGGCGCGCGCTTCCGCCGGCGCGCGGCACACTCCAAATGTTCTCCGCGTACGCGAAGGCGATTTGCGTGGCGCTCACCGTCGGAGTGCGCAACAGGCGCGTCTGCCCGGGGTTCGCGGTTTGTGCCTGTGCTCCGAACCGGGCGAACACCAGTCCGCAAAGAGCGAGAGCGGCAAAAACAAAAAGTATGCGGCGGCCAAGGCCTGCCGGCAGAATGCGCTTGGACATTTGATTTTCCTCCAGAAGAACCAGATGGAGTGCGTGCCTCTTTTAGCACGAAGGGGGAGGGTGCGCAAAGCCCGGCGCGCAACCACTCCTGGTTGCGCTCGTTCTTGCGGAGACGAACCGGCGCAGGCAAGAGTGCCTGCACTAGCGCTGAGCATGTCCCAAGTTTAGTTGAAAGCAGCAGCACTCGACGGAGTGCACTTTGGGCTTATCAGCAAGGTCGTCTCTCAAGCCGGACGACTTGGACAACAAAATCGTGCCCGGCCTACCATCCTCCATCAGTTGAAAGACCTTGCCGGTACGAGCGCCGCCGGGTCGTGATCTCATTTCACGAAATCGGCGAGCTTACGCAAGCGGAAGCTGGGGTCGCTGGCGAAGTCGTGCTGCAGCCAGCCGAGGTGGCCGGCCCCGAAGATCACCAGCACGCGCTCGTTGGGAGAATCCGCGAGCCGCGTCACATTGCTGTAGATCCGCATGTTTCGCCGGAACCAGTCGGAGACCAGGTCAGCGCCCGCCCAATCGCCGGGCTCGCCGAAGTGCGCCTCCCGGTAGTAGAAGCCCACGTCGTCGGCGACCTTGTCGTCGGCATTCATGTAGAGCAGCATCTCGAGGACGGTGTGCGACGCCAGGTACTGGTCCTGCGCCTTCACCATGCCGCCGATCTCGCCCATGATCGCATCCAGCTCCTTCGAGCGGCCGCTCCCCTTGGCGTAGTTCACGACGCGCGGCCAGGGAAACTCGCCGTCGGCGTCCACCGGGTAGACAGTCTTGTGGCCGAGTTCCTTGGCCAACCGGTATCCGATTTGATCGATCTCATTACGCGACAGCGTGTACTTTCCCGCGAGGTAATCGGAATACTCGCGCCCCACCCGCGGGCTCCAGGTATCAGCTTCAATCGCAATCTTGGTCGGATGGAATTTTTTCAAGACCTCAATGAGCTGGGCGATCTCGGCCTGGCGCTTGGGGGCGAGCACGTCGTCGGCCTTCATGTTGAAGATGTCGTGTCCGGGATTCGACATGTGGTAGACCCCCAGCACCAGGACCTCGGCGCGGGCGGGCGCAGCGGGCTTCTCCGCCGGCGATTGCTGCGAGACGGCGGGAAGTATGCGGCCGAGTGTCAGCGCGAACATGCAAAGAAATCTCTTCATAAGACGTTCTCCAATTCATGATGTGTTGAACGAACTCCCGTCAGGAAGGTGAGCAAATTAAAGAGACCGGCAATCCTGGCCTTGAAACGCGGCGACGCTTCTGCAATGCGTTCCATCATTTTAGCGCCTCCTGAGCGACGGCAGAACAGCCCGTGAGGAGGCTATCCACCCGAGAATAAGGCGCACTTCGTCATAGAGACACATACGAGGACCGAAGCCCGAGAGTTCCACTTTTCTTGCAGGTGAAAGTTCGGACAAAGGGCTCTCGTGACACAATCAGGGACAGTATTCGCCTCGCGGAGAATGCCTGCGTGCAATGAGGGCTTATCGAAATAAGACAACGCGCAGGCCAACCGCGCCATTACTTTGTGGAGACTTCGATGATTTCTTCGCTGATGGGCGGAGGGACAGGCTCGCCGTGTTTTTCGAGACTGGCGAGATAGCCTTCGATGGCGTCACGGATGTTGGCGAGGGCTTCGGCGCGGGTTTTTCCCTGCGAGACGCAGCCGGGCAGATTGGGGCATTCGACGACGAACATGCCGTCCTCGTCCTGGTCGACCCGCACGCGGAAGCGAAGCTGCAACAGGCTCTCCGGTGGTTAAGGGTACTAGAAAAGAGGGCGCAGCAAGCAGCGCCCCTACAAAAGAGCCGCCAGGATGGCGGCGCTACTGGAAGCGCGCACAACATCCGCCGTGACTTTCTCCGTGTCTCTGTGGCGGCATTTCTATCGGAAGGCGTTGAGGAGACGGGTAAGGCACGGCTACAAGCCTGTGCTACGTGGCTATCCGAAAGTGTCCATCAAGCGATTCAGAGTGCGGTTCAAGTCTTTATCGTGCTGGCGCTGGGATTCAATCTTATTGATGGAGTGGAGGACGGTGGTGTGGTGCTTGCCGCCGAACTGGCGGCCGATCTCCGGCAGCGAGGCGTGGGTGAGCTGCTTGACGAGGTACATGGCGATCTGCCGCGGGTAGGCGATGGCCTTGGAGTTGGAGCGCTGCTTGAGGTCGGGGCCGCGCATGCCGAAGTGCTCGCCGACTTTTTTCTGAATCAGCTCGATGGTGACTTTCTTTTCCTGCGTGTCGATGAGGCTGCGCAGGGCCACCTGCGCGGTGGCGAGATTGGTCTCCGCGCCGGTGAGCGAGGAGTACGCGAAGAAGCGGGTGAGCGCGCCCTCCAACTCGCGGACGTTGGAGCGGATGCTGCGGGCGATGAACTCGGCGACGTCTTCCGGGAGCTTGACGCGCTCGATATCGGCCTTCTTCTGAAGGATGGCAATTTTCGTCTCGAGGTCGGGGGGCTGGATATCGGCGATGAGGCCCCACTCAAAGCGCGAGCGCAGGCGCTCCTCGATGGAGGAGATTTCCTTGGGCGGGCAGTCCGAGGAGACCACGATCTGCTTCTGCTGGTCGTAGAGCGCGTTGAAGGTGTGGAAAAATTCCTCCTGGGTGCGCTCCTTGCCGGCGATGAATTGGATGTCATCCACCAGCAGAATGTCCACGGTGCGGAAGCGGTCGCGGAAACTGGTCATGCGGTCGAAGCGCAGCGAGTTGATGACTTCGTTGGTGAACTTTTCGGCGCTGATGTAGGTGAGGCGCATGGCCGGGTTGCGCCGCTTGATGAGGTGACCAATGGCCTGCATCAAATGCGTCTTGCCCATGCCCACGCCGCCGTAAAGGAAAAGCGGGTTGTAAGCTTTGGAGGGCTGCTCGCCCACGGCGAGAGAGGCGGCGTGCGCGAACTGGTTGGAGCCGCCGACGACAAACGTGTCGAAGGTATAGCGCGGGTTGAGCTGGTGGTCCACGGCGTCGAAGTCGAGGCGGGACTGCAAGGCCGCGGGCGCCGGCGGCGGCGCGGGCGCCGGCTCCGGCTCCGCACAGACGAACTCGACACGGGTCTGCTGCATGCCGACCTCGGTGAGGACGGCGTGGATCAGCTCGCCATAGGTCTCCGAAAGGCGCTTGCGGAACATGCGCGTGGGTACGCGCACAATCAGCTTGCCGTTCTCGGCGCTCTCCTGGCGAGTGGGACGAAACCAGGTGGCGAAGCTGTGCGGGTTGACCCGCCGCTCCATGTGCTGAAGGACCTTGTCCCAGGCAGTCATGATGGATCTCCGTGCGCCCGGCGAAAACAGGGCAAAATCAAGGTTTCCACACATGTGGAAATAATGTGGAAAAACGGTCCTGCCGGGGGCGGAGCGTTTTTCGCTGGATATGAGCAGAGAGGCTGTGGAAATTTGCGTCAACCTCGACGACACGATTTCCGCAACGACTCAAGAAGCTCCGGCTCCGCGCAAGTGCATCGGGCGATGAGAACCGGAACGAGGGCGGGATTCTGCCCGATTGTGCCGCGCGCGGCAAGCGAAAACTGGCGGAAGACTCACGCGGGCATTCACAGAGTTTGAACAGGATTTCCTCAGAGCAGGCAGGTGAGGCGAAGGGAGAAAAACAGGGTGTAGGGTGTTGGGTTTAGGGTGTGGAGAACAAAGCGTTGAAAGGTTGGAAAGTTAGAAAGTTACAGAGTGGCAGAGTGCCAGAGTAGCAGAGACGAAAAGAGGATATCCGCCGTTACGGTTTGGACTTATCAGGGCGGGGGAGTTCGAAGACGCCGAAGGGATCACAGGCGAAGAGCAGGCGGCCGGGCTCGACGAGGATAGCGACCGGCTCGAGGCGAATGCCGGCGGCGGAGTAGGCGCGGTAGGCTGCGAGCTGCGTGCCTTCGCGGTCGAAGTGGAGCACGACGTTGCCCAGCGCGAGCCAGAGCTGCTGCGTGAGAGGGTCGACGCCGAGCGCGTTGATGATCGTCTTCATGCGCGGGGCGCCGCCCTTTTCGTCCTGGCGCTTGATTTCGCGGCGGACGGTCTGCGCAGCGGGCTGGATGTCGAGCGAGGTGACGGAAAGCTCCAGCGACGCGTAACCGAAACGGTCGTACTTGCGGACATTGGGCTCGGGGTGAAAGGTGAAGGCGTAGTAGAGCGAGCCGGATGGGTCGGAGCTGACGCGGCCGATGTTGAGGAAGCGATTGAGATCGCGGCGAGAGGCGAGGTCGACGAGATCTCCGAAGGTGCGTGCCAGCCGGCCGGATTTGTCGTAGACGGTGATGAGGCGCAAGGCCTGATCGCGCGGTGAAGCGAACGCGGAAGAAGCCACGGCCACCTCGCCTTCGGGCAGCGCGGCGACGGAACTCGGCGCGGGCGTGGAGATGGACTGCACGAGGGCGCCAGCGGCGTCGTAGAAGCGCAGGGCATTGGCGGCGCGGTCGGCGATGACGAGACGGCCGTCCGAGGTGATGTCGAAGTCGCTGGGAAATTGCAGGGTGGAGGACTCCGGCTTGGCGCCGGAAGCGGCTGCAACGGGCGGAGTGCCCGACGGCGGGATGGTGCCGATGCGCTGGCCGTCCATGTTGTACACGGCGACGCCGGCGGAGCGCGAGGAAAGGACTAAGTAGCGCCGGGCAGCGGCGTCGCGCTTGAGCGCGACCAGGCCGGGGCCCATGTCCGGGAAAAGACGCTTGGTGGCGACGAGATCGATCTCGGCCTGGTGGGGCGAGAGCCCGGCGAGACCCAGCAAAGACACAAGGATGACCCAGCGCAAGCGTCGGAACATAGCAACCGATTATATAGGAAGGCGAGACAAGGCTAAGGGTTGCAGGGGCGCGGAAGGGTGTTGGGCTCAGGGTGTAGAAAGAAAAAAATCAGAATTCAGAGAGCCACCCGCCTTTCTTTTGAAATGGGACTTCAGTCTCAGCTAATACGATGATCGCTGGAGTAACCTATCGTGAGGATCGAATGCTTTCCAGCCCCTCTTAGCCTCCCTCTTGACCTCTGCAATGAATTGACCAATTGACCGCGAGTACCGATCGTTCGGGACATTGAAGCTTATCTCAACTGCGTCAAACTCGTGAAAACAGTGATCGTCTGAGGTGGCACCTCCTTCGGCGAAGAGAAAGGCCTCGGGGATACGGATTTGGTGTGCGATGAATAGGCATTCCTCCAAAAAGGCATGTCGGAGATCTGTTGTCAACGACTCAAGAGTCAATCTTTCGGGATTGGAAAAGACCACCTCAGCCCATTTTTTATAGTTACCGGCGTCGCGGTACAGATAGTTGAATCTGACGTTCGCCATTTGCTTGAGCTCCAGTTCGGGTTTAAGATCCGACGAATATTTTTTCGTTGTGGTAGCGGAGAAAATCCGCACTCGGCACAAAGTGACGGGGCAGGCGAATGGAGATACCTTCGTATCGCCGCAAGAACTCTCGGGCCGCTTTGTCTGCCGGATTAGTTCTCACTCTTGGAGAAATCTTGACTTTCAAATCCGGGGTGACAGTTAGCAGGCCGCAGTCGAAGGCACGGTCGTGGATAGCATTCAGACACAGCCCATTCCGAGGGTTGGTTCGATTCCTTACGTCCACTGACCACGGCACGATGTGGCTCGCGGTTAGCAGCTGCGGGATCGACAATCCCGTGATACAGCACCGTGCGCCATAGGCAGCTAAAACGGCGGAACGGAAAAAGCCTTGATTGACCCGAGTGCGAATAAGCGCTTCGCGGCTCCCTCCTTCCGGAAATTCCCGCGCCTCCTCAACGGATCTAGGGGCGCGGCCCGTAATCTGATCGAGCAGACGTTCGCTTTCAAACGCCAACCTCTCCCAGTCATTGCTGAACTCGTTCCAGACCCCCACTTCTGCTTGCGCGCCATGAGTAGCGCCCACGACATTTCGTTTCTGCAGTGCTGGGTCGAGCCGCGCAAAGTTGGCGAGTTTCCACGATACGGCTGACGGCGTACGGCCGATTGCTTTCGCCAGCCCTATAACTGCCGGATTGCGGATGTGAATTCGTCCGAAGGGTATCTTGCAGTAAAGGTTGAACGCAACGATCAGTTCTTCACGAGTCCAATCACGGCGAGCCATTAGGGGAGGGCCGCGCTTTTCAGTATACCTGTGAACGCCGCGAGAGCTTACACGCCGGTGAAGCAGCAGAGGGCGGTGAAGATGACGTCCACGATGAAGAATCAAATACCCCGCCTCTAAAGAGGCGGGCTACATGCGGCTGCTGCGCGACCGGCATCCGGTGTCAGGCCCACGGCGCGGGCCAAAGTAGAGCGGTGCCATCCGCGGGGAGTTCGATGGGGTCTGGAAGGATGGGTACTGCTCCGCATTTTGCGTAGTAGCAGTGACTAGACCACTCCCAGTCTTGCGGATGTTTTGCAAGGCCGGCCTTCACAGGGTTTTCGTGGATATAGTCCAGCTTTTCCCAGAAGTATTTGACCCGCCGGATGATGTTGTCAAAATACCGCGGCTGCCAGATGGGTCCGCTTGTTTTGCGGCCCTGAGCGATGGCATAGCCCGTGCGACTTTTCAAGTCACGCATGATTCGGATGAGCGGAAGTTTGTCAGGCCACAAAAGTAGATGCAAATGGTTCGGCATCACAACATAGGCATAGAGGCAAAAATCGCCGCGGGTTCGGAGATCCCGCAGTACATTCAAAATCACAGTGCGTTCTCGTGCGGACAGAAATGCGACGCCACGCTGCAGAGTGGTAGTGAGGAAGAAAATACGGTCACGATCGGCAATTCGACGGGTGCGAACCATGGACGGATTGTACCGCGAGTGTAGCCCGCGTCTTCAGACGCGGGGGTTTTCAGGGTTGGAGCAAGGCCCTGCCTCTAAAGAGGCGGGCTATAATGTGCGGACGAAACCGGAAATGTGCCCCGGGTAGGACGCGCAGCGGGCGGTTGTAGCCCGCGTCTTCAGACGCGGGGGTTTTCAGGGTTGGACCAAGGCCCCGCCTCTAAAGAGGCGGGCTACATGCGGGTTACAGAATCACGCGCCGGTGAAGTAGAAGAGCGCGGTGACGGTAAAGAGCGCAGCCAAGAGTGGCTGCGCTACGCGGGCGCTACACGTCCTCGAGCTGATCTTCTTCCATGCCGAAGAAATGGCCGAGTTCGTGGAGGACGGTGAGGCGGATTTCTTCGCGGAGGATTTCTTCGGCAGGGCGGCCTTCGTCTGCCGCGGCCTCGGCGGCGTAGGCTTCGATATTCTTCTGGTAGAGGACGACGCGGGCGGGCTCCGGAGGCATGTCCCAGAGCGCGCGCCCGGTGCGCGGGACGCCGATGAATTCGCCCATGAGGATATCTTCATCATCGGCGACATTTTCAGGAGGGCCTTGCGCGCGGGGAAAATCCTCGACAAGGACGGCGACGTTCGTGAGCAAAGAACGGTATTTCGGCGGGAGAGAGGCGACGGCGTCGGCGACGAGTTGGTCGAAATGTTTGCGCGTCATGGGAAAGAATCAGTGGCTAGTGGCTAGTGACTAGTGACGAGTGACTAGTGTAAACCCGGGGGACGAAGTTAAACAGGGGAAGGGTTGAAGATTAACAGGGTTTCAGAGTGACAAAGTGGCAGAGAAACACAGTGGAGGAGAGATCCTTCGCCCCGATAGAAAGCATCGGGACTCAGGATGACAAAAAAAGAGAACTGGCAGCGCCGGAGAAGCGCACAGGCTACAAGCCTGTGCTACGGAATCATTCGCGATACCAGACGAGAGAGGCGATTTTCCAGGCGCCTTCTTTTTTGACGAGAGAAAAAAAGGCGCGGCCCTTGCGGGCGACCGTGCCGTTGTGAAAGAGCGTCCAGGAGGTGGCGTAGTGAGCGGCGTTGCCGTGGACCTCGATGCGGACATCTTCGAAAGTTTCATGCTGCTCGTCGAAGGACTTGGCCTCCTCAGCGATGGTGCGGGCGAGTTCGGCCACGGGGAAGACGGCGACCTCGCCGTCCGCGGCGGTGCGGAAACAGACGGCTTCGGAGAGAAACATTTTGTCGCGCCACTCGTCCATTTTTTTGGCAGCGTGGAGCTTGAGAAATTCGGCGAAGAGAGCGCGGATTTCGGTCATGGCGCCGGTTTGGGAAGGGGCCTGTGGCAAAGCGACAGAAGAAAGCGCTTCGCGCTGGGAGGAAAAAACGCCTTCGGCAGAAAGGTAGGCGCTGCGCGCCGACATGTTGATGTCGGAGCTAAAGCTCCGACCCCCGCTAGAAAGAGCAGGCGGATGAAACCAAATGAGAGCGAGGGCCGTCGCTAGTA